>Ga0224508_10003429_pt1 | contig 13104 bp, 7 predicted proteins | sample SF_Jan12_sed_USG_4_FD_170157 | JGI IMG/M metagenome (GOLD analysis project Ga0224508, IMG submission 170157) | Sediment microbial communities from San Francisco Bay, California, United States - SF_Jan12_sed_USGS_21 | ecosystem: Environmental > Aquatic > Marine > Sediment | place: USA: California...
GCATCGGCTCGCTGTCGGACAAGCCGGCTCGAAGTCCGTCCAACGTCACTTCCACCTGGTCAAGATAGAAATGAATCTGGCGGTGCTCCTCAAGGGTGCTTTGGGTTCGTTGCTCGAGTGTTTGGAATCCAGTCATAGCCCGGTCTCCATGCTGTTGTTGTATTGCGAACGCCTCGGACGTTTCGACCGCTCTTAGACCTCCACCGCGATCTGTTCTAACGACTTACGTTGCAGGTCCGGTACCTTGCAACCCTTTTCAGGATAACCGAGGGCGATCAACATGTACGCCCTTTCATTTTCCGGCCGTTGGAGTATCCTGTGGAGAAATCCCATCGGCGAGGGCGTGTGGGTCAGAGTGGCCAATCCTGCCCGATGCAATGCGACCAGCAGCATCCCGGTCGCGATTCCCACAGACTCGTTGACGTAGTAATGTTTTTGCTTTTCTTCGTTGGCGCCGCGACCCCAAGCTTGGGCAAAAATCGCCACCAGCCACGGGCAGGTCGTCAGGAACGGTTTGTGGTCGTCGGTCCCGAGCGGCGCCAGATCCTTGAGCCACGACTCGGGCATTCGCCGGCTGTAGTTTTCCTTTTCTTCAATTTCGGCGGCTTCCCGGATTTTGGCCTTCATCGCCGGATCGCCCACCAGGACGAATGTCCAGGGCTGCTTGTGCGCGCCCGACGGTGCCGTCCCCGCGGCTAGAATCGCCTGGTTGACGATTTCGCGTGGCACCGCTCGGTCGCTGAACTCGCGCACCGAACGGCGGCGGCGGAGATCCCGGTAGAAAGCGTCTACACGGGCCAGCATCTCGTCTTCCGAGAGCTGCTCGAAATCCAACGGGACGAAAGGGTGCTCGGTTTTTGCCATCACATCCCCTCCCGAGGTCGATAACATCCGTCGATACGATTCTAAATCAGCTTGGCCGTACCCCGTCAGGCTTTCTTGTCCGCCGCAGTGTTCGATTCGGCGAGCCGGAGCAACTCGCGTTCAACTCTTTCGGCGATCGTTTCGGCCGGTTCATCGGTAGGGTCGAATTCGATGACTGTGACACGGTGACGGCGGCGCAGTAACTCGCCCATCCGGCGGTAGCCCTGTTGCAAGCGCTCGAGCCCAGCTTCGTTTTGGTGTGCTTTGAGCGCGGCGCCGGTGGATCGCAGTTCGCTCATGGTATGGGTTACAGGTGGCAGGACCAGAACCAGCACGGTGGGAATCGGCGGACGAACCAGCGACCATTCGTTGACCAGCCAGACTTCGGGGGCGCGGCGAAGAAAATTCCACCACTTGCCGAACGGCATTTTCTGTTTCCCCGCCAGATACTCGACGACTCGGTTCATTTCGCTGTCGTCGAAGACACCATGGTACGAAAACGCCGCGGCCCACGATGAAAGATCGACCAGCGCACTCCCATCGGTCACCACGAAACGCGCCGACCGGCGATCCCCGATCGTCTCGCTGATTCGCGCAATTTCGATCTTTTCGGAAAACTTGCGACCCGAGAACCGTTTGTTGGCGCCGATGAGTTTGGCCAGCAATGCGGTCCAGGCGCGATGGGGTATGTCGGCGATCGGTGCACTGGTTTCTTGAGATCCCTCGGGGTTCGACTCAAGCAAGGTCGAGCCGAGTCCCAAAGCGGTGCCGTGCCGGCCGAGTCGCGTGGTGATCGCACGCATGACTTCGTCGCGTGTCTTGCCGCCGAAACCGCAGACGGCGACACGTTGGGGCGGCTCCGCGCGCTGGCCCGGCGGGGGTGGCGGCGGCGGGGCCAGCGACAGGACGTCGCGTTGCACCTGCTCCGCGATCTGTCTCGAACCGTCTTTCGGGTTGTAACTACGCGGTTTGCCGACAAACGCGTCGACGTTGAGTGGAACGGGAACCGTTTGACCGCGCGGCCAGATTCGCTCGGGGCCGGCGAGGTAGACCGGAACGACCAGCAGACCCGGCAGTTTTTGGACCAGTTTCCCGACACCCGGGCGGAAACGGGCCACGACACCGGCTTCGCCACGGCTGCCCTCGGGGAAAAACACGAGGCTATGCCCGCGATTCAACTGGTCGATGACCGGTTGAAGTGGATCGACTCCATGTTTCGGACGCCGCTGGATCGGAATACCGTTCATCAACCACATCGCCAGAGCCTGTTTGAACAACGTCGACCCGAAATAGTCGGCCGCGGCCACGGGATGCACCGTCGGCAGACGGCGCAACCGAAACAGTCCCATGAGGATAGCGGCGTCGAGATGCGAATTATGATTGGAGACCACGAGACAGGGGCCCTGAGGAATCGCGTTGCGCCGGCGATAGCGCACCCCGACGATCCACGTCAGGACGGGACGCACGAACCCGATATGGAAAAGGTAGAGCGGAAGCGAGCGGAAAAAACCCTTCACGGCGCGAAGTGCGTAACGTAATGGAAAAACACCGGGGCTGCGTAAACTGCCGGAACCATGCGTGTCATCGTGGACCCGCGGCCGAGCACCGCCGCCGAACTGGTCATTTCGAGATCGGTAGCGACCGCTTCGCTGACCAGCGCACCAAGCGTCACCGCAACCGAAACGAGGAGCCCCGCGCGCGCGCCATCGTTGGCGGACATCCCGGCGAGCGAGGCGAACAGATACCCGAGCCCCGTGGCCAGGAACATCGCCGCAAAAATTCCCGCGAGCGGCCTGAACCAGGGACTGCCGGGGTGCGGCCGGCCGGCCATACGTTGAGGCAGTTCGGCCGCCAGCACCAGCACTCCGAACAATTCGAGCAGTCCGTGATGCGAACGACCCGCGAATAACGCCAGATGACCGATGCAGAAAACAAAAAAGATGACACCGAGCAGCATCCGGCCCATTGAACCGAGCAGACCCCGTTCGGTCGTGCCGTAAACGAGGAATACGGGCACAACGAGAAACAGCACGACGGGGACGACGGCCTGGAACAGATTAACCGCGCCGATAAAAGCCGGCCACAGGATCAGCGGGATCGCGAGGTAGGACACGAGGATGGCGTAACGATCGCGAGGCCGGACCGGAGCAACGGAGAAATAGGCCCGCAGCGAGGCGAACATCATGAAGGCGAGCAGCGGGAACGAGATCCACCGGTTCGAGCGAGACAGCAGTACCAGGATAATGGCCATGAACCACCACAATCCGGCCCAGCCCGGCAGCGCACGGAACCGACCTCCCCTGCGTCGCGTCACGAAGGCTACGACGCTGACCGTGATCAGCGCGCCGGCCAACGCCCAGACGAGCCGCAACTCATTCCCGAGTAGCTCTGTCATCGATCCTATTATGCCTGTCCTATCCGATCTTTTTGGCTAGAATCGCCCCATGGCTAATCAACCGAACACTTCCGAACCGTGCGCTTTCGTTCTTTTCGGCGCTACGGGCGACCTGACTCGGCGCAAACTCGTTCCCGCGCTCTACAACCTCCTGCTTGACGACTTGCTCCCGGAACGCTTCGCGATCGTCGCCGTGGCGAGAAAGGAACAGGATCGCGGCGACTTGGTGAAGCGACTACGTGAGGGCGTCGAACGCCATTCCCGGCGTCGCCTCGACGACGAAAAGTGGGCGAGTCTCGCGCGTTCGATCAGCACGGTCATAGCCGATGCCGGTTCGCCGGACGGACTCTCGCCGTTGCGTGACCACCTGGCCGGTGTCGACCGCGATTTTCAAACCGCCGGCAATCGGTTGTTCTACCTTGCCGTCCCACCGTCGGCCTATACCGGGATCGTCGCCGGATTGGGCGCGATCGGATTGCACCTCCCGGGCGAGGGTGGGGCCTTTTCCAGGATCGTGCTGGAAAAACCAGTCGGTCACGACTTTGACTCGGCGCAAACACTCAACCGCGCCGTAAATGAGATTTTCGACGAAGATTCCGTTTATCGGATCGATCATTACCTCGGCAAGGAAACCGTACAGAATTTGTTGGTGTTCCGTTTCGCCAATGCGATCTTCGAGCCGCTGTGGAATCAAAAGTACGTCGACCACGTACAGATCACGGTGGCGGAATCGATCGGCGTCGAGGATCGCGGATCCTACTTCGAGGAAGCCGGGATCACCCGGGACATGTTGCAAAACCATGTTTTCCAACTCGCCTGCCTGACCGCAATGGAGCCTCCGGCTTCGTTGCGACCCGACGCGATCCGCAATGAAAAAGTCAAAGTGCTCCAGGCGCTGCGACCGCTGCAAGGCGATCAGGTTGCAGCGGCGACCGTGCGTGCGCAGTACACGCAGGGCGTGATCGATGGGCATGAGGTTCCCGCTTATCACGATGAGACGGGCGTGTCGTCGAAATCCCGAACCGAGACCTATGTGGCCACGGAGCTATTCATCGATAACTGGCGTTGGGCGGGTGTGCCGTTCTATCTGCGTGCCGGCAAACGGATGAAAAAACGGGTTACCGAGATTGCGCTGCGGTTCCGCGGTGTCCCGCATCACCTGTTTCCCGACGCCTCGTTCACGACCAACACGCTGGCGCTCCGGATCCAACCGGAGGAAGGCATCGCATTGAAATTCGACGCAAAGATACCCGGTACCGAACCCCGGATCAAACCGGTCGAGATGGATTTTCGCTACGACGGGTCGTTCGCCGACGGCTCGCCCGAAGCCTACGAGCGGTTGATCAGCGATGCGATGAACGGCGACTCGACGTTGTTCATCCGTCGCGACGAGGTCGAAGCGTCATGGGGTTGGATCGATCCGCTCCTCGAAGCGTGGAACCGGGAAGAAACGAGCGTCCCGCTGGCGGAGTACTTTGCCGGCACCTGGGGGCCCGCTGAAGCGCACGTGATGCTGGCCCGCTCCGGTCGGACCTGGCGCAGGCTGTAGCAAACCACTAGACGCCGAGCCACTCCGAAACTCTTGCGGTCACGTTCGCGGCCGTAAACCCGAAGCGTTCGGCCAACTCACCGGCGGGGGCCGAAGCACCAAACGTGTCGATCCCCAACGTCAGACCATCGGGGCCTGCGAGGGCGCGCCACGGCCGCGTGCAACCGGCCTCGATCGTGCAGGTCGGAACCCCGGCTGGAAACAAGCGGCGGCGGTTCTCGACCGGTTGGTCGTAGTAGCGCTCGAGACACGGGATCGACACGACGTTGATTTTCTTACCTTTGTCCGCAAGCGCTTCCCGCGCGGCCAGCGCCAGGTGCACTTCCGAGCCCGTCGCCGCGATCACTGCATCGGCACGTTCATCGCCGGCGACGAGGTAACCGCCGCAGCGCAAATCGCCCAGTTGCCCGTCGATCTCGCGTCGAATCGCCGGCAACTTTTGCCGCGTCAAAAGCAACGCTGTCGGACCGTCGATGCGCTCGAGGGCCTGACCCCACGCCACGGCCGTCTCGGCGCCGTCCGCGGGCCGGTGCACGTGAAGGTTGGGGATCAAACGCAACGCCATCGCGTGTTCGATCGGTTCGTGAGTCGGGCCGTCCTCCCCAACGAAGATCGAATCGTGTGTGAAGATGTAGATTGCCGGAAGATTAGCCAGTGCCGCAAGGCGGATCGCCGGGCGCATGTAATCGGAGAACACAAGGAACGTCGCGGTGTACGGACGGAAGGCACCGTAGTAAAGCATGCCGTTCGCAATCGCCCCCATCGCGTGTTCGCGAACTCCGAAGTGCATGTTGCGACCGGCGAAGGCATCGGCACGGATCGCGGGTGAACCCTTGATGACGCTCTTGTTCGACGGCGCCAGATCGGCTGACCCACCGACGAGACCGGGAACCTCGGCGGCCACGCTTTGCAGAACCACGCCGCTGTGACCGCGCGTTGCACCCTGATCGGTCGGGGCTGCATCGATCAGGCGGTCGGTCAGGCCGGCGGGGGGTTCGATGTCGCGGATTGCATCCCACTCGGCGGAAGCCTCGGGATGCTCCTCGCGCCACACTTCGAATTTGCGTTCCCATGCCGTACGTAGCGCGCGCCCCTCTTCAGCGCGCTCCGTGAAGTAGGCGCGCACTTCATCGGGGACGTGGAACTCCGGCTCCGCCGGCCACCCGAGTGCCTTCTTGGTCGCGGCGACCTCCTCCGGTCCGAGCGGCGCACCGTGGGCATCCGCAGTGTCTTGTTTGTTCGGGGAACCGTGCCCGATGTGAGTCCGGCAGGCGAGCATCGACGGCCGGTCCTCCGCGATGGCGGCATCGAGCGCTGCACAAACGGCGTCGTCGTCGTAGGCGTCGACGCGTTGGGCGTGCCAACCGTAGGCTTCGTATCGCTTGCAGACGTCTTCCGAGAAAGCCAGCGATGTCTCTCCCTCAATCGTGATGCGGTTGTCGTCATAGAGGACGACCAGGTTACCCAGACCAAGATGCCCGGCGAGAGATGACGCTTCGCCCGAAACTCCCTCCATCAGATCGCCGTCGCTGGCCAGAACGAACACGCGATGAGACACCGGATCGAACTCTCGTTTCCCGTTGAAACGAGCCGCGAGCATCTCCGACGCAAGCGCCATGCCGACGCCGTTTCCGATGCCCTGTCCCAACGGCCCGGTCGTCGCCTCGACCCCGACCGTATGACCGAACTCAGGGTGGCCCGGGGTCTTACTGCCCGACTGCCGGAATGCCTTCAGGTCGTCAAGCGACAGATCGTACCCGGAAAGATGCAACAACGAATACAGGAGCATGCAACCGTGTCCCGCAGACAAAACGAAGCGGTCACGATCGGCCCAACCGGGGTCGGTCGGATCGTAGCGAAGATAACGACTCCATAATGTGAACCCCAGACGAGCGGTACCCATGGGCATTCCGGGATGACCCGAATTGGCTTTTTGGACCGCATCGACGGCCAGGAACTGGATGGTCCGGGTGGCTTGAAGGATCAGGTCGCTGTCGGTCGAAGCGGGCATCGATTCACCTTGAATTGGGGGAGCGGCCAGTTTACCGAAGATCGATCGTCGTGCCCGGCGTTTCGTCGCAAAAATCGACAAATCACCGCTACGGTTGGTTGCTCGTCAGTCGTTGCCTCGCGAGCGGCTCGAGGGCCGAGAGATCGACGCCCCGATCTCCGGCCGCTTCGAGCGCCCAGCGCAATTCGGCGTCGTTTCCGGTTTCGAACGCCGCGACGGCCAGGATGGCAAGGACCTCGGTCGTAGCCAACCAATCGCCGACCTGGGCTTGCCAACCCCGCAGCCTCCAGTAACGTGGCTGGCGCCGGGGAGAGAACAGACGGAGGGCCTTCTTAGCGCGTTTGAACGCGGTCTCGTAATCCCCGTGGCGCAGGTACATCCGGCCTTCGAGCGCGGCTTGCTCGATACGCAACGCGTGGCTATCGGGTCCGAGAATCTCGACGGCGGCATCGAGTTCTTCAGCGCTGAGTTTCTCGTCGCCGCGGTCCAGCGCGAGTCTGGCCAACCGCAGATGAATCTTCGCGTCGTCGTGCAGGAATTGGGCCGGGCTCGGTCTCATCCATGGGCGTGCGAAGGCCGCCTTGTCGGGTTCACCGAACGCGAGATCGAGTGCACGACGGTAAGTATCCTCCGCTCCCGCGGCATCACCGGCAAACAGTAGGCTATCCGCACGCAGGGAGGCGACCTTCTTGGGGTGGGTTCGTGCGGAGTAGAGACTGGCGAGGATTTCTCCCCGCGGGTCCAGCGCAAGACCCGACGGACGGGTGTCGGACGTCAAGGCGAAGCTGGCGCGCTCACCGCCCAGCAACAGGTTCCCCTGCTCGGCCGGGAGCCGTCGCGGGCCATCTCCGCGGCCATCCTCGAGGGTCATCCGGTACGGAACCATCAGGGGGGATTCTTCCGCCCTAACGGTGGGAAGAATCGAGCGGACGACATCCCAATGCTCGTCCCCGAACGTTCGCACCGACTGCTCGTACTCGACGTTGACGACGACACGAGCCTCCCCCTCGATCTTCCAGCCGTTGTCCGCATCACCCACGATCTCGTAGTCGTAGTAAACCTCGGGTATCCCCGTCCCATAGATATAGCGCCGCGCAAAACCCTGCAGATCCAGACCGGACATGTGCTCGATCGACTTGAGAAACGCGTCGGTGCTGACCACGCGGTTGGACGCGGCTTCCGCCAGCGAACGCATCATCTCGCGGAACGGACGGGGGCCGACGACCCGGGCGAGCATCGCCAGGACGACAGCCCCCTTGCGATACACGATCGCCCGGTAGCCGTCGTTCGCGATCGTCGAATTCAACCGCACACCCAGGATGATCGGCCCCAGTGATTCGACCGTGCGCCCGATCGGCGTCGTCTGGATCAAAGATTTTCTCCACCCACCGGACATCTCGGCCAGAAACGCGGCCCCGCCTTCCTCGGTGTCGGCCCAGAACTGCATCGCGGAGTAGTTGGCCATCGCTTCGGAAAGCCACTGATCGCGGTAGCTTGACCAACCGATCAGGTTGCCCCACCACTGGTGCGCGACTTCGTGCGCGACCGTCGTCGTTCGAAACCAGTTCATGTCGGCGCCGCCCGGCGGTACGTTGGGGGGTAGGATCGTATCGGCCAGCGTAATAAAGCCGAGAAAGCTCTGTGAGTAGCGCCGCGGAAGCGTCACGACGGTCAGGTAATCGAGCGGATACGGGCCAAATGCTTCTTCGAAATAGAGCAGCGAAGACCGGATCGTGCGGATCATCTCCCTGCGGACACCTTCCTTCAACGGATGCCGCCCCGAACGGTTGAAAGCGACTTCGAGCTGTACGTGCCCGGCCTGAGCGTGTTCGATCTCGAACCGCCCCATCACAAAAGAAAACGCGATCGAAGGCACCTCGAGCAAACGGCGTTGCCGGCGAAAACGCCCATCGCGGCCGGACTCCACCACCCTCCCGGACGCCAAGAGGTCGAGCCCTCGCGGCCAGCGTAGCGTGACATCGTAGGTCGCACGGTCGGTCGTCCCACAATGCGGGTACCAGTTCGCCGTGTCCTCGAGATCGAACATTTTCCGGCCGACCCAACGGATGGCCTTCCCGCGATAGACGATCTCCAGAGTAAAACGCTGCCCAACGGTGGATGGAGCGTCGAGCACGACCATCACGTCGCCGCCCGAGCGGAAGAAGAACAGCGGATCGCCGTTCGTATAGCGAACACGTTCGACGCGAAGATCGCGGAACAACTCCAGGGGGATGACCCGGCGCCCCTCCTCGCCGGACACGATGTCAATCTTGGCACGCCCGTGCACCGTCGTTTCGTCGTGAGCGATCTTGACATCGAGCGTGTAATGACTGGCCTCGAACCCCGGCGAGGCCTCGCCGATCGTTCCGGCCGGGTCCCAGGGGCCCGAGAGCCAAATGTCCCAGTCGCCGATGTCCTGGATCCGCGTATCGAGCCAACGCCCGCGCTTCTGCTGGTTTCGTAAATGGCGCTCGAGCCGCAATCGGTCCCAACCGCGAACTCCGACCGGCGTGAAGTGCGCCAGCGTATGGGGCTCGGTGTCCTCGGGATCGAACTCGTAGATGAAATCACCGATCTCGTAACTGCGGCACCAGATCGCGAAGTAGTCGGCGAACGCGCGATCCCCGATCAGGGCGTTGAACACGCCCCCGCGAACCCCGTTGGCCGCGCGTTCGGCGCCTGTTGACCAGTCGCGATGAACCTCCTCGATCCGTTCCAGCATCTGCCGGCTTAGAAACGCCGGTTCGTGGTGTTCCAGCAACGCCTGCACCGGCGCATCGTTCGCACGCACCATCACAGCGGCTTCGAGGCCGACGTCCAGCTTGCGCTGGCCCGTAAACAACTCGAGTTGGTCGGCTTCGATCTCGTCGGGTGGGTCGAAAAGAAACCGGGCCTGGCCGAGGAAGACCCACTCGACGGTACGGTTTGCCACCGGGTGGGTGGGGACGAGGACTCCTCGATGGACGAAGAGCCGTCCCGAGCCGAATGGAATCTCCACCTCGTCCAGCGCGATCGCGCGCGCCGCGTCGAGTTCAGTCGACTGCAATTGGCTGTGCAGGTGCGATGCCTCGAGCAGGCCGCCCAGAGGACCGGCCTGGGCCAACCCCGCGACAAGCAGGACGCTCGAGAGGATCAACCGGCGCAGCGGGCCGGCGTCTGGAGTGCATGCCGTCACGGTCCCATCCTAACCTGGCCTCCGGGGCTTTGACAGCGAGCTTCGCCGCTGATTAGAATTTGCCGCGGCGTGAAACTGAAATTTCGTCCCTCGACGTGGAGAGGTGTGGCCAATGGCAAAGAAAACGAGCCGGAGTCGCAAGAAACCCGCTGAGGATCTGAACCTCAACAACATCGTCAACGCACAGTTCGACGCCGCGGCACGGCACGTCAAACTCCCCGCCGGTCTGCTCGATCAGATCAAATGCTGCAACAACGTTTACTTCATGCAGTTCCCGGTGAAGTTCGGCAAGGACTACCAGATGATCAAGGCCTGGCGCGCCGAGCACAGCCACCACCGCAAACCACTCAAAGGCGGAATCCGTTACAGCCGCCTGGTCGACCAGGACGAGGTCATGGCCCTGGCCGCGTTGATGACCTACAAATGCGCAATCGTCGACGTACCGTTCGGAGGATCCAAGGGCGGCGTGCAATTGCAGGCCCGAAAGTACTCCAGGGAGCAACTCGAGAAGGTCACACGGCGTTTGACCGCCGAATTGATTCGCAAGGATTTTATTGGGCCCGGGATCAACGTCCCCGCTCCGGACTACGGGACCGGAGAACGGGAAATGGCCTGGATCGCCGATACCTACGATGCGTTCCATCCCGGGGCTCTGGACAACATGGCCTGCGTGACGGGGAAACCCGTGACGCAGGGCGGGATTCGCGGGCGATCCGAAGCGACCGGTCGCGGTGTCGTTTATGCAATGCGCGAGTTCTTCCGGAATCCAAAAGAAGTGGCGCGTTACAGGATGTCGGGAAGCCTGGAGGGCAAGACCGTTTCGATCCAGGGGCTCGGGAACGTGGGATATCACGCAGCTCGTATCCTGCACGACGAAGACGGCGCCAAGATCGTCGCGGTCGGCGAGTGGGACGGCACGATCTCCGACCCCAAGGGGATCGACATCCCGGCGCTCCAACGCCACCGCAAGAAGACCGGTTCGATTCTCGGGTTCCGGGGAACGAAGACTCTGAAAAGACCGGGCGACTGCCTCGAGATCGAATGCGACATCCTGATCCCGGCGGCGCTCGAAAACCAGATCCACGAGGGCAACGCCAAGAAGGTGCGCTGCAAGGTAGTCGCCGAAGCCGCCAACGGCCCGACCACCCCGCGGGCCGATGCGGAGTTGAGCAAGCGAGGGATCTTGGTCATGCCGGACATCTTCATGAACTCAGGTGGCGTCACCGTGTCGTACTTCGAATGGACCAAGAACCTTTCGCACATGCGTTACGGACGACTCGAGAAACGGGTAGACCAGGCGAAACGGGAGAATGTCGTGGGCGCGCTGGAAGACATGGTCGGACACAAGTTCCCGAAGAAGAAACGCCAACAGTTGATTGCGGGCACCGACGAGCGCGATCTCGTGAACTCGGGTCTCGAGGAAACGATGGTCTGCGCGTTCCGGGAAATCCAGGACATAGGCAAACGCAACAAAGGCGGGATCGACATGCGCACAGCGGCGTACATCTGCGCGATTCAAAAAGTGGCGCGTGGCTACCTCGAACTGGGAATCTTCCCCTGAGACCAGAACGCTGGCGGATCCGGGTCGACACCGGCGGGACCTTCACCGACGGCCTCGCCGTCGCGCCCGACGGATCTCTCCGTAAGAGCAAGATCCTCAGCACCGGAGCGTTGCGAGGCCGTATCGCTCGCAGACTGGACGAGCGGCGTTTTGAGGTCGAAGAACAGTGGAATGCTCCGCGTGGAGTGCTGACGGGAAGCGATCTTCGCTTGGTCGGACGACGTGACGCCCTCGCCGAGGTCGCGGACTTCGCGTCGGATGGGTCGCGCCTTACGCTTGACCGGCCGGTTCCCGAGATTCGAGTGGGTGACGCCTTTGAACTCGTCAGTGGCGAGGAAGCTCCGGTGTTGGCGGCGCGGCTGATGACCGCAACGCCGGCGAATCGGCCGCTCCCCCCGTGCGAGATGCGCTTGGCCACGACACTGGCGACCAACGCGTTGCTCGAACGAACCGGTAGCCTCACGGCCCTGTTCGTAACGCGGGGCTTCGAGGATTTCTCGCGTATCGGGACGCAACGGCGACCGGATTTGTTCGCGCTGGATGTGCACAAACCCGAACCCTTGCACGCAGCGGTCGTCGGTATCGATGAGCGGATCGACGCGAGCGGTGAGGTACTGCGAGGGCTTGATCTCGACGCTGCCGCGAGGGAAGCTCAGAAGCTTCTGGCGAGCGGGATCCGCAGCGCCGCTGTCGCTCTGATGCACGCATACCGAAACCCCGAACACGAGCGACGGCTGGCGGATCGATTGACGCAACTCGGTTTCGAGTACGTCGCGTGCTCGGCGGAGCTCGCGCCGCGGATCAAGTTGCTCCCGCGTCTGGAAACCGCGTTGATCGATGCGTACCTGGGCCCTTTGGTCCGCGATTACCTCGGGAGCGTCGCAGGATCGGCCGGTCGCGGGATGCGTTTACTGGTGATGACCAGTGCCGGCGGGTTGAACGATGCGGGCGAGTTTCGCGCCAAGGACAGTTTGCTCTCGGGGCCCGCCGGTGGTGTGGTCGGCGCCGCGCGGGCGGGCATGCGCCACGGCGTGGTTCGATTGATCGGGTTCGACATGGGTGGTACGAGCACCGATGTCGCGCGTTTCGACGGCGAATACGAATACGTCTACGAGCACGGCCTCGGAGAGACACGGCTGGCCGCCCCCGCACTGGGTATCGAGTCCGTCGCCGCGGGTGGCGGTTCTGTCTGCTGGTTGGACGGCGAACGGCTGTGTGTCGGACCGAAGAGCGCCGGTGCCGATCCCGGACCCGCGTGCTACGGCGCCGGTGGGCCTCTGTGTGTGACCGATCTCAACCTGTTGCTCGGTCGTCTCGATGAAGACCGTTTTGGAATCCCGATCAGGATCGACGCGGCGAGTCGACGCCTCGACGAACTCTGCGACGAGCTTGGCGAGCGTAGCGGCGAGCGACCCGAAGCGCTTGCAGTCGCGGAGGGTCTGCTCGCCGTCGCCGACGAGACGATGGCCGATGCGGTCCGCCGAATCTCGGTGAGACGCGGGTTCGACCCCGAGGACTACGCGCTGGTTTCATTCGGGGGCGCGGGTGG
>Ga0224508_10003430_pt1 | contig 13101 bp, 14 predicted proteins | sample SF_Jan12_sed_USG_4_FD_170157 | JGI IMG/M metagenome (GOLD analysis project Ga0224508, IMG submission 170157) | Sediment microbial communities from San Francisco Bay, California, United States - SF_Jan12_sed_USGS_21 | ecosystem: Environmental > Aquatic > Marine > Sediment | place: USA...
GGTAGCGGTGTCAGGTATTTGCGTGGTTCATCGCGCTGCTCAGCCCGCTTGTTCTGCTTGACCAGTTCTGGGGGCGTGGTCCACAGCGTCGGGTTTTCCGGGTCATTAAGGTGCGAGCGGCGCATGCCGGCCAGCGCCGCCTTGCGGGGGGCCAGCAGTACCAGCAGTTTGACGAAGGCGGATGCTACCGGGTCATCATTGTGTAATCTCTCGGCTGCGTTCCACGTGGCCCTGATCGCTTCGTCGTCAAACACCTTCTTCCGCACCCGCTTCTCGACCTCGATCTCCACCGCGTCCATGATCGGCGCCGGCGCCAGATCGCGCTTCCAAGCCCAGCGCCACAGCGTCCGCAGCCACGCCAGCGTCAGCTCCGCCTTGGGTCCCCGCCCGTCAGCAACCAGCCCGTCCAGCAGGTCGTAGGCTTCCTTCTTGGTGATCTCGGCGAACGGGCGGTTGTGCCACGCGACAACGCCCTCCCTGTTCTTTTGCTCAGCCTTGGTGCCCTTGAGCGTACGCTCGGTCTGGTCCCACGTCCGCTGCCGGGGCTTGGCGTACTTCTCTATGAACTGATCAACGACATCCACGTAGGTCAGCACCTCGGCGTCCTGCTGCGTCTCTTTCTCCTTCGCCTCCTGTTGCTTCGGGTCGATACCCTTTTTGGCAAGAGCGCGGTCCTTGCGAGCGTTCGTGTGTGCCCACGCGACGTTGGCGTTCTCGGTCTCGTCCACCACCACCTCGCCGAAAACGCCCAGTGAGCGCATTTGCCACTTGCCGTGCAGTTTGTACTGCGAGCGAAACGTCTTCGTCCCGCCACTCGACACAAGCAGGGCCAGCCCCTTTTGGGCCTTGTCCCAGTACAGCCGCTGGCCCTTCTTCGGGGGCTTGAGCCGACTGATACCCAGATCAGTAAATGTCGTCCTGTTGGGCTTGGCGCGCGGCTTCTTATCCTCCAGCCGTTTCAACGTCTCGCGCTTTTTTCCACCGCGACGTGTTGATTTGACCCGCTCTACCATTTTTTTCTCCCTGCCATTTATGCATAGATTATGCATGTACAGGGGGGTATTATAAGTGCTAATTGTTGCGCATCAATACCCATCAATGCGCAAGCAAGATATTGATTTATAACTATAAAAATAACGGATTGTCCGGCTAACCCATTGACAAAGCAGGTCTAAAAATATTAATGGCATTCACGAGGTCGGCGGTTCGATCCCGCCTGGCTCCACCAATTTCTCTGGAGCGGAGAGCTGGAAAGCCGACAGCCGAAGACCCGATAAGGGCAGGTTGAAAGGGTTTTGCCCAGACACCATATCCAAGTCTGTCACCTGAACTCGGCGCCGTATACGGGCCGAACACCGGGGATTGGTGCCATTTTGGGCCGCCGCCGGTGAATGGAGACAGTCACAGTCGCTTGAAAAGGACTAGGCCAATGTCTCGGACGTCACTTTTGAACAGTCCTCTTTTGCTGGGTTTTGATGAGATCGAGCGCGTTCTTGACCGCGTCGTCAAGGGATCCGGCGATGGATATCCGCCCTACAACATCGAGAGAATCACCGACGACGCTGCGTCGGGCGAAGTGCTCCGGATCACTCTGGCAGTGGCCGGATTTACCCGAGACCAACTCGATGTTTCGGTGGAAGACAACCAACTGACAGTAAGGGGCAAGCAGGAAGATGACGGGGACCGTGTCTATTTGCATCGTGGCATCGCCGCCCGTCAGTTCCAGCGATCCTTCGTGCTGGCGGACGGTATCGAAATCCGCGAAGCCGATCTGTCGAACGGACTGCTGTCCATCGAACTGGTCCGGCCTCAGCATGAACGGTTGGTTCGGAAGATCGATATCAGCCAAAGCGACTGACGCAGCTGTTGCCGCCCGCGCGCGGCCCGCAGTTTGAAACTGCTCCCAGGCCGTGCCCAATGGCGGCTCGGGAGCCAACCGTCCATCACCGGAGGTGCGAGTTATGACGGAAGAACGCTTAAGCAAAATTGAAAAGACCGATGCGTCGGAGATTATGAGTCCGGTCGATTTCGCCCGCCTGGGTGACGGCGAGGTTGCCTATATCCGCCAGCTTGATAGCGGTGAGGCAACGCGGTTGTTTCCGGCGCTGAAGGGGATCCCGGAAGGGATCGACCTGTACGCTTTGGTATCGGCTGACGGCACGCCCCTGTCGCTGCGCGACAACCGCAGCTCGGCTATCGCCGACGCGATTGAGAGCGACCTCCAGGCTGTAAGCGTTCACTGATGCAGTCTTTGCAGAGATGCCCGTCAGGCGGCGTGTGACGTCGTCACCTGCGACAAAAGCGTGTAAAGAGCGGTTTCGTCTTTCGCTGCCCTCAATTTTTCAATTGAGGCGGGTTCGCGCAAGAGCCGCGAGATACGGGCCAGCGCCTTGAGGTGGTCAGCGCCTGCGCTTTCCGGCGCCAACAGTAAAAACACCAGATCGACAGGTTCCCGGTCGACGGATTCAAATTCGACCGGCTGTTCAAGCCTGGCGAAGATTCCGAGAATTTGCGGCAATCCGGCTAACTTGCCATGAGGAATAGCAACGCCGCGCCCGACGCCCGTCGAGCCCAGTTTTTCACGTTGCAACAACGTGTCGAAGATGTCTCGCTCGGGCAAGTCGGTGTGCTCTGCTGCATGCGCTGAAAGTGCCTGCAGAACTTGCTTCTTACTTTTCGCAGGCAGCCTTGCAATAACGCTGTCCGTGCTAATCAAATCGCCAAGATCCATGGTCTTGATGACACCTCACATTTTATGCCCCGCGCAAGCACACCGCTTTTGAATCCCGGAGCTTCTACTTTTTCGGCGCGGTCTCCCCTCCAGGGTCAATCCAGCCGATATTTCCATCCGGTCGCTTGTAAACAACATTCACCCGACCGTGGCTTGCATTGCGAAAGACGAAAAACTGTTCGTCCGATAAATCCATCTGCATAACGGCATCGCTGACCGGTACTTCGCGCAGGACAATCTGGGTCTCTGCGATTATTACCGGATTGTCGCCCTCCAACTCGTCAAGTTCTTCCTCGCCACCCTGAATGACATATGCCGGAACCTGCGTTAATTCCTCTGGCTGCGGCGCGTTGGAGTGATGCTTCTTCAGTCTCCGTTTATATCGCCGCAGCCTCTTATCGAGGCGTTCGAGAGCCAGATCCGCGCTGGCATAAGCTTCAGGCGCTTCACCGCGCGTTTGCAGACTAAATCCGGAACGAAGTTGTATTGAGCAGTCTGTCCGAAATGCGCCGTGCTCCTTCTCAATTCTTACATGGCCCGAGAGGCTGGTACCGAAATATTTGTCGAGCGTGTTTTCGATTCTCTCTTCAATATAAGAGCGCAGCGCGTTTCCGACATCGAGGTTCTTGCCGGTAATTTGTACTGTCATCGCAGTGTCCGGGGATCCGAGTGGGCTGTTACGGATGGCATCGATTCCAGTCTCCGCATTACACCACGTCATCGGACCTAGGGCTACCTCCTGCGCTCATACGCGTCGCCGAGCCTGACGTCCGTGACCTTCAGCCGAAGCCGGACCCTAGACTAGGTTCAAGAGCAGTGTCAATTTGAAACCACTGACTTGTGAATATTGCCAGCCAAGATTTATAACAAATTGAAAAATATAAATTTTTCCAATCAAAAAACTAGAATTTGCTGCTTATACAACCGCTGATTGAGCCGCCAATTCTATGTCGGCAGCGCCGTCTTCTTTTCCCGGCGGCGCTGTACTGAGGAGGGAATTCGCATCGATTCGCGGTATTTCGCGATCGTCCGCCTGGCGATGTCAATTCCCTCAGTCCTCAGTAATTCAACGATTTTATCGTCGGACAATATCTTGGCTGGTGCCTCGTTATCGATCAGCTGCTTTATGCGGTGGCGGACCGATTCGGAAGAGTGCGCTTCGCCCGTGCCGGATGAGGGAATGGCGGAAGTAAAAAAATATTTCAATTCGAAAATGCCGCGGCTCGTGGCCATGTATTTGTTGGTTGTGACGCGGCTGACGGTCGACTCGTGCATGTTGATGGCGTCAGCGATAGTTTTCAGGTTGAGGGGCCGCAGGAACTGGACGCCGTGGGTCAGAAACGCGTCCTGCTGACGGACGATTTCCCGCGCCACCTTCAGGATCGTACGTGCCCGCTGGTCGAGGCTCTTCACCAGCCAGTTGGCGGTTTGCAGACAATCGGAAAGATAGGTCTTGTCATCATCCGAGGTCGCCGTCTTGCTGACGGTCGCGTAGTAGCTTTGGTTGACCAGAACCTTGGGGAGCGTGTCGTTATTCAGCTCCACATGCCAGCTGCCATCCGGGCGTTGCTTCACAAATACGTCCGGAACGACAGCTTGAACCGGTGCACCACCGAATGTGAGTCCGGGTTTTGGGTTGAGCGTTTTTATTTCCGCGATCATGTCGACAAGATCTTCATCGTCGGTTCCGCAGGCCCGCTTCAGCCCGGCAAGGTCACGTGATGCAATGAGATGGAGATTGGCAACAAGAGCTTCGATTGCGGGATCAAAGCGGTTGCGGTCTTTCAGTTGCAGCGTAAGGCATTCGGCCAGATCACGTGCGAACACGCCCGCGGGTTCCATATCCTGTAGCGCCGTCAGCGTCTCCTCCACCAGCGCCACCGGTGCGCCGAGCCGTTGCGAAATGCTATCAAGATCGCCGCGCATGTATCCGTCTTCGTCGACCATGTCGATGAGATGCTGGCCGATGAGCCGCTTCACCGGATCTTCGAGCACCAGGTACATCTGCTCGGTCAAGTGATCCTGCAGGCCGATCTCTTCCGCGACATAGGCTTCCAGGTTGGCATCACCTGATCCCGCACCCGGGCTGCGGTTTGGAACCGAGGTCCAGTTGTTGTCACCCAGCGGGCCGGGCCGCGGTTCCGATGAATCGGGGAACACATTTTCCGCCGCTGTATCGTAGGCCTCGCCAGGATCGCTTGCCAGCTTGTCGCGGCTGAGATCGAGCCATTGCTCATCACCCGGGCCGCCCTCGTTGGCGGCACTGCCATCGGCCCCGCCGGTCTCTTCGGATCTGGTCTTGGCAGGTTCCTGTTCGGCCTCTTCGTGTTCCAGTAACGGGTTGCGCTCAAGCTCTTCTTCGACGTAGGCGGTAAGCTCAAGATTGGAGAGCTGCAGCAGTTTTATCGCCTGCTGCAGTTGCGGCGTCATGACAAGGCTTTGCCCCTGTCGCAGCTCAAGTTTGGCCGATAGCGCCATTGCCTTTTATCGAAATCCTCGCGGCATCGTTGTTTCGGGATGCATGGCTATTCTACAGGCTGAAATCATCACCGAGGTAAACACGCCGTACATCCTCATTGGAAATGATCTCGTTGGGGGTTCCTTCTGTCAGAACCTCTCCATCGTGGATAATGTAAGCCCGATCTATCAATTCGAGCGTTTCACGAACGTTGTGGTCGGTGATCAGGACGCCGATGCCGCGTTCGGTCAGATGACGGACCAGCGCACGGATGTCGCCGATCGCGATCGGGTCGATCCCAGCGAACGGTTCGTCGAGCAACATGTAGGAGGGGCGCGACGCCAGCGCGCGCGCTATTTCCACGCGCCGCCGCTCGCCTCCCGAGAGGGAGATTGAGGGCGATTTGCGAAGGCGGCTTATGTTGAATTCGTCCAGCAGTTCGTCAAGTCTCCTTGCTCTTTCGCGTTTGTCCGGCTCGTCGAGCTCGAGCACGGCCTTGATATTTTCTTCCACCGTGAGGCCGCGAAAGATCGAGGCCTCCTGTGGCAGATAGCCGATGCCCAGCCTTGAGCGGCGGTACATCGGCAACCGGGTCACGTCGCGCCCATCGATCTCGATGCGTCCTTCATCGGCCGGGATCAGCCCCGTAATCATATAGAACACGGTCGTCTTTCCGGCGCCGTTCGGCCCCAGCAGCCCAACCGCCTCGCCTCGCGCCAGGGAAATGCTGACGCCACGCACTACGGGTCGTTTTTTGAAACTCTTTACAACGGAATGAACCGCCAGACGGTCCGTGGAAGCCGGCCGCGCGGCTGTTTCCAGTCCAGAATCCTCTGTCGCCGGCCCGTCTTCGTCCCGGTTGCGGGCAAACAGGTGGCGAGCGGAAAATGACAACAGCTTACCCACGAGGCCTATTCGCTCCCAGTTGAAGCGCTGGCCGGTTAATATTCAGTGAAATCGGGATATTTCCCAGTCAAGAAACAGGGTGGCCTTGTGCCACGATGGCGGCTAGTTGCCCGACTTTTTGTTCTGCGTGTTTCCATCGCCCTGTTTCGGAATGACCAGCATTTTGACACGGGGCCGTTTGCCAGTGGCAATATCACCCTTATTTTCAAACCGGCTGCGGTTCGTTTTCAGATCAATAACCAGCCGGTCTCCCTTTATCACATTTTTTCCCTGCGATAATACAACATTGCCACTGATCGTTACGGTCTGGCTTTTCACGTCAAACAGGGCCCGGTCGCTTGTCGCTGTCTGATCGTCCTTTGTTGTTATGACTACCTTGCCCTTGGCGTGGATTGTCGTAATCCGATTTCCGGCGCCCTGCGCGCCCTGTCCGCCGGAGTACTTCACGTGGAGTTCTTTCGAGCGCAGGGTCATATCGGCCTGAACCGCCTTCACATTACCGCGGAAAATGGCGAGTTTCTGAGCATCCTGCACTTCGAGCGTATCGGACTCGATGTCGATAGGCGCGTTGCTGTCGCGGGAAAAGCCCGCAATATTCTGGTTGACCGTCTGCGCCGCCAGGGGGGGCGTGAGCACGGGGAGTGCAACGATGGCAGAAGAGATGAGTACCGCCAGGGCCGCCTTTGCGCGCCATATTCTCATTGCTTGCTTTCCCCGTCCGGTTTTTTCACCGGGCGCTTGAAAATATGCACCCTGATATCGCCACGGAATATAACCGTGCGCTCGGCATTGAATATTTCCATCGTGTTCGAATTTATCGTTCCGTTCAACGCCTTCACGATCACAGGTTCGTTGGAGACAGTGCGCTGGCTTTTCATGTCGATTTCAGCCCGGGTAAGACGGGAGGTCATGCCTGAACTGGAGGAAACCCTGATGTCCCCGGTCAGCAAAAGCAGCTCTTTCCGCGTGTCGAATCTACCCTTTGGCGCCGTTAAACGCGTCCAGCCCTGTTTCGGATTGTCGATTTCTGCCCTGACCTTGTTCAGATGAACAATGTTGGTGTTCTTAATGCCCTGCTCGGCAAAATCGGCGGTGACGAAATAGGAGCCTTGGTCGTCGGTTACACCTTCAAGCCTCGGCTCGATCATGCGCAAGCTGTCCCGGTTCACTTCGATACGCGCCACACTGGCCTGCATGTCACCGATCGAAATCGTGAATTTGGAGGAAAGAAAATAAAATCCAATGATCGCAACGGCGCAGGCGGGACACACAATCCGCAATATTCGGACCAGTTTGCTATGGCGTGCCGCTCGCCGAAAAGCACGCTCACGCTCGGCGGATGAAGCCGTCGGCTGTTCCGCCGTTGCGGCGAACGAACGATCAACGTCAGCTGTCATGGTCGCGTATTCTATCCCCAATTTCTGTCATTGGCAGTCACTTGGGAAAGTTACGCCGCAGTTCAGGTGCCCATACGGGCAGAAAAAATTGCTCAGATTGCGGCCTGAAAGGGGCGGGCCTGCAACGATGTCCTGCCGGATCCGCTCAATTCAATGTGAAAATATATCCTCCTCGGCCCATCCGGACAGATCGAGCCGGGCGCGGGACGGGAGAAAGCTGTAGCACGCCTGAGCCAGATCGGTGCGCTTTTCGCGTTTCAACATGGCATCGAGCTTTTCCTTCAACTGGTGCAGGTAGAGCACATCCGATGCGGCGTATTTGAGCTGCTCTTCGGTCAACTCTTTCGCTCCCCAGTCGGATGATTGCTGCTGCTTCGAGAGCTCGACGCCGAGAAGATCCTTGCACAGATCCTTCAACCCGTGCCGGTCGGTGAAGGTGCGCGTCAGCCGTGATGCAATCTTGGTGCAGTAGACTGGCGCCGGCGTAACACCAAGATAGTGGTGCAGCGTAGCGAGGTCGAACCGGGCGAAGTGAAATATCTTCTTGACGTTCGCGTCGCCCAGCAAAGCTTTCAGATTGGGCGCCTCGTATGCGCCTTCCGCCAGCTGAACCAGGTGGGCATTGCCGTCGCCGGAGGAAAGCTGAACCAGACAGAGCCGGTCGCGCAGCGGGTTCAGCCCGAGAGTTTCGGTGTCGACGGCCACCGCAGTGCCGAAGTCCAGCCCCGCGGGAATGTCGCCCTGATAGAGTTCTATGCTCATCGGCAAGTGGTCATGGGATAGATCTGCTCCGCATTGCGGGTGCCCGCCGCGGGCGGGATGGGTGGTGCCCAGGAGAAGACTCGAACTTCCACGGCCTTGCGGCCACTGGCACCTGAAGCCAGCGCGTCTACCAATTCCGCCACCTGGGCCTGTTTGGCATCAGTTAAGACTGCATGGCTTTCTTGTCAATCGGAGTGCAGCCTACTTCACAGACGCGGCTGCCGGGTGTAATGCATCGGATTAGCATTTCGCGCTGCTTGCGGCAGAGCGAGCAGGAGCAAGGGCTGAGGAACAACGGGGAATAGGGAGCATGCCAATTCGTCTTGACAGTTCAAGCCTGGTTACAATTTACGGCGGTTCCGGGTTTGTCGGCCGCCATGTGGTGCAGGCGCTGGCTCGCACCGGCGTGCGTTTGCGGATTGCCGTTCGCCGCCCGGATCTGGCCGGTCATCTGCAGCCGCTGGGTAGCGTCGGCCAAATTCATGCCGTTCAGGCCAATCTGCGCTATCCCGATTCGGTGCAGAAAGCTGCCGAAGGCGCCGATGCTGTCATAAATCTCGTCGGCATCCTCTATGAGAGCGGAAACCAGCGATTTGACAGCATTCAGGCCGAGGGTGCCCGTGCTGTCGCCCGTGCGGCGAAGAAACATGGCGCGACGTCGCTTGTTCATCTCTCAGCGATAGGCGCGGACGAAAACTCGCCCGCGCATTACGCGCGCTCGAAAGCGATCGGCGAAAAAGCGGTCGGAAAAACATTTCCCGAAGCGGTTGTCTTGCGCCCATCGGTTATCTTCGGGCCGGAGGATGAGTTCTTCAACCGATTCGCGGCGATGGCGCGCATGGCGCCCGCGCTGCCGCTTATCGGCGGCGGCGGGACGAGGTTCCAGCCGGTTTATGTGGGCGATGTTGCCAGGGCCGTGGTCGCGGCGCTGGACGGCCGGTGCAGGCCGGGCGAGATATATGAGCTCGGCGGTCCGGATGTGATGACGCTGCGCGATGTTTACGAGAAGGTGCTGGAGCATTCTAACCGGCGCCGGCTGTTGCTTCCGCTGCCCTTCGGACTGGCCAAATTCACCGCCTGGTTCTTTCAGCTGTTGCCGAGCCCGCTCCTGACGGTTGATCAGGTTCGCCTGCTGCAGAGCGATAATGTTGTTGATCGCATTGCCGTTATGGAAAAGCGGACCTTCAGGCATATGGGTATCGAGCCGATTTCGGCCGACGCGGTTATCGGCGATTATCTCCAGCGCTTCCGTCCGCGCGGCGAGTTCGCGCCGCTCGGCGGTTAGCCCTTATCGGCGGGAGGGTAAAATGACCGACCATGATTCCGCGAAAATTCAGCACATTCACGAGGAGCTGCACAGCCACCTTCCCTCCGAACCTGCCCTGCGGGCCAAGGCGCTAGAAAGCTTGCTGGTGGAGAAGGGGCTGGTGGACCCCACCGCAGTGGACGCATGGGTGGAGTTGTACAGCGAAGAGATCGGACCAAAGCGCGGTGCTCGTGTCGTTGCCCATGCCTGGAGCGATCCGGCATTCAAGGCGCGGTTGTTGGAGGATGGCACGCAGGCGATCGCCGAGCTCGGCCTGGAAGGCTACGGCGGCGGTCATCTGAAAGTGATTGAAAACAGTGACCAGGTTCACAATGTCGTCGTGTGCACGCTGTGCTCCTGCTATCCGATTGCGATGCTCGGTATTCCGCCCAATTGGTACAAGTCTGCCGCCTACCGCTCGCGCACTGTTCGTGAACCGCGTGTAGTCCTTGCAGAATTTGGCGTTCAGCTCGCCGACGAGATCGAGGTGCGCGTCTGGGACAGCACCTCGGAGCTGCGGTACCTGGTTCTACCGCAGCGCCCTGATGGTACCGACAGCTGGAGCGAGGAGCGCTTGGCCTCGATCGTTACCCGCAATTCGATGATCGGCACGGACCGTGATCTGAGCACTGACGGCTAAGGCGGCTGACATGGACGGTCCTCATGATCTTGGCGGGCGGCAGGGCTTCGGTGCCGTCGAGACGGAAGAAAAGGAAGAGGCGTTCCACGCACTGTGGGAGGGGCGCGTTTACGGGCTCGTTCGGGCTATGACGCGCGCTGACGACTGGTCGATAGACTGGTTCCGTCATTGCCGCGAACTGATCGCCCCATTGGATTATCTGACCCGCCCCTACTACGATCAGTGGCTGCAAACATATGCCGCCATGTTGATCAATTCCGGCCTGGCGAGCCTGGACGAGATCGTTTCGGGAAAAGCATCAACTGCGGCCCCCGAGCTTCCCGCGCCCATGACCAGTGAGTATGTTCGCGAAACCGGAAGACGTATCGCCCTGAATTCGGAACGAGAGGCCGATACGCCGCCTCGTTTTGGACCTGGTGATCGTGTCAGAGCGAATATGATGGGCTCGCCCGGCCACACGCGGTTGCCCGGCTATCTGCGCGGGCGTTGCGGTGTGGTGGAGGCCTTTCGCGGCGTCCATGTTCTCCCCGATGTGAGTGCCCATTCAGCCGAGCAAGCCGAGCCTCTGTATACGGTGGGGTTCGAGGCGGCGGAGCTCTGGCCCGAGGCGGGCGGGCGCCGCGACCGGATATTTGCCGATATGTGGGAGAGCTATCTTGAAGGTGCCTGAGCGGTCACAATTCGCACCGGTGACGCGCGATGATGACGGACCGGTTTTCGACGAGCCCTGGCATGCACAGGTTCTGGCTCTCGCCTTCGATCTTGCGGAGAGGAAGGTTTTTTCACCCGCGCAATGGTCGGATACGCTTGGCGCGAAATTGCGCGAGGCGAGTGCCGAAGGCAAGCCCGATAACCAGCAGACCTACTACGAAGCAGCGCTCGCAGCGCTGGAGCAGCTAGTTGCTGGCGAGGGCACAATTACCAACGAGATATTGTCAGGGCGCGTTGACGCATGGCGCCGGGCCTATCTCAATACGCCGCATGGCAAGCCTGTAGAGCTCACTGCGGCGACAGCCCCCGATCGACCCGCCTGAGTTGGTGGTGCGGCGTTCCGCACCGGCGCCAGGCCGGCGATACGTCAACTGGTTCCATCCTGGCGATCCTCGTAGCCAAATGCATCGACGAATGGCGCGAGCTCATCGAGTACCGGAGCCAACTCTGTTTCATAAAGCTTCCAGCGGTTCTTCGCCCGCCCATAAACCGGCTCGGTTACCGATTGGTAGCTTGGTGTGTTGATGAGGCCTCGTTGTTTGGCGTGGGCCGCGTAGTCAAGCACTGCGTCGTCCCATTCAATGTCCAGGAACTTGAATAGCCGCCGGGCCTCGCTTTCAAGCCCGTCAACCAGCGTCTCATAGCGCACGGTGTGATGGTCCAGCGGCAGCAGCGAAACCGACTTTCGCCACAGCCCCATCACCTGTCCATAACAATGGGCGGTATCGGGAAGAGTGAAGAAGTTGGCCATGGCAATGTTGACGATATAGTTCTGCATGAAATTGCTGAGCACCACATCGCAAGGGTGGCGCATCGCCAGGATTATCCTGGCTTTTGGGAACAGCCGTGCGATCAGCGGCATATGGCAAATGTTGAATGGATATTTGTCCACCAGCAGAGTGCCGGCCTCGCGGTCGATATAACGCGCGACCGCCTCGAAATAGACCTCCCTGAACTTGCTGATGGCTGCGGTGTCGAGTGTCGCGATGCCGTCCGGGTAGTCGCCCAACTCCTTTTCGATTGCCGCCGCGGTCTCATATAGCGCGTCGCGTTCTTCCATCACCTGGATCGACGGGTGGCTGTCCAGGATCTGATCGAGCAACGTCGTTCCGGAACGCGGAAAGCCAACGAGAAATGACGGTGTTTCGTGGTCCTGACCGTCTTCAACCGTTGTCCAGGTCCCGACCCAGTCCGCATCCAGTATTTCGTCCGTATGTCTGATCCCGGCCAGGAATGTGTCCTTGCTGAAGGACGCAGCCATTTCGCTGCGGGCCTGCAGATCGTTGGCGTTGGAGAAGTGTTGAAATGCATTCCCCGTTTCGCCTTCCCGGTCATGCAGCATCCCCAGCTCGTTATGGATCAGCGATAGCGTGTAAGCGGGTACATTACCGGCGAAAAGGCGTTCTAGCGTATTGATCGCTTCTTCTATTTTCCCCTCGCGTTTGAGAAGAATTGCATGGGCGAGATTGATATCCGGATCGTGGGGGGCGGTCGTGAGGGCGCTGTTTATCGAACCCCTTGCCAACTCGAGCTCATTGAGCCTTTCGTATAATTTGCCGAGATTATAGTGAGCACTGGCCAGATCCGGCCTGATCGTCAGGGCGCGTCGATAGCTGGCGATGGCCTCGTCGAACCTGCCCAGTTCCTTCAGTGCATTGCCAAGATTGTCATGCGTACCGGCAAGACCGGGCTTAATCTCAAGCGCCTGCTGGAAGCTCTCGACAGCCTCTTCAAGCTGTCCGGAATTCTTAAGCGTCAGGCCCAGATTGCTATAGCCTTCGGCATAGTCAGGGTTGATCGTCAGCGCCTGACGAAGGCAATTCGCGGCATCTTCGAATTTTCCCTGACCGGAAAGCGCGGCAGCGAGCACATCGAATAGTACCTGTGCCTCGGGACAGGTTTCCATGAGCTGCCGTGCCCGCGCTTCGGCCTCCCGCAATTGTCCCGACGTATAGAGGGCGACGAGCCGTTCGACATCGTCCGGGTTGGGTTCGACAACCGAGATCGTCGGGTTGCCGTTTGTGGCTGGCCGGTCGCTACGCATTGATCTTCATAACCTGTTCCTGACTAGTCTCCATTTATGGCCTACCGATCAAAGATAGGCCAGCACCAGCAGGAACCCGGCCAGGAAAAACCGGTAGAGTACGAAGGGCGCAAAGCTCATCCGCCGCACTACCGCCATCAGAAACG
>Ga0224508_10003431_pt1 | contig 13098 bp, 15 predicted proteins | sample SF_Jan12_sed_USG_4_FD_170157 | JGI IMG/M metagenome (GOLD analysis project Ga0224508, IMG submission 170157) | Sediment microbial communities from San Francisco Bay, California, United States - SF_Jan12_sed_USGS_21 | ecosystem: Environmental > Aquatic > Marine > Sediment | place: USA...
TGGTCACCGTTATAAATGAACGCCGATCCGACGTGCGAAACCGGCTGCGTGTCCTCGAGGTGACCGGCGAATAGATAGGAACCGTTACCGTCCTGTTGGTTGGCCAGCTGCAGCAGATTGCCGAGCTGCTCGCGTATTTCGATTGCGATCAGTCCGCGCGATTCGTTGCTCTGCGTTGCGTTGTTTGCCTGCAGGGCCAGCTCCCGCACGCGCTGCAGGACATTATTGACCGAGTTCAGGGCAGACTCTTCCTGGCTAAGGCGATTCGAGACGATCGTTGCATTGCGCTCGAACTGTTGCAGGCGTGACAGGGATTCGCGCAGTTCCAGGGAGCGCGATGCGGCGATCGGATCGTCGGAAGGGGTCAGGAGACGACGGCCGCTCGAGATCTGCCGCTGCGACACGTCCAGCGCCACCTGCAGGCGCTGGATCGCCTGGAGTCCGTTCAGATAAGCGCCACGTGTAGATACCCGCATGACTAGCGGCTCGTCGCGTTGAGCAGGCTGTCGAACAGGGCTTTCGTCACGTTCACGACCTGGGCCGCCGCCTGATAAGCCTGTTGATAACGGATAAGGTTGGCCGCTTCCTCGTCGAGGTTGACTGCCGACTTCGACAGTACAGCTTCCTCGGCATTGGCATAAACGACGTTTTGTGCATCGAGTCCTGCCTGTATCTGGTGTGTCGTGCTGCCGACGCTGGCGACGAGCTGCGCATAACTATCATTGATACTGATCGCCCCGCCATCGAGCACGCCGGCTGACTGCATCTCGATGAGCCGCAGCGCGTTGCTGTTGTCACCCAATGCACCGTAATTGGCCTCGATCGTGAACTGATCGCCCACCGCCGGCGTGCCGCTGATCGTCACCGACGTACCATTAACGATGATCGGATCGCCATCGGTATAGGCAAAACTGCCTGCGCCGTTGACGCTGTAGGAGTTGGGGCCGGTAAATTCGATCACTGCGCTGGCCAGGAGTGCCGGATCGCCGCTGTCGAATACGGTTGCAGGGCCTATCGTCGCGTTACCGATGTTGGCGTCTGACGACTGTGCCCGCGTTGGCGCCGCAAAAGCCAGTGCGCGGGGATCGGATATGGCGTTCTGGATCGACCCTGCTGCGTTGTGGCCGGTGCGGATCATGATGCGATCACCTGCCGCCGGCGCACCACCAACCTCGATCGCGACACCGTCCGCAAGGAATGGATCAGCGACCGTGCCGCTGCCGGTCATCGGCACTGCCTGTCCCGTGTCAGCGCGCCTCAGGCTATAGGCGGCACCGTCAAATGCGAGGATGTAGTCGGCACCGGTGTAAAGCCCGAGGTCGGCGACCGTCGCAGCAGCCGTGCCGCTGCCAGCTGCGTTGGCGGAATAGAGAACGGTTGGCGGATCGATAGAATACATGTCGCCGCCAAGGTTGCCGCGCAAATCCATGCCCTCGCTGTGCTGCTGGTTTAGCTGGTTGACGAAGGTAACCGCCGTTTGGCCGAGCGCCTGACGTGATGAATCGAGCATGCGTGTGCGAAATTCCAGCAGCCCACCGAGCGTTCCTCCCGATAGCGAGGTATCGAGCGCTGTTACCCCGGCCGAACCTTCGTATACGACCGACGCCCGCGTGGGGTCGAATTCGTTAGCGAGGATGCCAAGGCGTTGCACATTATTGCCGAGCACCAGCGACTGGCCATTGCCGATGAACACGTTCATCCCGCCGTCTTCCTGGATCGTTGTTGTCACCGACACAAGTTGCGAGAGATCCAGCACCATCTGGTCACGCTGATCCAGGAGATCGTTGGGCTGCGCGCCCACTCCGGCGAGCGCGATCTGGTCGTTCATGTCGGCGATACCGGACGCAAGACGATTAATATCGTCCACGGCCAGCGACAACCTGTCGTTGACCTCGGATTCCAGCGTCTCGAGGCGCTGGTCCAGAGTGCGGAAACGGTTGGCGACGGCATCGGCTTCGCCGAGCAGCGCTTGCCTTATGGGCACCGAACCGGGGTCGTTGGAGACGTCCTGGATACTGTTGAAGTAATTCTGCAGACCGGCGCTAAGACCCGTATCGGCATCGGCGAGCAGCGTATCGATGCGCTCCGCCATGCTGTTGAGTGCGCTGAATCGAGCCTGCCCGGTCGCCGATGTGCGCAGCTGCTCCACGAGCAGTTGGTCGTAGATGCGTTTGACGACCGAGATCTGGGTACCGCCGCCGACGTAGTTCTGGCCGCTGCCACCGCCGACCCGGGTCGTGAACTCGGCGACCTGGCGGCTGTAGCCGGGTGTGTTTGCATTCGTGATGTTGTGGCTCGTGACTTGCAGCGCGCGCTGAAACGCCAGCATTCCGGTGAGGCTTGTATTGAGTAGATCAGGCATGAAGTTCCCCTGCTAACCGTTTGCCACGGTCAGTCCGATCCGGCTGCCAGCCGGCCCCCTGTCGATATTGTCGGCCGGGTGGCCAGATTCTTTAGGCCGCTCAGGATCGACTGCATCGTCTCGCTACGTAACACGCTCCTGATCTTGTCAGCATAGCTTGGGTCGGTCGCATAGCCGCTCGACTGCAGTGCATTGGCGAAACCATCGACATCGTCGCCATGATTGCTCACGGATTCGTAGCGCGGATTTTGTGACAGCAGCTCGGAATAGTCGTCGAAGGTCGCGCCGACGTCGTCATAGGCGCGAAAGCGATGCACCTCGAGGCGCGGCACGCCGGCGCGGAACTCCATCGTCGGCTTGGCGACACTGGCGCCGGACCAGCCGCTGTTCGCCTTGATGCCGAACAGGTTGTAGCTGCTGTTACCGTCACGGCCTTCTGGAACATGTGCGCCCCAGCCGGTCTCGAGAGCGACCTGGGCCAGTATTCCCTCAGGCGCAACGTTCAGCTTTTGCGCGGCGCGTTCTGCATGCGGCCACACGTCCTCTGCGAACGACCTGGCATCAGACCACCCCGGCTTCGGTGCGGCGGTCGCCAGTGTTACGGAACGGTGCAGCGGTTCTACGTTCACCGGTGTTACGGATCGGCTCGGCGCTGCTGCGGTCGCCGGTGTCACCGCCCGGTCCGGCATTGCAACGGTTGCCGGTGTCAGGGACCGGCTCAGGGCGGTGTTGACGGCCGGGGCCGGCCCGGCATCGCCGCCCAGCTGGCGGACCAGCATATCCGCGAGGCCGAGACCCTTGCCGCTCGACATCTCTACAGCCAGCTGCTGATCCAGCATCTCCTGGTACAGGTCGTGCTGATCGCTGTTGCCGAACAGCGGATCGCCGAGAGACGCCTCGCGCATGTTCTTGAGCAGGGACTGGACGAACAGCGCCTCGAACTGTCCGGCGACCTCACGCAGCACGGCCGGATCCTTGTTCTCGGCGGCCAGCCGCAAGCCCGCGTACTGGGTGAAGTCGGTAATCGCGGCAGTCATCGCATGTTCCTAGATGACCACCAATTCGGCGCGCAGCGCGCCAGCCTGCTTCAACGCCTCGAGAATCGCGACGAGATCGCCCGGCGCCGCGCCGACGCGGTTAACGGCCTGCACAATCTCGTCAAGGCTGGTGCCGGCCTCGAACAGGAACATGCTGCCCTCTTCCTGGGATATCTCGACTTCCGAATCGGGTAATACGACCGTCTCGCCGGCGTCGCTGAACGGCGCAAGCGGCTGGCTGGCGAACGGTCGCTCGCTGATTGTCACGACCAGCGAGCCGTGTGACACGGCTGCGGGTGTCACGCGAACGTTCGCGCCGATGACCACCGTGCCAGTGCGAGAATTGACGATGACTTTGGCCGACACCTCGCCCGGTTCGATCTCGAGATTTTCAAGTGCAGCAACGAATGACGTCCGCTGGCGGATATCGGCAGGTGCGCGGACGGCAACGGATACTGCATCGACCGACTGGGCAATGCCTGCCCCCATCGTGGCATTGATCTGGCTTGCGAGCCGATTCGAGGTCGTAAAATCGGGCGTGTGGAGATTCAGCACCACGGCTTCCTGAGTCAGGAAGTCGCTCGGCACGCCGCGCTCGACGGTAGCGCCATTGGGTATGCGCCCCGCGCTCGGGATATTGACCGTGACGCTGGAACCGTCGTCACCAGATGCACCAAAGCCGCCGACGATCAGATTGCCCTGCGCGATGGCGTAAACGTTACCGTCGGCGCCACGCAGCGGCGCCATGAGCAGACTGCCGCCGCGCAGACTCTTGGCATTGCCGATCGAGGCCACGGTCACGTCAATGGTCTGCCCGGGTTTTGCAAACGGCGGCAGCTCCGCGTGGATCGTCACGGCGGCCACGTTCTTTAGCTGCAGACTCGTGCCCGGCGGTATCGTGATGCCGAACTGGGTCAGCATGTTGATGATGCTTTGCACCGTGAATGGCGTCTGCGTCGTCTGGTCGCCTGTTCCGTTCAGCCCCACGACGAGACCGTAGCCTGCGAGCTGGTTCTTGCGCACGCCCGCGACGCTGGCGAGGTCCTTAACGCGCTCGGCCGCAACGGGCTGTATGGCCATGATCGCCAGCAGGACGACGGTTGCCCATCGGCTGGCCGAAGTGGCGCGGAATGTATTCAGGCGCATGTCATATGTCCTTGTTTTCAATACGGATGCAGCATCGAATGGAAGAAGCGCGAAATCCAGCCCATCCTGTTTGCCGCCGCCATAACGCCTTTACTGCTATAAGTAATCTGCGCGTCGGCGATGCGCGTAGAAGCCAGCGAGTTGTCGGGTTCGATATCGGCCGTCCGTACGATGCCCGACAGCTGTATGAATTCCTCGCCCTGGTTCAACGTCACCCACTTCTCGCCGCGAATGCGCAGATTGCCGTTAGGCAGGCGCTCGACGACGGTCACCGTGATATCACCATCCAGGCTGTTGCTCTGGCTGCTCGAACCCGCGCCGTCAAAAGCCTGCTCACCGCCAAGGCTGCCCTCGAACAGCGGTATGCCGTCACGGGTGGTGGGTATGCCGAGTACCGTCGGGTTTTGCAGCGTCGTTTCGGTGGTCTTGGACGTCGACGTAGCCGAGTTCTTGCTCGCGCTGGTATTTTCGACCAGGCGCACGGTCAAAATGTCGCCGACCCGGTTTGCCTTGAGATCCTCGAACAGGCGCACGTCGGTGCCAGCCCGATAAATGGCGCCGGCGGTAGGCTGCTCGTAGGCATGCTCCTCGGGTCGCGGCGGTTCGTACGACTCTTCGGACTTTATCAGCGTGCCACAGCCCGGCAGCACGACAATAATGCAAAGTGCTGTGAGCAGGCGTAGTTCAAACAGTCGCTTCATCAGGTTTCGCCTTATAGGTTCTGGTTGATGTACTGCATCATCTGGTCGTTCGTGGATATCGCTTTCGAGTTCATCTCATAAGCACGCTGCGTCTCGATCATGTTGACGAGTTCTGCAACAACGTTGACGTTGGAGCCCTCAAGCGCGCCCTGCACAATCGTGCCGAGACCTGTCAGTCCGGGCGTGCCGGATTGCGCCGGACCGCTCGCTGCAGTCTCCACGTACAGGTTCTCGCCGATAGCCTGCAGCCCGACGGGATTAATAAAATCGGCCAGCTCGAGGCTGCCGACCTGCGACGGCGATGTCTGATTCGGCAGCTTCACCGACACGATGCCGTCACTGCCAATGGTGATGCTCTGCGCACCGTCCGGTATGGAGATACCCGGCTGCACGATATACCCGCTCGATGTGACGAGCTCGCCCTGGTCGTTCATTTTCAGCGCACCATCGCGCGTGTACGCAAGCCCGCCGTCGGGCTTCAGGATCTGTAAGAAGCCTCTCCCGTTGATCGCAACATCGAGCGCCTGCTCGGTGTTGAGTACGCTGCCCTGCGTATGCAGCTTTTCCGTTGCAACGACCCGTACGCCAGTACCCAGGTTCATGCCGGTCGGCAGGAGAGTATCCTCCGAACTCGAGCCACCTGACTGGCGCACGGTCTGATACAGCAGGTCTTCAAAAACCGCTCGTCCCTGCTTGAATCCCGTCGTGTTGACGTTGGCGAGATTGTTCGAAACTACCGCCATACGCGTTTGTTGCGCGTCCAACCCTGTCTTCGCAATCCATAAAGCTTGTGTCATGCTTTTCTCCCTTTCCTCAACCGCGGCCTAACCGAGGCTCATCATCTGTGCCGCCGCATCGGCGTTTTCTTCCGCGGTCTTGATAATGTTCACCTGCATCTCGTACTGGCGCGCGAGTTCGATCATGTTTACGAGCGTCATCGCCGTATTCACATTACTCTGCTCCAGTGCACCTGCCGTGACCTTGACGCCCGCATCAGCGTCAGCGATCGCTCCTTCCTCGAGATAGAACAGTCCATCGACTCCTTTGTCGAGCAGTGCCGGGTCCGGGTTCACGAGCTTGATGCGATCCGCAATCGTCAGCGTTTCCGGACCCTGGCCAAGCGGCTGCACGGAAATCGTCCCATCACCGCCAACCAGCAGACTGACGTTCGGCGGCAGCGCGACAGGTCCGCCATCTCCCATCACGAGGTAACCACCGCCGGTAGACAGCAGCCCACCCGGTTCGACACGCAGATCGCCCGCGCGTGTGTACGCTTCGGTGCCGTCCGCTGCCTGTACCGCTATGAAACCTTCGCCGCGAATTGCGATATCGAGATCGCGGCCCGTATTCATGATCGGCCCCTGCGCGAAGTCGGTACCGTAGGAATCGACGACCGCGTTGACGCGTGACTCGACGCCCGGGCCCTCGATCGGAATCGAGCTGAACGAGTGCAGATCAGCCCGAAACCCGGTCGTCGATATGTTCGCCAGGTTGTTGCTGTTGATAGCCTGCGCATATTCGGTCTGTATTGCGCCGGTCATCGCCGTGTAGATCATTTCATCCATGGCCGTTTCTCAAAGCCGCCGCTAGCGGATGTTGATTACCGTCTGCGTCACCGTATCGGCGGTCGAGATCATCTGGGCGTTTGCCTGGAAATTCCGCTGCGCGGTGATCATCTGCACGAGCTGCGCCGTCAGGTCGACGTTCGACGACTCGAGTGCACCCGACTGGATGTTGCCGAATGAAGCGGTTCCTGCCTCGCCGAGCAGTGCGTCACCCGACTGGAACGACTCGCCCCAGGTCGTATCGCCGAGCTGCTGCAGGCCCTGCGGACTGACGAAATTCGCGAGCGCCAGCTTGCCGAGCGACGTTGACTGGCCGTTCGTAAAGCGTGCGAAAGTAACTCCCTCGGCATCCACGCTGACACCGGTCAGTCGCCCGGTCGTGAAACCGTCCTGGGACAACGAGTTGACGCCGAAGTTGTCGCCAAATTGCGATGCCAGGCCGAAGTTAAGCGAAAGATCGATAGGCGATGCGCCGGTACCCGGATCGAAAGACGCCAGCGTCATCAGGCCGCCCGGCGGCGAATTCAGGGTGCCGTCGGGGTTGAATACGACCTGCGTCGCACCGGCGACCGGTGTACCCTCGATCTCAACTTCGGTGTTCCAGGTGTTCGCCGCCGCATCTTTTATGAAGTACACGGTAGCCGTGTGCGCGGAACCCAGCGAGTCATAGACCGTTACCGATGTCGTGTGATTGAAACTGCTGGGATCGGACGCGGCGAAGACCGGGTTCGCCGGCACGGGCGCGTTCGCGGGCAGGTTGATACCGAAGTCGGCTCGCGTGGTCGCCTGCGGTGGATTCGCGCCGATCGTCAGCTGCAGGTCCTGCGGCGTGCCGGTGTTGAACAAGCCGTTGCCTGCAAATGGATATGCCTGCAATCTCGCGCCTTCCGCGTTGACGACGTAGCCCTGGTTGTCCACGCCGAACGCGCCGGCACGCGTATAGCTGCGCGCGCCGTTGTCGCTGAGCACGAAGAATCCCTCGCCGCCAATTGCAAGATCGAGCGCGTTGTCGGTGAAATCGATATTGCCTTGCGTAAACTGCTGCGCGATGGCTGACAGGCGAACACCGCTGCCCGCGGCGCTCGAACTGACGCTTTGCGTACCAACCGCGAATACCTCGGCAAACTGCGCCCGGGACATCTTGAATCCGGTCGTATTCGAGTTGGCAACGTTGTTGGCCGTTACGCCGAGGTCGGCGGATGCTGCATTTAGACCACTAAGTGCGATAGCAAAAGGCATGACTTAATCTCCTGGTTGAATCTAGTTGATCTGGTACACCTGGCGGAGCGACAAAGCCTCTCCACCACGCAAGTTGAGCGTCATTCCGGAACCGAACTGTCCCAGCGTGACGGATTCGATATCTGCGTCGACCAGGGTCGGCACGCTCTCTACATTGGTGCCGCGCAGCACCCGGGCGCTGAGCTGGTATTGCCCTGCCGGCGCGCGCTCGCCGGCCGCATCGAGTCCATCCCACGTAAAGCGCGCGATTCCTTCCTGCTGCTCGCCCAGGTTGAGGCGTTGCACGAGTTCGCCGGACGAATTGGTAATGTCGATTTGCACATTGCTGACCGTGGCATCGATTTCGACGGCGCCATTGGCTGCACCATCAGTGGGCAGATAGGCAACATCCGCGATCGCGAGCACCGAGCGGCCGACAAGGTTGGCCGCCTGCAGGGCCTGTTCGTCCTGTATCGATCCTGCCAGGCCGGCAAACGAGGAATTCAGGGAGTCGATACCGTTCACGGTGCTGAATTGTGCCAGCTGCCCCAGGAATTCGCCGTTCTCCATGGGCTTGAACGGGTCCTGGTTCTGAAACTGAGTGATCATCAGCTTCAGGAAGTCGCCTTGTCCGAGTTCGGTACGGGATTGTTGCTCCGGCGGTGGCGCAAATAGCCGGGCATCTTCAAACGGGCTTACGGTTGTCATTGCAAAATCCCTTTAAGAGGTTATCGACCGAGACTCAGGGTCTGCATCAGCAGATCCTTTGTCGTATTGATGATCTCGACGTTGTTCTTGTAAGAACGTGACGCCGAAATCATATTGACCATCTCTTGCACGTTGTTGACGTTGGACACATAAACGTTGCCGTTCTCATCGGCTTCCGGATGCTCCGGCTGGTATCGAACCTCGAGCGGCGCAGCGCTTTCAACCACGCCGGTCATGCGTACTCCGGAGATTCCGCTTTGGTCCGCAAGCGTGTGCTGAAACGACTCGAAGATCGGTTGCCGGGCCCGGTACACCTTGTCCGGATCGCCACTAACGCTGCCGGCGTTGGCGAGATTGCTCGAGGTCACGTTGAGACGCACCGACTGCGCGTTCATCGCGCTACCCGCCACGTCAATGACTTTGAATAAGGACATCAGTCACCCCCTTTGATCGCAAAACGAAGTGAGCGGACCTTGCCATCGAGGAACGCGAGGCTGGCACGGTACTGCAGCGCGTTTTCGGCGAACGCTGCCTGCTCGACGTCGGCTTCCACGGTGTTGCCGTCGAGCGTTGGCTGCATCGGCACGCGGTACATCAGGCGACCGGCCGATCGCGCCGTGCCCCAGGCCTGCTGGTGCATTTCACTGGTTCTTTTCAGACTGAGAGTGCCGCCTTGCGCACCCTTCAACGCGGCGGCAAAATCGAGGTCACGCGCCTTGTAGTTCGGCGTGTCCGCGTTGGCAATGTTCGACGACAGCACCTCGTTCCGATGTGCCCGGAACTTCAGCGCCTGTTCGTGCATTTCGAATGCTTTGATTTCCATCGTTCCCAAACCGCAAATGGTTCTGTTGCAGATGACTATGCAAAGCGTATGCCAAGATAATTTTTTGGCGCTGGCTAAAGGTTTGCGGCGTGCGGCCGATAACCCCTGGTTAGCGTAGCGGCAATTGCCTGCCGCAACGGCGGCAATGCATTGCAGCGCTGCGCGCACCTTCCCAGAGACGGCGATCTGCGGCTGGCACGACTATTGCAGCTTCACCGATAGAAGTTGTACAGGTCTAGCGGATGGAGCTCACAATGCAAAGATTCGTCAGGAATTTGACGATACCGATTGCCGATCGCCAAAGTTTCGACACCGGTTCACGCGTGCCGTCACGATTGGCGCCAACGGTCGCCGCCGTCGTGCTACTTGCGATCGGCATCGACGCTGGCGCTGTGCAGGCCTGGCAACCTACTGAGGATATTTCAGCGACGGCGGAGTCGTATCTGCGGAACAAGACCGGCATTGCAGCGAAAAGAACGACGCTGCATGCCGGCACGCTCGACGCGCGGCATCGTCTGCCTCTGTGCGATCAGCCCCTCGAGGGGTTCATGCGCCGCGGCGCGAAGATCAGCTCGCGAACCATTGTCGGCGTGCGCTGCACGGGCGGCAAACCCTGGAAGGTCTATGTTCCGGTAGACGTCGTTGTCACGGCTAAAGTGCTGGCGGCACGCCATGTCCTGCCGCGCGGTCACCTCGTCACTGAAGCCGATCTTACCATCGTCGAGCGAGATGTTTCCCGCATGATCTCGGGCTATCTGTCGGATCCACGGGCGCTCGCCGGCCAGCGCCTCAAGCAGCAGTTGCTCGCCGGCCAGGTGATTACGCCTGCGATGCTGGCGGCTGACCAGATTGTCCGCCGCGGGCAGACGGTCACGCTGATGGCGGCCGGCGGTGGCGTTAACATAAGCATGAGCGGCAAGGCGCTCATGGACGGTGCGTTGAATCAGCGTATCCGCGTCGAAAACAGCAATTCCGGACGGGTCGTCGAGGGCATCGTACGCTCCCCCGAACACGTGGAAGTCATCGTGTCCGCGAAAGGCGGATTTTTTAGCGCAAAGCCTAAAGTATCGGCGAATTCCGCCGATAAACTGGCTAGCAACAATGATCGTTGAGGGTTTTAATTATGACAAACAGGATTGGTCCGATGGATCAAGGCGCACTTGGCAAACTGGGCAACAAGGTCGACGAGACGACGACGGGCCGCAAGGTCTCCGGAGACAATCGTGCGGCCGGCGCTGCCGCCAAGAGCCAGGCTCCGACGAATGACACGGTCGAGCTGACAAGTGGCGCCCAATTACTCGAGCGACTGGAGAAGTCACTCGCGTCTGTGCCGGATATCGATAGCGCCAGAGTTGCTGAAGTCAAAGCTGCCATCGAGAACGGCGAGTACCAGATCGACGCCGATGCAATCGCCGCGGCGATGATCCGCCTTGAACGATCATTCGGTGAGTAAGAATGTTACGCCCAAGTCCTGATACAGCACGCCAGCGGATCGTCGAGATCATTGGTAACAGCGTATATCACGTGCTCGGCCTCAAGGAATCGCTCGATGACGAGCGCGAGGCGCTCGAATCTCAGGACATGGAGGCGCTGCGCCTGGCCGTTGACAACAAGGGCAAGTGCGTGGCGGCGCTGCAGGCCCTCGAACAGGAACGGCGTGAATACTGCGTCATGGCCGGCTTCGAGGACGGGCACGCGCAGATGGAAAAGCTGGCTGAGTGGTGTGACAGGGACTCAGCGCTACAGAACTGCTGGCAGCACCTGCTCGACCTCGCTGTCGAGTGTAACGCCTTGAATTTGACCAACGGTGCGATTATTCGCGGGCGCAAGCAACAAATCGAAGCAGGCCTCGCCGTCATTCGCGGCGGCGACCCTGACTCCGGTATCTATGGCCGCAGCGGCCAGGCACCGAGTGGCCCAAGCCAGCGAACTCTGGCAGAAGCTTAAGTTTTCACTTTGAAGGAAGGACACTGAGCTATGTTGATAGTGAGCCGAAGAGATGACGAATCCATCGAGATACGTCCGGGTGATGATATCGATCCCAAGATGACGCTGGGCGACCTGTTTGCCGGCGGCCCGATCGAGATCAGGATATTCTCGTCCAATGGCAATCGCGTGAAGATGGGCGTCCAGGCGCCGGAACAGCTCTCGATCTGGCGCAAGAACGCCGCAGCCGCGTAAGCCCCGCGCCCTGTCAGATGGGGCACCGAGTAGCGGCACGGATGCCCGTGAGGATCTGCAAGCTCTTTCTGTTAACGATCATGGCCACCGCTGCGGCCTGTGGCGGACCGGGTTCTGGCGATACGCTGCCGTCGCCGGCCGACACTGGCATTTCGGTGCAGGCACCGGCACCACCAAGCAATGAACAGATTGCTGCGCTCGTCTACGACAGCGCATACTCAGTGCCGAACGGCTTTTTCGTGGACGAGCGTTCCAGCACGGACCGTAGCTATACCATCCACCACGTCCTGGATGCGTCTTCCTCCTACGAGCTCTGCAGCGACGATTATGCCGTGGCATCTGCCTGGGAGGCAGAGGACAATGCTGCGCGCAGCGTGCAGGGATACTACGTCGAGTCCTACGACAACGAACGTTACTTTGAATTTGTGCGCGAACTCGCCTATGAGAACGACGTGGGCAATATTGACGATGTTACCTCGCCTGGCTTTGCGCGCGTGTTCAAATGCAGCAATATCGATCGCAACGGCGTCGATCGCTCGTTGTTGACGGGCTACGCGGGAAAGATCAACGCGCAGCCGCTAGACTCGAGCTCGATCCGCAGCTTTGTCGAATATTTGTGGCAATTTGCGTTCTTCCCGGCTAACCGCAAAAAGGTCATCGACAGCTACGGCACCGCGACTGACCGCGCCTTGCAGCAAACACTCGTGCTCGCATTTGCGACGAATCAGGGCGCAAACCGCTGTGATCTGCTTGAAGTGGCAGAATGGCGGTTCAGCGTCGATCGGTTCAGCAGTGAGGTCAGCAAGTCCTTTGCGATAGTCAGGAGTTTCGAGGCGACCCTGGAAAACGGCACTGCCAGGATCTGCGACTAAGACGGAACCAAGAAGATACGGGTTTCGACAATAATCCATTCATTGGAAACGGCTTCTTTATACTGCCGGTGTGGCTCCGTATAATCTGGCCCTTGTCGGCCGATGCGCTGATTGTCCGACCGTAAACCCAAGAGAATCCCAATGACAACACGACATGCGCCACTTTTGCAGTGGGTCGAAGAGGTCGCCCGCCATACGCGGCCCAACAATATCCACTGGTGCACCGGCAGCGATGCCGAGTATCAGCAGTTAATCAGTGAGATGACGGCCAGCGGCACGCTCTCCGCGCTGAATCCCGAGACCTACCCGAATTGTTATCTGCACCTGTCGGATCCGAGCGACGTTGCCCGTGTCGAGCACCTGACCTTCGTCTGCACCGAGAATCAGGAGGACGCAGGACCGAATAACAACTGGATGAACCCTGCCGAGGCGCATGCGAAGATGGACTCGCTGTTCGCGAACGCGATGCAGGGCCACGATGTACG
>Ga0224508_10003432_pt1 | contig 13098 bp, 10 predicted proteins | sample SF_Jan12_sed_USG_4_FD_170157 | JGI IMG/M metagenome (GOLD analysis project Ga0224508, IMG submission 170157) | Sediment microbial communities from San Francisco Bay, California, United States - SF_Jan12_sed_USGS_21 | ecosystem: Environmental > Aquatic > Marine > Sediment | place: USA...
ATGTACCGCCGCGAAGGTCGCGCGCAGTGCAACCTCGGTCTTGCCGAAGCCGACGTCGCCGCACACGACGCGGTCCATGGGCTGGTCGCTTGCAAGATCTTCGAGGACGTCGTCTATGGTGGCTGCCTGGTCTTCGGTGAGTTCGAACGGGAATCCGGATTCGAAGCTGCGGTAGTCGGTCTCCGACCAAAGGAAGCGGTGTCCCGGTCGTGCAGCGCGACGTGCATAGACATCAAGCAGTTCCGCAGCGACGTCGCGGATCTTCTGGATTGCCCGACGCTTGGCCTTTGCCCACTGGTCGCTGCCGAGCCGGTGGAGAGGTGCGTGGTCTGGTGACGCACCCGTGTAGCGGGAGATGACGTCCAGCGCGTGCACGGGAACGTACAGTTTGTCGCCGTCGGCGTATTCGAGGTGCAGGAACTCGGCTGCGATGCCGCCGGCTTCGAGCGTCGTCAGCCCGAGGTAGCGGCCGACACCGTATTCTTCGTGAACGACTGGCGATCCCGGTTCGAGATCGTTGAGCTGGCGAATGATCGTTTCGGGATCGCGATCGCTCTTGCGTCGGCGCTTGCGTGCCCTGGTGCGCTCGCCGAACAGTTGCTGCTCGCTGACGACCGCAACGTGCGCGCCAGGGAGCAGCATGCCGTTGTCGATCGGGGCGACGGCCACGCCAATTCGATGCGTGTCGTCCCGAAAATCCTGCCAGCTTTCGATGCGTGACAGGTCGAGGCCTCTTCCTGTCAGCATGTCGAACAGCTGCTCGCGCCGGCCGGGCGAATCTGTCGAGAACAGGACCCGGCCATCGAAGTCATCCAGGAACTGTATGAGTGCAGCCGCAGCGTCTTCGTAGCGTGTTTCGATCTTCATTGCTGGCGGCAGTCGCGTGTCGTAGTTCAGGCTTGCCTTGTGTTCAGGCAGGGACTGCATCGCGTAGTCGATCGTCGGGAAGGCCGACAGTTTGCCCGGCACAGCGTCAGGCGCAATAAAGGTCTCTTCGACGCTGAGAACCGGGCGTTCGCGATCGAGACTGCAGAGCTCGTAGCGCTCTCGTGCCTCAACCCAGAATTGTTCCAGCAGGGTGTCCAGTCCCGCCGGGGCGAGAATCACACAGTTGGCTGGCAGAAAGTCACTTAGCGACGCGGTGCTTTCGAAGAACAGTGGCAGGTAGTACTCGATTCCGCCGTGGGCGATGCCGTCAGAGACCTCGCGGTAGACCCGGGACTTGGCTGGCTGCCCCTCGAAGCGCTCGCGATAGCGTCCGCGAAACTCGTGGATTGCATCGGCGTCGAGCGGTACCTCGCGGGCAGGCAGGATGTCGATTGCCTGTATCCGTTCGCCAGATAGCTGGGTATCGGCGTAGAAGTACCGCAGTGATTCTATGTCGTCGTCGAAGAAGTCGATACGCACGGGTGAGTCTGCGCCCATCGGGAAGACGTCGATCAGGGAGCCGCGAACCGCGAACTCCCCGTGCTCTGAAACTTGCGGCACGCGCAGGTAACCCGATTCCACGAGGGAAGCAGTGAACGACTCACGTGGCAACGTCTGACCCTGGCGCAACGACAATGAACGGGCTGCGACGTAGTCAACCGGCGGCAGTCGTTGCTGAAGAATAGTGGCGGCCGCAATGACGATGCCGCGTTGCATGCCGGGGAGGCCTGCCAGAACGCGGAGGCGCTGCGAAATAATGTCCTGGTGCGGAGAAAAACTGTCCCAGGGCAATGTCTCCCATTCAACGAAGTGCTCAACCGGGAGGTCGTCTCCGGCGAAGAAGCGGATTTCGGTCTCCAGCTGATCGGCGTGCCGGGGATCTTCCGCGAGGACGAGTATCGGCTGGTCGACACGCTGTGCCAGTTCGGCGGCTGCAAGCGACAGGCTCGCCCCGATGAGTCGGCCCCAGGCGGCCCTGGTGCCGGCAGCAGGCAGACTTGGATTGGCTGGCAGAAGTAGTGGCGCGTTCACGGTGTTGCTCGGTATCGCTCGCGATTGGGCCGCGATTATTACACACTCACACGAGGTCGCTCACAACGTCGCTCCCGCACATCCCTGTGCTCTGCGACATAAGTGCGTCCTGCACAAAAAAGCCCGGGTCGTTGCCGGCCCGGGCTCTTTGGAATTCTTCGCGAGTGTCTAGCGTTTCATGACCGCGTGAATCACCTTGTCATACTCGAAAAACACGACAAAATCGGCGTATTCCCAACGTGTAATCGGGGGGTCGCCCACTGGCGCTTTCACGGTAGCAGGGCTGCCGTACTTCGACTGGACGCTTTTTTGCGTCATGCCGCGGCTCGGTCGTCCGTCGTCCGACATAGCCGTCGCACCGTCCATCTTGAGCGTCTCGGCACTTGCGGCGCCCATTGCTGCGAACAGCAACGCGATGCAGGCAATTGTACGCATTTTGGCCATGGTCCTTCTCCACGATAACTCTGTTTTTTCGGGTCTTGGGACTATAGCACCGCGACGCGGGATGAGACATGCGAACTGTGTCACAATGCGGCCCAATGCTGAATCCTGTCGAACTCTTCGTCGGGCTGCGCTACCTGAGGGCCAAGCGGCGCACCCGATTCGTGTCTTTTATTACGCTGATTTCCCTGGTCGGAATCGCCATTGGCGTGGCGGCTTTGATCGTCATTCTGTCCGTTATGAACGGCTTCGAAGGAGAGCTCAGGAACAGGCTCCTGAGTATGTCGGCGCATGGCACGATCAGTGGCAGCAGCGGACCGGTCCAGGAGTGGCAGGAACTCGTTGCAGAGGTCAATGCCGAGGAGGGCGTTGCGGCCGCAGCTCCATTCGTGCAGATCGAAGGGATGATCCAGTCGGGCCGCGATTTGCTTGGCGTCATGGTGCATGGCATTGACCCGGCCTGGGAGGAGCAGCTCTCAGGTGACATGATCAACATGGTCGAGGGGAACCTCGGCGTCCTCGCACCGGGGGCTCGCCGCATCATCCTCGGCCGTATCCTGGCTTACGACCTGAATGTTCGCATCGGCGACGGCGTCGTGCTCCTGATTCCCCGGCCGGTTGGCGATGGCACGCTCGAGCCGGTGCTCGAACGGTTCGAACTGGGCGGAGTTTTCGAGGCCGGTCTGGCCGACCATGACAGCGTTCTGGCACTCGTTCACGCGAGCGATGCCGCCGCTATCCTGGACATCGGCGATGCCGTCAGTGCCGTCCGCTTCAGGGCGCAGGACGTGATGGCTGCGCCGGCGATCGCGGCATCCCTGCAACAGCGACTGGGCACAGCAGTCACGACCAGCGACTGGACGATCGAGAACGGCAGCTACTTCCGCGCTATACGAATCGAGAAGATGATGATGTCGCTTATCCTCTCGCTCATCATTGGCGTTGCTGCATTCAATATCGTTGCGAGTCTCGTCATGGTCGTCACTGACAAGACGACCGACATTGCCGTGCTGCGCACGCTTGGCATGAGGCCGAATGGCGTCGTTCGTGTCTTCTTCGTCCAGGGTGCGATCATTGGTTGGGCAGGTGTGGCGATCGGTGTCATCGTCGGCGTCGTACTGGCGATTTACGTGCCGGTCATTGCACCGTTTCTCGAGCAGCTGTTCGGCTTCCAGATCATGCCGGGTGACGTGTACTACGTGTCGCGCATTCCTTCGGAGCTGGAATTACAGGATGTAATGGTGATTGGCATCGCGGCATTCGTCCTGACGTCGCTGGCCACGCTGTACCCGGCAAGACGAGCGGCGCTGGTCAATCCCGCCGAAGCCCTGAGGTACGAATAGGCAATGGGCAAGCGCTTCGAAATGTGGATTGGCAATCGCTATGTGCGCTCGCGCAGCCGTAACAGTTTTGTCTCACTGATCTCGGCGATTTCCATGCTTGGTATTGCGATCGCTGTGCTGGTATTGATCGTCGTGCTCTCGGTCGTAAACGGTTTCGAGCGGGAGCTCAAGGATCGCCTCCTGGCGATGACGGCACATGCGACGATCGAAGACGTCAACGGCAGTCTTGAAGGTGCAGATGCGGTGCGTCGAGTCGCCCTTGCCAACCCTCGCGTAGAGGCGGCCGCGCCTTACGTGGACGGACAGGCTTTGCTGGTCGCAGGGAAACAGCTCAGCGGCGCGGAGGTCCGCGGCATCGACCCCGAATTCGAGAACTCAGTGTCAGGCATTGCGGGCGTCATGCAGGCTGGAGAGCTGGACGGCCTTGAAGCTGGCAAGTTCAACATCGTGCTCGGCGTCGAACTGGCCGAGGAGTTACAGGTCGTGCCAGGTGACAAGGTCACGTTGACGTTGGCACAGGGGATGGTCACGCCGGCAGGTGTTATCCCGAGGACCAAGCGCTTTACGGTCAGCGGGATCTATCGCGTCGGTATGTACGAATTTGATCGACGCCTGGCCTTTGTGAACATCGGCGATGCGCAGCGGCTGTATCGCAAGAAGGAGACTGTTACCGGCGTGCGCCTCGCTGTTACCGAGATCTACTCCGCGGCGGATATCGTAAGAGAGGTTGCACGTGCCCACGGTGAAATCGTGCTGGTCAATGACTGGACGCGCCGGCACGTCAACTTCTTCCGTTCCATCCAGATCACGAAGTCCATCCTGTTCGTCATCCTGTTGATGGTGATCGCGGTCGCGGCATTCAATATTGTGTCGACACTGGTTATGGTCGTGAAAGACAAGCAGGCAGACATTGCAATCTTGCGGACCATTGGCGCAAGGCCGTCGAGTATTCTCAAGGTGTTCGTGACGCAAGGCAGCATTGTCGGCATCGTCGGTACACTGCTGGGCGTTGCGGGCGGCATGCTCATCGCATTGAATCTCGAATCCATCGTTGGCTTCTTCGAATCGGTATTCGGCATCAAATTCCTGGCTGCTGACGTTTACTTCATCAGCGACCTGCCATCCGAACTGCAGTACGGTGACGTAGTGCGTATCGCACTCATTGCACTCGTACTCGCTCTCGTATCCACTTTATATCCTGCCTGGATGGCGTCGAAGACGTCTCCGGCGGAGGCCCTTCGATATGACTGAACCCGTTCTTGAGTGTCGCAATGTCGTGCGCGAATTCAGAGAAGGCGCGTCGACGCTGCAGGTTTTGCGTGGCGTTAATCTTGCCGTGCAGCCGGCTGAGCGTGTCGCGATCATCGGCGCATCGGGGTCCGGCAAGACGACGCTGTTGCAGATCATGGGTGGGCTCGACGAGCCGACGGAAGGGGGCGTCCTGGTCAACGGTGCAGCAATGCACGGGACGACTGAAACGGCGAAGGGTGAGCTGCGCAATCGTTATATCGGCTTTATCTACCAGTTCCACCACCTGCTGCCGGAGTTTACGGCCGAAGAAAACGTAGCAATGCCCCTATTGATTCGCAGGGAAGCGAAACCCGCGGCACTTGAGGCGGCGCGGAATTTGTTGGGTCGCGTCGGGCTCGGAGAACGCCTGACGCACAAGCCGGGTGAGCTGTCAGGCGGTGAACGCCAGCGGGCCGCGGTCGCGAGGGCGCTGATCACGCGCCCGCAACTGGTACTTGCAGATGAGCCGACCGGTAACCTCGACTCAGGCAATGGCGAACACGTGCTGGGCCTGATGCTGGAGCTGAACCAGGAGTTGCAGACCAGCCTGGTCATCGTGACTCACGATCATGCGATTGCAGCGCGCATGGACAGGATCCTCGTACTCGAGGACGGGGTTCTCAGGCAGTCAGACTGAGTCCTTGTCGCGACGGTCCTTGCGTTTGCGCTCCTTGTACTTGCCGAGCGACATGCGCCACAGGATGTCGAGCGTGACGTAGCCGACAATTGCGGCGGCTGTTCCAAGCAACACACTCCCCAACAGCATCGGTTGCCAGATGCTGACGAATGTATGGGTCATCCATTCCCACGACAGATCGAACGCCACTTCCTTTGGCGGACTACCGAGAAGCGTGCGGCCAAACTGGTAGGTACCCGGGAATATCACAAACATGGTTGCGGGGTTGTTCACCCAGGTCGCTGCCGCGGCAACGGGAATGTTGACCCTGAGTGCGAGCGCCGCCAGGGCAGCGATCAGCGTGTGACCGGGAACCGGCATAAACGCGATAAACAGGCCCAGAGCGAATGCGGGCACGACCCATCGGCGGCGAACACCCCAGAGCCGGTGATCGTGCAGCATGTGGCGAAAAGGCGTCATGAACCACTGCTCGGCAATATGGCTGCGTTTGAATGCAAATTTCTTGAAAACGCGTCTGGGCATTCGTGTGTGTCCGAGTCATGCTCGGGTTGCTGACGCCGAACGTCGCAACCTTGGTTAAACCCTGTCTCCTGATGTTGGCGGGTGGTTTGGCGGCGCAGCATAGCACGCTACCGTTATCGTCAGACCATTCCAGCCTGTTATTGGTTGCATCGCTGTGTCTGCTAAGTGTGCGCCGTTTCCGGTCCGTCGCGCTGTTCCTCGGCGCCTACGCGCTCTTTATGTTTGCCGCAGGGGAGATCATTGCGCAGCGGCTCGATTCTGAGTTTGCCGGGGATAGCATGCTGACCCGTGTTCGAATCGCTGACTGGCCGAAGTCACAGGGTGAATCGGTCGTCATGCGAGTGGAGCCGGTCGACGATGCCCGAATTCCACCACGCGTGCGCCTGAGTTGGTTCAACCCGCCACATCTTCCGGCAATAGGCGAGGTCTGGGAGCTGGAAGTGCGGCTGCAGCGGCCGCGCGGGACGCTCAATCCGGGCGTCTTCGACTACGAGACCTGGTTGTTCCGCGAAAAGATCCATGCGACCGGGTACGTCGTTGCGGGCAAACGCAATCGATTGCTCTGGTCGGGTAGTGCCACCTGGCTGGAACGGTTTCGCGCAGACTTTGCCCGGCGCGCAAACGCGGCAGCCGCTTCAGACGATGCGGCCGCCGTGCTTGCGGCTGTCGGCGCAGGATTGCGTCACCAGGTGTCGCGCGAGCAATGGGACCGATTCGCCATCTCCGGAACGAGTCACCTCATGGCAATTTCGGGCTTGCATGTCGGGCTGGCAGCCCTGGCCGCGTTTCTTGTTGCTTTCGCGACGCTCGGACCGTTGCCCGGTCACCGCAACTGCTACGTCGGCGCCGTTCTCGTCGGTACGGGATTCGCACTGGCCTACGCGCTGCTGTCGGGATTCGGTGTGCCCGCAAGACGCGCCGTCATCATGCTGGCGGTCGTCGCGTTCACCGTCGTGCGCCGGCGAGTTGCCGATCCTGCAGTCGCCGTGGCGCTGGCGGGAGTGCTCGTATTCCTGGCGGATCCGGTGGCGACCATGACCCCTGGCTTTCATCTGTCGTTTGCGGCCGTCGTCGCCCTGTTGTGGCTGGCACGTCGCAATGATGTCGGCTTGCGTGAGCCGAGGTGGTTACGTGCGCCGCGGCAGCTTCTGGTCATGCAGGTATTCCTGCTGTTCGGGCTGCTGCCTCTGACAGCGCTCATATTCAACCGCTTTGCGACCATGGCTACGCCGGTCAACTTAATCGCCGTACCCGTGTTCAGCGTCGTCGTGGTGCCGCTCACGCTGGCCGCGTTGGTTGTGTCGCCTTGGTCCGAGGTTCTGGGGCAGGGCTTGCTAAGCGCTGCTGCACACGTCATCGATGTGCTGGATGCATTCATCGAACGTATGGTTGCGTTGCCGCATGCGAACACGTTGCTGGCCGAGATTCGGGGCGTGGCATGGCTGTTCATATGGCTGCCGTTGGCGTGGGTCATTCTCCCCAGGGGCTGGCCCGGACGGCGCATTGCAGTGTTGGGTGTCGTTGCCGTCCTGGCGTGGCGGCCCGCGCCACCGCCGGAGGGCTGTTTCGACAGCTGGATACTGGACGTGGGGCAGGGCCTGGCTGTCGTTATCGAGACCCACGATGGTGTCATGTTGTTTGATACGGGCATGGCGTGGCGAAGCGGTGGTAGCGTCGCGGAGCAGAGCATCCTGCCTTTCCTGAGGTCGCGGCGTATTGCGCGTATCGACTGGCTCGTGATTTCACATGCGGATCTCGACCACAGTGGCGGGCTGGATGCACTTCAAAAGGGACTGGACGTTGGCACGGTCATGGCCGGAGAATCGCTGGCGAAGGGCGCTGCTCAGCAGTGCGTGGCAGGGCAGAAGTGGTCGTCGGCGCGCGTGGACTTTGCTGTCTTGCATCCCGGCGCGGACGCGCCAGGCTCCGGGAACGCCTCGTCCTGCGTGGTGCGCGTGTCGGCTGGCGATTACGGGCTGTTACTGACCGGCGATATCGAGGCGGGGTCCGAGCGGGAGCTGATCCAGGGTGGCGCGAACCTCGCCAGCGCCATTGTCGTGGTGCCGCACCACGGAAGCCTGACCTCATCAACCCTGCCTTTTACAAACTCAGTTCGCCCGGACTACGCCGTCGTTTCTGCAGGTTATGCCAATCGCTGGGGATTTCCGAAGCGCCACGTTGTCGAGCGCTGGCAGGCACAGGGCGCCGAGGTACTGAATACAGCGGTGACGGGCGCTGTTCATTTTCGGGTCTGCGCGCACGGCGGAGTGGTGGGACCGGGCCGTGAGAGGCAGCGCCGTCATCGTTTCTGGCATGCCGCGACCTGACATCTGTTGTATATTTCATTTTTCCGATTGGGTCTGGTCCATATGGTTGAAATCGTCAAGTCCGGCGGCTGGTTGATGTTGCCGATTGTCCTGTGCGCAATCATCGCGATGGGAATCATCCTGGAGCGTTTCTGGACGCTGCAACAGAAGCGAGTGATTCCCGAGGATCTGACTAGCAAGGTCTGGGGCTGGGTCAAGAAGGATCAGCTCGACCAGAAGCAGATCCAGACACTGCACCAGGGGTCCGCGCTCGGCCAGATTCTCGCGGCCGGCCTGATCAATCGGGATCGCGACCGGGTGGTTCTGAAGGACTCCATCGAGGACACCGGGCGCCATGTGGTGCACGAACTCGAACGCTACCTCGAGACGCTGGGCACGGTGGCTGCAGTGACGCCGTTGCTGGGACTACTGGGTACGGTCATCGGCATGGTCAAGGTATTCACGGCCATCACGACACACGGTGTCGGCAATCCGACGGTTCTCGCCGGCGGCATCGCCGAGGCGTTGATCACGACAGCTGCTGGCCTGACTGTCGCCATCCCGGCCCTTATCGGTTACCGCTACTATCGGTCTCGCGTCGATACGCTGGTCGTCGACATGGAAAAAGAAGCCATCAAGCTCGTCGAAGCGTTACACCGCCGGAACGAAAGGGACGGTAAGGGTAAAGGCAAAGGCAAGCGCAAGAAGGACGCTGAATGAAGCTCAGCCTGCGGCAGCGCACGCAGCCCGAAGTTAACCTGACGTCGCTAATCGACGTTGTGTTGCTCCTGCTTATTTTCTTCATGGTCTCGACGAGCTTTGTCAAGCAGTCACAGATCACGATTCGTTTGCCGGAAGCGGAAAGCACCGCAATCGTCGAAGAAGTGCCGCAACAGATCGATATTATGATTACAGCGTCCGGCACGTACCTCGTGAACGGGCGTGAGCTGATCAACAATCGTGCGGAGACGATTCGTAACACCCTGCAAAAAGTATCAGGCGGTAACAGCAACCTGCCGATGACGATCAGCGCGGATGCCAACGCCAAACACCAGGACGTAGTCACCGCGATGGACGTCGCAGGACGTCTCGGCTTTACACAGATTAGCATCGCCACGGTCAACGACCCGGTGGAGTGAAGTGAGCAAACGCATCGATCCCGGAGTCAAGGTCGTCTACGGACGCCTGTGGCGTTACGTTACGCCGCACAAACTGATCGGGTTCATTGCGGTGGTCGGCATGGCTGCGACAGCCACCATAGAAGCCGCTCTCGTGTACCTGCTGCAACCGCTTATGGATGACGCGCTGGTTGCGAAGCAGCTGGAGCAGGTGCAGTGGATACCTATCGCGTTCATGGGAATTTTCGTGTTGCGCGGGCTCTCTGGTTTTGCGACCGAGATGTCACTGGGCTGGATTGGTCGTCGCGTGATTTCGGACCTGCGTTGCCAGGTCTTCGACAAGTTCCTGACGTTGCCCGTGCGTTTCTTCGACTCGCAGGCGGCAGGTCCATTGTTGTCGCGCATGACATACAACGTGGAAATGGTCGCCGAGTCCGTAACCAGCGTTGTGACCATCGCGGTGCGCGATACATTGACCGTTATCGCTGCGTTCGGCGTGATGATCTATCACAGCCCGAAGCTCACTATATTCGTTGCGATCCTGTTTCCGATCGTTGCGGCCATCGTCCGCCTGCTCGGCATAGCCTTTCGGCGTTACAGCAGTCGTATCCAGGATTCGATTGGCGACGTCACGCAAGTAAGCGACGAAGTCATTCGCGGCAACTGGGTCGTCAAGGCGTTCGGCGGTTACAAGTACGAGCGCGACCGGTTTGCCGAGGCGGATGGGCGAAACTTCAAACAAAACCTCAAACTCATTCGTGTGCGGTCACTGGGTGTTGCTATCACGCAGGTCGTCTTCGGCTTTGGCATAGCGCTCGTCATCTATATGTCGGGCAGGCAGTCGATCGAAGGCGTTCTGAGCCCCGGCCAGTTCATTTCGTTCTTCTCGGCGATGATGCTGATGCTGCAACCGGTGCGCCGCATTACCAATGTGAATGCAACTTTGCAGCGCGGTGTTGCGGCAGCGGATAGCCTGTTCGCAGTCGTTGACGAGGAAAACGAGCTCGACACAGGGCGACTCAAGAAGGAGCGCGTGGAAGGCAACGTGCTTTTCGATCACATCAACTTTTCCTACGGCGATGACGAAGGGCCCGTGATCAACGATTTGCGAGTCGATATACCGGCGGGCAGCACGCTGGCGATTGTCGGGCATTCGGGTAGCGGCAAGTCGACGCTGGTTAGCCTGTTGCCGCGGTTCTATGACGTCGACTCCGGTGAAATCCTCCTCGATGGAATTCCGCTCGGCGAGTACACGCTTGCGAGCCTGCGTAACAACATCAGCGTCGTTAGCCAGGATGTCGTGCTCTTCAACGACACCATTCGTGCAAATCTGGCGTACGGGCAACTCGGGCATCACTCCGAAGAAGAGCTGCTGCAAGCGGCCGAAGCGGCCCACGTGCTCGAATTCGTCAACGAGTTGCCGGAAGGCCTGGACACCATGGTAGGTGACCGGGGCGTATTGCTGTCGGGCGGACAGAGGCAGCGTATTGCCATCGGTCGTGCGCTTCTGAAGAACGCGCCGGTATTGATTCTGGATGAGGCGACATCGGCTCTCGACACGCATTCCGAACGCCGCATTCAGGAGGCACTGAATACGCTGATGAAGAATCGGACCACGCTGGTCATTGCGCACCGACTGTCGACGGTCGAGAAGGCCGACCGGATCATCGTTCTTGATGCTGGTCGCGTCGTCGAGGCCGGAACCCATGCCGAATTGCTGGCCCAGGAAGGTCACTACGAGGCACTGTACCGCATGCAGTTCAGCGAGGAGTCGCGAGACGAGTGAGCGCCGGGCCGGTCTATAACTGGATTCACCGCGTCTGGTACGAGGACGCGCCTTCGGGTTGGCTGCTGCTGCCGCTGAGCGGGCTCTACTGGCTGGTACTCGCCGCGAGAAAACTCTTGTATCAATGTGGCGCGATACGAACGCGAAAGGCGTCCGTGCCCGTCCTGATTGTGGGGAATATCACAGCCGGTGGCACCGGGAAGACACCCACCGTCTTGTGGCTTGTTGACGCGCTCAAGGACCGGGGATTCAGACCGGGAATCGTTAGCCGCGGCTACGGCGGCAGCAAAGCCGATTCGTCAATGCGCGTCGAGGCGGATACCGACGCGGCCGTTGCAGGTGACGAGCCTGTGTTGCTGGCGCGGCGGGGACAATGTCCGGTTGTGGTCGACCCGGATCGTGTGCGCGCGGCATCGATGCTGGTCGAGGATGGCGCGGACGTGATCGTCGCGGATGACGGCTTGCAGCATTACCGGCTGGGACGCGATTACGAGATCTGCGTAATCGACGGATCTCGTGGACTGGGTAACCGACGCCTCCTGCCCTCGGGACCATTGCGCGAGAGCGCCGAGCGCCTGGACACGGTTGACCAGGTGCTGGTGAACGGTGAGATGCGAGGATCTGAGTACGAACTGACGACGGCCGAGCAAAATGCCATTGCGTTCGAACTCGTGGCGACCGAGGCGTGCCGCCTGAATGCGTCGCTTGCGCGCCCGATCGAACGTTTCGCGGGTACGACCGTGCATGCGGTTGCGGCAATCGGAAATCCTCGCCGTTTCTTCGATCTGCTGCGCGCGCAGAATATCCAGGTAATCGAACATGTGTTCCCCGATCACGCGGTCCTGACTCGCAAGGACCTCGAGTTTGGCGATGATTTCGATGTTTTCATGACGGAGAAGGATGCCGTTAAACTGGGTCGCGAAGCGAAAGACAAACTCTGGTACGTGCCAGTGGAACTCAAGATGGACCCGGTGCTTGCCGGGCCACTCCTGGAACAGATCGAATCGCGCCTGCGCGCGGAGCAGGAAATTGCATGACTGAATTCGTTGTTGTCATCCCGGCGCGCTTTGCCTCGACCCGGCTTCCGGGAAAAGCGCTGCTGGACATTCACGGCAAGCCAATGCTGCAGCATGTGTATGAGCGTGGTACGGAAAGTAGTGCCGGCGAGGTGGTCATCGCCACTGACGATAATCGTATTGCAGACGCCGCTGAGGCATTCGGAGCGACGGTTTGCATGACCGGCGACCAGCACCAGTCGGGAACCGAGCGCATTGCTGAAGTCGCTGACCTGCTTGACTGGCCTGACACGAAGGTCGTCGTGAACCTGCAGGGAGATGAACCTGCCATGCCGGCCGGGTTGATCAATGAGTGCGCCGCTCTCCTGGACGATGCCACTGCGGACATCGCGACGCTCGCATCGCCGTTCCTGGCGCAACAGGACTTCGAAAACCCGAACTGTGTGAAGGTCATTCGCGACGTGAAGGGTCATGCGATCTATTTCAGTCGCGCAGCTATCCCTTATCCCCGCGACGAGGGGAGCGATCAGCGAGCGGCCGCTGCCGCGCTGCATCACCACGGCATTTATGCGTATCGTTGCGGTGTGCTTCGTGAGCTCGTGGCTGCAGAACCGTCGGATCTGGAAGTGTGCGAGCAACTTGAGCAGTTACGCGCATTGTCCCTGGGAATGACAATTGCG
>Ga0224508_10003433_pt1 | contig 13096 bp, 9 predicted proteins | sample SF_Jan12_sed_USG_4_FD_170157 | JGI IMG/M metagenome (GOLD analysis project Ga0224508, IMG submission 170157) | Sediment microbial communities from San Francisco Bay, California, United States - SF_Jan12_sed_USGS_21 | ecosystem: Environmental > Aquatic > Marine > Sediment | place: USA: California...
TCGTTTCTTGACAACAAGCCAGTAGATCAATTCGCCTCCGAGTTGATTATGATGTGCGGCAGCAAGTACCTCGGTGGTCCCGCTGGATTCTCGATGGCCACACAGAACGACGTCCCAATGGCGGCCAAGGCGCAAATCGTGGGAAAAGCATTTCTGGGTCTTGAGATGTCTTGTGCTCGGTGCCACGACGCGCCCTTCCATTCGTTTAAGCAGAAACAGCTTTTCCATATGGCTGCAATGCTTGATAAGAAGACGATCAAATTGCCCGAGACCAGCACCGTTCCAATTGCTGAAGGGGCTCGACAGCCGGCAGTCGAAATCTCATTGAAGCCCGGTGATGCGATTGCACCGCAGTGGCCATTCGATGAGTTCGCATCGGACGAATTGATAGACGAGCTCGTTCGCGATAAAAGGAACGATCGCGAACGTTTTGCCGCGACCGTTACGTCGCCACGAAATATCCGTTTTGCAAAAGTCATCGTTAATCGAATTTGGCAACGATGGATGGGGCTTGGCTTGGTTGACCCGATTGACGATTGGGAAGGAGCCGAGCCGTCGCACCCCGAACTGCTAGAGTATCTTGCCCGAGAACTTGTCGCCAACAATTACGATTTGAAGCACATCGCTCGTTTAATTCTCAATTCACACGCATACCAACGGGAAGTGTTGCCAACCGATCCCGAGAATCAACAGCTCTGGGCAGGGCAAGTGCGTCGACGCGCTTCTGCTGAGCAATTGGTGGATTCGATGTTTGTAGCTGCTGGGAAGACGTTCAACAGCGAGATGTTAACCCTAGACCAGGAAGGCCGGCGGCCGGTCGATACGTTTTTGAATCTTGGCGCACCACGTCGGGCCTGGGAGTTCACTTCCCTTTCAAACGAACGGGATCGCCCCGCGCTTGCTTTGCCGATGGCTCAGACGATCATCGACGTTTTGCTCGTGTATGGATGGCGCGACTCACGGCCGAATCCCACATCAGTTCGAGACGAAGAACCGACGATGCTTCAGCCGTTGACGATCGCAAACAGCGTCGCGCCCGCGCGTGCCGTAACACTTTCCGAGGATAGCGTGGTCACGGAAATGTGCCTCGACGACCAACCAATCGAAAAACTTGTTGATCGTATGTATTTGCAGTATCTATCGCGACCTCCGAGCAAAGACGAACAGAAACTATTCATCGAACTGTTGTCGAGCGGATATGCTGACCGAGTTGTCAACGTTTCTGAGCCAAAGAAAAGTCAACGTGCCAATGCCAACGCGGTTTCCTGGTCAAACCACCTCAGCGCGAAGGCTACGAGTATCAAGCTCGAAATGGAACGCCGAGTCCGTGAGGGTGACCCGCCGACTTGTCGTCTGCAATCTGAGTGGCGCGAGCGGGCAGAAGATGCGCTGTGGGCATTGCTTAACTCGCCTGAATTCATCTTCATTCCATAATTTCAATACCGACCTTTAACAATGCGAAACGATTCCTTAACGAGACGCGAATTCGTTCGGAACTGTGGTCAAGCTGCTCTTGTGACGTTAGGCACGAGTCACGTGTTTGGCGGGCCGAAAACAAGCCTCTCTGCTGATGAGGCAGTGCTGCCCAAAGCGACCGCTGACAGCTGCATCTTCATTTGGCTTGGCGGCGGTGCGTGCCATCTCGACACCTGGGATCCAAAGAAGAAGGGGGACGCCAAGGCAAAGAAGCCGGGGTCCTATTACGACGCGATTGACACGGCGATTCAAGATGCGCAACTGTGCGAACACTTACCTAACATGGCGAATTTGCTTGATCGCACGGTCTTGATTCGCAGCGCCAATCACGACGTCATCGACGAACACGCAGCAGCGACGAATCGGTTACACGTTGGCAGGCCACCTACTGGCACGACCACCTACCCATCTATCGGATCGGTTATGTCGCACGAACTTGGAGCGCGAGGTGACGGCGTGCCAGCTTACGTTGTGATGGGATATCCCAGTGCGACACGTGGGCCAGGATTTCTTGGCGCGACGCATGGATATATCTATTTGACGGACACTGCCGCAGGTCCCGCGGGACTAAAACGGCCCGAAGGTATTACTCAAAAACGTCAAGATCGACGCGAATCTCTGCTTGCCAAACTTCGATCCGAGTACGAATCAAAGAACAAACAAGACAAGACAGTGCAAGATTATATTGCGACGAGCAAAGCCGGTCTGAAGCTTGCCGGGCCGAAGTTCATGAGTGTGTTCGATCTTGATAGCGAAGCGCCTTCACTGCGAAACGACTACGGCAGTGAATTTGGCCAGCGTTGTCTGCTCGCTCGTCGGCTCGTCGAGTCCGGCGTGCGCTTTGTTGAAGTCTCATTTAATCTGAACTTCATCAACGGCACGGGTTGGGACACACACAATCAGGGGCAGCTAAATCAGCACGTCTTGATCCAGCAACTCGACCAATCGCTGTCGACTCTCATTCGAGATTTGGAAAAGCGGAAACGATTGGATAAAACTCTGATCGTTGTGGCAACCGAATTTGGTCGGCCGCCCGAGTTTGATGGTGGAGGTGGACGTGGGCATCAGAGCAAAGCGTTTAGTATCGTGCTTGCTGGAGGCGGCCTAAAGCTCGGTCAGGTTATTGGGGAAACCGACGAACTTGCCAAGACCATCGTCAGCCGACCGGTAAGTGTTCCCGATCTTCACGCCACAATCTATCGAGCGCTTGGCGTGAATCATGAAAAGGATCTGTACGATGGCGACCGTCCCGTTCCAATCACCGACCGCGGGACGCCATTGGCTGAGGTCTTTGCGTAGTTGCCACGCTTTGCGATCTATCAAGAATATTTCTCTCGTTCGCCTGCGCAAACCCTTTTCAAGCGTGCGCCGGTGGGTTACCGTGGTCGCATCCTGTGATTGGTAAGGTTCGACACCTTGATTCGGCAGTTTGATGGCTCGCAAACGAAACGCTCGAAAGAAAAAGCGTCAACAGAATAAATCTGCCCCGCAAAAGACGGTCGCGGAAGAGCCTGTTGCCGAACCCGCGCTGCAAAAGCCAACATCGGGCATCAGCCAAGTAGAAAGTCCACCGACTACATTCGGCGGTATCCTGATGCGATTGGGTCCGGGGTTGATTGTGGCGGGGTCAATAGTTGGCTCTGGCGAGCTAATCGCCACGACGGCCACAGGGGCTCAAGCTGGCTTCTGGCTTTTGTGGTTGATTCTGATTGGCTGCGTTATCAAAGTATTCGTACAAGTCGAGTTGGGGCGGTATTCGATCGTCAACGGGCAAACGACAATGGCTGGGCTCAATCAAGTACCTGGACCGGTCGTCGACGTTGCACTGAATGGAGGAAAGGCCAAATCGATTCGGGGCAACTGGCTTGTTTGGTATTGGTTTTTGATGTTCATGGCTAGCCTTGCACAGTTGGGTGGAATTGTCGGCGGTGTTGGACAGGCGCTGGCGATTAGCGCTCCGCTGACTGAAGGCGGCCGGAACTACAATGCGTACGCCGAGTCCGAAACAAGCCTGATTGTGTCACAGTCGGAGTGGATTCTTTATCGTCAGAAACTCGGCGAAGGTGACGAAGCAGTCCTGTCAAAGCTCGATGAAATTCAATCAGCGATTTTTCAGCTCGAACAAGACAGCAATAAGTTTTTGTTGCAATTAAAGCAGATCAACCTGCGGAGAATTGAATCGTCGAAGCGTGAAGCCGATGTTGAGCAAAAAAATACAAGCAGCGCAGAGGTCGCCGCTATCGAGGCAGCGCAAGCCGATCTAACGAAAGCAGCTTCCTCCAAGGGGAAAATGCAGTTGCTTTTCGCCCACGCGAGCCTGACGCTGTTCGCCGAAGCAAAGGTGAATAAACTGAAGGCGCAACTCGACAAAACACCCGACGATGACGTAACGTGGCAAATATTGCAGCAATATCGCGACAATCTGAGCTTCCTGCGTAGATCTGTTTCCACGCTGGAAGAAGAAACTAACATGACGGCTTTAGATAAGCTCGACAAGGCTCGAAAGAGCAGAAAGCCACCCGCACCACTAGACGACAGAATCTGGGCCACAATCATTACAGCGATCACCGTACTCGTTCTCATCAACGGTCGTTACGGGCTAATTCAGTCGTTCGCCACGGCGATGGTTGCTTTGTTTACTTTGATCACGATCGTCAACTTGGCTTACTTGCAGTCGAATCCAAGTTGGGGTGTAGGTCTCAAGGATATTGTTAACGGTATGAGCTTCCGACTACCACCAGGAGATTCCAATCGGGCTTTAGCAACCGCGCTGGCGACGTTTGGAATCATTGGCGTTGGAGCGAGCGAACTTGTGGTCTACCCGTATTGGTGTATCGAAAAAGGGTATGCGCGATTTACCGGACCGAGGAACAAGTCTCCGGAATGGGCTGATCGGGCTCGTGGCTGGATGCGCGTGATGCGGTGGGATGCCTGGTGCTCGATGGTCGTTTACACGTTCGCGACGATCGCATTTTATTTGTTGGGCGCGGCGATTCTTGGACGAACGGGTCTCGATCCGAAAGGAACCGAGATGATCCGTTACCTGTCGGTCATGTATGCTCCCGTGTTTGGGCCGATCGCGCAGACGTTGTTTTTGTTTGGAGCGTTTGCCGTGCTTTACTCAACCTTTTTCGTCGCGAATGCTAGTCTGGCCAGAGTGTTTTCAGATGTACTGCGCGTCTTAAAGATTGCTCCATCGGGAGCGGAGACCAATCGCTTTCTAGTGCGAGTTTTCAGCGGCGTATTGCCAGTCCTTTGCCTCTCGTTTTACTGGACGGGATGGGACCCGCAGCAACTGGTGCTGATCAGTGGCTTGATGCAGGCCATGATGTTGCCCATGTTGGCTGGTGCGGCTCTTTACTTCCGTTACTATCGATGTGATGAACGGATTATGCCTGGACGAGCATGGGACTTATTCCTGTGGATCTCCGCAGTGGGCATGTTGATTGCGGGTGTTTGGGCGGCATGGGCCAAAGTAATTGCGCCCATGTTGGAGAAGTAGCTGTTCGTCAAACTCGCTACAATCGTCACAGCCTGAAATAAACACCTGCAAGCTTTTAGGGGTGCCCCATCCGACTCGATTCAACGACCTAGAGTTTCATTAAAAGCTTCCACTCCTGACTTTTTAAGCGCCATGTCGGTAAAGGTCTACCCATGATACCAGTACAGTCGCATGAATTCGGGTTCGGCGCAGAGGGATTCCGCATCGGCACGAACTTTGACTCGGTTCAATCCGTCTTGGGCGATCCCTCGGAAACATCAGAGGATCTTGTCCGCGTAATGCATGTTATCAACGGTGAGCATTACTCAGGTGCCGAGCGAGTACAAGATCTGCTGGCCAAGTGCCTTCCGGCCGACGGGTTCGCCGCTGGCTTCGCTTGTGTCAAGTTGGATCGTTTCGCGGAAATGCGACAAACTGCTGATGCGCCAATCTACGATCTGCGAATGAGATCAAAATTCGACTTTCAAGTCGCTTGGAAACTCGCTGATCTGGTTCGGCGCGAAGGCTACAAAATCATTCACGCTCATACGCCCCGCACGGCCCTCGTTGGCAGAATCGCCGCATCGCGGGCAAAAGTCCCGTTTGTCTATCATGTTCACAGTCCAACGTCCCGCGACTCTACACGACTATTGCATAATTGGCTGAATACAAAGATCGAAAACTGGAGTATCCGGAACGCCGAACTGATCACGGTTTCGCAGAGCCTTGGTCGGCATATTGAAAAACTTGGGTTTTCTTCAAAGCGTATCACCGTAGTTCCGAACGGCGTTCCGGTTGCAGAAACGACTCGTTCATCCGAGCCGCCTCGTGACCAATGGACACTAGGAACGGTTGCTCTGTTCCGTCCACGAAAAGGAACTGAAGTCCTGGTGGATGCGATCGCTCGGCTTCGAAATGCCGGACACAACGTGCGCCTGCGAGCAGTCGGTTCGTTCGAGACCCCGGATTACGAAAATGAACTCCGAATACGAGCAAGCGATCTTGGCATCGAAGATTACGTCGATTGGACTGGATTCACGCGCGACGTAAATGCGGAACTGGCAAAGATGGACCTGTTTGTCCTACCCAGTTTGTTTGGCGAAGGATTACCAATGGTCGTGCTCGAAGCGATGGCGGCTGGTGTACCTGTCGTCGGCACCAATGTTGAAGGCGTACCTGAAGCCATTCGAGACGGAGTTGACGGAGTGATTGCCGAGCCCGGCAATGCAGTTGACCTTGCTCAAGCGATCCAGCGAATCATTTCGGCCGATATTGGCTGGGAACAACTTCGATCAAATGCCATGCAGCGTCATGCCGAAAACTTTTCTGACCGCAGCATGTCCGCGGGTGTGGCCCAGGTTTATCGCAAAATCTTGGCTTAGGCGAACGACCCCAATCTCCCGTCAATTGACTCCGCAATTCCTCGCCGATATCATGCGGATGTTGGGTTTATATGACTCTTCCACCTTCTTCCAGGGATGTAATCATGAATGAAACTGAAGATGACTTCGAACATGATGAAGACGTCGATGACGTGGTTGAGTCAACCGAAGTACCGGTCGACGAAGTCGAAGATGACTTCGAAGATTTTGACGACGATTTTGATGAAGATTTTGACGACGAATTCGAAGACGAATGGGATGAAGACGACGAGCCGTCCGAAATCGAGAAGGAATTTGGATAGCGCTTGCGCGGACGCTAGGAAGTAGCGACGGCCGCGCCGCACCTCATAATGCCATCATTCGTCACTCATCTAGAAAGCGCGATCGACGGTACACACTTGCCGGCAGACCGGGCTCAGACGATACATGCAGATCGCCCTCTGTGGGTCAGGTATGATTTGGATCGTGTGCGCAGTGAGCTTAGCAAGGAGATGCTCACCGAACGGGAACCGACAATCTGGCGGTATCGAGAGCTACTGCCGGTCGGTACGGAGCCAATCGAAGTCTCGCTTGGCGAAGGAATGACACCACTCCTCGACTGCAATCGACTGGGCAAGCGATTTGGCTTGCGGAACGTTTGGATCAAAGACGAGTCGCAACTGCCAACTGGCAGCTTCAAGAGTCGCGGCCTCGCGATGGCAGTCACGATGGCACGTCGATTTGGAATTAAGCGACTCGCGATTCCAACCGCGGGCAATGCTGGCGGCGCCGCAGCGGCCTATGCAGCACGGGCCGGAATCGAAACATTCGTATTCATGCCGGAAGACACACCGGTAGTTAACCAATACGAATGTGTTGCAGCCGGAGCGAAAACATATCTAGTAAACGGACTCATCACGGACTGCGGCCGTATCGTACGCGAGGGCAAAGAGGCGATGGGTTGGTTCGACCTGTCGACGCTCAAAGAACCCTACCGAATCGAAGGTAAAAAGACGATGGGTCTTGAACTTGCCGAGCAACTCAACTGGACGCTTCCTGACGTGATTCTTTATCCGACCGGAGGCGGAACTGGACTTATTGGGATGTGGAAGGCATTTGCAGAACTGGCCGAATTGGGTTGGATTGATAAAGGGCATCGACCGCGAATGATTGCGGTTCAATCAGACGGATGTTGTCCGATCGTCCGCGCTTATGAGAAAGACGAGCGGTTCGCGGAACCGTTCAAAAATGCAGCAACGATCGCGACCGGCTTGCGTGTTCCAGCAGCAGTAGGAGACTTCATGATTCTAGACGCCGTGCGCGAAAGCGGCGGACGTGCGATTGCAGTCGAGGAATCACGCATTCGTGACTGGATGTTTCTTGCTCAGGCGAGCGAAGGCATTGCTGTGTGCCCGGAAGCGGCTGCCTGCGTTGGGGCATTGGAAGAGCTCGCCGCAGAAGGTTGGGTCAAGCCAGACGAGCGGGTGGTCATCTTCAATACGGGTGCTGCGCAAAAGTATGTCGAATCAATTGCTTCGGAAATTCCCAAGATTGACTTGAATGAGCCGATTGACTGGACAAGCCTATAGTTCTTGATTAGGACTTGAGTTGCAAATTTGCATTTTGTCACCTTCCGAAAGCAAAGGGTTTCGGCATGTTAATCCCAATCATCTGTCCGCACTGTAAATCCCATCAACAAGTTGACGCCAGTTTCGCTGGTCGAGTGATACCATGTGCGAAATGCGGCAACCAAGTGACCGTTCCATTTGCTGGTGGAGCAAAACCGAGCGGAGGCATGTCGACGGGAATGATTGTGGGAATCGTCCTGGCAGTTCTCGCCGTCGTATCGCTACCTGTGATTTGTATTTTAGTCGCTTTGCTCTTGCCTGCCGTTCAAGCCGCGCGTGAAGCTGCGCGGCGCACGCAATGCTCCAACAATGTGAAGCAAATCTCAATCGCCCTAGGTTATTACCATGATACTTTCAAGACATTTCCACCGGCTTACATCGCAGACGAGAATGGGCAACCCATGCACAGTTGGCGGACACTGATCTTGCCGTTTGTGGAGGAACAGGGTTTGTATAAACAGTACGATTTCAACCAGCCGTGGAACAGCGCTCACAATCAGGCAGTGACGTCTAAGGCGGTAAGCACCTATCGATGTCCTTCATCACCAACGACATCGAATCCTGCGGGAACCAACTACTTTTTCATCACCGGTCCGGAGACGATCTTCGAAGGTCAACAAGCGAAGGGTTTTCAAGATATAAGAGATGGCGTCTCAAACACCATTTTGGTCGTCGAGGCAACGGGCTTGGATATCGGCTGGGCAGAACCTCGTGATTTGGACGTTGAACAATTCGTTCAACTTTTTAAATACGCTGAACGAGCCGGTCCGCGTAATCCACATCCAATGGGCATGAACATCGCAATGGGTGACACCTCAGTGCGATTCATTCGCGTTGATATCGATGAGCAAACGCTACGAAGTCTGATAACACCGGATGGAGGCGAAACAGCGTACATCCCAGACTGACACCAACGAGCCTGCTCGGCAACCATTGATTAGCAGCTACTGAGAATATGTCAGAGAACCATGTAACTGAACACAAACATGGTGGCTTGGGGCAGTTGCCCGCGACGGCCATTTGTGGCAACGACATCACTTCGTCTTGCCTGTACGTTTCGGCGTTGGCAATTCTGGCCGCCGGACGATGGGCTCCGCTGGTGCTGCTGATGGTTGCGGGCGTGCTGTATCTGTTTCGCTCGATCTACGCCGAAGTTGTCGGTGCGTTACCGCTGAATGGCGGCGCATACAATGCGCTCTTGAACACGACCAGCAAATTTCGGGCATCTATAGCCGCTTGCTTGACCATCCTTTCGTACATGGCAACTGCGGTGATCTCCGCCTACGAGGCGATGCACTATGCGCACAATCTGCTGCCGATGATCCATATTATCTACGCGACGATCGCGTTGCTTGCATTGTTTATGTGTTTGTCGATCATTGGAATCTCAGAATCGGCCGTGGTAGCGATTGGAATCTTTATCTTTCACCTATTCTCTCTGACACTGTTAGTTCTGGTTGGTATTTTCTTTGTTGCTACGAATGGAATCGTCATCCTTTTCGAGAACATGGCAACGCCGACCGAAGGCGGATTATTGAAGGCGTTGTTCTTTGGATTTGCGGCGGCTCTGTTGGGAATCTCCGGCTTCGAGAGTTCTGCGAACTATGTCGAAGAACAGGCGGAAGGAATATTCCCGAAGACGTTGCGAAACATGTGGATTGCCGTCAGCGTCTTCAATCCGCTGATGGCAGTCTTGGCGCTCGCCTTGATTCCACTGGGAGACATAAATGACGACAACAAGAACGCGTTGCTCGCAAACATGGGCGATATATCAGGCGGTAAATGGCTTTCGTGGCTGATCTCGATTGATGCCGTGTTGGTCCTCAGTGGGGCAGTGCTAACAAGTTTTGTGGGTGTCAACGGTTTAGTCCACCGCATGGCACTCGATCGGTGTCTTCCTCAGTTCCTTTTGAAGCGCAACCGCCGAGGCACCACGCATCGTATCATCATCGCGTTTTTCATCCTTTCGATATCGGTACTCTTGGTTACGCAAGGTGACCTTGAGGCGTTGGCTGGTGTCTATACGATTTCCTTCCTCTCCGTCATGGCGTTGTTCTGTCTTGGCAACATTCTCCTCAAAGTAAAGCGAGAAAAGCTGCCGCGACCGAGTCGAGCGACTTGGGCGGCTGTGATGATTGCATTGGCGGCGGTTTCGGCAGGCCTGGTCGGAAACGGCATTAAGCCACCCAAATTAAAGCCTGCCGTAATTACGTTTGCTGTAACGGGCAATATCATTAAACACGACGCCGCTTTCAATCTTGTTGGTCCGTCGGGAACTGCAACGGTAACCGTCTCCGACGGCGATACGATTGATGAAGTCATTCAGCGATTCAACAAACTTACGCAGCAAACAGGGGTCGCTGCCAGTACGATTGAGCACGGTGTGAAGTTGAGTACGATCGAAGTCGGTCAAGAAGCAACACTACAAATCCAATTAAACAGCGATAAGCTCGAATTCGAGGGAACGAACGAGGAAGGAGTGGCAAAGGGTTCGGACGGAGTTTCCAATTTACGCGTATTCTTGCCTTACTTTATACCGTCGGTTCTTATCGTCTCGGTGATGTTGGGACGAATCACGTTGTTGAAGGCTTGTCTGTTCGTAATCCGCGGCATGATTGGCGCGATGCTGCAACCGATGCATGCGATGACTCATACGATTCGCGAGAAGATTGAACAAATAAATTCGCAACAAGTCGTGTTTTTCACTCGTGGCGGCAACATTGCGAATTTGAACGTCGCGATGTTGTATGTCAAGCAAAACGAACACACTAACCGCATCAAGATTGTGACCGTGGTCGATGATCCCAAGGAAGTTTCAGAACGTCTAAAACAGGACATTGAATTCCTTGACGACGCATATCCAGAGATCGACATTGAGTTCGTAATAATAAAAGGAACATTCGGGCCAGAGTTGGTTCAAGAACTATCTGATCGCTGGAATATCCCCAAGAACTTCATGTTCATCGGTTCCCCGGGCGACCACTTCATGTACGGACTGGCAGAACTGGGTGGCGTTCGATTGATCATTTAGTTCGCTGGACTGTGACAGGCTGTGCTGCTTACGTTTCTTCACATTCTTGAAATTACGAGTCTCGCATTCGGGCGTTCTATCTTATGAATCCGCCCGATTTATGTGCGACCTCGCCTGGGAAATGTGCAGCGTAACTGTTGAGCCAGTCAAATGCTATCTAAATAACAGCGGATAGCACGCAATTTCGACAGCTGGACGTAAGTCAAGCGGTTCGTGGCATAGATATTGCTCAAACGCCTGTCGACGGAATTTGTTGCCAGAAAGTACGCAGATAGGATTCGATCTTATGACAGCCGTGATAGAGAAGCGAGAGTCCAAGAGGGACACAGATCTGAAGCGTCGTATTCTTATTTTCTTTTCGCAGCGTCATGTGCCGGCATTGCGACGAGTCGAGATCGAAGTTCAGGATGGAACTGTCGAAATTAAAGGCCACGTCAACTCGTTCTACGAAAAACAGCTCTGTTTAAGTTGTTGTCAACGAGTGGCTGGCGTTGTTCGAATTGTAGATCTCGTTGAAGTTGCCATGTAAGTAGACTTCTTCCAGCGTTTCCTACGACCCGCTCAACATCCAGTCTAAAGCATCGGATGTTTGATAAACAAGCGCTTCGGGATAGTGATTGAACGGGTGGAAGTACTCGAACGTTAGATAACCGCGGTAGCCTACTTTGTCGAGTTCTTCGATCACCGCAGGCCAATTCGTCGTTCCGTCTAGCAATGTTCGAAACGTGTGCAGGTTAAATTCTTGTGTACGTTTGTCCCATTCCTTGAAGTGAATGTTCTTGGTTCGCTTACCCAGAATTGGCACCCAATGTTCGGGAAATTGGTAGTGCATTATGTTTCCCGTGTCGAAGTGGATCTGTACATGATCGCTCTTGAAGCTGTCGACAAATTCGACCATTTCCTGTGGACTGAATAGGAATCCGTTAGCGAAGATGTTCTCGATGTTGATGTAAACACCAAGCTTTTCTGCGTGCGGAATCAGCTTCTGCACGGCCTCGCGAGCCCGTCGGTCGCAAACGTCGTTTGGTACGGGATCAAAGTCTTCCATCCAGGGCGCGTAAACGGCTCCAGGGACAACTAACAGATTATCCGTCCCCAACATATGGGCTGCTTGAGTCATTCGCTGAGCAAGCTCAAGCCCTTTCTCCCGCCGCTCAGGATCGTTGTGGGTCATGCAATACGGCCAAAACAAAAATGAGCAAACGCCACTGATGTCGATACCAATCTTTTTGGCAAGCTTGCCAATCTCCTTGATTTCCGCATCGGACGATTCAGCGGAAAATTCCCCTTCCAGCGCGAAGTTGATCTCCACCCCGTCGAATCCCGCGTCCTTTGCCAATTCGAGGCTCTCTTTCAGACTCCACTTATCGGGGTAAGGAAACGCCCACATGTTGATCGACTTTTTCATTTCGTAGCGTCGCTTCTTTGGCCGTGAAGCAATCGGCCTACGCTTCTCATTACCATCTTCAGCGCCGGGAAGCATCCCTTGAGATGCTAGAAACGTCGTACCAAATGCAGCTGTGTAAGAGAGCAACTCACGTCGTCCTATTCCGTTCGAAGAATTCTTGTCCCCGGACTTGTTCGTCTCTGACATCGGCGATACCTCACAGTTGATTTTTAGGGTGAATGGATGGAACCACGAAACAAACGAAAAAAAGCAAAAGCATCTAGTTTCAGTTTCGTGTGTTTCGCAGTTCCAAAGGTGTCATTTTAGCGCATCATCGAAATCGTTCACGAGGTCGTCTGCATCCTCGATCCCGACGGACACACGTGCAAGTGTAGCGGAAATTCCCTCGCGTTGACGTTCTTTTTCAGTCATCTTCGCGTGCGAGGTCTCTTTAGGAAAGCAGATCAGTGTTTCAACTCCCCCAAGACTGACGGCTAATGTGCCAATGGACAGATTTTGCAGCATCGCATTGGCAGTCCCTTCGTCCGTGTCCAACTCGAACGAGAGCATTGCCCCGAAGCTCTTCATCTGTCGAGCCGCCAGTTCATGACCAGGGTGGTCCCGAAGTCCGGGAAAATAGACTTTACGTACGCGTGGATGCTCGGCAAGGAATCTCGCCAGTCGCATCGCGTTTTCGCATTGCTGCTTTACGCGCAGATCGAGCGTTTTCAT
>Ga0224508_10003434_pt1 | contig 13090 bp, 12 predicted proteins | sample SF_Jan12_sed_USG_4_FD_170157 | JGI IMG/M metagenome (GOLD analysis project Ga0224508, IMG submission 170157) | Sediment microbial communities from San Francisco Bay, California, United States - SF_Jan12_sed_USGS_21 | ecosystem: Environmental > Aquatic > Marine > Sediment | place: USA...
CGCATGGTTATATTCATGGCCTTCAGTTTTTCAGGGTCAATGGCCACTTCATATTGCTTTAGGAAGCCCCCCCAGGTGTTGACCTCCACTACTCCGGGAATTCCTGAAAGCTGTCTCTTTACAATCCAATCCTGAATGGTCCTCAAATCCATGGTTGAATAGCGCTGCTCGTAACCAGGCTCTACATCCAGTACGTACTGGTATATTTCCCCCAGTCCGGTGGTAATGGGGCCCATTTCCGGAGAGCCGAACCCCTTGGGTATGTTGTCAATAGCTGATTTAAGCTTTTCAGCAATTAATTGCCGGGGAAGATAGGTGCCCATATCGTCTTCAAATACCACCGTTACTACCGAAAGACCAAATTTTGAAATGGAGCGAATTTCTTCCACTCCCGGCAGGTTACTGAGCTCCAGCTCCACCGGATAGGTGATGAATTGTTCAATATCCAGAGTGGAAAGATTTCTGGAGGTGGTAAGGACCTGAACCTGATTGTTGGTAACATCCGGCACCGCTCCGATAGGTATTTTGGTTAGTGAGTAAACGCCCCAGGCGACCCAGGCGATCACAAAAAAGATGATGATAAGTTTATGGCGGATACTAAATCCGATAATTGATGCGATCATGATATGAAAGGTTTATGATCAAATTAAGGATGGTGATTAGCCTATCAAGATGGAGTGAACCACCTTATGTTTATGCTTAGGCCCGTACACAGCCACTGGGCGGGGTATGGAGATTGTTAACAGACTAAATGGAAGAGCTTCAGGCGCCTGGCGGGCCTCTGAGCAGCTGTGGACCTATGATAGCGGGCGACGGCAATGATTGCTCTTCCGATAGAACAATTGGTCCGGTGATCTCAGTGACTATGGGTGAGAATTCAAAACTAAGAGTAGTAATAAAAGGGATCAGGTAAGCGTTAAAACTCACCTTATTTGTATGCTTGAAGTTCTCCAAATGCTCATCGCCCAGATCCTGATGGAATACTTTACCCAAAAATCCTAAAAATCCACTTTCAGTGGGCGTACAATTAGTAATGGAGGGCTCTAATAAAGGACTGGAATGGTGCTGATGCGGCACCAGAGAGTGTAACAGTAAAATGGCTACCGCCCATGATAATAGGCTGTACTGACATATACGTTTAAAGGAAGGCATACTTTACCGTACCAATATACGGTTTTAATATGTATTGGTTGATATATTCGGTCCTGAAGTAAAACAGGAGGTTAATTGGCATCTATCAAATTGCCGGAGCCTGTAATGTTTACGTCGATGGCGGGATTTCCTTTGTAAGCGACATTTCCGGAGCCGCTGATGTTAACATCCAGTTCTGACTCTGCGGTCACTTCTATATTTCCCGCCCCAATAAGGTCCACCTCACATATTTGACTGATAAGGTCGAAGGCCATAATATTACCAACTCCTGAACTTACAATCTCCAAAGTATCAGAGGATCCGCTGACGATCACATTGCCCACGCCGTCCAGGCTGATCTCAAGCTTATCCAAATCAAAGTCATTTTGGCCGGTTATATTTCCCACTCCATTAATTTCCAGATGTTCAATGTCCGGAATGGTAATGACATAATCCAACTGGGTTATATTCCCATCAATACAGCCTACCAGATCAATTTGCAATTCTTCATTTACCACATTAGTGGTGATCATGGAGAGCAGGTTGTCGTGTGTAACCACACTTAATTGTTGTGGAGCGCCTTGCGTAAGGAATATATTGCCGATCCCGGTCAAGGAAATATCCTCGAAATCGCTTACGGTGCGGGTTTCGGTTACAATAGCTCCCATCGGTTCAATACAATTGGAAGGGACTTCATCATCACCATCGCAACTGATCAGTCCGACAGCAACCCATGGCAAAAAATACAATAGCTTTTTCATAGTGGTAGTTTCTGGTTGATGCAACTTCAAAGTTCATCCCTTGTTGGAGAAATGTCGTTGACCTTGGTCAACCAAACCAATGATATTTATAGAGAAATGGCGGGAATACTTATTAGTGGCTTGTTAAGGTTCAGTTCTGAAAGTATTGAATCACCCCTAAAACACCGTTATAAGAAATAACACAGGAGAATACAAATGCCGCGGCCATTCCAACATTCAGGATAATTCCGGCGCGATATGCACCCATTAGTCTTTTGGAGTTCACCAAAATCATGATCCCAACAATGACCAATGGTAGTACAAATACATTAAAAACCTGTGTCAAAATTTGGGCTTGTACCGGATTCGCATCCAATATGGGTACTATCAAGCCTATGATACTGGCAATTATTACCAGCACCCTGAACTGTGTGCTTTTAGTATCCAACTTTCCCGATTGGAAATCAGCTATTAACATGGGCGCTATCATCATAATTGGGAATATGGAAGAGAGACCGGCACTCATGGTTCCCAACAGAAATATAGCAATGGCAAATTTTCCGGCTACAGGTTCCAGGGCATAGACCATATCTAAAGCTTTATCTACGGTTTGTCCCTGGTAGTACATGGCCCCCATGGAAACTGCCATAATCGCCCCACTAATGAAAAAGATCAATAAAGCTGCGGACATGGCATCCCGTTTTTGATTGCGCATATGGTCCATACCCCATCCCTTGCCTTTTATGAATAAAGGTCTTGACAAGAAGGTAGCTGCGGCCATAGTAGTGCCAACGAATGCTGCCACCAACATCCGACCTCCTTCCACTTGTGGTATACTGGGCAGCATCCCTTTTAGAATTTCTTTAGTGGGAGGCAGGACCACAAACAGGGAAAATAAGAACGATATCCCCATAATAGTGACGAAAAAGATCAGTACTTTTTCAAAAAAGTTGTATTTGCCGACCCACAATAGCACGTTCATAACGACAATGATGATCACCGCTATCACCAGTACTAAGGTATACTGGTACTGTTCTAGGGCCGGGAAAAACAGGTTTAGGGTTTCAAAAATAACATTTGATGAAATGCCTAAAATACCTATTAATGAATTCCATTGGCCAAAGACCACCCCAATAATGATAAGATAACAGGCTATTTTTCCGAAACGCAAATGTTGCCGAAAACCAAAAAGAGCAGTTTCACCAGTAACAATGGCATATCGACCGTAAGCCTCCATCATTACCCAAGAAAATAGGCAACTTAAAAAAAGTACCCATAGCAATTGCATCCCGTATGAGCTGCCGGCTACGATCATGGAAGTCACGCTCCCCGTTCCAATGGTATACCCAATGGCAAATATACCCGGCCCAATGGCCAGTAGCGCCTTAAAGATTCTATTCATGTCTTAAAGCTGTTGATAATCCCTTGATTCAATTTACTATAATTGAACCTCCGCCTATACCTTGATCATGCAACTTCAAACCGGTACAAGTTGGATATAAATTAGGAATTTATCTGTTCCAATACAGCTTTCTTTACCTTTTGATACTCCCGGAGATGTCCACTGGCGTGAGATCTAGCACATATGCAAAGGGAACAATGTTGGCATCACCCCCAACGGTATTGTTTTGGGTGGCTGCCGCGGTGACAAATTCTAAAGTTTAAATAATTCCAGGTCATGTAAAAGGAATTGTACCTAGGACCGACGCAGCAAAGCACTTCTCTTTTCGAACAGAACCCCTATTGACAAGCTCAAAAACAAGAATATTTCAATATCCAAGATCCAAATTCTGGCAGGGATAATTCCCGCTTTTGCCAGTATAAATGCCATCAGGGCCACTACGGTTAACACCGGCATCAACCTCGAAGGCTTGTGGGAGCTGAGGATACCCACCAGGATCATGGGGCCCATCATAGCGGTACCGGCAAAACTGGTTCGCGCCAGCAGCACTAAGTGCTCAGAACTGATAATGGAAAAAACCAAGGCCAGTACACCAAAGACCACTATAAAGATGCGGGTGATGAAAAGAGCTTTTTGATCTTCCAGGTTTAGCAGCGACCTTAGCTCAGTGCCCAGGGCAAATATTTGAGAGTCGGAGGTGGAGATAGCTGCCGCAATCAGGCCGATCAGACCCAAAGCTGCTATTCCCGAAGCTTGATCATACAACAGTACCTGACCGATAAATTCCTGAGTGGAAGCATTAGGATATAAAACCGCTCCATACATACCCATGAGCATAGTAGGCAGGATCACCAAAATAGCAAAAATCCCTAAGCCAATAGCCATCCGGCGTAGTGCTGAACTGCTTTTCATAATAATCACTCGGGTAGATATTTGCGGCTGGGTAAACGGGAGGAAGATTATGGCAATAGCCGAAATTATGAGGAACTGTGAGGTGAACAATCCATTAGGACCGGGAGTCGATAACAACTCGGCCTTTACAGATTCTACCTTGCTGAACATAGAGGAGATACTTCCGAAGTGGCTTAAACAGTTCCAGCCAATGATCCATATCACCACAAATAGGATAACACCTTGCAGCGTGTCGTTATACATGATGGCTCTAAGCCCACCCGTCTCACTGTAAAGTATCATGATTCCCACAATAATGGAGCTCCACACCCACACCGGGAAAGCATCCGGAAAGGCGGCATTAAGGAAAATGGAAATACCACTGATCTGAACCGCTATATAAGGAACTAAAAAGATGAGTGCTCCGCCAAAGGCTACATACCCTGCAAATTTTGTCCCGTAAGTGCTCACCATTAAGCCGGACATTCCCTGGAAATTAAGACCCCTGGCCTTTCGCCGGACTAATTCTCCTATTCTAATCAATACGTAGACCATCATGGCATCTGAAACCGCCAGGAAAATCCAAGCACCGACCCCCTGAGAGCGGAAAAAATCCGGCATACCCACTACGGTAAAAGCACTAAAAAGGGTAGCAGCGGTAGTGAATAAACCAATAACCGCCCCTATGTTGCCGCCAGCCAACAAGTAACTGGAAGTGGTCTTTTTTTTGAGCCGGGTAATTCGGGTTAGGAAAATTAAAATGGTCAGATAGACCAAACCCACGATAATGAAGTTAGTTAGCATCATTTGATCCTTTACGGGTTATCGACACTAAATAAGCCATGACTAACAATATAATGCTCACCAGGAAGCCGGCCCACATGGTATAGGGTATTCCAGCTAACCGCGGTTCGATCTGGCCATCAGGCATCACCAGTGAGGTAAAGGTGGCCATGAAAGTCAGGATGGCCAGGGTATCAAGTAGCCTTACCGCGTAAATACGTTTTTTTGACACAGTTTTTTTATAATCTGGGTATTGTTAAACCACCATCAACCATCACCACCTGCCCGCTTGAATAAGGGAACCACCCCTCAACCAAAGCGCATACCGACTTACCAACATCCTCCACACTACCCAGTCTCTCTTGAATGTTTAATCCTTCATCCACCATTTTCTCATATTTGTCCAAGACATCGGCGGTCATATCGGTTTTGATTATCCCCGGTCTCACTTCATAAACCGGTATATTATGCTTGCCCAGGCGAGTAGCAAATAGTTTGGTCAACATGCTCAGTCCTGCCTTGGAGAGACAGTATTCGCCACGATTTACAGAGGCCATAGTGGCACTGACCGATGAAATATTTATAATGCAGCCATTATACGATGGATCTTGCTGCTTATTTTCGATCATATGCAGAGCCACTATCTGTGAAAGAAAAAAGGGGCCTTTCAAATTGGTATCCAATACTCTGCTATAACTTTCCTCGGTGGTTTCCAGGAGATCATTCCTTTTCAGGGGCGCAACTGCGGCATTATTAACCAATACATGTAATCTCCCAAACTTGCTAAGGGTGGCATCCAGAATCTGCTCCCTTCCTGCGGAGGAGGACACATCTCCCTGACAGTAAATCACCTCCACTCCCATATTAGCCAGATCCTCAATTACCCCTTGTATCTGCTGCGGTTTTCTCATACCGTTGATGGCGAGATTATAACCGGACTTCGCTAATTCTTTGGCGATTCCCAGGCCGATTCCTCGTGAACCCCCGGTAATTAAAACGTTTTTATTCATAGCTCAGGATTTACTTTTAATTGGTTCAATTTAGTGGCCTCTGCTCTTTCTTTATAAAATGGGTCTAGAGGATAACACCCTGATATCATGCCATTCCTAGGTGCGGTGGTACAATCCGAAAAGGTTCTGCATATTTTTTTTCTAGTAAGGGGCTTGCCCTTTAAGATATCGTCGGGCATTTCCGGATAACTTAACACCATTCTCCCCAAACCCACAAAGTCTGCCATACCTGTGTCCACCACTGCTTCAGCTACGTTTGGAAGCCACTCCTGCAAATAGGAATAAGCGGATCCCACTATGGCCAGGTTCGGAAAATGTCTTTTGATTTCATGGGTAACATGAATTTGACGAGCCACACCTGCCAGTGGATCTTCGGGAGGTAAATATCCATCCGAAGGAGGAAATAGTGCCGGCCGTTGAATGTGTGGCACGTAGTACGGACTCCCGGCGGTAATACACACTAATTCAATACCCAGATCACGGAAACATTCCAACATTTCAAAAACCTCCGATAGATCAATACCGGTACCCTGGCCGTCACCACCAAAAGCCTCGTGATAAGAGCGATCCATGTACTCCGGTGCTCCAATACCATCATCTCGTTTGGTAAAAGGGATCCAGTCAAAAGCGCTCAACCTCACGGCCACTGGAATGTTACTGGTGGCCTGAATACCTTCAACGATGGAGGTAAGGAAGCGCACACGGTTTTTCAGTGAGCCACCATATTTACCCTCCCGTTTATAGGCGCTTAGGAACTCATGTCCCAGGTACCCATGACAGTGCTTGATGTCTACAAATTGGAAACCCGCCTTTTGGGCCAATTCCGCAGCCTTCACATAATCCTCTATCAACTGATCAATTTCCTCATCAGACATTAATGGGTAGTCTTCCTGAATGTTAAATCTCTTATTGAGGATGGAGTGTTTATACAAGATCTTAGGCTTTCGAAGTTTGTCTGTATCGGGAATGGCAAATCGCCCGGAATGTGTGAGTTGCAATCCCACCAACAGATCGGATGATGACCCGAATCTCTTTTCATGATCAGAAATTATACCATGGTATAGGTCTTTGAAAGCATCAAGATTTCGGCTATTCATGATGAGTTGATGGGGGTTGGCTCTTCCATCAGGTCGAACCGCCACGGCCTCACAACCCCATAGTAATTTAGCACCGCTAATGGCAAAGTGATGCCACCTTCGTTTAGTTAGTTCCGTGGGCAATCCATCAGTGGTTCCATCCCAGCCTTCCATGGGAAGTATACAAAAGCGGTTGCCAATTTGTTGACCTGAACGCATTTTGTAGGGGCGGCCTAATGGTGATGCCTCGGGGGAGCTTAATTGAGCCACAAAAGGTAGCTCCACATTAATAGAAGTGAGATGGGTTAGAAAATCCCCAGCAGATTTCAATTGAGCAACTCGGGTAAATCTCGGTTTTGATTTGCTCATACTACCTGGTTATACCGCTGAAAAATGTGTAATAGGAATCGCCTTGTATTACCTTACTAAGATAAAAGGCCAGTTCCCTGGCATGATAATCACCCCACATGCAGGATTCACCATGGGGGATCTTGCTGCCATCCGGGATATGGTCCCACCCTCTGGGGCGGTGGTAGATGGAATGCAAGATCAAGCCTTGATGATGGGGGTTGGTGCTCAGGTAGGGCTCATCAAACAAATGATTGGCAATGGTTAAACCCGCAGACCAGTACTTTGCAGCGTCTTCGGACTGGTTTACTTTTAAATAATGACCGAGTCTTAATAATCCCTGAGCTGCAATGACCGCTGCCGAACTGTCAACCGGCTCCCAGTCATTAAAAGGATCAGCATTTTTCAGGCGCCAATCGGTCAAGTTAGATAATCCTGGCGCTCCGGTATCCCAGTAGGGAATACCATTTAGGGCGCTGTTGTCCAAATAAAAATCACAGGTCGCTTTGGCGGCCTTAAGAAAGGTTTCTTCCAAAAAGTCTTTCCCACCTAACTCCTCCAATTCAGAAGAATCTGTAGTACTTTGCAAAAATTCCAATTGCTCTGCAAAGCCTAACATGGCCCAGCTTAAACCTCTAGTCCAGGTGGAGTATCCACTGTAACCTTGTTGGGTAGCAGGAGACCGAAAGTTACCGTCGTTGACATTAAAGAGGGCTTCATGGGCAGTTCGGCCCCACACATCATAATTGTCACGTCCTTCACCGTAATAGACGGAATATTTGGCAGTGGCCAAGGCATGCTGGTAAGCTCTTTTAAGCAAATTGATTTTAATGTCGTTTTCCCCGGATGAATAATGCTTTAGCAGGTAGCCCGTAACCAGTATTCTAATAGTGCGGATGGTATCTACAAACAGCGAGTGTGGGCCGTTAAAAGAATAAATATAACCCCCCTCCGGTATGGTGGTCCACCGGTTAGCTTGCACCGAAGCAGACATTTTTAAAGCCAGTATACAGAACTCTTTGGCCCAGTCGTCGAGGGGAATTTTCCCCTCATTTACTATTCTGAGCAAATGTCCGTAAGTACTTAAGTTGTTAAAGCCATGATCGTGCACTCCGAAGTGGCTGACATGGTGGGTCATTTTGTTCCTGATATGGCCAATTGCCATATCTAAGAAGTATTGATCCCCAGTCATATCGAATTGCAATATTTCAGAACCATATTGAAACCCCTGAGTCCAGTCAGTCCAACTTCTTGGCTGATAGGTGCCCTTCACCGTCACTACCGGTGAACCGGAAGTGCCAACAAATTGAGAATTCAGGCTTTCGATTTTGTGGGATGACAAGGAGCTAAGACGGTCTATTTTCGGTTTTAGGTCATCCGGTTTAAGCTGAGAATCTATTTGCATAATTAATGAATAATATACGGCTATTTTGCCCAAACAGCCACATTTAAGCTAAGCAATAACAGCCCTAGGATATAACGAGACATAGTGTGGTAATTTTATTTCCTTACTTTTTAGACGGGAAAGGCCGCTCAAGATTTGAAAAAGCATCGCCCGGGAGGCGATGCCTTAAGCAATGGCAAACGGAAAAAATTAGTTGCTTACTTCCAAAACCGAGCCATCACTAGCCTAAACATAAAACCCAACTTGAGAATGCTCCAGGGAATAAACCCACTGGTTCTTGAATTTGTCCTCAAGTCCTCATTGCCACTTGACAAGGTCTTCTGAAACCTGACCTCTGCTAACACACTAAAAATTCCTGTTTATGATATTTTCGTTTAGTTTAACTTCATATCCGTATTTATAAAACAGTTAAGACCCCTGATTTCCTACTGACATCCGAAAATATGCTCACCTTAAAATGAGGTGACCTATTTAGTCTTATATTTATAATAAAACACACCACTATGGAACAATTTCAGGCAATAGTAATAGGTACCGGTCAGGCGGGACCTTCATTGGCGGCTCGACTTGCTGCATCCGGGTTAAAAACTGCCATTATCGAAAAAGGGGCCTTTGGAGGAACCTGTGTTAACAATGGTTGTACCCCCACCAAGGCCTTAGTAGCATCCGCCAAGGCGGCCTTTGTAGCCCGTCGCGCGGAAGATTTCGGTGTGCTGATCGATGGAAATGTGCGTGTGGACATGGAGAAAGTGAAAGCACGTAAAGACCTGTTGGTACAGCAATCCAATCTAGGTCTGGAAAAGTGGCTTCAAAATACTGCTAACTTAACGGTCTTTAAGGGTCATGCTCGATTTACTGCTGCCAAAACCGTTGAGGTGAACCAAACAGCATTAACGGCTGATAAAATATTTATTAATGTAGGAGGCCGGCCTTTTGTGCCCTCCGGATTTGAAGAGGCGCAATTTCGCACAAACATCGAGATGATGGAAATAGACACCGTGCCCGAACACCTCATGGTAATTGGTGGCAGTTATATTGGGCTGGAATTTGCCCAAATGTACCGGCGCTTCGGCAGTAAAGTCACCATAATAGAAATGGGAGATCGGTTAGTAGCCCGTGAAGATCCCGAAGTAAGTACTGAAATACAAAGGATGCTTAGTGATGAGGGCATCGAGTTTCGCTTTAATGCCACTTGTCTGGGAGGGCGGGGGAAAGAAGGAAACATTACCATTGAAGTGGACTGCGAAAAAGGGGCACCCCAGGTTTCCGGCTCCCATTTATTGATAGCCACTGGCCGGCGTCCAAATACCGACGATCTGGGTTTGGAACATACCCAGGTGACTCTTGACCAACGAGGCTTTATCGAAGTAGACGATTTCCTGAAAACTTCAGAGGAGGGGATCTGGGCCTTGGGTGATTGTAATGGTCGCGGTGCTTTCACTCATACTGCCTATAACGATTACGAAATAGTGGCGGCTAACTTGTTGGATGATGACCCCCGCAAAGTCAGCGATCGCATTGCTTGTTACGGGCTGTTCACCGATCCGGCCTTGGCCCGGGTAGGGCTTACTGAAACTCAGGTGCGAGATCAGGGTATTAAAGCCCTGGTAGCCAGCCGCCCAATGAAAAGAATTGCCCGTGCCAAGGAAAAAGGGGAAACCTATGGATTTATGAAATTTCTGGTGGATGCGGATACCAAACGCTTTCTGGGAGCCACCATCTTAGGTATTGAAGGAGATGAGGTTATCCATAGCGTTTTGGATACCATGTATGCCGATGCCCCCTACACGGTAATTCAGCGGGCTGTTCATATACATCCCACAGTGGCAGAGTTGATACCCACGACCTTAGCAGAATTAAAACCACTGCTATAGCTATGGTTAAAGGCCGCTAACCTCCATTGCTCACTGCCAATTGCTAATTGTTAATTGCGAATTGCTAATTCCCAAACAATTTCCCTATTTTGCCAGCTTAACTAAATCGTCACTATGAAATCACGCAGAAGTTTTATCAAACACAGTTCTTATGTGGCCGCAGGCAGTTTATTGCTACCCTTAGGATGCACCCAGAAATCACAGGAATCAAAGGAACCTGTGGTCATGGAAGACCCGGGTCTGGCAACTGCCACTAAAAAATCAATGGGGGTGCAGGTGTATTCTGCGAGAGATGCTTTGAAGGAAGACTTTGCCGGAACCATGGGTAAGTTAGCGGATATCGGATTCGAATATATCGAAGCTTTTGGCCTGGAAGTGGATGGTAAAATTTATGGAATGACTGCCCAGGAATACCGCACCATTGTAGAAGATACCGGGATGAAGATGCTCTCCAGCCATTGCAGCTACTTCAAGGCAGAGGACGGCCAGGCACTGTTGGAGGCTGCAGTAGCAGCTGGCGTCACCTATGGCAATGTGGCTTATCTGGCAGAAGAACTCAGAGGTGACTATTTTAAGATCGCCGAAAACCTGAACAAGGCCGGTGAAATGTTCAAGGAAGCGGGAGTACAACTGGGGTATCACAATCATGCCTTTGAATTTGAAATGCAAGGTGATGAAGTGGCCTTGGAGATCATGCTCAAAGAAACGGATCCTGAATTGGTTACTTTCCAGGCCGATCTTTACTGGGTCACCAAAGGAGGTGCGGATCCTATGGAATTACTACAAAAGTACCCCGGACGATTCAGCTCCTTCCATGTAAAAGATGCTGCCGAGGACCTGGAGCAGACTACTGTGGGAACCGGCATCGTGGACTTCGAAAGTATCTTTGGTATAAAAGATACCGCTGGCATGAAGCACTACTTTGTGGAGGACGAACGCACAGATGATCCCTTCGGGAATTTAACCAAGGCCTTTGAATATTTGAATCAAGCGGACTTCACCTAGTCTTCTGCTAGTTTTCTGCATTGGCCAGCAGCTTTAGTACTTGTTCATGACCCCAGTAGCTGCTACGGTTATATATGGGCAATTCGATTTGCAGTTGCAGGTGATCCATCTGAGTTATGCTCATGTAAACTTCTCCTTCTACCGCGCTTAAAAGCTGTCTGTATCCATCTATTTCCAGGTAATCCATACCCGGAATGGTAATAACCAGCGATAGAGATGAGGGATATTGCTGTTCGGCCAGCAGGGAAATAACCTCCGGCGCATAGGCTTCGGTGGTATTCCCTTGAAATACATCAAGTAAAACACTGCGCAAAATCTGAGGCACAAAGTCCATGGTGAGTTCGGGTAATTCGGTGTGAAACTGTACCGTTTGATCAAGAGGTCCTCTAAAATCGCTCGAAATGTGTTTTAATATGGGAATAATATCGGCTTGAACCTGTTGAAAAAACATGATATTCATATTTTTTATTGAATTGACAATCAGGACTTTAAATAGTCATTTGTGGTAGCGAAAAATCAAAGAAGTCTCACTTTAGGAACTTGAGACCATATTACCAACTTTTTTCCAGACGTGGCAGTCAATAACCCGTTATTAAAGGTGATCGAAAGATCCTCTTCATAACATCTTAGATAAGCATAACCTGTTAGTAGCCTAAGCCCGCAGTTCAAGGAATTGCGGGCTTTCTTTATTTATCTCGAATTATTAATGGCTTAACTCCCGATTTTGAAAGGTCCTACTGCATGGAGGTACCTTCGATTTCCTGAGCTACCAATTCTGCTTCTTCGATTTTTTGGGCATATAGCTTTAGATCTCCCGTCCTTTGAATATCCCGGGCTTCCTCCATCAACTTTTGATATTGCCTGTTCAATTTCTTAATAGGATTCTTTTTGAAAAGTGTAAACATGATAATCTTGATTTGATTGAATTACCACTGTAACTCCTACGCTTTCCCCTTTGTTTAAAAAAAGTCCTACTCTCGTCTCATGAACGTCCACAAATCGTTACCAAATGTTAATTCTAGTTAAAAATTCCTGATCGAATTGAACAATTCCCAGCTTGGTAAATTATTAAAGGGAGTATTCTAAATCATATAAACTTTTAATCAAAATTCTAATCATGAAAAATATACGTTTGTTCCTAATGCTCAGCGCAGTATACTGTTTAGTCTGAGTGCATTTGCAGGCTCGGATAATGGGTCTTTAAAAAATGATGAGTCCAATGCGAGTCAAATTGATGACAAGAATATCGTGGAGTTAGCGGTAGAAACTGATATACTATCTACTTTAGTAGCCGCTGTAAAAGCCGGAGAACAAAGATCAGCTGGTGGCTATATTAACCTACCATGTAGTTCCCGGTAATGTGATGTCCACAGATCTTTCCGATGGTATGAAAGCCGAAACGGTAAATGGCTCCTATGTCAAGGT
>Ga0224508_10003435_pt1 | contig 13089 bp, 14 predicted proteins | sample SF_Jan12_sed_USG_4_FD_170157 | JGI IMG/M metagenome (GOLD analysis project Ga0224508, IMG submission 170157) | Sediment microbial communities from San Francisco Bay, California, United States - SF_Jan12_sed_USGS_21 | ecosystem: Environmental > Aquatic > Marine > Sediment | place: USA...
TATGTTGCATGTCCCCTTCACTGACATAGAACTCTCCCGTTGAGAGATCGTGAAAAGCCACACCCATTTTTTCTCTTGTGCCATAGTGTAACGAGGCAAGGAAATTATTCCTTTTGTGATCCAACAAAGTGTCATCCAATACCACCCCTGGTGTAACGATTTCTGTGACACCTCGCTTCACGATTTTCTTTTCCTTGCTGGGCTTCTCCAGTTGCTCACAAATAGCCACCCGGAATCCAGCTTTCACCAGCCGGGGCAAGTACAGATCGAGTGAGTGATAGGGGAAGCCGGCCAACTCGATGTTGCTGCCGCCATTATTGCGGCTAGTCAACACAATGCCTAGTATCTTTGACACTTTTACTGCATCTACGCCGAAAGTCTCATAAAAATCGCCAACTCTGAAAAGTAATATTGTATCAGGGTACTTCGCTTTTACCTTGAAGTATTGATCCATCAACGGGGTGACCTTACCCTTCTTGTTCTTAACTCTAGTAGCCAATGAGGAAAATGATTTGCCCAAAGATACTTTTCTAATATGAGAATAATAATTATATATGGATTAGGTGCCACCAACCAAAGCCTCTAACTCCTCGACAAAATGTTGACTCTCAAGACAGCCCCCGAAAACCTCTGTACGAGAGATTATGATATGCTTTGGTAATCCTTTCTGTAACGTCTCTATACCCACTTCGGTTAGCGTATAGTTGCCTTGTACCAGAGCGCAAAGTGGATGCAATCTTTGTAAAAAATACAGGTGTTGCAAATCTCCGTAGCCAATCAAGTGGTGTGCCTCAAAAATCCTGCGTAAATATTTCTGCAACGGAAGGGGATTCTGACTTAATATCTCTAAAAGCGAGATTTCATATTCGGTCAATCCAGTTGATCTACTTGGGAATCTTAAAAAGTGATTTCGAATAGCTAGGGCCAGATAGGGGAATACTGAGGATTCCTGCGTCGCAAAATGGGAGAGACCAGCGTGATCATCAGAACAGTAGGCTGACCAACATTGATTAGCAAACTCCAGATCTCTTCCCTGCAATGACCAGCGGCGATTAAAACCGGCTTGCCACATTGCTTTATCAAATTGCCCGAGGGTAAGCCAAGCATCACCGGTTCGACCTGCGCAAACAAGTGTGACCTGCCCACTGTAATCCAGCTGGAACAAGAAAGCCAGTGCAGCAAACATGTTGATTTGACAAAACAGATCATACTCAAACCAAAGCACAACCTCGTCACCCCTGAAGGATTGAATGATCTGAAGTTCGCCTTCCAGACGATGTTGCCCCTGTTCTGCCGAATCTAAGACAGAAAGGTGCTGCATTCGCTCTGACAACCATTCTGTTGTGCCAATGCGGTATGATGTGGGACCTGTGCACAAAGCTTCTCTCCAAATGGCCACAATACCTGGTATGCCTGACTGCGAGAATGAGTCTTGCACCGCATCACCATTTAATATGTGGAGTAGTTTTGCCAGATCAATGGATGGTTTGGAATACCCGGTCAGGATAGTCCGAGATGATGCCGTCCACGCCAAGGCTCAGGCACATCTTAATATCTTCCAACTCATTTACCGTCCATGGTACGAGCTTCATGCCAGCCTGTTGGACCTCTTCCTTAAGTTCCATGGTTAGCAGCTTGAAATCCGGACTATAGACACTAGGAATAAATCCAAGTAATTCCATATTGTGCCCAAAAGAGTTAGAATTTTCTAGGAGATAGACCAGCCTTTGCTCAGGATATTCTTGATGAATGAACTGGAGTGTTTCGATATCAAATGATTGAATCAGACATCGTTCCTTGAACCCGTGTTGCCCAATGACTCCCATGACAAGGTGTACAAACTCAGCTACTGGGGCGTGATAGATTCCATCTCGTCCGGGTTTTCGCTTAATTTCAATACTGTACTGAACCGGGGGAAGTCTCTTGCTTTGGAGATGCAGTTCAACTGCATCAAAGACCTGGTCCAGAGATGGCTTCACTGCCATGATCTTCCTTTGTTCGGGAAACCGTGGATGCCCTTTGCTACCGACATCATATTTTTGGATTTCCGATAAAGTAAGCTGGAACAAGTTATGCTTCATCCCATCTGTATTGATCTTCAATCCTTGAGGATCTAAAGTGATATCATGATGAAAAAAGGGATCATGTGATACAATCACTTTCGCATCTTTCGAAGTCACAACATCCATTTCCAATGTATGAACCCCGAGATCAACAGCATAAAGGAAACCAGGGATCGTATTTTCAGGCATAAGTCCCCTGCATCCTCGGTGTCCCTGTACATCGATGGATTCCGTCAGTTTCATCCGATTATTAAGGCATGATAACAGGCAGCTTGGAATTAGCATAAGGACGATCCATTTCATGCTGCTTTCATAGGTCACAATCTAGCGAATGTACTGTTCTCAGTGGTTAGACAACTCTAAAATGTGCAAAATTGGATGTAAAATTATAGTCTTTATAAAGTGAGTGACCGCGGATCACCGAGATTTCTGCCATGTCTCTGGGGATATGGTTGTCTTGAGCATTTCCTTTGCTTCCGTTCCACCCAGTTCACGTGCATATCAGGAGTAGCAAGATTATGATTAAGAGATGGTCGAACCCTGATAAAATACTAGGTGTCGACACCCCAATCCATTGGAATTTCAAGGAGTTGGCAGCTGTTATACCAAAGACTTTCTTGGAGCCCTTTCTCATAGGAAAGTTTGGAAGAAGGGGATGCCTTTCGTTTCACAAAATACTTGCCAGTCACTTCTTGGATTACCTGGTCGGTAGCGAGATAAATTGGAGTATCCGCCCCTTGATTATTTGATAGGAAGAATGGACGGGCCAGGCGCCACATTAAGCCTAGGTACCAGGGGGTGTGTCTGGTTCCGATGGACGAGGCTACCATACCGGGATGCAAGCTATTGGCAGAAATTTGATTTTCCTTAAGGGTCTCTGCCAACTGATAGGTAAATAGCACATTAGCCAATTTGGATTGTGCGTACTTCTCCAACCAGTATAGTTATTTGGCTTACCCCTAAATCTATCGATGTCGAGTGTGCCATCGAAATGAGCGTTAGATGAGACGTTTACAATACGTCCCTGTTCACTCTTAGCCAACAAGGAAACCAATGTGTAGGTCAAAAGGAATGGTGCAAGATGGTTAATAGCTATGGTGCTTTCAAATCCGTCGGTTGTCTCTTCCCATTCATTGAAGTAAGCACCTGCATTATTTATTAGTACATCGATCACAGGGCTAAGCTGACAAATCTTGTCACCTGCGGAACGCACCTGACTAAGTGAAGTAAAGTCAGCTTGCACCAATGTTATTTTGGTTTTGCGTGAAAAGGAAGCGAGCTCATTTTTGACTTGTTCGCCTTTTTCTTTAGTTCGACTTACCATGATAAGGTGGTCTATATCGAACTGCACGAGTTTCTTGCAGATGGCCTTACCTATACCATTGGTAGACCCAGTCACTACGATTGAAGTTTCACTTGAATTCACCGATCTACGTATTTTTGTCGGACCACCAGTGCGAAATAGTAATCTTCTAATTCCAAATAGCCTTGATCGTAACAAAAATGATATGTGTTGCCGGCCTTGGTTACATATTGATTGGTATAATACTTGAAGTTGAATCCTTTTTCCACCAGCTTATCACGGTGGATTTTTGTTTTACCCTTTGGATTTAAGTCAGAGAGAATACGACGATTCTTCCGTAATATGCGATTTACGTTGCGGACATAGTTGGTAGGATCTCGGTTAAGCCGGTTATTAAATGAATTGCGGCATGGATCAGAGCAGAATTTTTTGTCTCTGCGACCAAAAAACTCTACACCACACTCCTGACAACTTCGCTTCATAGAGGATAAATTAACAAGATCATTTGAAGTTAAGGAATCTTTTTCTGCACCCCTTCATCAAGCAGTGCGGAATGGCTGGGTCTGCTATCTTAGTACAAAATATGAGTCTAATTGGGACACATGGTAGTGATAAGTAATAATGATCTACAGGAGATTCTGGATTTTCCAGATGTTATTCGTGCATTGGGAGAAGGGTTTCGAGGTTCTATTGTTACACCTCAACGTCATCATCATGATATGATTCAGGATAAAGAGACTAACACGCTTCTCCTCATGCCTGCCTGGCAAAGGGATTACTTGGGAGTAAAGCTGGTCGTAGTGAACCCAGCAAATAATCTGAAAGGACTGCCTTCCATTCAAGGTAATTATCTCCTGTACAATGCACAGACCGGTGTATCCCTCGCCATGTTCGAAGCCGGGCTATTAACTAACATCCGCACAGCGGCTGCCAGTGCATTGGCCAGCAGCTACTTATCGAGAAAAAATAGCCGGCGATTGCTGATGATCGGAACAGGTAGCCTCGCTCCATTTCTTGTTCGAGCGCATAGTCAGGTGAGGACCCTGGACAGTGTTGTCATATGGGGTCGTCGCCTGCCAAAAGCGAGAGATTTGGTTCATCAGCTGAAAGATCTTGCTCTTGACATTAAGGTCGGTACTTCCCTGACGGACGAATTGGGAAGAGCGGATATTATCAGTGTGGCCACTTTAAGTGAAAATCCATTGGTGTTGGGAGAATATCTCAAACCAGGACAACATGTAGATCTGGTTGGTTCGTACAAACCGAATATGCGTGAGGCTGATGACGAATGTATTCGGCGCTGTTCAATCTACATTGACACAGAGCAGGGAATTGTCGAAACTGGCGACCTTATTCAGCCAATTCGTAAGGGAACACTACGTAAGTCGATGATATGCGGCGACCTTTACCAACTTTGTCGAGGTGAAAGAAAGGGGAGGCGAACAAAAGACGAGATCACTCTATTTAAGTCAGTTGGACATGCCAGCGAAGATCTTAGCACTGCAATCCTGGCATACGAAAAGGTGATCAAAAGAAGAGGCAAACTCTGAGATTAATAGTTGATAGATCATAGTCCAAGATGTTGATAATCGAAAAGGACATTGTAATTCCATTTAATGAGGTCCAGATCAAAGCGATTCGATCTTCCGGCCCGGGTGGTCAGCATGTAAATAAGGTGGCTACTGCTATACAGCTCCGCTTTGATATCGGCAAATCGTCACTGTCTGACGAAGTGAAGGAGAAATTGATGGATCTGAGAGATCGTCGAATCTCCAAGAAGGGAGTTGTGACCATTACCTCGCGTCGCCATCGTAGTCAGGAGAAAAATCGGGAGGCAGCACTGCTTCGATTGCAGAGTCTGGTCAGAAAGGTGCTTGAGCCAAAGAAAGTTAGAAAAAAGACAAAGCCGACCAAAGCTTCACTGAGACGTCATAGGCAGCAAAAGCTACACCGGTCCAAAACGAAGGAATTACGGCGAAAGATTAATCCTAAAGATCTCTGACATTCAGAACTGGTACAGATTCCGACACTCACAATTCAGGTTCTTGGATCAAACTTGCCACTGATAATTCAAATTCCCGTACAAATTTTTCATAATCTGGTGTAGCAGGGCCATTAAAACCGGTGTGTATTCGTTTTACACGGTTGGATCGATCTACAAATAATAGGGTCGGATAAGAGATTATTCGATTCAACATCGGTAATTGTTTACCGGCTTCTCTCTTGTCTGATTTTCCAGCGTGAAGAATCGGGTAGGGAATGCTTAATCTGTCCTTATATCTACCGATAACCTCCCGAGCCTGTATTGGATCGTCATATCTTTCGAATGCAAGCCCTATTACTGCGAGGTCGATACCCTTGTTTTGATGTAAGAAAGCAGTTAAAAACTTTGATTCGTCCAAACAGTTAGGGCACCATGTACCTAAGATCTGGACTAATTTTGGCTTACCCGTAAAAGTAGCATCTGTCAGACTTACCATTTCTCCGTTCTGATCTGGGAAAGTGAAATCAAGCAAACCTTCTGAAGTTGTCACGTAGGTCAGGGAGTCTGGGTGCTTCAGGGTAAATTCGGCATTTCTCTTGCCTTGCCAACTAGTGACATAGTGGGACCCGTTACGAAAAATACCACTCATACTGCTATCCTTATTGATCTTGGCTTCGAATAAAAACATGTGGGCTCCGTCGAAGCACGATAGGTACATTTTGTCTTTTTGCACAGTGCCCTCTAGATACCGGTAATCCCCTGTTTCAGTTTGAAAGGTTCCAGTCAGATGGTTGCCCCGTTGTTCAAACAGTCCGATGGCAGGATAGGGATTCTCCGATTCCACCTCGAACTGGACCTCCCACTTCCCTGATATATCGATTAAGGGTTCTTTGCGCAAGGTCGAAAACCGGTGATTCTGGCCATGATATGCGACAAAAGGAATCATGTAATCTCCGCGACTCGGTACGACCCATTTCCCTTCGAGGACCTTGTCTTCGAAAATCGCTTCTAAGTATGAGTCATAGGCCGGAAAATGCACTACAAGCGTGTCCTTATTGGTTGCCTTATCATGCCGGAAGGAGATTTCATCCAATCGAATACGTTCTTCGCCATTGATGATCTCTATTGCAAAAGTGCTTTGATCGCTGTAGATGACCTCAAAATTGAAAGGCAACTCTCCCTCAGTGATTTCCTCGAAAGCAACTATATCCTTTACTCTTGTTTCCCTTTGGATAGTACTTGCCATTGCTCGATCCGTATCCAATTTCAAGACCCCTCTCCATGGGCCTGGTGGTAGTTTTGAATAGGAATCGTCCATGACAAAACATCCCGCATGTATCAGGTAGAGAAAACTGATACCCACAAGCTTCGCTATCAGAAGATGTTTCAGATGCATGTATAAATGACTAGGTTTTGTCTCCAACGAAATAGTCTTCCTTATGCCGGAACAAGACATTGAAAGTAGTCAGACTGCCATAAATACGAGTAATATATTGTTGCAGATTAATCTTCTCTTCATCCGTAATTTTACTACTATTTATTCGCTGCTCCATGACGCGAAGCCTATCTCTAACCATGACGATCTTGTGAAAGAAAGTATCGATGGGAATCTCCTTGGCTTTTAACGACGTATCCTTGGGCTGCAACGTCATCATACCACCATCCCACTTGTCGCCCAGTTCCACTACTCGCGATATATCGGAGAATGCCTCCAAGATCTTGACAAGGGCTTCCTCGGCTTCATTAAAGGAAACGATCTCTTGGGCGGGAATCGATTCAATAATTTCCCACTGCGAATATGACCTGCCCACGTCCTTGATACCAAATTTAACAAAGCACACTTCGTATGCTGCCTTATGGATACGGATGACTACTCCATCTCCATATGCTGGATGATTTACTCTGGAGCCAATACCCAGAACCGCATCTTCATCACTCATCATGTTGTCCAATTTTGATTGGTTTCGGTTTTGTTGAAGGCGACCGCTTACATTGTGTTTCATCCCTCAGGCTGATGATAATGGTCCGTGATCTTTCGCTCATGTGGTACACCAAGAAGTCCCATACTCTTCGCTACAATAAGGGAGACGGTAGCATCACCCGTCACATTGGTAATCGTTCGGACCATATCTAAGGGACGATCGACGGCAAATATCAATGCCAGGCCTGCTTCCGGCACACCAATCGCACCCAAGACAATTACGAGCATAATCATTCCTGCACTTGGTACAGCAGCGGATCCAATCGAGGCAAGGGTAGCCGTCAATACGATTGACAACTGATCCATCAGGCTCAGATCGATTCCGAACGCCTGTGCAATGAATACAGCTGCAACACCCTGATATAATGAGGTGCCGTCCATATTAACAGTGGCACCAATGGGTAAAACAAAGCTTGTGACCTCTTCGTCTACGCCCATATGTTCACTCACACGTTCCATGGTGACCGGTAAGGTAGCAGCACTCGAACTAGTAGAAAATGCAACCAGTTGGGCGGGACCAATTCCGGCAAAAAAATCCTTGTAGCGGATGCCGGTAAATGCCCGAGCTAGACTGGGATATACGATTAGTATCAGGATCGCCAATCCAACCAATACACAGAGAGAATACCAGAGTAACGCTTGAAACAAACTCCAACTCGGAGACTCTACGACCAGAGCAGCAAGAAGGGCAAATACTCCATAAGGTGCTCCCAGCATTATCACATCAATCATTTTCAATATGACTTCGTTGAGGCCGTCGATAAAATCTTTTACAGGTTTTGCTTTTGCCGGTGCAATCAGAATCAATCCGATACCAAAGAAGAGTACAAAGAATATCACTTGCAACATGTTTCGATTATCACCCGCGGCAGCAAAAATATTACTAGGCACCAGATCCTCAAGTGCTCTCAGGGGTCCTTGATCCCTTTGATCAGTGGCGATACTTATCTTGTCGGATGCAGCATCAGAATAACCCGCCAGCAGTTCTTGCCGTGTATCTTCTGTCACTGTTACACCAGGTCGCACTGAATTGACAATAAATAAACCTAGGATCACTGCAAACAGCGTCGTAAGTAAATAGATGCCGAGGGTGCGTCCACCCATCTTTGAAAGCTTCGAGATGTCTTTCAAGTCACTCACACCTTTAACTAGAGATGCAATGATCAGCGGAATAGCAATCAACTTCAGCAGATTGATGAAGATCGTCCCAAACGGCTTGATCCAATCCTGTACAAATTCGTTAATCCCGATGGCGCTTGCACCGAATCCCACCAGAATACCCAGGAACATTCCGATGAGGATTTTCCAGTGCAGTTCCAACTTCTTCATGGATCGTTTGTCTTGTGAAGGGAGGCAAAATATGAAAATAGTTTATTTTCGCGTCTCGCAACGTTCACTGCTTGATAATATAACCTTTGGGACTAATATGATTTACATGAAAAACAGAGTCCAGTATTTACTCTTTAGTCTGGTGGTAAGTACATTGGCTACTACGCCAGTTTTTTCGCAAGCCCAAAGTGAATTCGGGTATGATATGTCTGACGTTCGGATGCACCTGCAATTTCTATCGTCTGATGAATTGCAGGGAAGGAAAACCGGAGAATTAGGGAATCACGTAGCTGCCCGCTATATCAGCGAGCAATTTCGTCGCATAGGTCTGGCTACGGCCAGCGGTATGGAAGACTACTTTCAAAAGATCAGTTTTGAAAAGATAAAACCTCCCAAGGGGGGGAGCTTCATAGCTGAATTCGGATCTTACAATGTTGGTCAGGATTTCTTGGTGTTGGATGGGACCGAAAAGGAAAGTAGCGTTGATATCATATTTGCAAACTATGCTTGGCCGGGTGATCCTAAAGTTGATCTCGATGAGATTGATGTGGCAGGCAAATGGGTTCTTGCTCATATCGGTACACCCGATAATCAAGACGTCCAAGCTAGTTTGACGGATTACTCTCATCAAAAGAGGGAAGCATTGAAGGAAGCGGGAGCAAAGGGTCTTATCGAGATTTACCAGGGTAGGATTCCTTGGCAATTGCTGAAGAGATTCCTGAATAGGGAGCAAATTCAAGTGGCTTTCAATGATGATGATGACAGTGATTTTCTATACGCACTTGTTGACGGCACGAGTCATGAGGAGCTAAGAACTCTTGAGCAGGGGCCTTCCTCAGGGGCAGCACTCAGTCATGATGGGAGAGGGGTTGAGAACATTCAATCTTCTAACATTATTGGACTGCTTCCGGGTACAGATCCTATTCTCAAGAACGAATATATCGTCCTCTCCGCACACTATGACCATGTGGGTGCAGGGGTGCAGGAGAATAATCCGAAGACTTTACAGGATTCGATATTTAACGGTGCCAGGGATAATGCTTTCGGCGTGACTGCATTGTTGACCACAGCCCAATCCTTAGCTATGGAACCTCTTAGACGGTCAGTGATATTTATTGCTTTTACGGCAGAAGAAGATGGCCTACTTGGCAGTGAGTATTATGTGCAGAATCCAGTTATACCTTTGGATAAGACCATTTTCAATCTGAATACTGATGGGGCTGGGTACAGCGATACATCTATCATTTCTGTTTTTGGCTTGCAAAGACTTGGCATTGAAGAACATATAACAAAGGCCTGTGCGAGCGTTGGTTTAGGAGTGTTTGGGGATCCCGCTCCCGAGCAAAATTTATTTGATCGCTCGGATAATGTATCCTTTGCCAAAGTCGGCATACCAGCTCCAACAATCAGTCCTGGTTTTAAGGAATTTGATCAGGTAATCATGGAACATTACCATCAGCCCTCGGACGAGGCTGCATCGCTAGATTTTGATTACCTCCTGCGGTTTTGCCAAGCGTATTCATTGATTGCACGCTCGATAGGGGACAGAAGTCGCCGTCCGAGATGGACCGAGGGAGACAAATATGAGGAGGCGTTTAATTCTCTATATGGTGACCTGCCAGATGTGCCGGAGATGGAGCCTGAGGAAAAGGTGAAAAAGGAAAGGAAGAAAAAGAAAAGAGAAAGGAAGAAACGGGCAAGCAGGTCTATGCCCTAGTTGCTCGAAGCATCTCCCGTTTTCCAGGTGGACCTGGTAGTTTTTCCACATCAAAACCAACCTCCAATAAAGCCCTTCGAAATGCCCCCTTAGCACAGTAGGTGACGAAGATACCTGACCTTGCCATCACCTTTAAGACTAACTTTAGCATGTTTGGTTTCCATAGTTCTGGCTGGCAATCAGGTGCAAAAGGATCGTAATATATCAGATCGTAAGAGGAATCTGAATGGACATCGCCGAAGTCTCGCTTGGACTTCGCAAAGTAGAAATTAGTGCTTATTTTTTCCTCTTGGCCCCATTGGCTTTCATGCAATGAGATAAAATTAGGTAGACCTAACAGAGTGGGATAATTTAGCTTAACAGCCATGGAGACACTAATTGGGTAATTTTCGAGGCCAGAGTAGTAGATGGTCTTTTCGGGATGGGCAAGGGCAAATTGCCAGGTAAGGGCCGCGTTGAGACCGGTTCCAAATCCGAATTCCAATATGCGGATGCTGTCTATAGATTTTGATCGATAGAGAAGACCTTGCTTAATGAAGACATGTTTACTTTCCTGGATGGCACCGAATCGCGAATGATAGCTTTCACCAAAACGTCCAGATATGATCGAGTGAGATCCATCTCCTGAGACATAAATTCGATTTTCATTCACAAGAGCTCTTGAATATCTCTGAGATGAATATCAAAATGAGAAGCATCATATGTGCAATCCCCATTGTCGATCACAAGAAGTTGTGGAGATTCATGATGGACCGAGAACCGCTCAGCGATGGCATTGCTCACATCTCGAAATCGAAGGATATCTAGAAAGTATATGCTTTGATCACCAGTGAGAAACGTCCACTGATCCTCCAGTCGCATCTTGGCAATGGCCGAAATGTTACAACGGGTACTGTGCTTGAAAATAAGGACGGGATATTTGTAAGATTGGTCGGCCAACTTATCAATTTGAGGTACCGACTCAAGATTTTGCCATGCAATCATGCACGTTTACTTCATTTGAACGATTTGCTTGACAACCGGTATTGCGATTTGCTCAACCGAAAATTCACTTGGACATCCTATGCCTCGGTTGCATGACGCTAGAGTCGCGGCAAGACCACCAAAAACAAAAGCAAGTACAATCAATTTTTTTATCCCTCCGATTTTCATGATTTGAATTCTTTAATTTGTTTCAAAATTAACAATTAACAGATTACAAACGATAACATATATCGCTTTAGTACCACTCTTTTGACGATTACAGGTTCAAAATCCACAATAAATTCATGAAAATACATCTCATAGCTATTGGTGGCAGCATCATGCACAACCTTGCAATCACCTTGCAAAAAGCGGGCCATGTAGTATCCGGTTCCGATGATGAGATCTATAATCCTGCTAGAGATCGTCTGCAAGCTTGCCAGCTTTTGCCAACCACTTTGGGCTGGAATCCCGACAAAATTGATCGCTCCCACGATTTGATCATCTTGGGCATGCACGCTCGAACTGACAATCCGGAATTGTCCAAAGCCCAAAAGCTGGGCCTTCCGATCGTTTCTTTTCCTGAGTTTATTTACCAGCAATCAATTACTAAAACACGGGTAGTGGTGACAGGTAGTCATGGCAAAACTACGACGACCTCCATGATCCTGCATGTGCTGAAAAAAGTGGGTAGAGCTCATGATTATCTTGTAGGTGCCCAACTGGAAGGATTTGACACCATGGTTCGCCTTTCTGGGGCTCCGCAGATCATCATTGAGGGTGATGAATATCTATCATCTTGTCTGGATTCCCGTCCCAAGATTCTTCATTATAAGCCACACATTGCCGTAATTACAGGAATAGCCTGGGATCATATGAATGTGTTTCCCACCTTTGAATCTTATCGGGAGGCCTTTGTTGACTTTTTACAAAGCATGGTCCGAGGGGGAGTGCTCTTTTATTTCGCAGAGGATTTGGTGTTGACGAACCTGATCCGATCCAACGGATCACACTTGGAATGCTTCCCTTATCACGCATTTCCTTTCATCCCGGAAAAGGGTAGTCTTGTCTTTAATGGCTCAGAGATACCCCTCCATATTTTTGGCCAACACAACATGGCAAATCTGCGTGCAGCCTATCATGTGTTAAAAGAACTAGAGGTTACGGAGAAAGAGTTCATCGAGTCAATTCCTTCCTTCCGGGGTGCTGCCAAAAGATTGCAGGAAATTGGTCGGGGACAGGGTTCGATTCTGTTTCAAGATTTTGCTCATGCCCCCTCAAAGGTTAAAGCCACAATTGCGGCAGTTAGGCATCGCTATCCGACGAAAAAGCTAACAGCTTTACTTGAACTACACACTTATAGTAGTCTGAATAAGAATTTTTTACCTCAATACCGGCATTCAATGACGACGGCTGACCTGCGGGTAGTATTCCTCAATGATCATACAATGCAAATGAAAAAGATGCCACCTATAACGGACCAGGAAATACGAGATGCCTTTGATGATGATGAGCTCATAGTCATCCGACAAAGTGCAGATCTGGAGTTCTTTCTCGCTGATCAGCAATGGATCGATCACAATCTTTTGCTGATGAGTTCAGGTACTTTTGGCGGACTCGATCCAAGTAAAATATTATCCGATTTCAAAACAAACTGACAGTGTGCTCATATCCGGTATGCAAGAGGCTGTCGATCTGCAACTTCAGACGCTGGTCATTCGGCCTGAATGCGTGAACATCTATGATCTC
>Ga0224508_10003436_pt1 | contig 13084 bp, 9 predicted proteins | sample SF_Jan12_sed_USG_4_FD_170157 | JGI IMG/M metagenome (GOLD analysis project Ga0224508, IMG submission 170157) | Sediment microbial communities from San Francisco Bay, California, United States - SF_Jan12_sed_USGS_21 | ecosystem: Environmental > Aquatic > Marine > Sediment | place: USA: California...
GGTGGCGGTCGGTCGCGCCCTGGGTGTCGTCGTGCGCCGGTACTTCGCGGGGATGCTCACTGCTCGAACCAAGGCCGGCTTGCAGCGGAGGGTGGTCGATCGCCTGATACACGCGCCGCTCCGTTACCTCCGCGACACGCCGACCGGCCGACTGTTGGCCCATGTCGACTCCGATGCCGAAGCCGCGACGGAGCTCCTGAATCCCCTCCCGTTCAGCATCGGCGCGCTGGCCATCCTCGTGTTCGCGGCGATCAGCCTCATCGTGGTCGACCCGTGGCTGGCGTTGGTCGGTGCGTTCATGTTGCCGGCGCTGTTGGTCGCCCAGAAGTTCCACTCACGTCTCATCGAGACACCCGCCATACGCATGCGCCACGACAACGGCGTGGTCGCAGCCATCGCACACGAGAGCTTCGACGGTGCGCTCGTGGTCAAGACGCTCGGACGAGAAGCGGCCGAGGTCAGGCGGTTCGAGGAGGCCACCGCGCGGCTGCGCGACGCTCGGATCCAGGTCTCGATCATCCGGGCCGCATACGAGCAGGCGATCCTGATCCTGCCCGACCTCGGTGTCGTTGCCCTGATCCTCGTCGGTGCCGGCCGTATCGACTCGGGCGCGATCACCACCGGGCAACTGGTCCAGGCCGTTGCGCTGTTCAGCATCCTGGCGTTCCCGATCTCGGTCACGGGGTACTTCTTCTCCACACTTCCGCCCGGCACCGTCGCCAGGGATCGCCTCGACGAGGTGTTCGCGGTCGCGGACGATCCGTTGTTGGCCCCATCGGCACATGAGCCACTCCCGGCCGGCTCGCTCGCGGTGTCATTGCGCAACGTGCACGTCGAGCTTGGGGACACGACCGTGCTCGGGCGGATGAGCCTGCACGTGGCCGCAGGCGAGACCGTCGCGCTGGTCGGGGCGACAGGCGCCGGCAAGAGCACGCTCCTGCGGGCCATGAGCAGGTTGTTGCCCCTCGACGGCGGGTCGATCCGTGTCACTGGCGTCGATCTCGACGACATTGCCGACGACGAGCTCAGGGACCGAGTGGCGCTGGCGCTCCAGGAGCCGTTCCTGTTCGGCGCGACGATCGAGGAGAACCTTCGTCTGGGCGATCGTTCGCTCGACGACGCCACGGTGCGGCAGGCGGTCGATGTGGCGGCGGCGCAGTTCATCGACGATCTCCCGAACGGGCTTCAGACGGTCATCGGCGAGCGGGGCGTGACCCTCTCGGGCGGTCAGCGCCAGCGGGTGGCCCTGGCACGCGCGATCGCGCGGCGCCCCGGATTGCTCCTGCTCGACGACGCGACATCGGCGGTCGACCCGACGGTCGAACAGCAGATCCTGGCCAACCTCGGCCGGGTCGACACGACGGTCATCGTGGTCGCCCACCGGTTGTCGACCATTGCGTTGGCCGATCGGGTCGTCTTCGTCTCGGGTGGTCGTATCGTCGCCGAGGGCAGCCACCAGCAGCTGCTCTCGCGGCCCGACTACGAGGCACTCGTCCGTGCGTACGAGTCCGAGGAGAACGTGGCATGACCACGTTCGTGGAATCGGCCGAGCCGGTCGTCGGCGACGACATCGCCGCGATCGACACGCTCCGGCGCGGGTTGCGCCGCACTCCCGTGTTGCGCGCCGGGCTGGCCTGGTCGGTCGCGTTCGGGCTCCTGTGGGCAGGAGGACGCCTCGCGATCCCGATCCTGGTCCAGCTCATCATCGACCGAGGGTTCGACGACGGGTTCGACCGGGGCTACGTCTACACGGCCAGCGGCGTCACCCTCGGCATCGTCCTTGTCGTCACGACGAGTGCGCTCGTGGCCAAGCTCCGTATGATCCGCGCCGCCGAGCAGGCGCTCTTCGACCTGCGAGTGCAGGGCTTCCGGCGGGTGCACGACCTGAGCCTCGCCGACCACAACGAACAACGACGCGGCGAGCTCGTCTCCCGGGTCACCAGCGACGTCGACACGATCGCACGTTTCCTCGACTGGGGGGCACTGTCGTGGATCATCGACCTCACCCTCATGGTGGGGGTCTTCGTGGTGATGGCGTTCTACTCGTGGCAGCTCACGCTCGTGGTGCTGGTCCTGATCCTCGTCGTCCTCCCCGTACTGCGATTCCTCCAGCGCCGGCAGGTGCGGGCCTATGACTTGGTTCGGACGCGTGTCGGGGAGGTGCTCGGGCTGACGAGCGAGACACTCGGCGGGGCCGAGACCGTTCGGAGCTACGGCGTCGCCGACCGCATGGAGGGTCGGCTCGATGTCGCGATCGAGAACGAATACCACGCTCGGATGGAAGCGGCCCGCTACTTCTCGGTCTTGTTCGCGATCAGCGACATCTACAACGCGGTCACGCTCGTGGCGGTCACGGTCACGCTGTACGTGTGGGGAGGATCGTGGGGGCTGTCCACCGGCGAGATCGTCGCGTTCTTGTTGTTGCTCGGCCTCCTGCAGATCCCCCTCGCCGACCTCACCGAGGTGCTCGACCAGACCCAGACCGCGCTGGCCGGATGGCACAAGGTCCTGGTCTTGCTCGATCGCGAGCCGGCGGTCACCGAGCCGAGCAACGGAGCGGCCCTGCCGACCGGCGCGCTCACCATCGATCTCCGTCATGTCTCGTTCGACTACGACGACGGCGTCACGGTGCTCGACGACGTCGACGTGCACATCTCGGCCGCGGCCGATGTTGCGATCGTCGGCGAGACCGGCAGCGGGAAGACGACCTTCGCCCGGTTGCTGGTCCGCCTCGCCGACCCGGTCTCAGGCGTCGTCGAGCTCGGAGGCGTCGATCTGTCAACGGTCGATGCCGATGCCAGGCGGTCGGCGGTGCGGATGGTCCCCCAGGACGGCTTCTTGTTCGATACGACCGTTCGCCGCAACATCGGCTACGGGCGCGCCGGAGCCGACGATGCCGAGGTCGAGGCAGTGGTCGACTCGCTGGGTCTCAGGGACTGGGTCGCGACTCTCCCCGACGGACTCGACACGGAGGTCGGCGAACGAGGCGAACGCCTGTCGGTCGGCGAACGGCAGCTCGTCGCGTTGGCCCGAGCGGCGCTGGCCGATCCGGGGCTCCTCGTTCTCGACGAGGCCACCAGCTCCGTCGACCCCGAGACCGAGCAGGTGCTGGCGAGCGCTCTGGAACAGCTGTCCGTCGGTCGCACGACCGTTGCGATCGCCCACCGGTTGTCGACTGCGGAACGGGCCGAGCTCGTGCTCGTCTTCGACGGCGGCCGCCTGGTCGAGCAGGGAACCCACGCCACCCTGGTCGGTGCCGGTGGCCGTTACGCCGAGCTCTACCGGAGCTGGGAGCTCACCACCGGGACGATCTGAGCCGTCTGCCCCGGCTGGACGAGTCGCCTACGGCGTCACCGTCAGCGTCTGGTCGATGGCGACATCGGTCAGGACCGTGGCGCTACCGTCGGGCCATTCGACCCGGAGCTCGTCGACCCTGTCGGCCCCACCGAGGCCGAAGTGCGCCGAGAGCTCGCCGTTCGTGAGGTAGTTGCTGCAGCCACCGACCCAGCGCGTGAAACTCGTTCCGTCGACCGTCGCCACGACCTTGGCACCGATGCCGTCGGGGGGCAGGCTCGGAGACGCCATCGTGTCGAGAAAGACCCGTAGCCACGCACCGGCGCCGGCGGTGTCGTTGCGGTACAGCCGGACACCGTCGTCGGCGGCCGTGATGGCGATGTCCTGGTCGCCGTCGCCGTCGAAGTCGACGTTCAGCATCCCGAGCCCCGCGAGGCTGTGGGTGAGCCCGCTCTGCTCGGCGACTTCGACGAAGGTCCCGTCACCCGCTGCGATCCAGACCTTGGCCATCTCGTTGGTGTAAGCCGGGAAGTCCCAGCCGTTGGTCTCGACGAGATCGAGCTGCCCGTCGTGGTCGAGATCGACGGCGACAACGCCCCAGCCCCATCCGCCGTCGGCCACGCCCGCCTCGGCTGCGACCTCCTCCCAGACGTGGTCGCCCCGGTTCAGGTAGAGCTTGTTGCCGTCGCCGCGGCCGCTGCTCTCGTCGTCGAAGATGGCAGTCGCGTACCAGTCGATGCGGCCGTCGTTGTCGAAGTCCCCCATGGCGGTGCCCATCCCGCTCCACTCCTTGCCCGCCCCGGATTCGTCGGTGGACTCGGCGAACGTGCCGTCGCCTCGGTTGATCCAGTACCGGCTGGTGCCGAAGTCGGCGACGAGCAGGAGCTCGGGATAGCGGTCGCCGTCGGTGTCGAGCACGCACGGCGAGAAGCCCCGGATCCCATCGTCGATGATTCCGGCATCGGCGGTGACGTCGGCGAAGCTGCCGTCGCCCTCGTTGCGGAAGAGGCGGTCAGCCTCGGCCTCCTTCTCCCAGCCGGCGACGAACAGGTCGAGATCGCCGTCGAGGTCGTAGTCCGCGAAGACCGCGCCGAAGCCGTCCGGCACGGCCTCCGAGGTCTGCTGGACCCCGGCCTCGCCGGCGACATCGGTGAACGTGAGGTCGCCGTCGTTGCGGAACAGCCGGTGGGAGCCGGGCCGGGGACCGTCAGGAGGGCCGAGGCTCGTCACGTACAGGTCGAGGTCGCCGTCACCGTCGAAGTCGCCGACGGCGGCGCCCGACCCGAGATGCCGGTCGCCGGCGACGCCAGCCTCGCGGGCCATGTCCGTGAAGGTGCCGTCGCCTTGGTTGATGTACAGCGCGTCGTCGCTCGACCGGCCGCCGATGACGAAGAGATCCTGATCGCCGTCGTCGTCGAAGTCGCCGACAGTCGCTCCGCCGATCATCCGGGTGGCGGACATCTCGACCGTGTCGTTCCCCTCCGGCTGCGACGACGCGTCGGCGACGTCGAGCCCGGCCTCGGCGGTGGCGTCGCTGAAGCGTACGGTTGCGCCCGACCCGGCAGCCCAGCCGGACCCGGCGCCCCCGGAGGTCGAACACGCGGCGAGGATCAACATCAGCGCCGCCGCCTGATGGCTGCTTCGTAGCACGGTTCTCCTTGCCGGACTCGAGCGCGGCGGCCCCGGCGTTCGGGCTGGCCACCACCATTTTTGCCACGACGCGTGGCAAAGTGGCGATCGGCACGACAAGCTGGAATGCACACGTGAGGGCCGGCGTTGTACGCGCCCAGGAGGTGACATGAGCGAGATACTGCTACAGCACCAGATCGACTTGCTCCTGGACGCGGTCGACGGAGAGCTCTCCAGCCGTTCGCGTGTGCTCGACGGGCTCCTCGATCTGCGATTGCAGGCCGACGCCCGAGACGACATCGTCACGCGTATCGACCGGGCCTTGACAGAGATCCCCGGTGTCACCACCGTTGCGAACGCCTGGTGGCTCGAGACGCTCGAGGATCTACGCGCCATCCTGGTGGCGATCCCGGCCGTCTGACCGCGCGATCTCGACCGGAGATCTCAGCGAAGGACAACCGACCGCGACGACCGATTGAACTGCAGAACTGCATCAGCCCGCCTTTCGGCGGGCTGCTGCAGTCTCAGGGAGGGGGAGATCAGGCGGCGAGAACCGTTGGTTTCTCGCCAGGGGCGGCGCTGCGCACTGCGATAGCAAATGCCTCGAGCTCGAGCTCGGCGGCACGCCGGCGATAGGCCCGAGCCAGCGGATCGGCCGCGAGCTTTGATTCGCTGCGAAGCCGCGATGCCCGAGCACTGAGGCTGTCGTGGCGCTGCTTCCAGCGGGGGGAGGTTGTCGGGGTTGCCATGGTTTTCCTCATCGGCCTCTTCAGAACGAAACTTGAGACAAACGGCTCAACGATTCGACCGACGGTTGTATTCCAGGTCGTGCCCCGGTCCATGCATCGGTCAGACTGTTCTCGTGCGACGCGAGATCGATCGACTCGACGATTTCGACGACCACGTCGGTGCCACCGGATCGCTCGCCGGGTCGGTGCTCCAGGGGCTCGACCTGCGTGACCGCACCCTGGTGCTGCGTCAGGTCGATGTCGCAGGCGCCATCGTGTTGGGCTGCGACATCGAACCGGCCGGGCTCGAGGCGCTCCACGTCGGTGGCGCCGTCGTTCATCCCCGGCTCACGGACACGCCATTTCGGGCATATCGCACCCACCTGTACACACCGGATGAGCTGTTCGCCGGCTACACCCCCGGCTCGCCCGATGGGTGGAGCGAGACGTTCGACCAACGCGTCTACCGCTGGTCGCGGCGTGACTCATCGTTGGTCGATGCGCTGGCGAAACGGATCCACGACACGGCGATCGACGATGCGCTCGCCGAGCTGCTCGCCTCCTACGGTCGGTCCCAGGTGGTCGCGATCATGGGTGGCCACGGACTGGCGCGAGGTGACGGCCATTACCGTGACGTTGCCGTGGTGAGCCGCGACCTCACCCGCCGCGGTCACCTCGTCGCCAGCGGGGGCGGCCCCGGGGCGATGGAGGCGACGAACCTGGGCGGATGGCTGGCGGGTCACGACGACGATGCGCTCGACGACGCGCTCTCGATGTTGGCGGAGGCACCCGGCTTCGAGCCGACTGGCGCGTGGCTGGACACTGCGTTCGCGGTGTGCGAGCGGTTCCCGCAGCCGCCACGGGCCTCGGTGAGCCTGGGGATCCCGACCTGGCACTACGGCCACGAGCCGCCGAATGTCTTCGCGACTGCCATTGCCAAGTACTTCGACAACAGCATCCGAGAGGATGGGTTGCTCGCGATCGCAACCGGTGGTGTGGTGTTCGCGCCCGGGTCGGCCGGCACGGTGCAGGAGGTCTTCCAGGACGCAGCCCAGAACCACTACGAGTCGTTCGGCCCGCCGAGCCCGATGGTGTTCCTCGGGACGAAGTTCTGGACCGAGACAGTGCCGGTCTACCCGCTGTTGCGCCGCCTGGCCGCCGATCGGTCCTACCTCGAGCTGCTCGGCTGCTACGACGAGCCGCGGGACATCGTCGATCATCTGGATCGATAGTCGCCACCTGCTCGCGCCGCCGACGCCCTCCTCAGTATCCGGCGGCGGCGCCGGTGCGGGCTCTGGGATCGGAGGCGCCGGCGAGCACGGGACCGACGACCTCGATGAGGTGGGCGAGGCCGTAGTTGTCGGCGGCTCGTCGCACGGTGTGGCCGCGCTGTCGCAGGCCGTCGTCCCAGCCGGTCGGGGCATGGGGCTCGACTGACACGATCGGACCGTCGGTCGTCGTCCAGGTGTCGAATCCGGTGGCATGCGGGCTGGTGAGAATCCAACGTGGCGCGCTGATGCATCGGCCGGCGTCGTCGCCATCGCGTAGGAGCCTCGTGAGGAGCTGGAGGACCACTTGGGGCTGCGCGTCGCCCCCCATGGTGCCGAGCACGGAGCGAAGGCGACCGTCGGGGTGCGTGACGAGTGCGGGCGACAAGGTGTGCGGTGGTCGTCGTCGCGGTCCGTACTCGGCGGGGTGGCCGGGGCGGAGGGAGAATCCCGTTCCCCGGTTGTGGAGATGGATCCCGGTGCCCGGAACGACCAAGTGGGCGCCGAAACCGCTGGCGTTCGACTGGATGAGCGACACACCCATCCGGTCGGCGTCGACGGCACAGAGGTAGATGGTGCCGCCGCCCCGGTACGTGTCGGGAAGCTCTGCGGCCGCGTCGGTGTCGATGGCTCGGCGGCGGGCGGCCAAACGCCCGGGCTCGACGAGGGCGTTGCCGTCCGCGCCCTCGTGCAGGACACCGGGCCGGTCCCATGCCGCCTGGCGGGCGGACTCGATGAGCAGGTGCGCCCAACGCGGGTCGTCGTCGTCGTCGGGCAGGTCGAGCCCGACCGCGATGAGGGCGCCGGCGAGCGAGAGATACCCCTGCGAGCTGGGTGGCACCGTGTGGACGGTGTGGCCCCAGACCTCGGCGCTGAGCGGCGCGACCCAGTCCGCCTGCGAGGTGGCGAGGTCGTCGGGTGTGAACTCGCCGGCGCCGAGCTCGATGAGCCCGGTCCCGAACTCGCCGCCGTAGAAGCCGGTTCGTCCATCGGCGACGATCGCCGCCAGCGACCGGGCGACCCCGGGGCGACGCACGAGGTCGCCGGTCCGCAGCGGCGGGTCCGTCCGGAATTCGTCAGCACCGTCGACATCGGCGATGCGCGGGGCGCTCGCGGCGAGCAGGGGCGAGGCCGGGAAGCCTCCGGCCGCGAGCTGGATGGCGGGGAGCAGGACATCGGCGAGCGGGAGCCGCCCGAACCGGCCGTGGAGCTCGAGCCATCCGTCGACACAACCCGGAACGGTGACCGAGCGGACGTCCCCCTTGAACGGCATGGATGCATGCCCCTCGGACCGGAGCCGATCGGGGTCGGCCCCGGATCCGGCCCGGCCGCTGGCATTCAGGCAGGCCGTGGCGCTCGTGGCCGGATCGTGGACGAGTGCGAACAGGTCACCGCCGAGGCCGCACATGTGCTGGGTCGTGACCGCCAGCACCGCGCTGGCCGCGACGGCGGCGTCGGCGGCGGATCCGCCGGCCCGCATGGCCCCGATACCGGCTCCCGATGCCAGATGGTCGACGCTGCACACCATGCCCGAAGTCGCATGGCGCAGTGATGCCGGTCGGGGAGGTTCCGTCATCCGGGTTCGGCGCCGGGCACGCCGTTTCGCGCGACGAATGTTGCCGCGGTCTCGTTGTCCGCGCCGGGGTCGAGCACGTCGGAGACGACCTGGTAGTCGGTGCGCCACAGCTCGCGGTTCACGGTGCAGCGGCAGTAGCCCTTGCGCGAGTCGAAGTGCTTGATGTGGGGGTTGGCCAGCAGTGCAGCCTGGGCCAGCGGCTCGACGGCCTCGGGGAACACCGAGGTGATCGATGTGCCGAGGAACTCGGCGCCGACGACCGGTGAGTCGGGATCGAAGGGATCGGCTTTGAGGTCGGCAGCGGCCGCCGTGTGCAAGTCGCCGGTGATCACCACCAGGTTCTCGACGCCGTTGGCCGTCATCGTCGTGAGCACCTCGGCCCGTTCGACCGAATAGCCGTCCCACGTGTCGGTGATGACGAGCGGCGGCGTCGAGCCGGGCAGGGCGTTGGCGCCGAACATGAACACCTGTTGGGCCAGGACCGTCCATGTCGCGTCGGCCGTCGCCGTGCCCTCGAGGAGCCACGCCTTCTGCTCGGCACCGAGGATCGTGCGGCTCGGATCGAGCGCGACGCCCTCGAGCAACGCGATCGGCAGGTCGTTGTCCTCGATGCCGGGGATGACGAACGGTTCGTCGGGCACGGGCTGGTCGTCGCGATACTGGCGGGTGTCCAGCACCCAGAAGTGGGCCAGGTCGCCATAGGCGAAGTCGCGGTGGATGACGTAGTCGGGGCCCGTCGGCGCATCGAGGCGGACCGGCATGTGCTCGTACCACGCCTGGTAGGCGACAGCGCGGCGTTCGAGGAACTCGGTGGGGGGATCGAAGTTCTCGCTGGTGTCGTCGGCATAGTCGTTGTCGACCTCGTGGTCGTCCCAGGTGATGACGAACGGGTAGCGCTGATGTGCGGCGACGAGATCAGGATCGGTCCGGTAGAGGGCGTAGCGGTTGCGGTAGTCGTCGAGGGTGACGGTCTCGCCGTCGCGGTGGAGGCGGGCGTCGACCTCGCGGAGGTCTCCGGCGAACTCGCCGGGACCGTCCTCGTAGATGTAGTCACCGAGGTGCACGACGAAGTGGAGATCGTCGTCGAGCATGTGGCGGTAGGCAGCGTAGAAGCCGGCCTGGTAGTCCTGGCACGACACGAACGCGAACCGCAGGTCGTCGGGCGAGGCGTCGGTCGCCGGCAGCGTTCGGGTCCGGCCGGTCGGGCTCACGAACTCACCGATCCGGAAGCGGTACCAGTACTCAGTCGCGGGTTCGAGGCCAGTGGCGTCGAGGTGCAGCGCATGCCCGAGCGCCGCGGTGGCCGGCGCGGTCCCGGTGCCGACGATGTCGGTGAACTCGGGGTCGCCGGCGATGTCCCATGCCACCTCGACGTCGTCGTCGGGCATCCCGCCACCGGCGAGCGGGTCAGGAGCCAGGCGGGTCCACACGATGACCGAGTCGGGGAGCGGGTCTCCGGAGGCAACGCCGAGGGTGAAGGGGTCGCCGGGCAGCTCGATCGCCGGCGCGGGCACGGGTGCGGGAGTGGGCGTCGGCACGGGCGCCGTCGTCGGCGTCGGAGTCGCACCGGTCGACGGTGTCGCACTGGTGTCGCCGCTGCTCGTGCAGGCCGCGGTGACGGCGGTGGCAACCGTTGCCGAGAGGAACGAGCGTCGGCTGAGGTTGCGGCGGGGCGGCTGGGCTGTCGACATTGCCGCGATCGTACGCCGCCACCACGACGCTCGGGCTGCGATGCCGCCAACGGATTTGTTCGTGGCACCCTGGTGGGGTGGCAGACGACGATGAACGTAACTTCGTGTGGGACACGCCGCCGGCCGCCGACGTGCCGGCCCCGCCCGGTGCCGATCCCGCCGTCGCCACGCCGAAGAAGGGCGGCTCGACCACCGTCTTGGGCGCCGCGATGCTGGCCTTGGGCGAGATTCTCGAGCCCGACAAGACCGACGTCGTCATCGAACAACAGAACGACGACGACAACGGCGACGATCTGCCCTTCGACCTCGACTTCGGCGGCCTGCCGCCCCTCTAGCCGTCGTCGGGGTCAGGACCTGCCGTCGAGGGCCTCGCTGGCGGCTTCCCACTCGGCCATCCTCGTCGCGGCGAGCTCCTTGGCCGCCTCGTGCCGTCGGGCGATGTCGAGCACCTTCTCGGGTTCGTCGTAGATCGAGGGGTCGGCCAGCTGCTGCTGGAGCTCGGCGACCGTGGCCTCGGCCTTCTCCCAGGCCCGTTCCGCGGTCGCGACCGCCTTGCGGAGCGACTTGGTGCTGTCGCTCTTCTGCGTGCGTTCGTGCGCGCTCGCCCGGCGGCGCTCTGCCTTGTTCGCCGACTTGGAGGTGGTTCTCGGGGTGGCGTTCGCCGTCACGCTCGCCGTCGGTTTCGAGCCGGCGGGACGTCGGCTCGTGGTGTCGTTCGCCGGGGTGAGGACCTCATCGGGGACGCCGTCGTACCAGCGGGCCCGGCCGTCACGGACGTCGAGCAACGCGTCGGCGACCGACCGGATCAAGTGACGGTCGTGGGTGACCAACAAGACGGTGCCCGGGTAGGCGATGAGGGCATCTTCGAGGACGTCGCAGCTCGGCAGATCGAGATGGTTCGTCGGCTCGTCCAGCACCAGGAGGTTCACCGGGTCGACCAGCGCCTTGGCGATCGACAGGCGGGTCTGCTCGCCGCCCGACAGCTCGGCGACCCGCTGGTCCGCGGCGTCGCCGCTGAACCCGAACGAGCCGAGGATGGTGCGGAGGTTCCGCTTCCCCGGTTCCTCGATGCCGGACTGGAACTCCTGGAGCACGGTGCGCTGGGGTACGAGCACCTCGGCCTGATGTTGCGCGAACACCGACACGTCGACGTTGTTGCCGACCGTGACCGTGCCGCCGAACGGTGCGAGCTCGCCCAGCAACACCCTCAACAGGGTTGTCTTACCGGCGCCGTTCGGCCCGACGAGCGCGATCTTCTGGCCCCGCTCGACGACGAGGTTCACATCGGCCACGACGAGCTCGTCGTCGTAGCCGGCAGACACGTTCTCCATCTCGACGACCGTGCGAGACGACCGACGCGGCTCGGGGAACGAGAACCGGCGGACGAGCTCCGCCTTCTTGGGGACCTCGATGGCATCGAGCTTCTCGAGCGTCTTGATCCGGCTCTGGACCTGGCGGGCCTTCGACGCCTTGTAGCGGAATCGATCGATGAATCTCTCGACCCTGGCGACTTCCCGGGATCGTGCCGCGGCGGCGGCTTCGAGCTGCGCGATGCGTTCCTCACGGGCGACGACGAACTCGGCGAAGCCACCCACGTACTCGGTTGCGGTCCCGCCGGCCAGCTCGATCACCCGTTCCGCGATCGCGTCGATGAAGTCGCGGTCGTGGCTCACGAAGAACACGGCCCCCGGGTAGCTCCGCAGATGGTTCTCGAGCCAGCTCACGCTGTCGATGTCGAGGTGGTTGGTCGGCTCGTCGAGGAGCAACACATCGGGAGCCGCGAGCAAGAGCCGGGCCAGCGCCACCCGCATGCGCCAACCGCCCGAGAGCTCCTTGACTCTCCGGCTGGCGTCGTCGGGTGCGAATCCCAGCCCGGCGAGCACCCGGTGGGCCTCGGACTCGATCGCGTAACCACCGAGCTGCTCGAAGTGGGCCTGAGCATCGCCGTACGCCGTGATGGCGCGATCGTGATCGGGGCCCGTCGCCGTCGCCAGATCGTGTTCGAGGCGTTCGAGCTCGTCCTTGAGCTCGGTGATGTGGGTCGCCCCGGAGATCACCTCGTCGAGCACGAGTCCGTCCGATGCCGCCGAGAGGTCCTGCGGCAGGTAGCCGAGCCGTCGCCCCTTCGGGATGTGGACCTGGCCGGCATCGGCATCCTGGATTCCCAGCAGGATCTCGAGGAGGGTCGTCTTGCCGGTGCCGTTCCCTCCGACGAGCGCGACCCGGCGTCCCGGCGCGAGCCGGAATGTGACGTCGCTGAACAGCACGCGGTCGCCATGCGCTTTCCCGAGGCCCGATGCAGTGAGCACTCCAGCAGGTTATGGGGCGCTGCCCGCAGCCGGACCGGGGCGGGCCAGTTGGGTTGCGATAAGCTCGGCCGCCTCGTTCGGATCGCCGATCCGCAGCTTCCACGCCCTGGCGCCATCGGCGAGTCGGTGGACGAGGTCGAATGCCTGCTCGGGGGCCAGATGGTGGTTGAACGAGGCTCGCAGCAGTGCCACGAGGATGTGCGAACGGGACAGGGGTCGGAGCTCGGGTGTGCCGGTGGCCGCGTCGACAGTGGGGACGACGACGTGGCGAAGGCGCAACGGCGGGTCGGTCGTGGCGGCGGCGCCCCCGATCGATTGTGCCGACACGAACACATCATCCTCGTCGTCGTCCCGGTTGTCGGCGAGTTCGGCGCGACCCAACAGCTGCAGGCTCCGGGCGTCGAGCTGGATCGGCTTCGGATAGGGCACGACGGTTGCGGTCTCGTGGTCGACGAGAAGGGCTTCGTCGGACACGTAGTCGAGGCCGGCGCCGACGCACGCCGCGACCAGCGTGCTCTTGCCCCGCCCCGACTCGCCGGGGAACGCGATGACTGCACCGTCGTCGGCCACGGCGCCTGCGTGGACGGAG
>Ga0224508_10003437_pt1 | contig 13083 bp, 9 predicted proteins | sample SF_Jan12_sed_USG_4_FD_170157 | JGI IMG/M metagenome (GOLD analysis project Ga0224508, IMG submission 170157) | Sediment microbial communities from San Francisco Bay, California, United States - SF_Jan12_sed_USGS_21 | ecosystem: Environmental > Aquatic > Marine > Sediment | place: USA: California...
TCGAGCTCGCGGCGCAGTCGATGGATCGCATCGGTGCCGACCTGGTACATGAGCGCCGCCCCGGGGAACATGCTGTTCTTCACTGCTTCCGCGCGCGCCGCCGCTTCGGACATTCCCGCCTCGCGCACGTAGAGGGCACTCGCACCCTCCAGATCGAGGCGACCCGTATGAAGGAGAACGTCCACCGCGGCGCGAGCGCACATCCGTACCCGCGTGCTCAGCTCGGAGTATTCCTCTAGCGGGGTGAGCGCCCCGACCTCCCGCATCAGGTCCGTGGCGTAGCAGGCCCACCCCTCGGCCATGGTGCCGCCGCAGAACAACGCGATCCGGGCTGCGCAATCGACCGCCGCGACCTGTCCTATGCGCGATTTCGAACGGAACGCGTGCCAGTTCTGGACGTGATGACCGATGCCGCCATGGTGGATCACGTGGTTGAGCTTGATCACGCTGTCGTTGGTGGTCCTGAGGAGCTGGAGCCGACGCTCGGGGGCGACCGACTCGTCGATCGGGGTGACCAGGTACTCGTGCACCGGCGGTCGTTCGAACGCGGCCGGAGAGCGGTAGAAAAGGAAATAGAGATGCGGTGCGGCGCCGCGCACCCACTCTGGCTGCGGACTGAAGCGAATGGGGGAATCAGGCCAGGTGAGCAGGTCCCGCTCGATCGCGGTCCGACGCATGTCCTCCCACACGCCGCGATACCGGCTGTAGTACTCGGCCTCCGAGGGATGATGCTCGGCTAGCTGGGCAAGCGCTTCGGCGGGCGACGCGACCCCGAAATCCCTGGCGCCCTCGGTCAGACGCGCCGTGGCCTCGCTCAGCTCCGCCCGGGCGCTCTCGAGGACCTCGTCGGCGCTCTCGGTCAGGAAATGCCCCTCGCGGAGATGGAGCGAGAGACCTTCTTCTCCGCAGGCGACCCCTTCGTCCGACATCGCCTCGAGAGCCGAGCGGAGATGCTCGCGGTAACGGGCGAACGCCGCGCTCGCGACCTCGGCCGCGCGGGACAGGGAGCCTGCCTGCCGACCGGCGCTCAGAGCGAGGATGATGGCCCCGTCTCCCAACAGGGCGAGGGCGCCGTCGCATTCGCGGATGGCGCGCTCGCTCCAGGCCCGCGGCGCTTCGCGCACATTGTGTCTGGCCTCGGAGAGGAGCCGCGGTACCGCATGCAGCCTCTCGACGGCGCGCTCGACTCGCCTCTCGAAAGGTGCGAACTCCGTCAGGAGCAGAGACAGGACCCCGAAGATCGCCTCGCCCGTGTAGAGACTCGGGTTCCCGAGGTGGAAGTGACGGGACCCGTACTCCCAGAGCTGTGTCCGCAGGAATCCCGAGGCGAGCCGCACATCCATCGACAGAAGAGGATCTTCGATCGACTCGGCAGCGGGAGCGTGGTCGAGCAGATGCCTCATTTCGGACAGCGTGTCTCCCGCGCCGGACTCCGAGAAGTCGGGCAGGAGGGCGTCGAAGTCGTGCTGCCCCATGAATGTCGCGTTGACCGGTCGGCGGCTGAAATACGCCTGAAAGAACGCGTCCAGCCAGCGATGCGCCCGCGCGCTGTGGTCGTCGGTCGAGTCGGAGCGCCCCGACAGCCTGCCGCCACTCGACGCCGAGCCCCCTCTCAGGTGGCCAGGCCGAGTGCGACGGCCGTCGGGGTCGGACTCATTCTCCACTGGCCGCGCGCCGTCGGAAGGTCGATCCCACGAACCGAACGAACACGAACCCCGCCTGGCAGATGTTGCCGATCAGCGCCGTGACGTAAAGTGCCTCCGGGTTCCCGATCGGCAGACCCAGCAGGACGATCACCAGACTCGTCTGCTCGATCGCCTCGATCGCGGTCACCACGATGACCGCGAGCCGGTCGGGGTGGAACTCCTCCTTCACCGGTCGGTAGCCGGACAGGAGGGACCCGATGATTCCGTAGCCCATGAGCAGAAACAGCAGGCTGCTGACCCTCCAGATGACGCCGGGGTCCACCCCGTACCCCGCAAGCCCCACCGGAATGAGGGCCCCCGCGACGCCGGCGACGCTCGACGCGATTACCAGCCGCAGGCGCAAGAGATCGTGAAGAGCATGGCCCTGATCCCTCGTTCCGGGCCGGACGACGCTCACCAGGGCCGCGAAGCCGGCGAAGGCCGCGGCGATCTCTGCAAGAGCGAGAAGCGTGTCCGTGTTTCCGAGCATTCGGGGTCATCCTCGTGTGCGGTCGGGGTCTCGATCAAGCTCCGTCGAGTATTGCTGCGTCGAAAGACCCTGCCGAGATTCGGCGCATGAGCGAGTCGAGGATCCAGATCAGTCCGGTCACCCCCGTCGTCGGCGCCGAGATCGGCGGTGTCGACCTGAGCGAGCTCGATGACGCGACATACAGTTCGCTTCATGAGGCGTTCTTGGATCACGGCGTGTTGTTCTTCCGCGATCAGGACATCTCGATCGAGGCGCAGAAGGCGTTGGGAGCCCGGTTCGGCGAGCTACTGGCGCATCCGAACGACCCGGGCGCAGAGGGCCATCCCGAGGTGATGGTCATCCACGCGGACGAATCGTCAAAGCGCGTGGCCGGGGAGCTGTGGCACTCCGACGTTTCGTGCGACCCCGTCCCCCCAATGGGCTCGATCCTGCGTCTGCACACCGTCCCGGACATCGGAGGCGACACCCTCTTCGCCAGCATGTACGCGGCGTACGACGCCCTGTCCGAGCGCATGAAGGCCCTGCTCGATGGCCTTACGGCCGTCCACGACGGCGGTCCCTACTACCGTGAGGTGAACCGGATCATCGGGCGGGATGACGCGGGTCGCTCGTACCCATCAGCGGTTCACCCGGTGATCCGGATCCACCCCGGGACCGGGCGGAAGGCGCTGTTCGTGAACCGGATGTTCACTCAGCAGATCCTGGGATTGCCCGCGCGCGAGAGCGACGGCGTCCTCGCGCTGCTCTTCGACCACATCCAGCGTCCGGACTTCCAGTGCCGTTTCCGCTGGCGAAAGGACTCGATCGCGTTCTGGGACAACAGGTGCACGCAGCACCACGCGATCTGGGACTACTGGCCGGAGACGAGATCAGGGTACCGCGTCACGATTCGCGGAGAGCCACCGGTCTAGCTGCCACCGACCGCGGCTCCGCCCGTGCGGCGACCGTCGGACCCGAGATCGAAGCCTCGCGTCGGGTCCCAGCGCGCGGCGGACACGCCCCCGAAGTACATCGACGGCCCTTCGTATCCACGAAGGGGTCGCTCGAGGCCCCCGACCGCGATGCCCGGTTCGTGTACGACGCGAGGTCCCGTTTCGGTGAGCTCGACGTGCAGTCGAGGGTGGTCGATCGCTTCCTGGAGCGACATGCCGAGCTCGAGGTGGTTGACCAGGACCTGCACGAGCGCGGTCGTGATGCGGTCGGCTCCTGGCGACCCGATCGCGAGGACTCCGCCCTCGGGGTGTCGGGCGACCGTCGGAGCCATGTTCGACAGCAGTCGGTGTCCCGGTGGCCAGCCATGATAGCCATGCGGATTCAGTTCGGGCTCCCCGAGCGTGTTGTTGAGCCAGATGCCCGTCCCGGGGGCAATCGCGCCCGACCCGTACCCGTCCGACAACGTGATCGCGCACGCGAGTCCCCCGTCATCGACGGCGGAAGTGTGGACCGTCGACGGCGCACCGGGCAGCGGCAGTTCGCCGGCCCCCGCGCGCTCCAGCAGCTCGCCGGCTGCGGCCTCGAGATCGTCGCTCGCGTCGAGCTCGCGACTCCGGTGCTGCAGCACGGCCTCCTGCACCCGGGCGAGGCGTCGGGTCCATCCGGGGCTCCAGCCGGTCTCCGCTCGACCGAGCATGAGCTCGAGCATCGCGGCCAGGGCGACTCCGCCCACCGCCGGTGGGGGGTTGGTAGCGACGTCCCAGACGCCGTGCGTCGATCGGATCGGCTCGCGGACGACTGCTTCGTACTCGGCTAGATCCCGCGGACCGAGGAGGCCGCCCCCGTCCTGCACGTATTCGGCGATCGCCTCTGCCAGCCTCCCGACGTAGAAGACCTCGGCCCCCCGGTCGCCGATCTCCGCCAGGCTCTCGGCAAGATGAGGCACACGGATCGTCGCACCCGGTGGGAGAAGGTCGCCGGTCTCGTCATGCAGGGAAGCGTGGCTGTCCGCGTTCCAACCGAAGATCGACTCGTGCGCGTACGTCAGGTACGCGTGTGCCGCGTCTGGGAGCGGAAAGCCGATATCGGCGATCTCTCTGGCCGGTTCGACGAGAGCGGCCCAGGGCAGGGAACCGTGACGCTCGGACGACCGCGCCAAGAGCGCCAGAGCGCCGGGGGTCGCGACCGATCCCGCTCCGACGGTTGTGTCGACCCCGCCGGCGTACTCGAGATGGACGTCCCTGCGCCCGCCGCCGAACCGTGCCGGAGGCAGCCCCCGCCCCGGCATCTCGAAGCCGCCATCGAAGGCCTCGGGGGCCGAGCCCGGCGCGGCGATCAGCGCGAATCCCGCGCCGCCGAGAGAACACATGCCCGGCGCGGTCGTGGCCGCGACGAACGCGGCGGCCACGGCCGCGTCGACCGCGTTTCCGCCCACATCGGCCACGCGCGCCCCCGCGTCGGCGGCCAGTTGGGAGACGGAAGAAACGGCTACGCGCGGCATTTCGTCGGCTCGTCTTCATGACGGTATTTCCACCCGACGCCCGGGGGGAGTAAACTCGGTCTGCGAAAAGAGATTCGAGACCCTCCTGGAGATATCATGGCCGACTCGCTCACAATCACCGATAACCGTACCGGAGAGACCTACGAGCTCCCTATCCAGTACGGAACCTACCCAGAATACGGGGCCGCCATCCGTTGCGGAGAGCTCAGGAACATCAAGGTCTCCGAGGATGACTTCGGCCTGATGGCCTACGACCCCGGGTTCACGAACACCGCTTCCTGCAAGTCTTCGATCACCCACATCGACGGTGAGCGCGGCATCCTGCGATACCGCGGCTATCCGATCGAAGAGCTGGCCGAGGACTTCAGCTTTCTGGACGTCGCATATCTGATTCTGAATGGCGAACTCCCCGATCAGTCCGCGAGCGAGACCTGGGAGAGCGAGATCACGAATCACTCCATGATTCACGAGAAGATCAAGAAGTTCATGGAGGGGTTCAAATACGATGCGCACCCGATGGGCATGCTGGTGAGCACCGTGGCCGCGCTGTCGACGTTCTACCCGGAGTCACGGAATGTCGAAGACCCGGACGTGCGGGCGCTCCAGATCCGCCGGCTCGTGGCGAAGATCCCGACGATCGCGGCCTACGCCTATCGGTCCAACGTCGGGTTCCCGTACTCCTATCCCGACAACGACCTGAGCTACACCGGGAACTTCCTCAGCATGATGTTCAAGATGACGGAGCGCCGGTACCGGCCGGATCCGGCGCTGGAGAAGGCGCTCGATGTGCTCTTCATCCTGCACGCGGACCACGAGCAGAACTGTGGCACGAACGCGATGCGCAGCGTGGGTAGCTCGCACGCCGATCCGTACGTCTCGATCGCGGCCGCGGCCGCTGCGCTCTACGGGCCTCTCCACGGCGGAGCGAACGAGCAGGTACTCCGCATGCTGAACGAGATCGGTCACGTCGATCGCGTTCCGGAGTACGTGAAGCGCGTGAAGGCGGGCGAGTTCCGGCTCATGGGCTTCGGGCACCGGGTATACAAGAACTACGATCCGCGAGCCACCATCCTGAAGGGCATGGCCCAGGAGGTGTTCGAGCTGACGGGGCGGAATCCGCAGCTCGACATCGCGCTCGCGCTCGAGAAGATCGCGCTCGAGGACGAGTACTTCGTATCCCGGAAGCTCTACCCAAACGTCGATTTCTATTCCGGGATCATCTATCAGTCGATGGGCTTTCCGGTGGAGATGTTCCCGGTGCTGTTCGCCATTCCGCGGACGATCGGGTGGCTCACACAATGGCAGGAGATGCTGGAGGACGGGGATCAGCGGATCGCGCGTCCCCGTCAGATCTACACGGGCGAGGACCAGCGCTCTCCGAGCTGACCTCGGGTCTAGCCGCACCGGAGTCTCCTGATGTGACCGATAACCTCCGCGTCGGTTCTAATCGATCGGCGGCGCTCGAGTCGCGCCGTAACCGAAACGAGGAGAACGAGATGACGTCGCGAGGCTCATTTGTGGGGCTAATGTTGGGGCTTCTCATGGCCCCCGGGTCGCTTGCCGCCCAGTCCGAGAGTGCCGTCGTGTTCGCAAGCGCCGGTCGAGCGGAAGCGCCCGCCGTCCAGGCCGACCTCGCGATCCTGCAGGAGGCGATGGCGGTGCATTCGGACGCGCTCGCGCACGGCCTCCTGCCTGCACAGATCGAGCGGCCCGACGGAGCATCGCCTGCTTCGAACGGAGCGGGTACAATCGCCACTTTGGGTGCGATCGCGGACGCGATCGGTCCGATCTCTAACGGCGTTGCGGGGGCGACGCTGCTCAGCGATCCATTTGGCTCGTTCGGCAAAGCGAAGACGCTCGCGACGATCGGCCAGGGTTCCGCCGTGGTGGGCAGCGTTCTGGGCCTGATCGCTGGCTCGGGAGGAGACGCTCCTGGGGCAGCCGCAAAGCCGGGGAACGCTCTTCTGGCAGAGAAAGTCGTGGAGTTCGAGGAGAACCAGGCTGCCGCGGCAGCCCTCCTCGCGGAGTTCGATCGGGCATCGGAAGAGGTCGGATTGTTGATTGCCGGCGTGGATGCGAGCGACGTCGACGCGGCGCGGGCCGAAACAGTGCTGCGACAAGGCGAGCGGGCGTTTCTACGCTTCGACTACGTGACACGGAGGGCCGTAGCTCAGCTGGCCTCGCTGCGCGCCGGGTTCGCGGCCGACCCGAACGGCGCGCGCCGGCGTCTCGAGGTGGAGGCTGTCGAAAAGCGCCTGTACGAGGGGCTGGACCGGACCCGTGACAGGGATCTGAGTGACGCCTTCGAGGCGATCACTCGTCTCCGCGCGGGGTTCGCCAACTGAGGCACCCCGCCGTCTGACCTTCCAGGCCGGGGCTCGCGAGCGATCGCGGGCCCCTCCGCATTCGATGCCCGACGCGCCTCAAGGCGCGTCGTCCGTGATGATCAGCATGCCGAGGCCGCGCAGCGTCTCGTTCAGCGCGGCGACATCGGTCACCAGCAGCGCCTCGAGCTCAGCCAGGTGGTCGAGCAGTGCCTGGTGCAGGATTCCCTGGACTTCGACTTCCTGGTCTGTCGGCGGGAAGTCCGCGACCGAAAGTCCGCCCGTCAGATAGCCGAGCTTCTGGAGCAGCGTGGCGCCAAAGCGGACTCCGTCCTGACCTTCACCCGTGAGCCGCAGGTCGACCATGTTCATCTGGAGCTCGACGAGCTTGTCGCCGAGACTGCCGATCGCTTCGGTGAGCTCGTCCTCTTCGGCGAAGCGGGCCAGCGTGTGAAGCTGGACGCGCATCGCCTCGACCCGCTGGACGGCCTCACCCGCCGTCACGACGTCCTCGCGCACCCCACGGATGAAGGCGACCTGATCGGCGATATCCCGCTCGGTGCCCGCCGAATGCGGGTCCTTGAGCACCGTGAGTGGCTGCTCGTGCGTCACGCCATCGACCGTGAGCCGCACCGTGTACTGTCCGGGCGGCATCAAGATCGAGATCTGGCGGCCCCCGGGGGCGGGGCGTCCGCTGTCGCCTACCTCGATGTGGTCGGAGTAGAGCGGGCTCGTGAGCAGACGGATCGGTTCGTTGGACTCGTCGCGCAGGTCCCAGTGGATGCGGTTCACGCCCGACTCGCCTGTCCCCTCGAGGGTGCGAACCACCGCTCCGTCGCCGTCCAGGATCTCCAGCGTGGGCGACTCGGACGCCGCTTCCCCGAGCCAGTAGTTGATCGAGGCGCCGTATTCGGGGTCGTCGCCCATCGTCGGATCGTCGTACTGCACGGACGGAGGGGTGATCGGCCGGAACCGATAGGCATCGCGGGGCGCGAAGAGGTGCGAGCCGGAGGCGATCACATCGGGGGTCAGCTGCTGGAGCGGCGTAATGTCGTCAAGGATCCAGAACCCGCGCCCATACGTGCCAACGACGAGGTCGTTGAAATGCTCCTGGATCACGATCCCGGAGACCGGCGCGGCCGGCAGGTTGTTCTGTAGCGGCCGCCAGTTGCCACCGTCATCGAACGACACGTAGATCGCGTTCTCCGTGCCGACGTAGAGAAGACCCCGCCGCACCGGGTCCTCGGCGATCACCTTCGTGTAGCTGAGCATGCTGCTCGGGATCCCATCGGTGATCTTCTGCCACGAGGCGCCGAAGTCGCGCGTCCTGTAGACATGCGGGTCGCGGATGTTCACCTGATGTCCGTCCGCCGCAATGTACGCGGTGCCGGCGTCGTACCGGGAAGCCGCGATGCTGCGAACCGCGATCCACTCCGGGAGTCCCGGAATGTTGGGGGTCACGTCGGTCCACGTGCTGCCCCCGTCGCGAGTCACGTGGAGCAGTCCGTCGTTCGTGCCGGCCCAGATCAGTCCTTCCTGGATCGATGACTCGCTGATCCCGAAGACCACTCCGGCGTATTCGACGCCGATGTTGTCACCCGTAAGCCCCCCGGAGAGCACCATGCGACTCTGGTCGTTCCGCGTCAGATCCGGGCTGATCTCCTCCCAACTCTGGCCGCCGTTTCGGGTGCGGTGGACGTGCTGGCTCCCGACATAGACGGTGTTGTGGTCGTGTGGAGATATGTGGATCGGCGCGTCCCACACGAAGCGGTACCGGACGTCCGAGGCCGCCCCGCGGCTCTGCTCCGGCCAGACCTCGACCGCACGGTATTGTCGACGGTCCTCCTCGTAACGGACCACGATTCCGCCGACCATCCCCGAGCCCGAGGCGGATGACCAGACGATGTTGGGGTCGGTCGGATCGGGCGTGGCCCAGCCGCTCTCGCCGCCACCGACGTGGTGCCACATCCCGCGCGGAATCCCGTTGATGCCGCGGCTCCCCAGGATGCGGCTGTTGCTTGGGCCCCGGTACGTGGGCTCATCCTGCTTGTTCCCGAGGACGTTGTACGGGACCGCGTTGTCCACGGTCACGTGGTACATCTGGGCGTTGGTGAGCCGCTGACGGAACCATGTCTTCCCGCGGTTGATCGAGATCGACAGCCCCTGGTCGTGCGCCACGATCATGCGATTCGTGTTCGCTGGATCGATCCACATGTCGTGGTGATCGCCGCCCGGCGCCCGCGACCGCGGGGTCACGTCGAGCGTTCGCCCGCCGTCCGTCGAGACCGTGAACGAGGCGGTCAGGAAGTAGGCCTCGTCTTCGTCGTCCGGAGAGATCACGACGCGCGAGTAGTAGTGCGGCCGCCCCATCGCGTTACGGTTCCGGGTGATCAGAGACCAGCTGCCTCCGCCGTCCTCGGACCGCCACAGCTGCCCGTTCTCGGTAGGCTCGCCGTTCCAGGGCAGCCCGTCCCCCGTCTCGATCAACGCGTAGACCCGCCGCGTGTTCGAGGGCGCGATCGCCACGGCGACCTTTCCGACCGGCTTTTTCGGCAACCCGATCTCGTTGGCCGGTCCGTTCAGCTTCACCCAGGTGTCACCACCGTCCCGCGACACGTGAAGACCTCCACCCGGTCCACCGCTGGTCCGTCCCCAGGTGTGAATCTCGAGCTGCCAGGTGCCGGCGTAGAGAACACGCGGATTCGACGGGTCCATCGCGATGTCCGAGCAGCCCGTGTCCTCATCCACGACCAGGACGTGCTCCCACGTCGAGCCGCCGTCCATTGTCCGGAACACGCCCCGCTCCGGTTGCGGGCCGTATGAATGCCCCAGAGCACACACGAACACGATGTCCGGGTCCGTCGGGTGGATCACGAGCCTCGGGACTCGGCCGGTCGGCTCGAGACCCATGAGCGTCCACGTCTCGCCCGCATCCGTGGATTTGTAGACTCCCTGCCCGACCGAGATATGACTCCGGATCTTCCCTTCGCCCGTCCCGGCCCACACGACGTTCGGGTCGCTCTGGGAGACGGCGAGCGACCCGATGGACTGAACCGGCTGATCGTCGAAGATCTCGTCCCAGTTCACCCCACCGTCGGTCGTCTTGTAGATGCCGCCCGACGCGGCACCGACGTAGTACGTGTACGGCTGCTCCGAGATGCCGGCTGCGGCGCTGAACCGGTTCCCCTCCGGGCCGATGTTGCGCCACTCGAGCGCCTCGAATCCCGCGGCATCGGGCATGGTCTGCGCGGCCACGGAGCCGGCCAGGAGACACGAAAGGCCAGCGAGCAGTACGGAGTGGGGGGCGATTGCGAGAGTGCGCGAACTCATGGCGATACCTCGGGGGTCGGATTCTGCCTCACGGCTCGGCGAGCCAGCACGGTCAACGGGATAGTAGACAGCGGCTGGTGCCGGACGCGAGAGTACAATCCCCCTTTGGCGTCGCGTGATCGACGGGCTGGCGTGACGGAGCCAGCTCGAGGCGCAAGCTTACGAGGACGCGGCCGGCTTGCCTCGGGGCCCTCATGTGACCGAAGGCCCCCGGGACGGTTCCAAAGGCCAGGGTCCGCTGTGCCAGCCGGTCGACCCCTCTGCTTGGGGCCTCCGGCGACCGGGGTCCCCTCGCGGTCCCATCCATGACCAACCGAGACGAAGGAGAAGAAGATGAGTGCTCGACGCCTGCTGTTCGCGTGCCTAATGGCCGTTCTGATAGCCGGTCCCCTATCCGCCCAGTCGGGCGGGCCCATCGCGCTGGTCTCGGCCAGGTCTGACAGCCAGACGCTGCAGGAGGATCTCGTGGTCCTCAGACGGGCGCTCGAGGCTCAGGCGGACGCGCTCGCGCACGGGCTCCTCCCCAGTCGCATCGAACGCCCGGCCGCCGCCGTTGCTGCGGCCGGCGGTGGTGGCGCGCTGGGATCGATCGGGACGATCGCCAGCGCGGTCGGCCCGATGTCCAACAGCGCCGCTTCGCTGACTTTCGAACGCGACCCGGCTCTGTCCAACAGCACGTCCGAGACGTACGCGATCATCGGATTGGGTTCAGCGGTCGTCGGTGGTGTATTGAGTCTCATCGCCGGCGGTGGAGGTGACGCGGTCGCTTCGACCTCCGGATCCAGCCGCGGGTTTGCGGAGGCGGCGGCAAGGTTCGAGGAGAGCCAGGGCGCGGCCGAGCGCCTCATCGACGAGTTCGACCGGCTGTCCGATGAGGTGGGGTCGCTGATGGCGGACCTCCGACTGGACGACGGCTCTCCGGTCCGGGCAGACGCGGTTCTCCGCCGGAGTGAGCGGGCGTTCCTGCGTTTCGACTACGTGACGCGACGGGCGGTCTCCCAACTCGCCGTCCTACGGGCGGGGATCGCCTCGGGATCCACCTCGGACCAGGCTCGGTTGGTGAGCGACGTGGAGGCGGCCGACCTGCGGCTCCATCGCGCACTGAACGGAACACGGGGGATCGATGTCGCCGCGGCCTTCTCTACGATCACCAGGCTTCGCACCGGCCTCGCGCAGTAGTCCCCGGGAGGACGACGCAACCTGACACAGCGCCCCGCCGTCGGGTGGGGCGTTCTGTCCTCCTGGGCATCGGCCCCATCCGGTCCGACCTACCGCCCATTTGTCCCGCAGCCCACGCGAGACACGGCGATCCGCTCGACGCCCTCTCGCCGCGGATGACGGTCTGATCCGTGCAACTAGCCATCAGCGGGCCAAACTGTCGCTCAAATACGGGAGGAGGCCCTATGAGCGGTGCGCACGTAAGGAGGTGTGCGCTCGTCGTGACGAGCGTCGTCTTCCTCGCCGGATGCACCTCTTTCCAGAGAATCTCGGTGGAGACGGACCCCGTCGGAGCCAGCGTCTACCTGCAGCGCCGCGGGGAGATCGAGGTACACGGTCGCGTCGCCGGGGTCGTTGGGGGAGTCGGGCTCGAGTCGTTCGAGGAGGATTTCATCTTCCTTGGGAATGCCCCGATCGACTACGAGTTCGAGCGCGACGTCCGGGAGGTCTCGGTCCAGAGTCCCGAGGTCGGCGCGGACGTCACGCGCCATTACAGGGAAGGGACGATCCGTGTCGAGCGAACGGGGTATGAGACGGTGGTTCGGGTCGTCCGGTTCTCCGGAAACGCGATCGTCCTGGTCATCGACTTGCTGCCCGTTCCCGATCCGTGACATAGCCGTCCGTTCCGGAATGTGAGAGACGAAGATGTTCGTACCGATCCCGATTCAACAGCAACAACAGGCTTCACCCAGGGCTCGTGAGCTCAGCACCAAGATCCACGAGACGATCGAGGAGTTCGAGCGCCACTACCCCGGGACGACACGGTCGGACATCCAGCAGGCGCTTCAGATCCTCGACGGCGGCACATCCGTGCAGCGGCGCTCAGCCGGCGTGATGGCGGGGTCCCTGATCGCCCTGTTGCTGGGACTCGTAGTCGCCTTCCGATTCACGGGCGGCTCGATGCCCGGTGGCGGCGAGTCTCCGGCGACCATGATCTGGCTGGTGGGAGGCCTGGCGATCGTGCTCGGGATCGTGGCGGTCGTCCGGGCGCGCGGCTGATGACTACGCACACACGCTGGCCTGGCCTTCCGGCACTCGCGGCGCTTTGCTCCGTCGCGATCGGCGGGTGCGGCGATTCGACGACCGGCCCGGACGTGATCACGGTCATCAGCGTCCCCTTCGATTTCTCGGAGGACGCGAGCGCGGTCGACGCGTTCAGGCTGATCGGCGTGAACGGAAGCGTCGTTGTGATCGGGCGGTCGACCGGAGAGACGTTCAGTGTCAGCGGGTTCCGCCGCGTTCAGAACTGCACCGAGTCTCAGGCCGAGTCGTACATTGACGACCTGCAAGTCGATGTCGTTGTGGCGGCGGCGGAAATCCTGGTTCAGACCCTTCAGCCCGTGAGCACGGCGCCGTGCAGTCTCCTCGTCGACTACGAGCTGTCCGTTCCCGAGCGCCTGTTTGCGCGGATCTTCAACGTGAACGGCAGCATCCTCGTGGAGGACATGGACGAAGGGGTCGACGTCACCAACGTGAACGGGCTCGTCACGCTCGACGACGTCGAGGATGATGTCACCGTTCGACTGACCAACGGGAATATCCTGGCGAACGCACACATCAGCGACGACGAGGCGATCGACCTCCTGACCGTGAACGGAAGCG
>Ga0224508_10003438_pt1 | contig 13081 bp, 13 predicted proteins | sample SF_Jan12_sed_USG_4_FD_170157 | JGI IMG/M metagenome (GOLD analysis project Ga0224508, IMG submission 170157) | Sediment microbial communities from San Francisco Bay, California, United States - SF_Jan12_sed_USGS_21 | ecosystem: Environmental > Aquatic > Marine > Sediment | place: USA...
GCCACGGTAGGCAGACATACAAAACCGAGCACTGAGCTGATCTGGATAATGCGCCCACAACCCTGGGCGCGAAATATAGGCAATATCCGATTCGTGAGTTCGTGGGTACCGAACAGGTTGGTTTCAAACTGCGATCGCAACGTGTCGCGAGTTAAGTCTTCGACGGCGCCGGGTTGGCTATAGGCACCGTTATTGATGAGCCCAAACAGGGTGCCACCGGCCCGCCTCCGGACTTCGTCGACGGCCCGCTCAATCGACTCGGATGAATCCAGATCCAAAGGCAGGGCTTCGAACCCGGATCGCGCGAGCTTGGCCGTGTCAGCCGGTTTACGGGTGGTGGCGATGACGTGGTAGCCACGTACTTGTAGCCCCCGTGCTAGGCATAGCCCAATGCCAGTAGAACACCCCGTGATCAAAATACTCTTGTCTTCATTCCGTTTGTCGCTAGCCACTTCTTCCTCCTGGGACTGCCCAGACGCCGGTTCGCTCAGTCTATCTTCTGGTCTATCTTTATTGGTACGGTTTTGGTGTTGATCAGTCTAAGGCCGTGCTGTAGGGTGGCTACGAGCAGTGTGCCCAACTAGGTGCGCGAGTAGTTATCATATAAGCATACGTATTTGAGCTCTATGTCCAACACACAAACGCGCTTGTTGGTAGTAGATCAAGCAGCGATTGAGCCCGAGATCTTGGAACGTCTTTCGGTCCGTCGGGACTATGAGCGCATCGCGGCAGTTGAGCCGATCCCGCCGCTAACGCCTGGGACACTTCTGGTGCTTACCCCCGAACTGGCACGGGTTTTGGTTACGCGCCAGGATTCGGAAGCCGACTCTAATCCCGATGCGATCGCCATCGTGCTCTGGCGTGAAGTGTTAAACACTGATTTGGACGCTACGCTTGTCGATCACCCTATGGTCGTCGGCGTGTTGGATTCAAGCTGTCCGGCTGACACCATATACGCAACCCTGAATGCGGGTCTTAGACGGCTGCAGCACATGGATGGTTCTCGGGCCGCAGATATGTTGGAACGAGTACTAGAGATAGGACGTGCCTTATCCTCCGAGAAAGACCTCGATACGCTGCTGGATCTCATTCTCACTTATGCGCGCGAGCTTACTAATGCTGACGGTGCGTCTATCTATACACTAGACGCGAACGGAAAGTTGCATTTTCGGCTTTGGCAGAATTTTTCTACGACCGCAAGATCGAACGCACAGAAAACACTGGTTGGTGAATACAGTATCGCTGGTTACGTAGCACGCACCGGTGACGTCATTAACGTTGATGACGCCTATGAAATTCCCGAAACGGCCCCATACCGGTTCTCCCGTGCTGTCGACAGTAGTATCGGTTACCACACGCGTTCCATGCTGACAGTACCACTGAAGAGTAAGAGTGACGAAGTCGTTGGTATATTGCAACTCATCAATCGGAAAGATCAACCGAATGTGTTGTTGTCTACACCAAAAGACGTTGCTACCCATGTATTGCCTTTCGATGAACAAAGTGAGTCGGTTGCACTGGCACTAGCTGGTCAGGCCGGCGTCGCTTTGGAGAACAGTATTCTATACAAGGATATAGAAGGTCTGTTTGAGGGTTTCATTACGGCATCGGTTCAGGCCATCGAAGCCCGCGATCCGACGACGGCAGGTCATTCCTTTCGTGTCGCAGGTTTCACAGAGGGACTTGCCCGAGCGGTGGATCGGGCGGACGGAGACGGGCTGCGAGACATCACGTTTACACGTGAGCAGATGACGGAATTACGCTATGCGGCATTGTTGCATGATTTCGGAAAGGTGGGCGTTCGCGAGGACGTGTTGGTAAAGGCGAAAAAGCTCCATTCGCATGAGCTAGAACTTGTCCAGCAACGATTCAAATACGCGCGCGCAAGTACGGTGCGACGAGCTTATCGCCAGTTACTCGATATGCAACAACAACGGCATATGGATCCTGAGGAATTTGCAACGCGTCGCCGGGAAGTGGAAAATATGCTGGCTAAAGAGGGCCAACGTCTAGACGGATTCTTGAGTACCATATTGCGCTTGAATGAGCCGACGGTGTCACAAGAGGTGGTTCCTAGTGATCTCAACGTAGTAGCTCAATACACCTTTCCTGACGAAGATGGGCAAGCTAGATCGTTGTTACGGCCCTTCGAGTTCGCTAATCTAGCGCTGGCGCGGAGCAGTCTCGATAGTGAAGAACGGGCGCAAATCGAATCACACGTAAGTCATACATTCTCGTTTTTGAGTCTGATCCCATGGACTAAAGACCTATCACAGCTACCAGAGATCGCCTACTCGCACCACGAGAAACTCGATGGTAGCGGTTATCCGCGCGGCCTGACCAGTGCCGAAATCCCCACCCAATCCAAGATCATGACCATTGCCGATATATATGATGCGCTAACGGCCCGCGATCGACCCTACAAACGAAGCCTGCCGACGGAAAAGGCGCTGGACATCTTGCACGCCGAGGCGCAACAGGGAAGAGTCGATCCACATATGCTGAAGGTGTTTGTGGAATCAAATGCCTATGTGCTTACGAGTTGAGGACAGCGGCAATTCGTACCGTGCACCGGCTCGTTGTATAATCGCCCGTGTATCCCGGGCGCAGCTACCGATGCGGTAATCCCCAGACCTCCATGAGCTCCATTCGGCAAGCGACCAGTCCCTCCGCGGATGCGGCCCGCAAGGTTCGTGTCGGTGTCGTCGGCGTGGGCTATCTTGGTCGATTTCATGCACGAATCTATAACGATATGCCGGATGTCGAGCTTGTGGGTGTGGTCGACATCGATGCGCAGTCAGCACGATCGACGGCAAAGAAGCACGGCTGCAAGGCGTATACAGATTCCGTTGAGCTGCTCGACCAAGTCGAGGCAGTAAGTATCGTTGTACCTACCGTCGCTCACCTCCAAGTAGCACGACCCTTTTTAGAGCGTGGTGTACATATGTTGGTGGAAAAACCCATCGCCCCAAGCTACCAAGAGTCTTTGGAGATCGTTGAGTTGGCTGAGCGTGACAATTTGATTCTACAAGTCGGTCATCTTGAACGATTTAACGCGGGAGTCATGGCGTTGGCTGAGCACGTCAGCAATGCCCAGTTCATAGAAGTGCATCGTTTAGGCACATTCGTTGAACGGGCAACCGACGTTGATGTTGTCACGGATCTGATGATCCATGACATTGATATTGCTACCTCGCTGGTAAAAGCGAAGATCAAAGACGTAACCGCGTTTGGTATTTCAGTGTTGACAGAGCATGTAGATATTGCCAACGCACGGCTAGAGTTTGAAAATGGTGCCGTTGCAAACGTAACGGCGAGTCGTGTATCGAACAAAAAACTACGTCGCATACGGGTGTTCGGACAAAATACCTACTACGGACTCAATTATATTGACCAGCAGCTGGAGATACTTCGTACCAAACCCAGCGAAGTAGACAGTAGCCGGCGTGAAATCGTAACCGAACGACTCAATATCGAACCACGACCTCCCCTAGATGCAGAGTTGCGGGACTTCATCGAGGCCGTGCGGGAACGCCGCCGCCCACTGGTCGATGGCTGGGTAGGGCTAGAGGCGGTGCGTGTGGCCCAGCTAGTGAAAGACAAGATTACGGCTTGCATGCAGTGAAACAATTTTCAGAGGCATGCGAACGGAACAAACATGCGATCCTTGAAGTACTGCGCCAAGTACTAACAGCGCCTGGTGTGGTCCTGGAGGTTGGCAGTGGAACCGGTCAACACGCAGCGTTCCTCTCCCGCAACCTGTCGCACCTCCAATGGCAACCCACCGATCTCGCCGAAAATCTCGCCAGCATCCGGGCGTGGGCCGCCGATGAGGGCCCGCAGAATCTGTTAGCGCCACTTGTCTTGGATCTATTATCCAGTGAATGGCCGGTTACGCAGGCACAGGCGATAGTGTGCATCAATACGATTCATATCGTCTCTTGGGCCGGGGTACAACAACTGTTTCTCGGCGCCGGCCGGTTACTTCCGGTTGGCGGCATTTTCTACGCGTATGGCGCCTACCGATACGCCGACCGACCCCTGGAACCCAGCAACCAGCAGTTTGATCGTTGGCTAAAGGTACGCGACCCCGTAAGTGGGGTACGTGACTTTGAGGCGGTCAACGAACTTGCCAAAGAGAACGGGATGCTTTTGGTCGATGACCGTGCCATGCCGGCAAACAATCGATCCATCTGGTGGACCAGGACACAGACTCCACCTTGTTTGCCTATCGCATAAGATGGATACCACTTCGCGCTTTGGCGACGGTCTCGGCTAGGGTGGCGCAACCTGACGTTTCTACTCGACGCGCAAGGCCGGAGACAATGTCCTGAACCACCCGCGGGCCTTGATAGATCAACGCGGTATAGATCTGAATCAAGTCTGCGCCGGCCACGAGCTTCTCCCAGGCATCCTCAGCATTTTCGACACCGCCGAGTCCGATAATCGGTACTTTACCCTGCAGCTGGCTGTACAGCTTTTTGATGACTGCAGTGGATAGGTCCTTCAACGGGCGTCCACTTAAGCCGCCGTGTTCACGGGCGTAGGGGTGCCCCTCTACGCCAGGGCGGGCGATGGTCGTATTGGTTGCAATGATTGCGTCTAGCCTATGTGTCAAAGCGAGTTGAGCGATCGCGGTGATGCGATCGTCGTCGAGGTCGGGGGATATTTTGATTGCAATCGGTACATAAACTCTACGGGTTTTCCCTAGTACTACTTGTTCATGCTTGAGTCGGCCTAATAGTTCATCTAACCTTCGCCGATCCTGGAGGTCGCGTAGTCCCGGCGTGTTGGGCGAGGAGATGTTTATCGCCACATAGTCGGTGTAAGCGTAGGCGACGGTAAAGGTTTTGAGGTAATCCTCTATCGCCCGTTCGTTCGCAGTGTCTTTATTCTTCCCTATGTTGATACCGATAATACCAGGCTTGCGCTGTTTTCTTAGATTGTGAACGAAGGCCTCTGCGCCGATACTGTTAAAACCCATTCGATTAATGATGGCGTTACTTTCCGGCAGGCGAAATAGACGTTTCGGTGGGTTACCGGTTTGCGGCAGTGGGGTGACGGTACCGAGCTCTAGGAAGCCAAATCCTAAATCCGATAATGCGTTTTGGTAGCGCGCATTCTTATCCAAGCCGGCCGCAAGACCCACGGGATTAGGAAACTGTAACCCCATTAGCTCAACAGGCAATGATGGCGTCCGGTTCGCGAACAAGGCACGAAGCAGACCACGCCCACCTGGGAAAAGTGCGATACAACGCAAGCCGAACAACGTGAGGTTGTGGCTCCGCTCAGCATCGAGCAGAAACAGCAACGGACGCAAAAACCGATACAATGTTATTTTCGCCTCATTGCTCGCGGTTTCTTAAGCCTCTGCTGATACGCGTATCAGAACTGTTCATGAGACCGGAGGTAGCGCCATTTGCCGACGGGCAGGTTCCCCAGGCGGATATTGCCGACGCGAACACGCTTGAGGGCGGTGACTTGTAGTCCTACCTCCTCACACATACGCCGGATCTGTCGTTTGCGCCCTTCTGTAAGGATAAACTTTAGCTGATCCTTGTTTTGCCACGACACTTGCGCCGGTCTTAAAGGCTTGCCATCAAGACACAATCCATGGCGTAGCAGCTCCAGCCCCTTATCACTTACGTTGCCGCGGATTCGCACGAGATACTCTTTTTCTGTTTTCGAGTCTGCGCCTATTAGTTGGCGCGCTACACGACCGTCTTGAGTGAATACCAACAGACCGCTCGAGTCGATATCCAGTCGGCCTGCAGGTGCCATACCGGTGTGGCGTACCGGCGAATGGCGCAGCGAATCTTGGTCGGCATCAAACATCGTTTGATGCATAATCAAAGACAATGCGGTGGGATAACCCTTCTCCGGTTGGCCCGACACGTAGCCGACGGGCTTATTAAGCAAGATCGTGATGTGTCGTGCCTGCTGCTCGAGGGCTCGCTTATCCAGTCTAATCGCTTGGGCGGGATCGACCTTGGTCCCAAGGGTGTTTATCTTTTCGCCGTCGACGTACACCCAACCACGTTCGATGAATGAATCGGCCTCCCGCCTCGAACAAAGCCCCTGATCAGCCATGAGTTTTGAGAGCCGAATTCGTTCTGTCATCAGAAAACTTAGCGGTCGGTGTGATTATTAGGGCAAACCATATCATGGCCACTGCGGTTGTCGAAGAAATCGAGGCTCGACGGAAGCACTAATCCGTACACAGGTACGTCACCGGTCTTCACAATCCAGTAATCTCACCAAGATGGTATTATAGTGTCTAGCCAGCCGCTATCGGGTGCGCAGGCCGATTGTTGTGTTGGGCAAATACTGGTGGAGAAGACAATGGCCCAAAAACTGAACAAATATAGTGCACGCATTACCCAGGTCAAATCGCAGGGCGCCTCCCAAGCAATGCTCTATGGCACTGGCATGACTGATGAAGACATGAACAAGGCTGAAGTAGGTATTGCGACAGTATGGTGGGAGGGCAATACCTGCAACATGCATCTCAATGACTTGGCGGCCAAAGTCAGAGAAGGGGTTGTCGCCGCCGGTCTGGTTGGTATGCGCTTTAATACCATTGGGGTTAGTGATGGCATTGCGATGGGTACGGCGGGAATGAGTTTCTCATTGCAGTCACGTGACCTTATTGCTGATTCCATTGAAACTGTAATGTGTGGTCAATGGTATGACGCTAACATCTCGATCCCTGGTTGTGACAAAAACATGCCCGGTTGCGTCATGGCCATGGGCCGTCTCAATCGCCCAGCCCTCATGATTTACGGCGGTACGATTAAACCCGGCCACCTCCAAGAGAAAGTGCTCGACGTAGTATCGGCATTTCAAAGCTATGGTGAGTTTATTGCAGGCAAGATCGATGACAAGACTCGCCAAGCCATAGTGCGAAATTCGTGTCCGGGGCCGGGTGCATGCGGCGGGATGTATACGGCCAATACCATGGCATCAGCCATCGAGGCGCTTGGCATAACACTGCCATACAGCTCTTCTACGCCGGCGGTAGATCCACAAAAGCTACAAGAATGTTATGCCGCCGGTGCCGCGATTCGCTTGCTTCTGGAGAAAGATATCAAGCCTCGCGACATTATGACCCGCGAGGCGTTCGAAAATGCCATGGTAATCGTCATGGCATTAGGTGGTTCTACCAACGCGGTATTGCACCTGATCGCGATGGCGCGCGCGGTCGAAGTCGAGCTTACGATTGAGGACTTTCAGGCCGTCAGTGATCGGGTACCCTACTTGGCAGACCTTAAGCCAAGCGGAAAATATGTAATGGAAGATCTGCATAACATCGGCGGCATTCCCGCCGTCATGAAATATTTGCTTGAACACAAACTATTGAACGGCGCGTGTCTCACCGTTACTGGGCGCACGGTGGCGGAGAACCTATCGGATCTGCCAGGACTAAAGGATGGACAGGATGTCATCCATTCGTTGGACAACCCAACTAAAGAAACCGGGCATATTCAGATTCTCAAAGGCAATCTTGCCCCGGGCGGCGCCGTCGCAAAAATCACCGGTAAGGAAGGTGAACGTTTCTCGGGATCAGCCAAAGTGTTCGATTCGGAGGAAGACATGCTTTCTTCGCTCGAGCGTAAGGGTATCAATAAAGGTGATGTGGTGGTCATTCGTTACGAAGGACCCAAGGGCGGCCCTGGTATGCCAGAGATGCTTACGCCGACATCGGCACTCATGGGGGCAGGTCTTGGCGGGGATGTAGCACTGATTACAGACGGCCGGTTTTCCGGTGGCTCACATGGCTTCCTGATTGGTCATGTCGTGCCCGAAGCACAGGAGGGCGGTCCGATCGCGCTGATAAAAGATGGCGATCGGATCAATATCGATGCGGTCAATAACACGCTTCATGTCGATGTCTCCGAGGCAGAGATGGACAGGCGCCTCGCAGCTTGGGCTATGCCGCCCTATAAAGCGAGAAGGGGAACGTTGTTCAAGTACATTAAGAATGTAAAGAGTGCAAGCGAGGGCTGCGTGACGGACGAATGATTGAACCGAATATTGGAAAGCGGCGATAACAATGGTCAAGATTACTGTTAAACGGAACGGACCCTACGTGGTTCAGGGCGAATAACGTGGAAGTTATCGACTGAAATGACGATGCGTATCAAGTTCCAATTCGACCATTCGTGCTGTGTCGCGGCGGCAGTTCAACCAATAAGCCGTTTGGTGATGGGAAGCATTCGAAAGTAGGATTTCAGGCGGCCGCGGCGGCTATTCTCGGGGGCGAGGACAAACTTGCCTCGTAGTCTAAGAAGTTGAAACTAGGTCATCGTCTCCTGAATTATGCGATTGGCCTCGGCACCCGACAGCGTTTGGCATTCCTGTAGGACGGTGGCTAAGTTGGTAATGCTTTTCCAGATGAAATCTAGGTCTAGTAGATTGCGGGTTTGTATTTCTAGCAGTCGAAAGTAGGCTTCGAGTTCTTCGTGGTTCACAACGAAATAACTCAGAAGGTCAACCGCCTGTTGCCAGTCGTCTTCGGCGTGGGCACGACGAAATCCCACGAGGCTAAAATTCCGCTGCGCTAACGGCCCGGCTAGACAAACGCCAACAAACTGTTCCATGCGAATCCGGTCAGCCACGGTGGGACCCCAGGCGGTGTCGACGCCTTGCAATGGATCCACGTGCCGTGTGCGACCCATCTCGTCCTCAGCGGTGCCAAGCGTGATCATCTCCAGGCCAATGTTGTGATACCAGGCCACAACGGCGTGCCCGGCTTCGTGGTAGGCACTAGATTGCGCGTTCACAAAATACTTGGTGCCGACATTTCCCGCCCCACGGGCCCCGACCGGCGGTTGTGCGAACTGACTCGTGTATCCGGGTCCAACCCGATTCGATTGTTTTTGCATAGTGTCCTCGATGCCTCTTTTTGTGGCCTTTCTTAAAGGTAACAGCTCCCAAGCGCCAGTGGTCGGCAATCTGAACCACTTATCCGGCAAAGCCAGGCGCTGATCTCGGGCCACTATGTTGCATTGCAGCATAAAACCATCGTCTATACTGAATCTAATTGCCTATGGATTGGGTATTTCCAAAGGCCACTTCGGACCGCGAAGCGCAAGCCCCGGAGGGCGGCTTTGCGACTAGGCTTTGCCTAACGGCGCTCGACACCCAACCCATACGGTTGACCAAATAGCGTGAGGGTATTTCGTTGAGCACCTTTGATAAAGCCTGTCCAGAATGTGGGGTCACCAATTCAGTTTCCGCCATTCGCTGTACTTGTGGTTACCTCTTTAATCCACTGTTTCTCGAAGATCCGCACTTGGCGTTGGAGTTAGCCATACTCGAAGAGCGGTTGATCGAAGAATATCTGACGGCGCGGGCTGAGCAGGCAGAAGAAACCGCCATGGAAGCGGCCCAGACTGCCGCCATGTACCCCGAGAACCAACACATAGCAGTAGAAGCGGTATATGCAGCGCACAATGCGCGCAAGGCAAAGGCCGAATTCGCCCAACAGCGGGCGCGGGCGGCACGGGCGGAAGCTGAACTCAAGGCATATATGGCGGAATTGGGCACCGCCACCAAGACGACTCGATCTTGGCAGAGCGTTATCGTAACCGAAGCACTTAGGGCGAAGGGCGCACAAGAGATTGTCCCGCCATCAAACGAAAGCACAGTCGATGCCGGTGTCGAAACGCCGAGTGCCACCTTCAGGGCAGCGCAAGCGGCGAAGGCGACAGAAGCAGTGAAAGTCGAATCTTCGTCGAGTGATATCGATCTTGCGCGGCGCCTGCGACGTTCGGGCAAGTCCGGCGAATACGTCAAGCCTAGTAAGCGCCGCTAGCTGATCCTAACTAACGCCGTCGTTTGTTTTTCTTTTGCTTTTTCTCTCTATTTAGCAGGCGCCTTTTCCTGCGCTTAGTGTGGCGTTCAATCATAACCGCCGCCGTGCCGATAACGACGATAACGATGCCGTATCCCCACACGGGGGATCCTTTTCTCGGAAGTTTCTTTTCAAGAAACTGACCGCCAGAAAAATTCGCGTAGTGCACACGCCTAGTAGTCTTATCGCCCGGTGTGAGTGTCGCTCGAATATCTGCCACGCCAGCCGCCGTTTTGATCTGTAACTTCTTGCCGTAATCCGAGTCGTGCAGATGCAACCGAATGCTATAGAAACCGTCAGCATCGGTCTTACCAAAACCGAGCACCTGGTTATTCATAAGAATCGAAACATCCGTGTCCGATAATGGCATTTGTTTTTCATCGAGCACGTAACCCATAACGTCGTACCGGTGATCGATTTCGTGGGTCGCTAGGGCTAAGCCGCTCAATACGAAAGCGCCAACAGTTAAAACCAGAGATAGAGGCATGACGAATTTCATGGATAGAGGGCTCCCCCTTTAGAAAAAAGAGATCGTCGGTGTACCATACACGTGGCTATTTATTCCAGCCACATTTCCACACAAAGCGAGGGGCCACATGAAAAAAGCTTTGTGAATTATTGGTTACATATTTGCGATTGCGCTTCTAGGGAATGCGCTGGCAAGGTCATACTAATAGGTCCGTTTATAACCAATAATCCCGAGACGCCCGAAAAGCTTAAAGATCTGAGCACACTCGGGAAGGTGGATCTCATTCTTGTAACCCATGGTCATGGTGATCACATCGGTGACACGGTCGAAATCGCAAAATCTACCGGCGCCAAGGTCACACTAAACGCCGATATGAGTCACACCTTCACTGGCGTCGGGTGGTTGCCCTACAAAAAATCGATCCGTGAACCTGACTTGAGCTTGCAGCCTATCGGCGGCCACTTCACCGTGGATCGCGCCAACAGCTGGCCGGCCACCTCAACCCCGCTACCACAATAGGTGCAGGCAATGACTACCAAAAAGGCCGGGGCGGTCTAAGTACAAGCTTGGGATCACGGCAGGTCATGCTCTTGCTATCTTCCTGGAAGTAGTAGATGCCCACCCTGGCACGGAAATCTGCTTGAAAACAGTAGCTTAGGGAAATGACGAGACCGGGTCCGGCGCTGGTGGCTAGCGTAGAATTGTTTTCGCGGTCAGTGGGTAAGAATTCCGCTGTCCATCCGGTCATATGTAGTCAAACCACAAGCACGCCCTCAAGGAGGCATTAACATGAAGAAAAAGTATTTTCTGGTTTTCGCTCTTTCCGGCGTCCTGCTCGCCGGCACCGCGGTCTGGGCCGCGCCCTTCGGCGGTCCCGAGGACGTCAAGTACTCGCAGGCCCTGTGGAAGGCGCTGGTCAAGGCCAAACTGGCCGGATCGGACTCGATCAAGGGTACGCCCTACACTGGTCAGCACCCGCATGGCGCCATCCTGGACACGGTGGACAGCACCATAAAGGTAAAGGGAACGACCGGCGCCGTCATTGTTAAACGCAACTACGGCGGCCCCGGCGTCAGCAAGCAGGCAGTGGCCGACAATCCGGATAAATTCCTCAAAGCGGTCACCGTCATGTTCAAGCGCGCAGGTTACGATCCCGAGGACAAGGATTGGTTTTGGGCGAAGTTCAAGCCCGATGGCAGTTTGGATAAGAATCCTGCGGGTATGGAACTGGCAGGGATGGTCGCCAAGGGCAAACCCAAAGGTTGTATCGCTTGCCATAAGGCGGCCCCCGGCGGCGATTTCGTATTCAATTACAATCGTTAGGTGAAGTAAGTAGCATGCTGGTATACCCCGCCCTCCATTACTTTCGGTGAGAGGGCGGGCTGGCCTTATTCGTCGTCGGCCGCCTTACAACCCCAGCCGCCCTTGGTCGGGAAGCCTGCGCAGCGAACGCCATTCTTGAATTTGGCGCCATCGAGTCGAACCCCAATTAGTTCTACGAACTCGAAAGCGATGTCGATATCCAGGTGTCGAAGATCGGCCCCACGGAGATCGGCACCGATTAGATGGGTTTCGTTAAGGTCGACGCCGATGAGGATAGCGCCTCGCAGTTTTGCACCACGTAGGTCGGTATGACTGAGTTTCGCCTGCGTGAGCGATGCGCCCGTAAGATCAGCTCCCCGCAGATTCGCAGCACGGAGATCAGCCCGGTTGAGATTGGCCCCCCTTAGTTGGGCGCCAGCCAGCTGTTGGTCGCGGAGAACGGCGTCCTCTAGGTTACATTCGTTGCAGATCTTTGTAGCGAGCAGTGTCGTAAGATCCTGTGAGTCAAACGCAGATGCAGATAGGGTATACACGATAATCAGGGTACTGGCTGCGATCGGCAACACACGAACTAGGAGCATGTAGAGAGTATACGAAATTGGTGCAGTCCTTTCTTGTTGTCACTTGCGTCAACGATGAAACCTAAACAAGACAAGAATCGATGAAATGTAGCGTGTTGAATATTGTTGTGCCACTTGTTCTTACGTCGACCCTTGCCCAAGCGGCAGATAGCGATCCGGAAGAGGGTAAAACACACTTCGGTGTTTGTCAGGGTTGCCACGGGGCGGCGGGACAGGGGAACCAGGAATCGGGGGCCCCTAGCGTGAGCGGCCAGAATAGTTGGTATCTGATTCGTCAACTAGAAAACTTTCGGGATGGCATTCGCGGCGCACACGATGACGATACGTATGGCCAACTGATGGCTTCGATGGCGAAAACGCTACCTGATGCGCAGGCGGTGAAAAACGTTACCGCGTATATCGCTACTCTGACACCGGTGTCATCTTCGCCGACAGAAGCAGTGGGTAACGTGGCCCAGGGCAGCATAATCTTTTCATCGTGCCAGACTTGCCATGGGGAGCGGGGTGAGGGTAGCGAGGCGTTGGGCGGTCCTCGCTTAGCCGGGCAACATGATTGGTACCTGATTCGGCAGCTGAAGAATTTTAAGGCCGGTGTGCGTGGCGTCCATGAAAAAGATACATACGGCCAAACCATGCGTTCCATGGCGCACGCCTTGCTAGCCGATGACCAAGCGCTCAAAGATGTTGTTACTTTCATCAAGACACTGCCGTAAGTGCAATCGTCGTTCGTGCCATTCGTCGAAAGATGGGTGTTATCTGTCAGAAGCTCGACGGCGCTGCCGACTGTCTTGGTCCCTCAGGCGCCTCGCCGCGGCCTCTATAAATCCATACGAAAATAGTGTGTATTCATAT
>Ga0224508_10003439_pt1 | contig 13080 bp, 17 predicted proteins | sample SF_Jan12_sed_USG_4_FD_170157 | JGI IMG/M metagenome (GOLD analysis project Ga0224508, IMG submission 170157) | Sediment microbial communities from San Francisco Bay, California, United States - SF_Jan12_sed_USGS_21 | ecosystem: Environmental > Aquatic > Marine > Sediment | place: USA...
GTAAAACGGCGCCTGCTACGGTGTCATAAGTACCTTGCGTGAGCGCGTTTTCGAGCCCTGTCTCTGCTGCCTGAAACGCGTTTTCGTAGTTTTGGTCGTTACGGGCCATCGCGAGTTCTGTCGTGGCCGTATTCATGCCCGAGACGGCAAGAACTGTAATAACGACGAGCAGAATCAGCCCGACGACCAAAGCCGCGCCCTGTTGCTTTTTGTAATAGATCGGTGTCTTCATGCTCATGCCTTGTGCTTAGGTTCGAGAGTTGCGCAGCAGTACGGTTTTTGAAACCTGCAGCCTGCGAAAATTGTCGTTGTAAACGCCCAGGTCCACGTCGCCCGGCTCATAGTCGCGAGCGTCCTGAATGCCGACCTCGGGACTTGTGCCGCGCACGACCATCCAAATGCGGGCGGTGATGACGCGGGCACCTGGCACGTAGCCAGGCTTAGATGGATTGTAGATATCGTCGCCGACGTTGACGTAACGATCGACCGTATTGTCTTCATCCACGTCGATACCGAGCATTATCTGCAAATTCTCGACACCGGGAGCGACCTCCTGGTCGAGGATCGTCGACGCGCCGCCGAGCATAATTAGCGTTTTGCGACGCAGGGTCGGTGCGTTCGGAATTAGATTATTAGCATTGGGTTGTGCAACGTAGTAGCTATTAACCGCCAAGTTGTGCGTCGCCGAATCCGCCGGGCTAAACATGGTCGGTACGGTGCCGTCACTGAACACCTCACCTTGCACACGTGTCGATTGGATCTGGAATCGCCCAGGCTCCAGCGGTTGCGGCAATGCCGATGCACGTCGAACGGTAATCAAATCGGATGTAGCCTGCGCGCCACCTTGAGCGGCACAGGGCAGACTGAAATTGTTGTTTTCCCCATCGACCGGTACTGCCAAGTCAAGCACCCAGTCGGCACCGCAAGCATCCGACTGCCCGGCGACGATTAGAGTTTTCGGATCGAGGTCGCCAGGTAGCGAGCGGCCCTCGACGGACAAAGCACGGCTCGTGCGACCCCAATTGCTAGCCATGCGCAGGTCGGCTTCGATCGTGTCCATCGCAAACTGGGCGGTTTCCTGTACCCGCGCGATCGATTCATTGATCACGAACGCGTGGCGGCTTTGGTTATAGATTTGAACCGCGCCTACGACGAGAAACGAGCCAATCGCCAAAGCGACCATGAGCTCAACCAGCGTTAAGCCTGTCTGATTTTTGAATTGCATGCGCATTAGATTCCCGAGATTGGAACTTGGATTTCGTAGGTATTTGGTGGCAAGCCTGGTTCGTCCCAGGTCACCGTAATCGTGTACGTTGGTGGTGCGACCGTGTTGTCGAACACAACCACAACCTGGCCGTTTGGCAGTGTGTCGGTAGCTTGTAGCTGCCAGACAAGTATGTCCTGCAATGCCATCTGTGGTGCGCTACAAGTTGCGCCCGCAATGATGCAGTTGTTGTCCGCGCCAGCTGGTGTTTCATAGACAACACCAGCCGTGCGATTCGCACGGATGCGGTCTGCAACGTCACCGGCGAGCGTGACGGCATTGTGACGGAACAGCGAGGTCCGTCCGGCTTGCATGCTTTGTACGTAAAGACTGGCGATGCCCAGCATGCCGACCGACATAATGATAAGTGCGATCAGCACCTCGACCAGCGAGAAACCCTGCTGTTTCGAGCGTGCGATTTTCGGCATTTCACGTTTTGACATTTTCAAAATTCCTTTGGCAGACACCTGCATTACGGGCAGGCGGCACCGATGTTGTCGATGGCTAACTGAATTTGTGCCTTGTCGCGCAGGATCGTGCCACGACCTAGTGGCGTGACGACAAATACCCGTGCGGCCGAGTTGCCGCCCGCGCCTGTAATGTTGCCGCGATCGTCACACATGACAACTTGGGAAATCGGAGGATTACCGTTGACGCTGCCGCGCCCAAGCCCCGACGCTGAATAGCCGAAGTACGTAGCGCCATTGGCGACGCTCAAGATCACACCGTCTTCTGCAACATCATGACGGCGCAGTATCGCCTCGCCTGCGTCCGCGGCGATATCGCCGTTGGTGTCTTGAAATACGATGTAGCCCTGATCCCAGGTGCCGGCGCAGGCTGGGGCCGCGTCCATCGAGTTCGAGCTGGCGCAAATCGTAATATTTGTTTTCGCGCGAGCGGACTCACTGCGCGCAATATGAAATGCGGCGTGCAAGTCATTGGCCGTAGCTGTCATGCGGCCGTTGCGCGTGTAGTCGCCAAGATTGGCAAGTCCATAGGTGAGAATGACGCCCACGATCGTAACCGTGATCATCAGCTCATACAGGGTGAAGCCCGCCTGGGGCTTGATTCGGATTCGTGTTTTCATGGGCGCAATATACTGTGTCGCTGAAACCCGCTCCGGGGTATCCGACAAGCGGTGCTTGGTCGCCGATAAGCGGTCGATTCTGGCAACAGCGTCTTAACTTAATGCGCACAAGCGTAGGGCTCGCCGTCCGGTGTTTCGAGCGCGACACGGGGTCGGCCGGTGTAGCTAACGACCAGCGCCCGCGGCGGCACGCGGCCGTGGGTGTCGCAAGCGACCAGCGTGCCATTCGTCGCCCGCAGTTGCGTGCCGCGCAGCGTAAAGCCGCGGCGATTGGCGGTCAGACGAATCGTCGGACTAAGCGTGTGCCGGTCGAGTATCGGTTCGCCCTGATCGACATGCGGAGGGGAATCTCGGTCAGCGTTGACGAATAGGATCCAACCGTCCGTCCAATCCCGATCGGGGCGGCACTGCTGGCCATCCGGGCTCGGGCATAGTGACACGACGCGTCGTTTCGTAATGGACTCCTTGCGGGCCAGGTGGATCGCATGAAACAGCGCGTTGAGTTCGACATGCTGGCGAGTACGCGCCATCAGCGCGCCAAAAGATGGGACTCCAATCCCAATTATGGTTGCCGCCACGGCAAGCGTGACGAGCAGCTCGTAGAGCGAATATCCCTGCGTAGACGATTTCATCGTGGACCTCCGTGTCACCGCACAGATGTTGCGACATGCGGGATCGCGCTGCCGCCTGCATTTGCCGGGCTTGTGCCCTAAAACATTAGGATTTCGTCTATAATCGGCCCACACAAGAACATGGGAGCCAGGCTTATGTCCCGCACGGACATTCTTTCCCTTTTCGATAAACATGGAATCCTGCCAACCCCGCAACGCCTAGAAGTCGCAGAAATACTTCTAAATCGCCCGCAGCACCTGTCCGCGGAGCAGATAATCGACAGTCTGCGCAGTGCCGGCAGCGGCGTCTCTAAGGCAACCGTATACAACACACTGAACCTGTTTGGAGAGCGTGGCATCGTCAAAGAAGTGATGGTGGATCCGGTCAGGAAGTTTTACGACTCGACAACCCATCCGCACCATCATTTCTACAATGTGGATTCGGGTGAGTTGTGTGATATTCCGGACAATCAGGTGGGCTTTAGTCTGTTGCCGGAGATGCCAGATGGCACGCAGGCCGAGAGCATAGAAGTGCTGATACGAGTCCGGCAAGCCGACTGAGCGCTTCAATAAACAGAGCATATTAGTGACTCGACGAGTCGTGTCGTATAGCGACGGTCATATGTATCTATGGGGCCTTTTCCATAAGTCCCGTCGCAGCTATACTGCGCGCCGCTGCATACGGGCCGCCGCCAGTCAGCAAGACCTAGGTATTGCCGGATTAGCTCAGTTGGTAGAGCACATCATTCGTAATGATGGGGTCAGGTGTTCGAGTCACCTATCCGGCACCATTTCACGCTTGCAATTCTGACCACAACACCGCATCAGACCGATCTCGCTGATTTCGGCCGCTCGCGTTGCTTCGCCGTCCTTAAGTAAAATTAAGCTTGATATTAATAATATTTTTAATATAATTAATATTGACTTTAATAAAACTTATTGTTGATCGCATATGACGGACAGCTGGGTGGCGAAGCTATCGGACGAGGATGTGTCCTTTATCAAACGATTTGTCCTTGCGTCCGGGTCGCTGAAGGATCTGGCAACAGCGTATGGCATTAGCTACCCAACGGTACGACTGCGCCTGGATCGTTTGATCGAAAAGATCAAGGTCCTCGAAGCCCATGACATCGTGTCGGAGTTCGAGCGGACGCTGCGCGCAAGTTATGCCGAAGGCAGGATCGACATGGAAACGCTGAAAACATTATTGGCGGCACATCTGGACGAGATGGCCATGGAGCCCAGGTGAGCATGTGCAAGCGATCCGGGGGCAGATTGACACGGAAGAGTTACGAGGACATAGGATGATGAAAACCCACTATCTAATATTGATCGGTTTATTGTTTGCCGTCACGACACACGCCGAAGAGAAGCTCGCCGATTTGACGTTTGCGAATACACTTGAGAACGCCACGTTGAAAGTGACGGCAAATCCCGAACAGCAACAGCAGACGCTATTCGAATTGAATGATCCAGGCATCACAACACCTGTCTATGCGGTCAAAGGAATGATTCGATACGAAAACGTTGAGGGCAGCGCTTATCTGCAACTGGACAGCCATTTCGCCGGCGAAGGCAGCTTTTTTACAAAGAGTTTGGCAAACAGTGGTCCGCTGCAGAATATATCGGGTAGCTCGAATTGGCGTCCATTTCTATTGCCGTTCTATGCCAATAGCGGCGATCAGGCCACTGATAAGGTCATTACGCCCGACAAACTCACGCTGAGCATTTATCTGCCAGCAACAGGAACCGTATACCTGCAGAATGCCGAGCTTTACCAATACGCAAGCGGTGAAGACCCGCTGGCCAGCGCTGGACAATGGTTCAGCGCGCGCGTTTCGGGAATCGTCGGGGGCGTGGTTGGCACGGTCATAGGTCTATGGGGTGCATTGATCGGCGTACTTGCCGGACGGGGAAAGGCAAAGGTCTTTGCGCTCGGGTCTGCCAACCTCATTATTGCATTGGGTATTGTGATCGGCATTGTCGGGCTAACGGCACTCGCTATCGGTCAGCCATATGCCGTCTATTATCCGTTGTTGCTGATCGCAATAATCATCGTCGTGGTCGTCGGCGCCCTTCGCAAAGGACTGCCACAACGCTACGAAATGCTTGAGCTCAAAAAGATGCGAGCAATGGATGGATAGTTGAGTTGACGATTCGTTGGCTAATGTTCACCGACGAATTCGAAATTGCCGAATCGAACCATCTCGGTTTCGTCAAATTTGACGGCAAAAAACGCGCGGCCCTGCACATGTACATCAACGCTTTTTGGAACTATCGGGCCGTTCTCCGCGGCAGGGCCAAAAGTCAAATGCGTATTGAATGTATTGATCTTGACACCAAACGCCGGCTTGATAGGCGCTTCGTTTTTCAAACTCAAATATTCAACGTAATGACCGTCTTTGACGACCTTCAGCGTGCCGTCAACGTGCTGCATGAACTCTTCTTCCTCATCATCGTCAGCTGGCACGAAAGCGAACAGCCAATAGTCGTCCGTTTCCTCGACTAGCGACAACGTGTCGGGCTGGATTGTTGCGCCGACATGTTCGTCATCGTCGTTGTCGGACCTGTCCGCCATTCGTTGCAGTTTTTCTTCGAGAAAAGACTCGGTTTCCTCGTCGGTCGGCGGGCGATCATCGACAGTCATCAGCATCCAACGCTCGTTTTCCGGCAGTCGGGGGTCGTAGTTGGCGACCTGCACGACATCCTCTTTGGTGGATGTTTCTGTGTAGGCCCAGGACTCCTGGAAACCATTGTCCAGCGCCTCGAACGCACGCTCGACAATAGCCTGATGTTCCTCGGCATGCGCGGCGGAAAGCGCGAGCACGCCCAGACAGGCAAAGAGTCTCCTCATGTGCGCCTAAGGCCGCCGCCGCAAGTGGAAATCAAACGACTCGCGCGTGCTGCTGTAGCGATTGTTGATCCAAAGTATCAGCATACCCTCGACCCAACGCGCATTCTCAATTCCGCCCAGATCGATCGGCTCAAGCCCCATACCGTCGACGAGTTTTGCAACGACACGTTTTGCCTTGTCGCTTTCGCCCACAAGCGGAATTGAGACTGGGCCGCCGGACTCAGACGGATCAACCATGGTTTTCCAATTCAAGGTACTGAAAGCCTTGACGACATAGGCCTGCGGAGCGGCCGCCTGAATGATTTCGGCGTTCGACGTATCTACGGCATGGCGATGGCTCGTCGCGCCGCGTTCCAATGGATTGGTAGGATCGATGATGATCTTTCCCGACAGATCGCCGAGGCCGCGTGTGATCTGTTCGACCATCAAGCCGGGTACCGCCAGCACGACAATGTCGGCATCGATGACAGACTCCGATGGCGTCGTGGCTGACGCTGTACCTTCGGTCTTCTCAAGCAGATCGCGCACCGATTGTCGATCCGGATTACGCGAGCCATAAACAATAGTGTGGCCCAAAGCCGCAAACTCCGGGCCCAACGCGCCTGCGACCTCACCGGTACCGATAACCGCAATGGTCTCTGCATGTGCAATGCTCGCCAAGAGCAATAGAGACGCAAGCATGAATCTACGCATGATCAGTTCCCCGTAGTTAGTTTCTAGTCGTTTGGGCGCGTCTACTGAGGTCGACGACCAAGCTTGCTGCTGTCGAGAATCAGATCAAAGCCCTGCATGTTCGCCGGAAGGACGACAACGCTGCCTTCGTTATCAGCAAACGCCATCAATGCCGAATTGACTTCGTGCTGTAAATACTCGGCCGTCAGACTTGAGTTGATAATGTTATTGGCCTCGGCGATGCCCTTGGCGCGCTCGATTTCGATCTCGGCGTCCTTTTTCGCGATTTCTACCTGGACCTCTTTCGCTTCGAGGCGCTTTTCAGCTTCGACGGCGTCACGAATCGCGGCCTCGATGCTCGGGTCGGTGTTGAGCGCACGAACGACGACGCGTGTGATCACGATATCGCCTGCGTCGCTTCGTTCGAGCCGGGTCTGAAGTTCGTCCAGCACCGCCGTTTGTAGAAATTCACGACGCTTGTGCAACTGTAGACTGTCGATTTCCGACACCTGCTCATAGATTGCCGAACGTGCTTCGCGCACGACGAGCCCATAGGCGGGCAGATAAGTACCGTCTGCGCCGCGACCGGCTGCAGCCGCATACTTGACCATCAGTTCCGACACCCGGTCCTGCGGCACGCGATAGAAGACCGACACGTCAAGGTCTTTCAACGACAGGTTGTCCGCCGCCTTCGGCGTCAGGTCGTTTATATCGATCGCGATTTCTTTGGCGCTAAATTCCAACTTGTTCGTCAGCATGGGCATCTTGAAATTGAGGCCCTGCAACTGCTCTTCGTGATTAACTTTGCCGAGTGTGCGTTCAACCGCGACATTTCCAGATTCAACCGTATAGGCACTCATAAATGCGATGATGACAACAATCGCGATCGGAAAAACCCCACTAATTGCACGTAGTCTTCTCACCATATTCTCCAAACTGACCGGGCGTGGCCGCAGTATATGCGAAGAGATTGCTTGGCGGGCATTTTGCCCTCGGCGCGATGGCGAGCCGCTAAAGACGACCTCATAAGCGCTTGTTTTGACAAAATATTCAGATCTGAGAAATCGGTCACGGCACGGACCTTAGTCTTGTTGCTAGTCTCCACGGTAAGCGGGCTACTGGTTGACAAGGACCGGCTGATAACAGGGGACAGACATTAAGCGATCGAGGTCGATTATGACCAAGGAACGAGATATGAAGAACCTGTTAATCGCAGCCTTATTGATAACAGCCGGCCTGTTAGGCGCGTGCAGTACTAACGGCATGCAACCGGCATCCGGCGTGCAACCGGCAACCGCTGAACACGTCACCCATAACGCGGGCTTCTTTCACACCGTCGCGCAACGACACGAGACTATGCTGCTGGTGAGCCTCGACGATGGCTCCGTCATAATGCAAACGATCGATTCGGGTGCCGACGTCTGTTTCAAGAAAAATACAGACAGTTCAACGACCTGCTTGAGGCAAGGCTCACCCATCATCGATCCAGCCACGAATACAGTGATCGGATTCGAGATGATCGAGGAGCAAATCGATCTGATTGCGAAGTCCAATTAGGTCGCACCGCACCGCCTACTTGCTATATTCCGTTTTGGCGTTATTTGCCGGGCACAGTAACTCGAATTAATCTTGCCGACTGGCGTGTCGCACGATTCGTGCGGCGTTGCGATCTGTTAACAATTGTGTCCGTCGGGAATCCATCGATTCCGATGGGCTAATATCGCCTCACCTTCTTTGGGGCTTCGGTTCGTATTTGTCCCTGGCAGGGTGAAATAACGCCTGGACGAACAGCTAAATCGAGGAAATCCAGGGCTATGCATCGCAGCCCCCGCAACACGTGGCGGGTTGCATGGGGACAGCAAACGTGAGGAACCACCCAATGAGAAACAAGCTAAAAGTAACGGCAACTGTTGCTCTGGCGACTTTGGTACTCGGGGGCTGCGCTAGCACCTACTCGGGTAGCGACAGCGCCTCGACGAGCTCAAGTGCCGCCGCAATCGAGTCGCAGAAGGCCGAGCTTGCTCGCCGCGAAGCCGCTCTTGCGCAGGAACAGTCGCAGCTGGAGGCTGAGAGAATGCGGCTAGAAGATGCGCGTAGCGGCCTGCAGTCAGCGTCACCGCAGATGGGCTCTGGCAGCGATAATAGCGGTCTTATGCCGTCGAATCCGAAGCCGGGCGAGTGTTATGCACGGGTGATTATCCCTGCAAAGTACGAGTCATCGACGGAAAGCGTTTTGGCGCGAGATGCGTCTGAGCGGATCGAGATCATTCCTGCACGCTATGACACCGTCGAAGAGACTGTCGTCGTCAAGGAAGCATCGAGCCGACTGGAAGTGATTCCGGCTGAGTATGAGACGGTGAGCGAGAGTGTCTTGGTCAAGCCTGCGTCAACCAAGTTGGAAGTCGTGCCGGCCACTTACGAGACGATCACAGAGAGCGTCATGGTCAAACCTGCATCTACGCAGACGACGGAAGTTCCGGCGGTTTATGAAACCGTAACGGAGCGTGTAATGGATCAGCCTGCACGTACCGAGTGGAAACGCGGTACCGGCATCGGTTCTGGCGGCGCTGGTGTCGCCCTGGCCAGTGCCACGCAGACGATTGAGCGCTTTGGCGATTTCAAGGTCGTTGAGACTCGCGTGGAAGACACCGGTGAATTAATGTGCCTGGTTGAGATTCCTGCGACGTACAAGACGATTGAAAAGCAAGTGCTCGTAACGCCTGCAACGACACGTACGGTTGACTCTCCGGCTGAATACAAGACGGTCGAGAAGACTGTTTTGAAAGCACCGGCCACCACGCGTGAAGTCACGATTCCGGCGGAATACAAGGCGGTCGAAGTGACCAAGCAGGTTCGTCCCGAGACGACCCGTGAAATCACGATTCCGGCCGAATACGGTGAGGTTTCCGTGACCAAGCTGGTTCAACCGGCCAGCGAGCGCCGTATCCCGATTCAGGCCGAGTACACGACGGTAACGCGCAACAACAAGATCAGCGACGCGCGCACTGAGTGGCGTCCGGTTCTGTGCGAAGTCAACATGACCCGCCAGAACGTCGCTGCGTTGCAGACATCGCTTAGCGAGACGGGTTGCTGCCGCTGCGGACCAAATCGTAACGAGTGTCAGGTCGACGGTGTTATGGGACCGTGCACGCTGAAGGCTGCACAGTGCTATGCAGAGAAGAACGGCCTGTCTTCAGGTGACAAATACGTCACGATCGAAGTCATCCGTCAATTAGGTCTTGAGTTCTGATTTGATCAAAAGACCTGCCCGAACGTTTGGGCACAGACAGCCACGTCCCTCGGGGCGTGGCTGTTTTTTTGTCCATGATTCGCTTTACGTAGAAATTACACTTACACTTAATGTTATTGATACGTTAAGTGCTTGCAATGGCCTACACCTACAAATATCCGCACCCAGCGGTCAGCGTCGATATCGCGATCTTCACGATCCGTGATGAGGCGTTGAAGGTGCTGTTGATCAGGCGCGGGCAGCCGCCGTACCGGGGAGAGTGGGCCTTGCCTGGTGGCTTTGTTGGCCTCGAGGAGAGCCTTAAGCACGCGGCCTGGCGTGAACTGAAGGAAGAGACTGGCGTCAATGCCGTCTATCTCGAGCAGCTATTTACGTTCGGCCATCCGCAGCGGGACCCGCGCGAGCGGGTTATCAGTGTCGCGTATTTCGCGCTGATTCCATCGGACAAGCTGGAGATTAAGGCAGCTTCGGACGCGGACAGTGTTGACTGGTTCGGCATTGAGGAGGTCCCAAAGCTTGCCTTCGACCATAAAAAGATTCTGAGAAAGGCGCTTGAGCGTGTAGCCGCAAAACTCGATTACTCAACGATCGCATTTCAACTGATGCCGGAGACATTCACGATGCCGCAGCTACAGCACGTCTACGAAGTGATTACCCGGGTGCCAACGGACAAGCGTAATTTCAGAAAACGCATGTTGGCCTTGAACGTCATTGAGCAGACAGGCGAGGAGAAGCGTACGGGTGCCCATCGGCCGGCAAAACTCTATCGAGTCGTCGATCGAAACAAGGTCGACTACATCAAATAGCCGGGCCACCGCTATGCGCCTGTTCTTGCGTCAGGCGAGGGCACTCAATACCCGAATAAACGCGCCTGGATCCGTGACACCAACAAAGGCGAGCCCGCTTAAAGCGCCGCATAGATGCGCATCGTGGTTAATGCGTCCTCGGGATTGTTTTGACGCCCAATAGGAGTATGCGACATAGCCAACCGCGAAAAGCGCAGCCGGTATCGGTATTGGAATTGGAATGATCATTAGCATCGTGGTCGGAAAAAACACAATGTAGGCAAATAGCACCGCCGATATGGCGCCTGACGCGCCCAAGGACGCGTATGCAATATTGTCTTTGTGCTTGAAGTAAGTGCAGGCGTGACTCGACACCAGTCCGACCAGATAGAGAATTAAAAACGGTATCGTACCGATATGACGCTCCATCGGAAAAGCAAAGAAATAAAACGTGAACATGTTGAATAGCAGGTGGGCGAGATCCGCATGGATGAAGCCACTCAGAACAATCGTGTCGTATTGCTGCTTACGCAAGAAATAATACGGTCGGAACAGGCACCGATCGATAATCTTTGGCATGCTTTTCATGCCAAGTAGACTGAATACTATAGTCAGAACCATGATTGCGAGCGCGCTGATTTGCCCCGATTCGAACATGTGTCGTTTCCCAATTCATTGCTACTTGTGAAAGGATAGTATTGCGTTTCGATCGGCAATGTTTCTCCAACCTCAATTTTTGGCAAGGAACAATGGCATGATTACATTGCATCACCTGGAGCATTCTCGCTCGCAGCGAATCCTGTGGCTACTCGAGGAGCTTGGCGTTGAGTACCAAATCAGCCACTACAGGCGAGACTCGAAGAGCAGTCTTGCGCCGCAGGAACTCGAAGCTGTACACCCGCTCGGAAAGTCTCCTGTTATTACCGATGGCGAGGTCACCGTCGCGGAGTCGGGCGCGATCATCGAGTACCTGGTCGAGAAATATGATGATGGGACGTTGTTGCCGAACCAAGGAGGTCCGGAGCGTAGGGCGTATACGTATTGGCTGCACTACGCCGAAGGATCATTCATGCCGCTGATGATTGTTGCGCTGATTCTGAACCGAATCGAGACGGCGCCGCAGCCGTTTTTCGTTCGTCCGGTTGCGAAACGTATTGCCGCAAAGGTTCGCGAGAGCTACCTGGCTACTAATGTTTCGCGGAATCTCAATTTTATGGAAGCGACGCTCGGAAAATCAGCATGGTTTTGCGGTGATAATATTTGTGCGGCAGACATTCAAATGAGTTTTCCGATCGAAGCTGCAGAAGTGCGGACAAGTCTAAGAGAAGATTATCCGAATCTCGCCGCATTTCTGAAGCGCATTCGGGCGCGGCCGGCATATCAACGCGCGTTGGAAATGGGCGGACCGTATCAACTGCTTGGCATAAACAAGCGTAGATAACAGGGCATCCTCCGGATGCGCGCAGGTTCGCAGCTCGGAGTGGTAGACTGAGTTCCACTGTGGTTGAGGAAAGAATGAGGAGTGCACATGGATCTTGGCTCAGCGCAAAGTATTACGCTCAGTAACACAGAGACCATACCAGGCCGGCGTATCGTCGAATTCTATGGCGTCGTTACCGGAAATACCGTTCGTGCCAAACACATAGGCAGAGATCTGATGGCCGGGCTCAAGAATATCGTCGGCGGCGAGTTAAAAGGCTATACGGAGCTTTTGCAAGACTCACGCAATGAGGCGACGGAGCGCATGATCGAACAGGCGAAATCAATGGGTGCGAATGCCGTCGTCAACGTGCGCTTCGCAACCAGTTCGATTGCGCAGGGTGCTGCGGAACTGTTTGCCTACGGAACCGCCGTTCGCGTCGAGTAAGCCGATGGAACCGGGAACCGTACAGCAATTTAACTTTTTCCTTAATTTTGGACTGCCGATACTTGTCATCGTATTCGCGTACTTCGTCGGCAACTACTTGGAAAATCGGCATTTTCGAAGCATCAAAAAGCGCGAGAAAGACCTGCACGGTTATCCCATCACGACGTTCGAGACGTTGCCTGCAAATTGGCAAGTCGGACAAGCACGCCTCGTCACCGGCAGCGTCGTCGTGTCGCTCGACTATTTCAAACGAATTATTGCGGGTTTGCGCAGCCTCATCGGCGGGCGCGTTAAGACTTATGAACCGTTATTGGACCGGGCACGGCGCGAAGCAGTACTTCGCGTTGCAGAACAGGCCAAGACGGCCGGCTTTGACGCGGTAATCAACATCCGACTCGAGACCTCACGACTGGCAAATTCGCGTGGTGATGGCAATGGCACCGCAGGCGTCGAAATGCTGGCATTCGGAACGGCCGTAACTCTCGATAGACGCTAGTAAACGCGAAAATGAAGTTCATTCCTCGCAAATCCCGTGACGATGTCAACATTAGCAGGGAGCATCCGCTCGTTGAAGCAAGCACGCTAGTTGTCGGAATCGGATTGATCTTCGCGGCTGTCATGGTGTTACTGATTTTTCTCGTCGAAGTAGCGCTGTACTTCGTTCCCGAAGAAAAAGAAATCGAAATGTTC
>Ga0224508_10003441_pt1 | contig 13077 bp, 9 predicted proteins | sample SF_Jan12_sed_USG_4_FD_170157 | JGI IMG/M metagenome (GOLD analysis project Ga0224508, IMG submission 170157) | Sediment microbial communities from San Francisco Bay, California, United States - SF_Jan12_sed_USGS_21 | ecosystem: Environmental > Aquatic > Marine > Sediment | place: USA: California...
GCCAGCGCATTCAGCGTCTCGGTGGTGATCTCGGGCATCCGCTGCGTCCTCACCTACGTGGTCTTTCCGTGGATCCTGCCGCTGTTGGGGATCGCCGGTGGTGTCGGCCCGGTCATCGGGCTCGCCGTCGGTACCGTCGCGATCTTCTTCAACGTCGCCAGCATCCGCCGTTTCCGGGCGGTTGATCACCGGTACAAGTGGCCGATCACCGTGGTCAACGTCGGTGTCATCATCCTGCTGATCATTCTCGTCGTGTTCGACGTCTCCGACCTCGTCGGCTGACACCCTCCTCTGGCCACACGACGAGCCCGTTCTGCACTCGGGCCGAGCCCACACCCGATCGCGAGTGCCCGCACGACCGACACCGCACTGTGACACGATCGGAGCAACGAGGAAGCCGCAGGCTCGACGGAAAGGGGGTCGACATGACCGCGACCGAGTCCTATGACCTGAGCGACCGGTACCTCGCTGACCATCCTGGGGCTTCCCGACCAGGTCCGCGGCTACGAGGATCTGAGGGTCAGCCGCATCGGCGAGTACCGAGCGGCGCTCGGCGCGGCACTCGACGCCTGGGCATGAGCCCCGCCTATGCCGCAGTTGCGAAGAGAATCTCACCTGTTGGCTGGGGTGAACCGCCGGCGGGCTCGACCGTGATTCCCCACCCCGTTGGGCGGCCGGGTAGCTCACCGAGTTCTCGAACCGTGCCATCGTCGTCCGGTCTGAACAGCACGGAGCGAGTCGCCCCGCCCGCATCGAGCATCCAGAGCGCGTAGACGCGGTCGCCGGCGAGCTGATCGAGGCCGGACGCGACGACGGCGACCTCGCCACTGCCCGCCGACCAGGCAACGGAGACAGCCGCCTCGCCGTCGCCTGCAAGCGGCTCCACGACGATGTCGCTCGTCGCGAGCAGGTCGACGAGCTGGTCGTCCGACGGGGAGGCGGAGCCGAGCTGGAATCCGATCAGGCCGACGATGAGCAAGGTCGCAGCGGCAACCGCGCCGTACAAGAAGCCCGTGGGCGCCACTCGGCGTCGCCGCGGCTCGATGTCGACGACCGGGGCGCGGGGCGACAACTGACGGGTGCGTGCGATCTCGGTGAGGACCCGGCCACGCAGGTGACCCGGGGGTTCGACCGGGTCGACGGCGAGGCGAGCAGCAGTCTCCCGGTACTCGATGACCTCGGTGCCGCAGATCTCGCAGTCGGGGAAGTGGGCCTCGAAGTCGGCGCGTTCGTCGGCATCGAGGGCATCGAGGGCATAGGCAGCGGCGAGGTGGTGCAAGTCGACCGTCATGGGCCTTCTCCGAGCTCGTCTCGCAACCGGATGAGTCCGTCTCGTATTCGGGTCTTCACCGTGCCCTCGGCCACGTCGAGCAACACGGCGACCTCGCGGTAGGCGTGGCCGCCGTAGTACGCCAGCTCGACGGCCTGACGCTGCAGCTCGGTCAGCGATCCGAGCGCACGCCGGACCCGTTGGCGGTCGAGGTCGTTCTCGACCGCCTCGTCCGGTGGTGGGGCGGTGAGGTCACGACGATCGGTCTCGCGTTGATCGCGATCTCGGGCCGACTGCTCCGACCGAACCCGGTCGACGGCACGACGGTGGGCGATGGTGGCGACCCAAGACCGCACCGACCCACGACCGGCCTCGTATCGGGGTGCCAGCCGCCACACTTCGACGAAGACTTCCTGAGTCACCTCCTCGGAGCGAGCCGGATCGCGGACCGCTCGCAAGACGATCCCGTGGACGAGGGGCGCCAGTTGGTCGTAGAGGCCGGCGAAGGCTGCCTCGTCGCCCCGCCCGGCGGCGAGCATCAACGTGTCCACTTCGGCCGTCGGGCCGAGGGGCGCAGCTGCGTCGGCCACCCGGTCTCGCTGCTCGCGGCGGCGACGTCTGCTGGCCGAGATCGGCCGAACGGAGCTCACGCCGGACATGTTCGCACGCGTCCGGGGGGTGTCGTCGGAGCGACTGCTTCCGCGCGCACCGTCATCATGTGGACGGTTCGGGGCCGAGGCCGGGATGGATTGGTCCTCGGACCGCCGTCACTGGTGCTCTGGCTCGGACGAGCCGTAGTGCCCCAGCGAGATCGTCCGGCTCAGACCATCGAACCCGACGTGACCATGGCGTATGCCGCCCGCACCTCGGGGCCATCCGAACCGAGGCGCGGCTCGATCGTCTCGCCGGCGCCCAGATCCCACGCGGCTGCGAGGTCGGCTGCCGGGCCGGCCGTCGTGATCGACGCAGCCTGGAGCGCGGCGCCGGTTGCGACGACCTCGTCACTGGCCGGTACGACGATCGGCGACTGCCGCAGGTCGGCGCACCGTTGCCGGTAGGCGCTCGATCGGGCGCCGCCGCCGATGAGGTGGACACGACCGCTCGTGTCGATGCCGGCTTCGGCGAGCGCGTCCAGACCGGCGAAGAGGCCGCACAACACGCCGTCGTGGGCGGCCCGGGCCAGCTCCTCTCTGGTCGTCGCCGTGCGAAGCCCGACGAGGGAGCCGGTCGCGTCGGGCAGGTTCGGCGTTCGTTCGCCGTCGAAGTAGGGCACGAGGGTCACACCGTTGAAACCGGACGGAGGGCCCGCTGCCAGCTCGCTCAGCCCCGCGGCGTCGGTGCCCATCCAGGCGGCGACAGCGTCGGTGACTCGTGTGGCGTTCAGCGTGCAGACGAGGGGGAGGTAACCGCCCGATGCGTCCGCGAATCCCGCGACCGCACCTGTCACGTCCGACGCCGGGGTCTGCGAGACGCTGTAGACCGTCCCCGATGTACCGAGCGACATCGCGATGTCGCCGACGCCGAGTCCGAGACCGAGGGCGCCTGCCATGTTGTCGCCCGTGCCCGGGCCGACTACGACGGCGCCCGGCAGGCCGAGGGCGGCTGCTGCGGCCGGAGAGAGCTCGCCGACGCTGGCATCGGGCCCGAGAACCTCCGGAAGCCGCTCGAGCCAGCGGTCGGCATCGTCGACGACCGCGGCCAACAGGTCGGTTCGGTATTCGTTGCCGACCGGGTCGAACCAGCCCGTACCCGAGGCGTCGCCGCGGTCGGTGACGTGTCGCCCGGTGAGCCGCCAGGTGAGGTAGTCGTGCGGGAGCATGATCTTCTCGATCCGGGCCAGCGACTCGGGCTCGTTGTCCGCCAGCCAGGCGAGCTTGGTGATCGTGAAGCTCGCGACGGGCACGCTGCCGCATCCGGTCGCCCAACATTGCGCGCCGAGTCGGTCGACGAGCTCGGTTGCGTGACGGGCAGATGTCGTGTCGTTCCACAACTTCGCGGGGCGCACGACTGCGCCGTGCTCGTCGACGAGGACCAGCCCGTGTTGTTGACCGGCAACTGCCAGCGCGACGACTTCGGCGCGATGGGCGCCGAGCTGCCCCACTGCTGCCGCGAGCGCATCCCACCAGGCGTTCGGGTCCTGCTCGGACACGGGCGAGCCGGTGGGAGGATGCGGGGCCGTGCCACGTGCCACCACTGCGCCCGACTCGATGTCGCGTGCCTCGACCTTGGTCGACTGGGTCGACGAGTCGACCCCGAGCGCGAGGGGCATCAGCGAGCGCGTTCGATGTACCGGGCCACCATGTTCTCGAGCGCTTCCTGGCGGCCGGAGGACCGTACCGGCTCGTCTCCGTTCATGGCCCGATCGTGCAGCGACGCGAGCGTCTCCTCGCCACCGAGGATACGTTGGCCGAGGGCTTGATCCCAGCCCGCATAACGCTTGGACCGGGCGTTCTCGATCGCGCCGTCATCCAGGAGCTCGGCTGCGACCAACAAGGCACGCGCCATCGTGTCCATGCCACCGATGTGGGCATGGAACAGGTCGTCCCGGGCAATCGACTGGCGGCGGAGCTTGGCGTCGAAGTTCAATCCGCCGGAGCCGAGCCCGCCGCCCCGGAGGATCTCGTACATCCCGAGCGACATCTGCTCGACCGAGACCGGGAACCGATCGACGTCCCACCCCAGGCGATCGTCGCCGGCGTTCGCGTCGATGCTGCCGAAGATGCCGGCTGCGAAGGCAGCCGCCACCTCATGGGCGAAGTCGTGTCCCGACAGCGTCGCGTGGTTGACCTCGATGTTGGTGTGCACCTCACCCACCAGGTCGTACCGCTGCAAGAACGCGTGCACCGCCGCGACGTCGAAGTCGTACTGGTGCTTGGTGGGCTCGAACGGTTTCGGCTCGATGAGGATCAGGCCCTCGAAGCCGATCTCGTGCTTGTATTCGACCACCAGGGTGAGAAATCGGCCGAGCTGATCGAGCTCACGCCCCATATCCGTGTTCAGCAGGGTCTCGTAACCCTCGCGACCGCCCCACAACACGTAGTTCTCGCCACCCAGCCGATGGGTTGCGTCCAGGCAGTGACGCACCTGACCGGCAGCGTAGGCGAACAGCTCCGGATCGGGATTCGTGGCCGCGCCCGCCTGGAACCTGGGATTCGAGAACATGTTCGCGGTGCCCCACAACAGCCTCGTCCCGGTCCGCTCCATGTGCCCTGCCGCCTCGTCGATCATCTCGTCGAGCAGCGCGGCCGACTCCTTGAACGACGATCCTTCCGGCGCGATGTCGCGGTCGTGGAAACACCAGAAGGGCGCACCGAGCTTGTCGAGGAACTCGAAGGCAGCGGCCATCTTCGCCTTGGCAGCGCCGAGCTCGTCGTCGCTGCCACCCAGCCACGGCCGGTCGAGCGTCCCGCCTCCGAAGATGTCGAGGCCGTCCCAGTTGAAGCTGTGCCAGTAACACACTGCGAACCGCAGATGATCCTCCATCCGCCTCCCGGCAACGACTCGATCGGCGTCGTACCAGCGGAATGCCAGCGCATTGTCCGACTCCGGCCCTTCGAAGCCGATGCGTTCGGGCACAGAGGTGAAGAAATCGGTCATGCTCACTCCTCGATCGATGACGCGGTCGCACGCCGCCGCTGGCTGTCCTGGAGCTTGCCATAGTCGCTCCCCGTCCGCATCACGCCGAACCGTTCAGCTCGCGACGTGGATCGGCACCCGCTCGAGGCGACCGAGCCGTTGCATCGCCAGCACGCCGAGGACAGGACCCGGGGCGAGCGCGGCGAAGGCCCAACCCCATCCGGCGGCCTCCTCGATCACCGGGACCAGCCAGATCGTCGCAACGGTCAGGACGAAGCCGGATGCGAGCTGGACGGTCAGCGCGGTTCCGACCAGGGCCGGGTCGGCATGTTCGGTGACGGCTGTCGAGAACTGGGCGGAGTCCGCAACCACCCAGAACCCCCAGATCACACCGAATGCGACGACCAGTACCGCCGGGCCGGAGAAGCCGATGACGAGTGCCATCGAACCGGAGGCGACAAGCGCCAGAATCGTGATGGGAGCTCGTCCCCACCGGTCCCCGAGCAGACCTGCGACGATCGACCCGGCGGCGCCCACACCGATCACTACGAACGCGAGCAACGATCCGACGCGAGCCGACTCGAAGCGCTCGGCGAAGAACACGCCGATCCAGGCCCACATCGCGTAGAGCTCCCACATGTGGCCGAAATAGCCGAGCGTCGCCAGTCGGACGCCCCGATTCGCCATCGCCTCGCGAGCCCGGCGGGGATCGAACGCGACCTGCGGGAACGGATACGGCCCGTCTCCGGCCCAGAACCAGGCCAGGAGTCCACCCGCGGCAGTGGCCACCGATGTGGCGAGCACGACACCTTCCCATGGCATGCCTCCCGCCGTGTTCACCAGATGCGGAGCGGCCGATCCCAGGGTCAACGCGCCGACCATGACACCGAGCGCCAGGCCCCGGCGCTCTCGGAACCACGTCGCGACCGCCTTCATGGCGGGCGGGTACACCGCGGCGAGAAACGCTCCCGTCAGCCCGCGGAACAATATGGCCACTGTCGCTCCGGGCGCCACGAGGAGGCCGAGGTTCGCGACCGCGGCTCCGGTCGCACCGATGAGCACGAGCATTCTCGGTGCAACGAGATCGGAGATGTTCGTCGCGGCGAGGACGACCGCTCCCACCACGAAGCCGAGCTGTACGGCGATCGTCAGCCAGGACCCGGTGCCGGTGGAGAGATCCCACCGCGCTCGGAGCTGTGGCAGCACCGCGCTGGCCGAGAACCACGTGGTCATGGCGAGGAACATGCTGACCGACAGCCGGACCAACGCCGAACGTTGACGAACCACGAAGAGGTCATCCTCCACGTGGTTCGTCGCTTTCATGCTGCATGAACCCGATGGTGGCCCGGCTGCTTCCGGCCGGCCTGCTTCCCGAAGCACGTTGTCGCCCGCCGGTCGAGGTCTCACCGGAGCTCGGACAGCTCCAGCGCTTCTCTGGCCGCAACGACGCCGACCACGATGGCAGCGAGCGGATCGGCCCACCACCAACCGAACGCCGTGTTGAGCGTGAGCGCGACGAGGATCGCTGTCGCAAGGCAGCCATCGAGAAACGTCAGTCTGGCCTCCGCGACGAACGGCTCGCTCCCGAGCTGGCGACCGACTCGGTTCTTCGCCCGGGCCAGCGCGAACATGACCACGGCGGTCACGGCCAGGTAGGCGATCCCGATGGGCGACGAGTCGGGCTCGGCCTGCGTCCACAGGGCACGCACGCTGGCGATCATCAGGTAGCCGGCCAACAGCGCAAACGCAACGGCCACGAGCCGGCGAGCCCGATCGTCACGCGTTCTCTGCTCATGATCGGCCGGCGCCATGTGCCAGAGGACGACCACCGACGCGAAGACCTCGATGAGCGAATCGAGGCCGAAGGCGACGAGTGCCAGCGAACCGGCGGCAATGCCCAGGCCGACGGTGACGAACACCTCCGCGATGTTCCAACCGATGGTGAGCTGTTGGAGCTGTCGACCGGTGCGTCGGTGGTCGTTCACACACGCTTCCTATCGACGACCGAGCACTCTCCCACCCACGACCTAGATTTGGACGAGGAAGTCCGCTGGACGACCGATCCCGAGTCGCACGGAGAGGCGATCCTTGGACCCCCGCATTCCCGAGCCGATGCTCCCCGACGGCATGGAGCTGACCCGGACCACACGCGAATTCGACGAGAACACCGTGCCGAAGGCTCTCCTGCGTGCCCATCAGGTCGCCGCTGGCGTCTGGGGCAACCTCGTCGTGACGTCGGGATCGATCGACTTCGTGTTCGAGGACGACCCCGGCTCACGGCGTTCTTTGCCGGAGGGCAGCTCTCAGCCGATTCCACCCCGACGCCCGCACCACATCGTCATCACCGGTCCGGCGTGCTTCGTGGTCGAGTTCTATCGATCGGCTTCGACGACGTTGTGATCGAACGGGCGACAGGCCCGAAAACGACGAAACCGCCGGCCGAAGCCAGCGGTTCCGTGATCTCGATCGGGATGGTCAGACGACGCGGACGTTCTGCGCTTCCTCGCCCTTGCGACCGGGAGCGACATCGAACTCGACGCGCTGACCCTCATCGAGGGACTTGTAGCCCTCACCTTGGATGTTGGAGTAATGGACGAACACGTCATCACCCCCCTCTCGCGAGATGAAGCCGTAGCCCTTCTCCGAGTTGAAAAACTTCACGGTACCGACGGTTGCCATTGCTGCTCTTTCCTTTTCTGCGAGGAGGTCCGGATGACCGCTCGCACTTCATTTCCGACCCCGTGCCGGTGTGGCCGGGGTCCATTCCCGAGCGGGGCGGGAACCAGCGACTGGCAACACGTCCGTACTCAAGATCTCCAGTGTGCCCCAAACGGCGCGGAAACCCACAGATTGTGGTCTGATCCGGCGACGCAACCCCATGACCAGCGCAAGCGCGACCTCGAACTGCACACGTTTCTCGAGGTCGGAGCGGGCAATACGGGCGGTTTCGGCCCACGCCAGGCTGCACAGCGACGCGATCAGGCGTAGTGTCCTCCGAGGTTCCATCAGTGGGGGGAATCATGGAGAACCGGGCGAGCCTTGCCGCTGTTTTGACGATGTCCGTGATCGCAGGTGTCCTCGCGGGCACCGCAGGAGCGGCGACAGCTCGTGCTGTGGCCTCCACGTTCGTCGTCGACACCGTCGCCGACGCGCACGATGCAATTGTCGGCGACGGCATCTGTGCGACCGAAAGCGGCGTCTGTTCGGTGCGCGCCGCACTCGAGGAGTCCGGTGCTGCGCCCGGATCCACCGTGCTGGTCCCTTCGGGCACCTTCGTCCTGACCGAGGGTGAGCTGAGCATCTCCGCGGCCACGACAATCCAAGGAGCGGCCGCTCCGCCGGGACCGGCCGCCTCGACCATCGACGCCGGCGGCGCCAGCCGCGTCGTCGACATCGACGCCGACGACGTGATCATCGGCGGCGTCGTCCTGACGGGTGGCAACGCCGGGAACGCCAACGGCGGTGGCATCCGCATCAACAACAACAGGTCACTGACACTCGTCGACTCGACCGTCACGGGGAACATTGCTCGCGACGGCGGCGGAATCGACAACCGGGGAACCCTCTCGATCGAGGCGAGCACGGTCGCCGTCAACACTGCGACCCGCAAGGGTGGCGGTCTTCGCAACGCAGGCGTCTCCACGCTCGACAACGTCACGATCGTCGGCAATGTCGCCGATCAGGGTGGTGGTGTCTCGAGTCCGGGCACGACGACCATCACCCATGCGACCATCATGCAGAACTCCGCAGGAAGCAGCTCGAGCGGCGGTGTCGACCGCAACGGTGGCAGCCTCGAGATCAGCTACTCGATCATCGCCGGCAATCTCAAGAGCGGCGGGTCCGAGAACCGCGACTGCTCGGGAACGCCCGATCTCGTCGGACTCAACCTCGTCAGCGTCGCGCAGGGCTGCAATCCCGTCGACCCGATCATCGAGGCCGACCCGATCGCCGGACCACTTGCCGCGAACGGCGGGCCGACCGAGACGGTCGCACTCCTCGACACGAGCCCGGCGCTCGACGCAATCGACGCGGCCGCATGCACGCTGGCGACCGACCAGCGCGGCATCCTCCGGCCCACCGGGCCCGGATGCGACCTGGGCGCCTACGAGGAGGCACCGCTCGACGCCACGTTCGCCCTCGACGTCGACACCGCCGCGTACGCGTCGGTCGACGACCCCCTGACACCCGATCCCGAGGTCGAGATCGGTGTGGTCGGTGTTCCGACCGAGCGGATTCTCGGCGACCTGATCGCGCGTAGCGAGGACCAGGTACCCGACGGTCCGGCGTCGACTGCCCTGCGGAGCATCGCGCTCCGCAGCATCGAGATCGAAGACCTCGCGCTCCGGTCCATCGACCCCGAGGCCACCGCTCTGCGGAGCATCGCTCTCCGCAGCATTCCGCTGCGATCCATCGCCCTGCGCTCCATCGCACTTCGCAGCATCGTGATCGACAGCGCGGCGCTTCGATCGATCGCGCTGCGCAGCATCCTGTTGTCCGACATCCCCCTGCTCGCCCAGGGAGGATGGGATGCGTTCCTCGCCGGCACGGCGTTCGACGGCCTGCCGCTCCAGTCGGTGACCCTCGAGGACCTCGACACGGCGGGTATCGGCCTCCCCGACGATCTGACGCTCGAGGACATCAACCTCGAGAGCACGGCCTTGCGGAGCATCGCGCTCCGGTCGATCCTGCTCGCCGACGCGGCCCTGCGCTCGATTCCGATCCCCGACGAGAACGGCGTGCTCCAGGACGGACCCGACGATCAGACCCGCATCGACGCCTGGTGCAGCCTCCTCGGACCGTTGTGCGGCAACGGGCCGGGCCAGATCGCATCGGCCGATCTCGGCCAGCTCGACCTGCTGTCGGTCCAGCTGGCCGGTGGCGATGTCGACTCCGTGCCTGTCTTCGACATCCCGCTGTCGAGCCTCGCGTCCACTGCGTTGCGGTCGATCGCGCTCCGTAGCATCCCGCTGAGGAGCATCAAGGTCGAGAACACCGCCTTGCGGTCGATCGCACTTCGCAGCATCGCCCTGCGCAGCATCGCCGACGGCGTCGACTACCTCGCCGGCATCGTCGACTGCAGCGATCCGGCGGGCTACTGCTCCTCCGACGCGACGAACTCGTTCACCCTCGGTGATGTGCTCGACCCCGCACTGATCGGCGACATCGGCTCGATCGCCGACCTGCCTGCCGACCTCATCGAGGGACTCAGCTTCGGCGACCTCCTTCTCGGCTTCGTCGCGCCGGACAATCCGGCATGGGAGTCATTCGACCTCGACGGAGCGCTGCTCCAGAACATCCCCGACCTCGCCGATCGTCAGCCGACGTTCGACTATGTCGCCAGCGTGACGATCATCGGCAGTCCCGCAGATCTCGACGTGACGCTCACCCTGCCCGCCGGGTTCGCGGCGGCGCGAGGCACGGGTGATCCGCTGGCGACGTTCGACGGTGCACCCATCGAGCCGCTCGACGGCGACCTCGGTCGGCTCCAGTTCTCGATTCCGGCCGTCGGACCCGGCGCCCACGAGCTCGTCGTACCCGCCCGCGCCGGTCTCACGACCGGCGTCGAGTTCGTCACCGTCGGCCAGGTCGTCGCCACCGCCGGCACCGAGGTCGCCACCCCCGACGCCGACACCGCCACCGTCAACGTCATCGAGGCTTTCGAGGACGACGGGATCGGCGCGCCCATTCCCGTCCTCACTTCGGGCGAGCTCCAACTGGCCCACATATCGCGCTCCGACGATGTCGACCTGTACGAGTTCACCGTGCCGGCCGGTCTCGACGGGGCCAGTGGCCGCATCTTGTTGAGCAACATCCCGATGGGCGTCGACTACGACCTCACCGTGTATGCCCCGGTGCAGGACCCACTGCGCAACCAGCCCACCCGTTCGCTCGACAGCGTCGGCGACATCGGCTTCGACCTCGACCCGACCGACGATGTCTTCCCGACCGATCTGACCGACGACGTGCAACTGAACGTGCCCGAGGATCGCGGCCTCGGGGAGTTCTCCGTCCGCGACGTGTCGACTCGGCGCTCCAACGAGGACGAGGAGGTCAGTACCGGCCCGCTCGTCGGCGGCCAGACGTATCACGTCGCCGTGACGTCGTACCTCGAGGATCTCGATCCAGCGCCCTACGGACTGCGGATCCGCATCGGCGACGCCGCTCCCCTGCCCGAGTGCGGCGCCGAACGGACCTTCCCCAATGCCCTTCCGCCCAGCGCGATCGCCCAACCGACGATCCCTCCGAACGTGAACACGCTCTATGTGACCAACACCCAGTGGCTCACCGGCGAAGTCGGTGACATCAGCGACATCATCGCGGCCGTCGATGCCACCGCCGGAGTCAACGGGGTGGTCCCAGTTCTCGTGCCGGTCGACGACTACCAGTCGGTGGCAGATCGGTATTCCAATGCAGCTCCCGGTGACGGTGGCTGGCTCGCCAACCGCTGCGATCCCGACGCGCGAAACGCGGTGGTGAGCGAGATCGGGCAGGTCATCGACGGCATCGTCGCAGCTCACCCCACGGTCGAGAACATCGTGATCATCGGTGGCGACGGCGTCATCCCGATGGCGGCAGTGCCCGACCTCACCGAGTTCGCCAACGAGTCCACATTCGCGCTGGAAGTGACGGGTAACGGCGAGAACAACGAGGTCGCTGCTGCGCTCGGCGCCGGGATGTTGCTCACCGACGACCCGTATGCGACGACGGCCGGCATCTCGATCCAGGATGGCGACCACGAGCTGTTCGTGCCCGAGGTGAACATCGGAAGGCTCGTCGAGACCGGGCCGGAGATCCTGAACCAGTTGACGCACTTCGCGCAGTACGACGGCCAGCTCGATCCATCGACGCTCCCCGGTGGTGTCAGTGCCGGTGTCACCGGCTACGGCTTCCTCGACGACGGAGCCCTCGCCGTGACCCAGGAGCTGGCGGCGGCTGCGACCGTCACCGATCTCACCGACGCCGACAACTGGGACCGCGACCAGTTCCTCGGTCTCCTCGCCAGCCAGGACTTCGGCATCATCTCGCCGAATGCCCACTACGACTTCGAGACCCTTCTCCCTGCGGCAGCCGACGGCACCCTGTTCGACAGCGGCGACCTGGTCAGCACCGCTGATGTCACCGGCAGCCTGCCGACCGAAGCCGTGATCTTCAGCATGGGCTGCCACGGCGGTCTGTCGGTCTCCGACGTCCAGCTCGGCTTCACCTCACCCGACTGGGCGCAGACCTACGCTGCCGGCAACAACCTGTGGGTCGCCCACACCACCTATGGGTTCGGCGACACCGACATCGTCGCGTTCTCCGAACGACTCACCCAGATCTTCGCAGCCAACGTCGCGGCCCTGATCAACGACGACCCGCAGGGGCCGGAGTCGGTGGGCACCGCGTTGCGAGAGGCCAAGCAGGAGTACCTGGCGACGACCCTCGTATTGAATCCATACGACGAGAAGGTCCTCCAGTCGCTCACCTACTACGGCCTCCCGATGTACGAGGTCGGGGGAACGGGCACGGCGCCCGCGGCTGCTGCCGCACCGGCCGCAGGTGAATCGTCGCCGGTCGCCTTCGGGTCGCCCGACACCGCGACCGGGATCACTCCGGTCGACATCCAACTCGATGTGACCGCTGGTCTCCCCGGTCCCGGCAATCTGAACCTCGTCTCGACCGAGGTGGGTGACTACTACGAAGTCGACGGCAACACAGTGATTGCGCAGTACCGGGCCGTACAGCCGTTGGTCAACGGGGTGATTCCCACCGCCTCGAGCCCCGCGGGCGGACTCCTGCTCACCTCGCTCACATCCCAGGACATCCCCGGCTTCGAGCCGTTCTATCTACAACCCACCCTCGACTCGAGCGCGAACGAGGGTCGCATCCAACCCGACGACGGCTCGTTCCCGGCCACACTGCAACGGGTTGCGGCGACCAGCGACGGCGAAGAGCGGCTGCTCGTTGCAGGGGGGCAGTTCCAGGACGGTCTCGACGGGGGCACATCCGTCCAGCGCCTCTTCACCGACATCGGCGGCGAGCTGTACCCGGCAGTCGACACCGGCACCGACGATCCACCAGGCTTCTTCCAGGTCATCGGGCGTGTCGGTGAGACCGAGGCGGTCGCCCAGTTCGAGATCACGACCGACGCCGACGCACAACGCGTCTTCGTCCTCTTCCGCGAGGGCGATGCCACCGGCCCGGTGGCCTGGCGAGGTCTCGACCTGTTCAGCGCTCCCGACGCCGACCCC
>Ga0224508_10003442_pt1 | contig 13076 bp, 11 predicted proteins | sample SF_Jan12_sed_USG_4_FD_170157 | JGI IMG/M metagenome (GOLD analysis project Ga0224508, IMG submission 170157) | Sediment microbial communities from San Francisco Bay, California, United States - SF_Jan12_sed_USGS_21 | ecosystem: Environmental > Aquatic > Marine > Sediment | place: USA...
AGCAACTGCGCTCGTATTTTGCGGGCGACCTGCATAAGTTCGAATTGCCTGTGGACCCGGACGGCACCGAGTTCCAACGCCAGGTCTGGAAAGCGTTACAGGCTGTTCCGTACGGAACGACGATTTCGTACGGCGAGCTGGCCAAACGTCTAGAGAAACCAAAGGCCAGCCGTGCAGTCGGTGCAGCCAATGGCGCGAACCCCATTCCGATAGTCATTCCCTGCCACCGCGTAATCGGTGCGAACGGTTCGCTCACCGGATTCGGCGGCGGACTGGAGGCCAAGCGTTGGCTGCTCGAGCACGAGCGCGCGCTCCCCGAGTCCGCCCGACAACGCGAGCTATGGGGCTGACTGCCGGGCAGGGCGGTTTTACCGGGTATCATCGCGCAACATCGAAATTCAGGGCGAGTCTCTTTGTTCTCCGCCGCCTGTGAAAATCCTGCGCGGGCGCAGCGCGCGTTTCATCAACAACGTGCCAAACAGGGCGTAGCCGGCAAATATCAGGCACACGTCGGCAATCGGCACACCCAGATCCGTCAGTGCGCCCATCGTGACCGGGCCAAGCGCGGAGGCGAATACTCCTAGTGCGTGGGTCAGGCTCTTGATCGCCCCCAGGTGAATTACACCGTACACTTCCGGCCACATTGCAGATACTGCGGTGAAGGCGATACCGACGTTGATCCCGGCCAGCGCCAGGTAAGGCCACGCCGCCCACTTGCTGTCGAACGCCCAGAAAACCAGCAGCGCGAGCGTCAGCGGCACAAGCATGATAGGCACCACGCGCGCCGCGCCGAAACGATCCACCAATGCTCCTGAAAACAGCGACGTGACCGTAGTGGTCACCGCATAGATGACGTAACTGCCAGTAATCCAGGCGTGCGACCAGCCTTTGGCATCGGCAAGATTGAGGTGGTGAAAGAACATCGCAGTGAGAATCAGACCTGGTGCCATCACACCCGGTAACAGTAGATAAAACCTGACGTCGCGAAGCATTTCGCCAACTGTCCAGGATCCAAGTCCGAAGGCCGCGTGCTGCGGCTTGCGCGTGAGTTCCAGATGCGCCTGGTGGCGTTCACTGTGCCCCTTGCACAGCCATAGTACGGCCGGCAGTAAGACGACACCTAACAGAACAGCCGCGCCAGCGTATGACGTCCGCCATCCGAGCAGAGCGATCGAGGCGACTGCAAGCACCGGCAGCACCGCTTCACCACTGGCGAAACCGATCGTGGCAATCGCTATCGCGCGGCCTCGTTCGCGTTGATAGTAACGCGCCATGCTGGTGATCGCCGTGTGGCTCATCAGACCTTGCCCTGACTGCCGCAACAGAAATATCGCAAACACCAGAACCAGCGCACTCGGCGTGAACGCGGTAACCAGACAGGCGACTATTAACAGGCCGCAGGCGAGCACGGTGTAGATCCGCAGGTCGAGCAGGTCCAGGTGGCGACCCGTCCACGGTAACAACAAGGCACTGCAGATAGTGCCTGTCATGTAGATCGTGCCCCAACTGGTGTGACTGAGATCGAACTCGGCCTGAATACTGGGTCCGAAAATCCCGATGAAATAGGTTTGTCCGAAACTCGAACCGAACGCAAGCAGAAAACCGAACGCGAGAAACCGCTTTTCACGCGCGACAAACGCGAGATATGACGCGATAGGCACCGCTAGATAAGTGCGCGATCGGATCGCAGAAAGTGTGGCGCGTCAGCCGACAACGACAAGGCCGTTCTGCGGGTCGACTGTCACCGTATCGCCGGTCTTGATACTCTGTGTAACGTCCTCTTCGAAGCGGTCCATGAAAGCAAGCTCGGCAAACGCGGCACCTTGCGCCATGATCGGATTGGCCGCATTCAACAACAGCGCCGCCGGCGCCATGTTGCGGGATTTCATTTCCCGTAACATCCACGCAGTCGCCACACCGCCTTTCGCAGTGTCCAGTACGAGAATTCTGCCGACGCAGCTTTGCCCGTGCAGGGCGTGCGCTTTGCGTGAAATTACTCCATTGATGCGGTCGAGATCGTAGCGGGCGCTGAAGTTGTCACTCGCAACCAGCGCGACACTGGCCATTTTCTCGCCGACGCCTTTGTGACCTTGAATCGTTCGTGGCATGTTGCCGCCGGATGCGCGTCAGATCAGCCGACCGTTGACGGCCGCGTCTATGCATTGCGCGGTCGTCTGGTAGTTGATGCACGTGTTAGTCAGCAGGATGTTCAGTTTCTGCATTGCCTCGATCGTACGGCGTTCCAGCGTTGCCCATTCCGAGCGTTGATGGATACGTTGGTAGCGGCACAAATCGATGCCGCGCGCGTCGGTGACCGTTGGCACGAGCACCCGGCATTGTGACGCCGGCAGCGTCGCCAGTTCCTCCAGGTATTCGACACCCGATTCACCCAGCGATTCAGTATCCGCCATCAGGTGCACTTGACTGACGGCAATAAAATCTGTCGCGTCGAAGAATTCACCGACCTCGATTTGTTCCCGCAACGCCCGCTGGCGACCGGGGCCGAACTCGCCCGCCAGCATCGCCTGTTCGTGGTCGCTTAATTGCACGTGGTAGTCTTTGCCGGAAGTGGCTGTAGCGGTTCGAGCACGAGCGTAACAAAAGTGCGCTCGACTGTATATTGTAACCACTTGACGCACTGCAAGCGGATACTTAGGCTAGCACCGAACAGCGCGTCGCCAATTCCTGCCGTTTCCGAGTTCGAGTTATTATTCCCCGTCAGTGAGCGATTATGGCCAGCGTTCTTACGCACATTCAAAAACAAGCGCAACGTGACTCGCGGACACCTTTTCTGATCGCACCTGAAATCGACACGCAGTTGACGTTTGCGGAGTTGTTGGCGCACACGCACCAGCTGGGAGCATATTTCGCTGCCTCTGGGGTCACGCCCGGTGCGAAGGTTGCGTTCCTGCTGGATAATGGCTATTGGACGACGGTCATACTGCTGGGCACCATGGCCAGCTCGCGGGTCGTCGTGCCGATGAACGCGATCGCCGGGAATACTCAGCTGGCGTACATTCTGCAGCACTCGGACGCGGAAGTGCTGTTCATCGCACCCGGCTATCACGAGCAGCTGGCCGCGCACCTGACGGAATTTCCGCGACCGTTGCAGGTGATCGTCGTCGACGAGAGGGAAGGGCCGCGCTGGCCCGTCAGCGATCCCGATACGATACCGCACCCCGTCGAACCCGAGGCCACTGACCCGGCCATGCTTCTGTATACCTCGGGCACAACAGGCTTGCCCAAAGGCGCAGTTTTAACCCATCGGGCGATCGTCGCCGGCGGACAGAACGTTGCGGGCGGACATGCGCTTACGGCTGACGATCGCGCACTTTGCGTTCTGCCTGTTTACCACATAAACGGCGCGATCGTAACGGTTGCCGCACCACTGGTAAGCGGAGGAAGCGTGGTCATGCCGCATCGCTTCAGTGCCCGCGAGTACTGGTCGCTGATTGCGAAGTATCGCTGTAGTTGGTCCAGTATCGTGCCAACGATCGTCAAATACCTGCTGGACCGGGCTGGCGAGGAGACCTACCGTTTCGGCGAGGACGCGCAACTAGGCGCTTTTCGCTTTGCCCGCTCCGCCACCTCCGCGCTGCCGGCAGCCATGCTCGAGCAATGGGAGACAACATTCAAAGTCCCGTTGATCGAAACACTGGGACTGACCGAAACCGCCGGCACCGTGATGACCAATCCGCCTCCGCCGTCAGTTCGCAAAACGAATTCCGTCGGGAAACCGTTCGGCTGCGAGGCACGTATCATTGACGACAACGGCAGGCCGCTGCCGGACAACGTCGGCGGGGAAATCGTCTACCGCGGCGATAACGTACTGGACCACTACTACAAGAATCCCCAGGCCACCGACAGCGCTTTTCTCGATGGCTGGTTTCGCAGCGGCGACCTCGGATTTCGGGATGACGAAGGCTACTACTTTCTCACCGGGCGCGCCAAAGAACTCATCATCAGAGGCGGCGAAAACATTGCGCCACGTGAAATCGACGACGTGCTGTATAGACACGATGCCGTGCTAGAAGCAGCAGCGGTAGGCGTTGTGGACGAGGCCTACGGTCAGGAGGTCGTAGCCTGCGTGGTATTGCGCGATGGATTCACCTGCAGCGAGGCGGAACTGAAAGCGTTCTGTGCCGAGTCTGTGGGCGCGTACAAAGCGCCAAAACGCGTGTATTTCATGTCTGCACTGCCGAAAGGCCCGTCCGGGAAAATCCAGCGCCTGAAACTACCGGAACTCATCGACACTTGCGGCACGGGACACGGTGCCGGATGACCGTAATGGACTGCCAACGCCACCTATTCGATGTGCCCGAAGACGTTCACTATCTGAACTGTGCGTATATCTCGCCACTGCTGCGCGCCGCAAAAGCGGCCGCCGTCGAGGGTCTGACACACGAATCACATCCGTGGACGATCACAGCGCCGGATTTCTTCTCACCGCTGGAGAGAATACGCGAGTCTTTTGCGCAACTGATCGGAGCGTCGGGCGACGATATCGCCATCGTCCCGTCGGCGAGCTACGGTATTGCCACCGCCGCCGCAAACATGCCTCTGAAACGCGGGCAGACGATTCTGACCCTGCAGGACCAATACCCCTCAAACGTCTATATCTGGCAAGAAATGGCGAGCCGCACCGGTGCTACGCATCGTGTAATCGAGCGGCCTGCGGACAATGACTGGAGCAAGGCGATACTGGCGGCGATCGACGACAATACTGCGCTCGCTGCACTGCCTAACAACCACTGGATGGACGGAGGCCTGGTGGACCTGCCCGAGGTACGTGAGAAATTGCAGACGGTTGGCGCCGGGCTGGTGGTGGACGCCAGTCAATCATTGGGTGCGATGCCATTGGATGTGGCACGCGTGCGACCTGATTTTCTGGTCACCGCCGGCTACAAATGGATGTTATGTCCGTACGGGTTTTCCTTTCTGTACGTTGCACCGCACCAGCAGGACGGTGCGCCACTTGAGCACAATCCACACAACCGGCGGGCGGGCGACGATTTTTCACGCCTTGCGGAACTCAAAAAAGAATTTGCACTGGGCGCACGGCGGTTCGATGCTGGCGAGCGAGCGCACTTCACCCTGGCTCCGGCGGCAACGGTAACGCTGCAGCGTTTGCTGGAATGGGGAGTGGGTAACATATATGCGACGTTGAGCGCGTTGACTCAGCGCGTCGCAGAACACGCGCAGCAAATCGGTCTCGTGTCGCTGCCGCCCGCTTTGCGAGCCGGACATTTCATCGGACTGCGTTTTCCGAGTTCGCGTTTCCCCGAAGGTCCACCCGGTGAATTGCAGGACGCATTACGCGATGCAAACGTATTTGTCAGCCTCCGCGGTTCATCGCTGCGCGTCACGCCGCACCTGTACAACAACGACGCGGACATTATCGCGTTGTTCGATTGTTTCGATGCTGTCCTTGGCTGACGAGGCGATATTGCGCGATCCTCCGCAATAACAAAAACCTTGTTCGAAAGTGTTTAAAAACAAGAATATATTGTATATACTTCATGCAACTTCATATATCTACTCGCCAAATCACGCGACAGATCAAGCGTTGAGTTCTCACGCAATTCACTTATTCACCAGCTTCTGACTTCGGATTTCCGGAGATTTATCCACGCTCAAAAGGAGCAACTACATGGCAGCGAAAAAGCGATCGGCGGCCCAGGATCTGGCCAAGCTTAAACGGGACGATGCCGCGTTCAGCGCATTATGCAGCAGCCTGGCAGACGACAGCGCCAAGGCGGCAGCCGGCATGAAACGCGAAGTCGATTCTTTGCGCAAGGACGCAAAACGCACCACGGCAACGGTGACGCGGTTACGCAAACGTCTTGCACGAGAACAGACGGCGCTCAAGAAAACCAATAACGCCGCGAACCGCAAAGCCGTGAAGAGCACCCAAAGCGAACTCGCGAAAGCTCGTAAAGAAAAATCGGGTAACGCCGCGACTCTCGCCACATCGCGCGAACACCACGCCGAAGTCAAAGCAATAGCCACACGGCATAAGAAGTATGCCGCGGCTATCGCTTCGGCGGACCGCGCGATGGTCAAGAAAAAGCCAAAACGCAAACGCGCTGCTAAGCGTAAATCGAAGTAGTAAAATTTGCCAAGTCGATCGGGCCCGGCAACGGGCCCGAATTGTTTTCGCTCGGCGAAACACCACGCATTCGGTGCCATGCAAAAATTCAACGGCTTTCCGCCATCCACACTGACATTCCTGCGCGGACTTCGTGCGAACAACAGTAAACTGTGGTTCGATGCGCATCGCAAACAATACCAGGCAAGCTACGTCGAGCCTGCAAAACAGTTCGTTGCCGCAGCCGGTGAACGACTGCGTCAGTTCGCTCCCGATATAGAAGCGCAGCCTCGCGTGCTGGGCTCGATTTTCCGTATCAACCGCGATACCCGTTTCAGCAAGGACAAAACTCCGTACAAGAATCATCTGGACTTGTGGTTCTGGGAAGGTGAGCGACGCGGGGCGGTGTCCGGATTCTTCGTACGATTCACGCCCGAGACCGTGAGCATAGGCGCCGGCTGTCACGGTCTGGATAAACGCCATTTGACCAATTTCCGGTACGCGCTAGGCAGCGAACCCGTCGGCCTGAAGCTCGCGGGTGTCATCAAGGCACTGGAAAAGAACCGCTACCATCTTGGCGGTGAACACTATAAACGCGCGCCGCGAGAATTTTCAGCAACCTGCAAAGCACTCGAACCGCTGTTGTTGTACAACGCTTTGTATGGACACTGCGATGAACCGGCCGACGACGCGCTGTTCGGTGAGGAGATTCTGCATCGTTGCGTGCGGCACTGGAGTGCACTGGCACCGTTACACCGCTGGTTGATCGAGCACGTGCAAAACGCTTGAATTGCTGACGAGCAGCCGAAACAACAGTTTATGAACACCGATCTGGCCTTTTGACGCACCAAAGGCCAGCGCCATAATACGAGAGTATGTGGGGTGGAAAGCCGATCGCTCGGGTAGTTACCGCCCAGATATACTAAGCATAGTATATTAATACTATGCAATGATATGTTACGCTTGAAGTTTCAAGCGGCCCTCGTTCTCACCTTTCTATTCCGCATCCCCCTGCGAGTGCGCCGTGGCGACTTCCTGCTGTGAGCGTCTCACCAGCTGTTGCAGCGGCGCTGACCCGAGAAATCTTTCTCCCCACCCGCACATCGTTCAGCGACCGTTAAGCGCATGTGATAAATGATGTACATCGCTGACGGCGCACACGTTACGCCATCTGCTGGATGACGAGATGCTAGCCACCCGAATAATTGGCATCTCGATTCGAGAATCAACTGTTTGCCCGGGTATCCGAGATGGAAACGTCCGTACAAGAAGCAGTCGCGAGCGTTGTGTTCCGTAACGTTGGTTTGACCTATCGCCCCGGAAGTACACCCGCGCTCGAGGACGTATCCTTTGCTATACCTCCCGATACGTCGGTTGGCATATACGGACCAAGCGGATGCGGAAAGTCCACGTTGATGCAGTTACTGGCCCGCTGTTGCGATCCGACGGATGGTGCGATCGCATTGCATGGCGTAAATCTTCGCCACTATTCCCTGGCGGAAATACGCAGCACTGTCTCGTTTGTTCCCAGATACCCGTTGCTGTTTTCCGGGTCTATCGGAGACAACATCGCGTACACCCGTCTGCAGGTCAGTCCCGATGAGATCGTTGCGGCGGCCAAGGCGGTCAACATTCACCATCTCATTGTCCAGAACCGGCGCGGCTATGATGTGCAGATCGGCGACCGGGGATGCCTGTTGACCGGATCGCAGCGGCAGCTGATCGCACTCGCTCGCGAATACCTGAATAATCCCCGTTTGCTGATACTGGACGATCCGATGGCGATGTCCGTCGACGGCGTCGATAATGACGTTTTACGGGCAATCAAGCTAATTTCCCGCAACCGAACGACGTTTGTCGCATCGCGAGAACTGGATAACCTCGCGCACTGCGATTTGATCCTGAGAATCGAGCACGGCCGCCTAGTAAGTGTGAACGCCGATGTAGATGCAGCAGCCTATGTCGCGGAAGCTCTGCCGATTCAACGTCACAGGAAATCCGAAATGCGGCCGGTCTCGGCAGTTGGTGGGACACCTTCATCAGCCGCGTGTTGATCGACGTCTGTTCCGCACCGGGCACAAACTTGCAGCCAGGATGTTACGGAACGCTACACATTACCATCAGCGAGCTGCTTCTCGAGTTGATCGAACCCGCCATCCTGGTGGTGACGGCAGCCGCGGTTGTCTACGTGTTGTCGAAAACCAACCAGCAGCACGTCACGCAGATGTCCTTGATCCGCTCCCTGGAAAACGGCCGCGCCAAGGGCCAGGAATTCCGCACCGAGGTGCGCGAGATGGTCAAGGGACTCGGACAGGCAATCGACACGCAGTTTGTCAAATGGGGTCTTACCGACGCCGAACGGGAAATCGGTCTGCTGCTGCTGAAGGGCCTCAACCACAAGAAAATCGCGGTCATGCGACAATCGAGCGAACGCACCGTAAGGCGCCAGGCCAGCTCGATCTACTCCAAAGCCAGCCTGAGCGGGCGGGCAGCCCTGTCGTCGTATTTTTCCTGGAGGATCTTTTGCCGCCACCGATCTAGCCGTGTGTGCGCTCATCTGCGCCGCATTCATCAGTGCTCACGCGGTCGAGAAGATCCGAGCGTCATCAAGCGTATCCTCGAGCACGCTGGCGCGGTGCGATGCGCACCCGCCACCACCCCCGGCGCGCTTGCCTGGCCTGACGCAGCCTCGGCAACCTGCCGCTGTGACGCACAAGGTACGCCGGTTCGAAGTCTTCAACGAATGAGCGTGCGCCGGGCGCCGGTAAACCAACCGCACCTGCCCTCCTCCGCACGATCGACTCCTTTCGTTGCAGGAAAACGTAAACACGCCACAAAAACCGACGTTAGGGGGCCAAAGAGTCGACACCCATCGTTGTGGAAAACCATGAATATGCAAAAAAACCGACATGCAGATTGAGCCTGAAAGATTCTTCGATGCAAATCTCATTATTGCTTTATACTCCTACGTTTCCACTGTCCAAAACAAAATCAAGTAAAAATAATCTTCGTTGGCCGTTGGTCACTAATCACAAACTTTTCATCGAGGAAGTGTAATGACTAACACAAGTATATTCGATCAGCTAGAATCGAAAGTGCAGTCCTACGCCCGTTCATTTCCCTGTGTCTTCGATCAAGCGCGGGGCGCTGAGCTATGGGATATCAAAGGACGTCGATACCTGGACTTTTTGTCAGGTGCCGGCTCGCTGAATTATGGACATAACAATCCCGTCCTAAAAAGCGAGTTGATTAAATATATCGAGAACGATGGTGTTGCCCATGGCCTCGATCTGCACACCGCGGCCAAGTCACGTTTCCTGGAAGCGATGCAGGATATCATCCTGGCACCGCGTCATATGGACTATGTGGTGCAATTTTCTGGACCCACAGGAACCAATGCGGTAGAAGCAGCATTTAAACTCGCCCGTAAGGTCACTGGCCGTACCAACATCATTTGCTTCACCAACGGTTTCCACGGTGTATCCCTTGGCGCACTGGCGGCCACAGGTCATCAACATTTTCGGGACGCGAGTGGGGTGCCTTTATATGGCACGACCCGGATGCCCTACGATGGCTACTTCGGTGACGATGCCGATACCTTAGCGTATCTCGATTGCATCCTCGCGGATCGTTCAGCCGGCATTGATCGTCCTGCTGCGGTAATCGTCGAGACCGTTCAGGGCGAAGGGGGCCTAAACGCTGCACGGAAAGAATGGCTGAGGCGTCTGCAAGCGCTGTGTCATCAGCATGACATGCTGCTTATCGTAGATGATATCCAAGCGGGATGCGGTCGAACCGGCAGTTTCTTCAGCTTCGACCTGTTTGATCTGCAACCGGATGTCGTTCTGTTGTCGAAATCGCTCTCTGGTTTTGGCCTGCCCCTTGCCGTGGTGCTACTTCGGCGAGACTTAGACCGCTGGAAACCAGGCGAGCACAATGGCACATTTCGGGGTAATAACCACGCTTTTGTCACTGCAGCCGCCGCGCTTGAACTCTACTGGCGAACAACGGAGTTCGCCGAGCAGGTACGTGCCAAGGGCGATTATCTCGCTCGGCGCCTGCAGGTGTTTGTCGAGCGGTTCTCGCCGCACCTGGTCGAGGTGCGCGGCCGGGGCATGATGCGCGGGGTGCTTTGCGCCGATCCGAAATGGGCCGCAGCTGTTACCGCAAGGGCTTTCTCGTCCGGGCTTATTCTGGAGCGCAGCGGCCCTGAGGACGAAGTCATCAAGTGCATGATGCCGCTGAATATCCCCGAGCCTCAATTGGAAGAAGGACTGGACATTCTGGAAGGGTGCTTCAGCGAAGAACTCGACGAACGCGCCGCTTGTGCACCAGATCAGGTTTCGCACGTGGCGTAAGCGCCGCGCGCGAAACCAGATGTCTAAAGTACCCAACTCAGCGTAGGGACGTGGCGCTTGCGTCCGTGAGTGACGATGTCGCACAAGTTGCGGACAGCGATCAACGGCTGTTGCTTCGCCGCGGTTCGCAGCGCTTGGTTGTGTTTCAGGGTTGTCCTGTCTCGTCAACCACCCGCTCATTGCGCCGGGCTGGGGCGAAGATCGGGTTGGCTCTCTCCTCGGATGAACTTCGCACGATGACCCGGATTGACATCTATGACTACGGGTTCATCTCATTGCGGGCACATTCTGCCTCAGCTCTCGACTCCGCCATCACTGATCTGGCACGAAACAACTGGACACGGCAGAGGCACGATCCGCCGCAAATCGAGGACGGTCCCGGCGCGCGCTCGCAGGGCACGAACGCGGAACCGATGAGAAACGGGTGTGTGGCAAGTCCCGTTCCACTAACCCCGCGCAACAACAAGACTAGCGAGTTATGAATACCACGGTAGACTCTGCGTTAAACACAAACTATGTATTGACTGTACGGCAAGCAAATCACGCTGTTCGCTGGCAAGAGAACGAACGGCTCGAACATTTGTTCGAACAACGCTGTGACGCGTTGGAAGAGCTCAATCGAGAGGCACATCCAGCGGTGATCGGCTGCGATGAAACGCTCTCCTATTCCGACCTCGACAAACGTGCCAATCAGCTTGCGCGCTATTTGGTCAAGCGCGGCGTCAAACCCGGTGACCGCGTCGGTTTGTTGTTAGACAAATCACCGTGGTGCTACGCGGGCTTGCTCGCCGTGCTGAAAGCCGGCGCGGCATACGTCCCACTCGACGCCAGTTTCCCTCGCGACCGCATCAGCTATATCTTAACCGACGCATGCGCGAACATCGTTGTGAGTCTCACATCGCTTGCTGACAGCCTGACTGACATCGATGTAACCATGATCTATCTCGACCGGGAGATCGCTTCCATCAACGCGGAACCCGACGAGCGACTCACGGGGTTCGAGCAATGCCCGACGGTGGACGAGCTTGCCTATATTATCTACACGTCGGGGACCACCGGAAAACCAAAAGGAGTCGCCGTCAATCACTCCAGCATCTGTAATTTTGTCAAGGTTGCCGGGGAGGCCTATGGTCTGCGCCGGGACCACCGCGTGTATCAAGGCATGACCATCGCGTTCGACTTCTCGGTCGAAGAGATCTGGGTTCCGCTATGGGTGGGCGCAACACTGATTCCCAGCCCGCCTGACGCTAAACTGCTGGGGAACGACCTGGCCAATTTCCTCAAGGCGAACGCGGTCACGGCATTATGCTGTGTGCCGACACTGCTGGCGACGCTTGACGAGGTGCTACCCGACGTTGATTTTCTTTTGGTCTCAGGCGAGGCTTGCCCGCGCGACCTCGTCGACCGCTGGCATGCACCCGGGCGCCGATTTCTCAATGCCTACGGGCCAACGGAAGCGACGGTAAGTACGACATTGGCTGAGCTGCGCCCCGATACACCGGTGACCATAGGGGCGCCTCTCCCCACCTATTCGGTAGTTATCCTGGAAAGGGACCGTGCAGCAACGGTAGCGCCCGGTGAATCGGGCGAGATAGGCGTTGCCGGTATCGGGCTGGCGCTGGGTTACGTCAACCGCGAGGAGCAGACGAAACGGTCATTCATCGACGATTTCATTGGTATTGCCAACAATCCCTCCCGACGTATCTACCGCACCGGCGACCTCGGCCGAATCAATGAGCACGACGAGATCGAGTATCTCGGGCGTATCGATACGCAGGTGAAAGTGCGTGGATACAGGATTGAACTTACGGAGATCGAGTCAGTGTTACTGCGGATCCCGCAAATTGCTGCGGCGGTCGTCGACACCTACGAGCCGGAGCCTGGCGCCTTGGAACTCGTTGCTTACTACACGCTGAAGCAAGGCGCGACAGAGCTGAATCAAAAGGACATAGCCGCACAACTCCACGATCACCTACCTGGCTACATGGTGCCGGCTTTCTGTGAGCAGCTGCCGTCGATACCGATGCTGCCCAGCAATAAGGCGGATCGGAAACGACTGCCGCCGCCCAGGGGTCCGCGGTTTGTTAATCGGGACACGGATCGTGTCGCTCCGCGAAGCGAGTTGGAAAAGTCGCTCGCGAGCGCGTTGGCCGAAACGATGAAAATCGACAGAATCTCGGTGACCGATCATTTTTTTGAAGATCTCGGGGCCCATTCTCTGTTGATGGCGAAGTTCTGCGCGAAGCTTCGGGAGCAGTTACCCCACACCGATGTATCGATGAGAGATGTGTATCAACACCCTACCATTGCTGTGCTTGCGAATTACCTCGACACGAAGTGGAAGGTCGAGCCGGCGTGTGCTGCTCCAGAGAACTACCGGATACCGACCAATCTGGAATACTACGGTTGTGGCATGCTGCAGCTCATATCGTACGGCGTATACGTTTTCCTCGGCTTTTGGGTCCTCATCCAGGGTGTCATTTGGGCTGTAGAAGGGAGTACCTGGCTTACTCTGTCCGTTCGCTTCACTACTTTCGCGGTCGCGCTTTTCGTCGTTTCGAGTGCGCTACCCATTGCAATGAAATGGTTGGTAATCGGCAAATGGAAGGCCGAGCGTATCCCCATTTGGA
>Ga0224508_10003443_pt1 | contig 13076 bp, 12 predicted proteins | sample SF_Jan12_sed_USG_4_FD_170157 | JGI IMG/M metagenome (GOLD analysis project Ga0224508, IMG submission 170157) | Sediment microbial communities from San Francisco Bay, California, United States - SF_Jan12_sed_USGS_21 | ecosystem: Environmental > Aquatic > Marine > Sediment | place: USA...
TACTTCATTAGTGTATTCCACAATGGGGGTAGCATCTGAAGCCAAGAAATACTCGTTTTTTCCAATACCAACTACTAGAGGGCTTCCTTTACGTGCGGCGATCAGTGTACTGGGGTCGTTTTGGGACATGATCACAATAGCATAGGCCCCCACTACCTTAGTAAGGGCCAGCCTCACGGCCTCCTCTAGCTCAACATTATTGTTTTTGAGTATATCTTCTATAAAATAAATGAAGACCTCCGAATCCGTATCACTCTGGAATTTATAGCCCCTGTTCTGCAAATCAGTCTTTAGGGCCGCGTAGTTCTCAATGATTCCGTTGTGGATTATGGCTAGATCTTCTGATTCGGAATAATGCGGGTGTGCGTTGACATCGTTGGGCTCACCATGAGTGGCCCAGCGGGTATGGCCTATACCGATATTACTCCGGGGATTGGCGTCCTTAATGTGATCCTCTAAATCGGAAACTTTCCCCTTCTTCTTGTAGACGTTGAGCCCGGATTTCTCAATTAGTGCGATTCCCGCACTGTCATATCCTCTGTATTCTAATCTCTTTAACCCTTTAATAATAATAGGGGTTGCCTGTTTAGGGCCTACATAAGCTACTATTCCGCACATACTTTATAAAGATATGAAGAATTTCTGTAATTTATTTAAGTTTTGTTAAAGATATTTTCAATCTAAGGTCATCCGGCCTTATGGCAAAGCGATCTAAATTTCTTCCAAAGTCCCTTACAGCAGTGGGACTCTCTACGAAACTAAATGGTACTATCAGTATATTTTGAGCATCCTCCCTGGTGATCAAACCATCCGCAACAAGCTGCAGGAACATGGTAAGTTCTGGATTGTATTGGAGGTCGGTAGTATCCAGTTGAGCGCGCTGGGATTGGCTAGCCAGATTAAAGGGGTCATTGCCGTTACGCGAAGCACTAATGTACACCCCATCAGTTTGTATAGTATTGGGAAAGGCAGGGTCTGTATCGGTGCTTAAAAAGTCGTTGGTATCGTTTGTATAGAAAAAGGACATTTGAATAGGCGGATCAATAGTGCTGGTGAGACCTTCCAGATTGGTCATAACCAATTCCGCTTTGTTGATCACCACAGTGCCTACACTGTCTTCGTCCAGAAAATCGAAATACGGTTGAAAATCCAGTTTTGGTACTAGCCCTGTACCCGTTTGCAGATAGCTTCTTCCATCCGGAGGATCAAATTGAGTAAGTGGAACAATTCCTGCCAGATTACTGCCCGAAAAATCCGGTATGATCTGGTTGTAATAGGTGGAATACAATAGTGTTACTGTATTGACCACAGTGTCGGAAGTAGTGTAATACAGGGTAATGCGGCTGTCTTGTGAGGTAGGATTGAAGCCAATCACCGATTCGCTGACAGGATCTGTCCTTAAGGTCAATCCTTTAAACTGCTCCAAGAAATTAGCATCATTAGCACTATCTTTGTCATAATTTTGCAAAACGGTAAACAACTCCTCCTTTAATGAATCAAGGTTAATACTTATGAGCGTATCGGCTTGGCTTACTATAAATGAAGTATCCGATAAGCTCATGGGATCAAAAAGCGTACTCTGACTACTGTAGTATATGGTGTCGATGACCAATTGTTCTAGCAAGCGATGTACAGACAATTGGTGCGGGGTGGCGAAATCATCCCCGTAAAAATAACTATACCTTAGATTCACCCGAAGGGAATCAGCAAAGGTCACTTCCGATGGAATGGTGACAGAAGAAGTAGGCGGCAGTATACGAAAGTAACTTTGCACATGAACATTCCCAAAGTCACCATCGAAATAGTCACCGGTTAACAGGATGCCCCGGTTAGTAGTGTTAATACTGTCCAACTGTACCGTAGCAGCAGGTATCGGAATTTCTAAGCTTAGGACCGATAGATTGTCATTGGGGGGAATAAGCTGAAGTCCCAGTTCCCCGGGATCTTCACATGAAAAAAGGGCTGATGTAACGACCAGCCCAAATATTCCCACATGTTTGCCACTCCTAGCTAACCAATTCATTATACAGGTTATAGTAGGAGTCCAACAGATTATCATCTTTTTCAATGGTTTCTACCTTATTCTCTTTATCCAACACTTTAAACAATTTCTCCAGACTCACGCTTACATCCTCTTCCGCTCGAATTACCGCGTCGGAATATTCAGCTCCCAACTTTATAAGACCATCGTAGTCCGCTGATTTCAAATTCGACAGCATACTGTCTTCAATATCCATCATCTTTACTTTCTCGATCATGTCTTCGTCGAATTTATGACTAAACCCGTTGTCATACACGGTGAAAACGGTCTTGGCATTTTGGAAAATAGGGTCGTTTTTGTAAGTAGTTTTTAAATACATTGGTATCAAACTGGTGATCCAGTCATTGCAATGCACGATATCCGGAGCCCATCCCAGTTTCTTAACAGTTTCAATAACTCCTTTACAGAAGAAAATAGCTCGCTCATCGTTGTCTTCATAAAATTTATCTTCCTTGTCAAAGAAGACGGATTTTCTGTGGAAATAGTCTTCGTTGTCGATGAAATAAACCTGCAATTTTGCATTGGGCACAGAAGCTACCTTGATCACCAAAGGTTTCTCTTCCTCACCAACTGCAATGTTTATACCCGATAGTCTAACTACTTCATGTAACCGGTTCTTTCTTTCATTAATTATCCCAAATCTGGGAACCAGAATTCTTATTTCCATTCCTCGTTCTTGCATACCTTGGGGCAACCGACGTACAAAGTCGGCCACTTCCGAGGTTTGAAGGAACGGATTAATCTCACTAGCTACATATAGAATTCGAAGTTTCGACATAATTATCTGATTTTTAATAAAGACTCGTTACGGGACTACAAAATTACAAAATTATTGCCGATTTTCAAGATTATTTGTGTTTTTACCAGTACTTTAAGCACGTTGCATGCAGGTATTCAAGGATATTAATACACTTCGAGAATTCACTTTTCAACAACGAAATTCCGGACATACCATTGGCCTGGTCCCCACTATGGGCGCTCTGCATCAAGGACATCTGACGCTCATTGATTACTGTAGCCGCCAAAGCGATGTGATCATTTGCAGCATTTACGTTAACCCTACACAGTTCAATAATCCTTCTGATCTGACCAACTATCCCAGAACGCTCAATGAAGATCTTTTAGCCCTGGAAAACACCGGGTGCCATGCGGCTTTTGTTCCGGGCGACAGCAGTATGTACCCTCAAGAGCCGCGCACCAGCGTGGAATTTGGGGCATTAAGTATGGTCCTGGAAGGGGAACACCGTCCCGGACATTTCAACGGAGTGGGACTGGTAGTAGCGAAACTATTTAATATAGTACAACCGGACCACGCTTATTTCGGACAAAAGGACTGGCAGCAAGTGGTGATCATCAAACAGTTGGTACAGGATCTGAGTTTTCCCATTGAAATCCGTGAGGTGCCTATCGTACGTGAGTCTGATGGACTGGCTATGAGCTCACGAAATCGCCGGTTAACGGAACAGCAAAGAAGATTAGCTCCCCAACTATACTTGGCAATAAGCACAGTTCGAGAACATCTTCAGGCCGGGGGTTCAATCGAGGAATCCGCCAAGAAAGGATCCGACCAACTCCAGGGATTTCCGGAGATCAATGTGGAGTATCTGGAGGTGGTTGATGCGGAAACACTTAATACTCCCCGCCAACCTTTGGGTAACCGCACACTCTCAGTTTGTATTGCCGCCCGCCTAGGAGAGATCCGCTTAATTGATAACGTTAAGGTTTTTTCTCCCGAACATGTCTGATTCCTCTCCTAAATCTAGGTTTTTAAAAAATTCTTTGCAGTTCCTGGTTTCGTTTGGGGTCGCTTTTGGCATATTCTGGTACCTCTACGGTGGTAATTTACCGGCTACTATACAACGTCTTTCCGAAGTAGATTACCGTTGGCTTTCACTATCTATCTTACTAGGTATATGGGGTCACTGGCTTCGATCGTATCGCTGGAAGTTACTTTTGATCCCCACCGGTCATAATCCATCCAACTGGCGTGCTCTTATGGCCCTGTTTCTGGGATACCTGGCCAATTTAGCGTTGCCCAGACTGGGAGAGGTTACCCGCTGTCTTTCCCTGCGTAAAACGGACAAGATACCCGTGACCATCTCCTTCGGCACAGTGGTAACAGAACGCCTATTGGACGTACTTTGTTTAGCTGTAATCACCCTAGCTGCCATATTCATAGAATTTGAAAAGCTCAGTGAATTCTTTGGAAAATTGTTCAAAGAAAAGCTTAGCGGAATTGAGCATCTAATAGTTCCATTGCTGTTGGGATCACTTGGCCTAATGGTATTACTGGTCTTGATCTGGTGGCGATTTAAGGATCGTATTAGAAAAACTTTCTGGTGGAACAAACTGCGTTCGGGCTTACGAGAGCTTTGGAATGGACTCTCCAGCATATCAAGAGTAAAGCAACGGTGGCAATTATGGGGAAGTACCCTGTTGATCTGGATGGTGTATTTCTTCATGAGTTATGTAGTTTTCTTTGCACTGGATGCAACCTCTGGACTGAATTGGCAGGCCGCTTTGTCCATGCTGGTAATGGGGGGGCTGGCCATGAGTGCACCTGTTCAGGGTGGACTAGGGGCTTATCACTACCTGGTAAGCGCTTTATTGATTTACTATGGTGTGGCCAGGAATGACGGACTGTTCTTTGCTTTCGTGCTGCATACTTCTCAAACGCTTTTAGTGATCATAAGCGGGCTGGTATCCTTAGTGCTGGTATTCGGGATCAAAAAATCAGCAGTTAAAAGCCCCTCATCGCCATCCTAGTTGTGGAAAATATTTAATAAATTTGCCGTTTCTATATAATTGATATCGAATCAAATACGCGCATAATAAATGGCTATAATTTGGATAATATTTGGGGTTTCATCACTAATCAGCTTACTGATAAGCAATCAACTGAAGAGCAGGTTCAGAAAGTATTCTCAAACCCCCTTAAGGTCTAATCTAAGCGGAAAAGAGATCGCGGAGCGCATGCTGGCCGACAACGGCATTCATGACGTAAAGGTAATTTCAACCAGAGGACAACTGACCGATCATTATAATCCCATCAATAAAACCGTGAATCTCAGTGAGGTAGTTTACAACGCCCGCAATGCTGCAGCGGCGGCGGTGGCAGCACATGAATGTGGTCACGCAGTACAACACGCTACGGCCTACCGCTGGCTGACCATGCGCAGTCGACTGGTGCCGGTGGTAAGCTCCACCAGCCGATGGATTCATTTAGTTTTACTGGCCGGCATCGTATTGGTCCAGTCCTTTCCTTATTTATTGCTGTTCGGCATTCTGATTTTCGCTTGCACCACCCTGTTCAGCTTTATTACCTTACCGGTAGAATACGATGCTAGTAACAGGGCACTGGCTTGGATCGATCAAAACGGAATTGTCACCTCCCAGGAACATTCAATGGCTAAAGACGCCTTAAAATGGGCCGCCAGAACCTACGTGGTAGCAGCATTGGCTTCACTGGCCACCCTCCTGTATTATGTCTCAATATTTTTAAGAAGAAGATAAAAGCATGAATTTTGACTTAACCGAGGAACAATTGGCTGTACAGGAGGCAGCCCGGGAGTTTGCCAGAACAGAACTTTTACCCGGGGTAATCGAAAGGGACGACAAACAACAGTTTCCTGCCGAACAAGTAAAGAAAATGGGCGAACTGGGTTTCATGGGTATGATGGTTGATCCGAAATACCACGGAGGTGGTATGGATACCGTTTCCTACGTATTAGCCATGGAGGAGATGTCTAAAATTGATGCCTCTGCTTCTGTTGCTATGTCTGTAAACAACAGCCTGGTATGCTGGGGACTGGAAAAGTATGGTTCGGAAGAACAAAAAGAAAAATACCTGAAAAAGCTGGCTACCGGTGAGATCATTGGGGCTTTCTGCCTTTCCGAGCCCGAAGCGGGCTCCGATGCTACCTCCCAACGCACCACTGCCGAGGATAAAGGCGATCACTATCTGCTAAACGGCACCAAAAACTGGATAACCAATGGCAATAGTGCGTCGATATATCTGGTAATGGCCCAAACAGATGTGGAAAAAAGGCATCATGGAATAAATGCCCTGATTGTTGAGAAGGAAATGGAAGGCTTTACCGTGGGCAAAAAAGAAGATAAACTGGGCATTAGAGGGTCCGATACGCATAGTCTTATGTTCACTGACGTCAGAGTTCCCAAAGCCAATCGCATCGGTGAAGAAGGGTTCGGGTTCAAGTTTGCTATGAGCACTCTCAACGGTGGCCGAATCGGAATTGCTTCGCAGGCCTTAGGAATTGCCTCCGGAGCCTATGAGCTGGCCTTACAATACTCCAAGGAACGCAAGGCCTTTGGGGTGGAGATATCCAAACACCAGGCCATACAATTTAAACTGGCCGATATGGCCACACAAGTAGATGCCGCCAGGTTGCTATGCCTAAAAGCCGCTTATGAGAAAGATCAGGGTAAGAATTTCGCACAAACCTCTGCCATGGCCAAGTTATATGCTTCCCAGGTGGCTATGGATGTCACCATAGAAGCGGTGCAGATCCATGGAGGTTACGGATATGTAAAAGAGTATCATGTGGAACGACTGATGCGCGATGCAAAAATTACTCAGATTTACGAAGGAACTTCTGAAATACAGAAAATTGTAATATCACGGGAACTCCTAAAGTGATTTTTAACGTTACTCCTTGGTTTTCATTTAGTATATGCACCAACACCTAATTGTAAAAATTAGCTTGACGGTTGCATAATTCAAAGATAATTATTAGTTTTGTACAAATATACTTAGCGATAATTATATTTTATACCCAAAACTTAGCCAATGGAAGATTATAATAAGATAATCGAGTCCTTAAGCGTCAGGTTTATCAAAGCTAATACTATCAAGATTTTGAAACCTGTGACAATTGCAAATTTCTACGATGTGGAGAATACAGTTGTCATATTAAATAAGGGCTCGATTAGATTCGGAAGAGAAGGAGAAAGTGTTAATGAAGGTGAGGTGTTATTTGTGCCCGGAGGTAAAAATGTATCCCTTAGTTATGGAACTGGAGCCACCACTACCTTAACTAACGACGATTTTATCAACAACAAGGAACTTTATTTCCAGTCTTTAGAGGATTATCAAGGTGTCCCCGAAGAAAATTTCAGTTTTATCAATTTTGAAGCTAAGGTTTTCGATTCGGTTAACTTTTTTGCCTCGCTAGACCTACCCCCGTTTGTGATATCGGGAAATGAACTCATTGTTTCGTTGGTCAAAGCAGTATTACAGGAAAACACTTCCAATAAACCGGGAAAAGGAAGAATTGTAAAGATCAACACCGATTATCTGGTGGTTGAGATCATTCGCCACATTTTGCAGAACGGATTATTCGTAGAACAGCTGGCTACAAACTCTACCTATTTTAAAGACCCCAGACTGATCGATATATTTGGTTATATCAAGCACCATTTAGGTGACGATCTATCCAATAAAACTTTAGCCGGAGTGGCTAATGTGTCGGAAGATTATGTGGGGCAGTATTTTAAAATGCTTACTGGTATAAATCCTCAGGATTATATTGAATACCAGCGTATGGAAAAGGCCGTAAACTTATTGCGAACCACCAAAAAGAGTATTCGCGATATCGGTAAGGAGGTAGGATATAAAGATACTGCCTATTTCTGCCGGCGTTTTAAGATGATGTTCGGTATCCCCGCGGGTAAAATGAGACGTCGGGAAAGCTTAATGAACGTCTAAGGTTTGATTTAAATTATTTATAGCATCTGAAACCTCAATCAACAGATTGGGGTTTCTTTCTATGCCATTCCCCACCACCAGCATATCGGCACCGGCCTTCAGACATTCCAGGGCTTTGTCTACCGAATCAATACCTCCCCCTACTATCAAGGGGACCTGAATGGACTTGCTAACGGAAGCGATCATTTTTGGCCTAATTGGAAACTTAGCACCGCTGCCGGCATCCATATAAATTAACTTTAATCCCAGCATTTCACCAGCCATCGCGGTACATACCGCAACGGAGTACTTGTCGGCAGGGATGGGAGTGGTATTGCTCATGTAGGAAACCGTGGTATGGTTATCGGCGTTGATTAGGATATACCCAGTAGGAAGTACCTCCAGGTTGCTTCTCTTAATAACCGGTGCGGCGATAACTTGTTGACCAATAAGTAACTCAGGATTTCTACCGGAAATCAGTGACAGAAACAGGATGGCGTCGGCGCTCACATCCACATGCATGTTACTTCCTGGAAATAATATTACCGGCAATTGGCTGTGATCTTTAATCAGTTGGATAACCTGATGCATATTGGAACCGGTTAGTAAGCTCCCTCCCACCAGAAAGAAATCGACTTTGTTCTCTACGGCTATATTCACCAACTTCACCAGGTTTCCAGTATCACTGACCTTATCCGGATCGATCAATACTGCAAAGGACTTGCGATTAACTTCCCTCCGCTGGTATAATGTATCAAGAATGGACCTAGTCATCCCGTTTTTCATTTAAAAAATCCTTTAATTTTTTGAGCGCTATGGCCAATAAAAATAAGGCTATTTGCTCTTTTATTTTAGCAACTATCACAGAAGATTCTTTTGGACGCACTACCGCATGGGCCGGCGGTTCAACTTGAACCTCCTCATCTCCAGAGCCCCGTATCAGTTTATACACTTTATATGCCGCGTACAGCGAGCCCCCGATAACCAGGAAACTCCGACCCCAACGTTCTAGATCAAATTTTAGATCTTTGATGTCGGAAGTTAGCGCCGACCTGTAATGTGAAGACTTCTCATACAGTTCAAGCTTCTTCTCGGAAATTGCTTTACTCCTCTGTGGTGCCTTCATCTTCCTTTTTTGATGTATCCAACATTTTATCTGTAAAATAACCAATAACCTGATGATACCATGTCGAACGTTTTAGCAGCAACATGACCATCCATAGCAGGAAAAAAAACCCACCCAGAGCAGCATATCCCAAATATTCACTTTGCCACAGAACATTTAGGAAGTTACCCACAGCCACACTAAGAAATAAGAAGAACAGTGCTATTAATATAATAATGACCAGTGAGGAAACCAGCTTGGCTATTATCCGAACCAATTCTTCTTTTAATTCCAGCTTCAATATTTCGGATTTAGTTTCGAGAAATCCGATCAGATGTTCGATTAGATCTTCAAATCTGGAAGCATTTTTGGGATCAGTCACAAATGAAAGCGATTATTGACCATTGCTAAAGTTAGAAAATATATCTCGGAAATTAGCAATAACCAAGGGTAGTGATTATCCGGAACTGGTCTAGAAAGCCAATTCGAACTGCAGGCGGAATTGAAAGAAATCGGAGCCTCCGGGCCTTTCTATTATGGAAACATCGGATTGTACCTTTAAATTGTGTTCCACAATGTACCTGGACAATCCTATGGCATATTCCATCCGCTCGCCTAGACTGGAATAGGTTTCTGAATCCGGCTTTATTTTAGTATACCTGCCGGCCAATTCAAAATTACTAGGGAACAAATAGCCTGTCTGAAGGACGAATCCGTGGCCGGTGCCGTATTTTAGGTCACCTTCCAATGAACTCACGATGATGTCTTCTCCCGCCGATTTATGGGCATATTCAGATTGAATGGACCACCCTTTGTACTTAAATATGGCGTCAACAAATACTGCAGTTAGATCATTGGTTATTTGAGTCATAGTACTGTCAATGGTAAATGTACCCAGTTGACCTCTGGTCTTGCCGGCATCGTCATTGAAATCGTAGGTTACTCCAATAGCCAGTTTTGGCTCAGGTTCACGTTTTAGATCGGATGAAAAATAATCACCTTTGCTGGCAAACTCACCAAAAGGAAGGTATTCCAAACGCAAGGTATAATCGTACCCGCCAATATTGGGGGTAGTGATATCCCGGCCCTCACCCATGGAAATGGCAGCCATTTCTTTCAAAACCCCCTTGCTGCCCACACGGTCCTTATGTCTGAGTTGAATGCCTATATCACGGTCGATATTAAACCTGGAGTTCACTAAGCTGCGATCTACAAACTGCAATTTCTGGGAAGAGATAACCCGTTCGCGGTTGCCTGGCAGTTTGGTTTGACCAACCCACAATGCCCAGTCTTTGTGAAATTTCCATTTTAGAACCGCGTCCAATATAATTCTTGAGGTGAACCCCGACTGGACGTTTTGCCCGCCTCCGGTGTCGCGGTTGGACAATCCAAGCTCAATCTTATACTCCAGTTTGGGGGAAAAGGCAAAGCCGTCAAATTTAAGGCGAGCTCTCCTTATCAGGAATTGATCACTCCAGTTGTCGGAATCGAAATTCAATACTCCGGCATACAGGGTTTGAAAGCGCACCCCTAGTTTTAGCGTGAAACTAGAATCAGCCGCCATCACGCTGAGTCCTTTGCCGAAAGATTCATAGGAAACATTTTGCGAGGCCACCGGGAAATTTCCCAAAAGCATCACCAACAAAACCTTACCGAATAACAAGCAAGGCTTAAAATATAGGGTAGAATTGAACATATTTATACTACTAATTTCGGGCGCAAATAAAGGTTTGAAAAACTGATTTTCCTAGGGTATTTGCACAATTCTTGACTAACTTTTGTCATACCAATTTGTTAACATTTAGGTAATATCTTCTTCAATTTCTTTCCCTACATTTGCAGGTTGAATTAGCTCTTGATGATCCAAACTTAACTACATTATTTATGACTTTCGGAATATACGAGTTGCTCACCCTCTTAGGCGCCCTGGGCTTTTTCATTTACGGAATGAAGATAATGAGCGAGGGCATACAGAAGATAGCGGGAGAAAGAATGCGCCAAATATTAGGCGCCATGACCCAAAATAGATTCCTGGGGGTATTTACAGGATTCCTAATCACCGGTCTGGTCCAATCGTCCTCAGCCACCACAGTAATGACGGTGAGTTTCGTAAACGCAGGCCTGCTATCGCTTGTTCAGTCTGCCGGAGTTATGATGGGTGCCAATGTAGGGACCACGGTTACCGCCTGGTTTTTATCAATCCTGGGCTTTAAAGTTAAAATTGCTGCGGTAGCCTTACCTATTATTGCCGTTGGCATTCCCTTGATGTTTTTTAAGAAACAGTATCTGAAGAACTACGGGGAGTTTTTTGTGGGCTTCGCTTTACTTTTTCTGGGCTTGGACGAATTAAAGCAGTCCGTACCGGATTTAAAATCCAATCCGGAAGCGCTGGCGTTTGTCTCAGAATATACAGATTTAGGGTGGTTCACCTCCCGCTTGATCTTTATCGGGATCGGCACATTGCTTACCATAATCATACAATCATCCAGTGCCGCTATGGCGCTCACCCTGGTGATGTGCAACGAAGGCTGGATCCCTTTTGATATCGGCGCTGCTATGGTACTAGGTGAGAATATCGGCACCACTATTACTGCTGAATTAGCATCGCTAGTGGGTAATGTCCATGCGAAACGATCGGCACGTATACATTCCATGTTCAACATCATTGGGGTTAGCTGGATGTTTTTTATGCTCCCCGTGTACATAAGTATTATTAAGAAGGTGATGATTACCAGCGGTATGGGCGACCCCTATATCACTAGCGAATCCGTGCCCATTGCCCTTTCTTATTTCCATACGGCTTTCAACATGTCTAATGTGCTCCTGCTAATTGGGTTCGTACCCTGGCTGGTAAAATTGGCCATAAAATTTGTGCCCGCTAAAAGCGACGAGGATGAAGAGTTCCATCTTGAATACATCGGCACGGAAATCATGCGCACCGCCGACCTCTCTCTGGAAGAAGCCCGAAAGGAAGTCGCCAAGTTTGGAATAACTACCACCCGAATGTCGAAATTCCTGCAAGATCTTTTGGTGGAGAAAAAAGAAAACAAACAACTTAAGCTGATGGACAGGGTTAGGAAATACGAGGAAATAACCGACCGCATGGAAGAAGAGATAGCCAACTATTTAGTAAAGGTGAGCGAGGGACGTCTCAGTGAAAGTGCCTCCATCCGTATGCGCAGTATACTGAGTATCGCCAATGACCTTGAAAGTGCAGCTGATCGCTTTTACCAGGTCTCTGAACAAATTGCCCGCAAGAATCGAAAAGATATCATCTTTTCCACTGAGCAAAACGATCAACTTCGGAACATGTTCAGTATGATAGATGAGGCTTTGGTAATCATGAACGCCAACCTTCAAAATCAATATGCCACAGTCGACATAAAGGTAGCTTTCGAAAAAGAACAGGAAATAAACAAATTCCGGAATAAGATCAGAAAATCTCATTTAAAAAGTATTGAGAAAAAGGAGTATAGTTTAAAAAGTGGCATCGCTTATAATGAGATCTTCCTACTACTGGAACGGGCCGCCAATCATATTTTGAACGTTTCACGGGCCATCACCGGAGAAGTCTCCAGGGACGATGAAGATGAGGTAATGCAACAGATCATCGATCGTTAATCGACAGGTCTCAGAGCTTCTAAACCCTCTCGAGTTGTTTTTATAAGGTATTGTGGTACCGTTGCATGGCACTTTTTTAATCGGTATATTAATCGATTCACCACCTTTAACCTGACTTCTATTGGACTGGCAAGCTCTGGCGGTTATCGCCATTGTACTGATTATGATCGTCTGTTTCATCACAGAGATCATCCCCATAGATACCACAGCCTTGCTGGTAATGACGGTACTGATCACTACTGGTTTGGTCACTCCCATAGAAGGTATATCCGGTTTTGCCAACGAAGCTACTATTACCATCCTGGCCCTTTTTGTCATTGGGGCAGGCTTGGATAATTCCGGGGCCATTAACTTTCTGGGAAAGAAGCTTCAGCGTTTTTTCCTGAACGATGAATGGGTAGTGATGGGATTGTTGATGCTATTGGTGGGGTTTTTCTCAGCATTCATGAATAATACCGCTATCGTGGTGGTATTTATCCCTATTTTATTGCGCATTGCCAGAGTAACGGATCTTAGCTCCAATCGGCTTTTAATGACGCTGTCCTTTGCGGCGATGATGGGTGGGGCCACTACGGTAATTGGTACTTCGACCAACCTTTTGGTAA
>Ga0224508_10003444_pt1 | contig 13076 bp, 11 predicted proteins | sample SF_Jan12_sed_USG_4_FD_170157 | JGI IMG/M metagenome (GOLD analysis project Ga0224508, IMG submission 170157) | Sediment microbial communities from San Francisco Bay, California, United States - SF_Jan12_sed_USGS_21 | ecosystem: Environmental > Aquatic > Marine > Sediment | place: USA...
GCGCCTGTCGTCGACAACATCGACAACGCCACCACCACCACCCCTATGCGCTCGGATACTCGCATTATCCCGCCTTACCAAAAGTCTATCGATTGCCGGGCAGTCTCAGCACGCCGATGCCTATAAGAAGAATCCCAACGTATAGAAAGCGTCGGTGGTGCGCGGTTTACTTCGGAATGGCGCTTTCATTGCTTCTCAACGTGCATCGCCAGGGGCTCCAGCACACCGTGCGCTTCCTTCGCCGCTGCGAGTTCGGGCGATCCGAGCGAGGCTTGCATTGCCTCGAGATCGTGAACGTCGACGCTGACTGCAACGTTGTTACTACCGTCGGTCGCGAGGTAATCGATTACGCTGGATCCCCACGAAGCGAAAGCCGCGACTCGCTCCTCATGCTTGCTCGCCCAGAGAGCAGGATCACGGACCGGATGAGTGAAAATAACTCGGGGCATTTCTTATCCTCCTAATTGTATCGGTTCTCTTACTAGCCGCACCGTTGTCTCGACCATTCTATGTCAGGGCCGTGATAGACCGGATTCGTCAGGTGCCTGCGCAAATTAGACGGCATGTCAATGATCTTGAATCGTCGCCTCCCACCAGCCGAGAATTCCAATCACCACTCCGCCAACTAGCAACACTGCCGCACCGATCACGGTCCCTGGGACGTTCACGGGCTCTATGACTGCTGAGAGAAGTAAAAAAACACCTATCAGAATCATTGCTTTCGCAAGCAAGATCTTGCGGCCGGCCTTGGATGTCGGGAGCGGTAAAATCAAAGGGCGCTCTTGTCCGTCAGGCGTTACGCTTCAATGGGCTCATGAAAGTAGTAGCACAACCCATCTGGAGCGATCACGAAAAACACTTGGAGCTTCTGACCATCCCTCTCATCGACACGCCAGTTGCTAATCTCCACGCCCCTGGATTCCAGGTCCTCCTTCATTCCCCTGATGTTGTGAACGAGAATTGCCGCTCCATCCTGGGAGGCGTCGCCACCATTTGTGGAAAAGCCAATTCTGGTGCCGTCTCGATCAAGAATGACCGTAGGATCCGGATCACTGCGCCGCTCTACTTCAACCATGCCGAAGTGCTTCGTATACCACTCGGCTGCGGCATCAATATCAGTGACAGGTAGCGCTAATACGTCCTGCTGATAGGGAAAGGCTGCTTTGAATTCTTGCGTTTCCGCCATTGGAATATTGCTCACTCCGCTTTCAGATTCTGATTGACTCAACGGCCTGGTGTACAAATCCCCTAATGTCATGAACCTCTTAGTGAACTCACCATCGACAGGATTATGTCAGCCACGAGATTCTCGGCGTCATCGTGCAGTCTATGAGTGCTTGTCTCTGCGAAGACGAACTTTCCACTACTGGACTTGGCGGCGAGCGCTTCGCTCTGTGCTGCCCAGAACTCCTGATAGGACTCTGAGACATCTCCCAAGATCGGATTGGGGACACCTGAAGCTACGACTACCAGAGGAATATCGCCAAAGGAGACAATCGACGACGCCTGTCGTGCACTGGCGTTGAACATCTCGCGATGTTCTGACGCGAGCATCTGGAAGAACTCCGCGTTGGCTTTCTCCTCACGGTCCTCGGAGCGCAGGCCTCTATCGGCAACTCCTTGCCATTCTTCAGTCATCTGGGCTGCCATGGAAGTCAGTTGCGTGTACTCCTCTCCGAGGATGAAACGTAGCGGCGGTGGGTCAAGCAGCACCATACCGGCGACTTCTTCCGGATGAAGGCGGGCATAAACTTGGACGTTGAGCCCTCCCAGCGAGTGCCCCACAAGGATGTATGGAGGAGGGATCTTCAGCCTAGCGAGAAGCGTTCTTAACTCCCCAACTTCTCTGTTGCTGTCACGTGGCAGCGGACCCACTTCGCTGGCACCGTATCCGGCCCGATCATAGGCTACAACGGCTGTGCTACCAGCAACCCTGTCCTGAAGCTCACGGTACTCCTCGAAACGCGCGCCGATTCCGCCATCGAACACGACAGCCGGAGACCCCGTGCCGGCGACGACCGCATGCAGCGAATGCGAGCCGAGGTTGATGGTCCGATCCGTTGACTCACCCACGCTGCCCGCGCATGAGACCACCAGAGGTACCAGTAGCATCAGCGCCGCTAGTCTGTTGGACAACTCGGCTCCCATCTGATCTAGGCCTATCTAACTAGGATTATGCGGAACTAGCGAAAAGTAATATCAATGCGTGCAAAACGGGTCCCCACCTAGACCGGCTTCGCAAGAAAACGCCGCGTCGCCACCGCCAGAGTCGCTGCGCGTGCCAGCATGAACAGCGCCATGCTGGCCCACAACCAGTGGTTGTTTCGCTGCCACACGGACAGTCCGGCCAACGGCAAGTAAACGAGGAAAACGCTGAACGACATCGAAAGCAGCAAGGTCTTGGCCCGCGTCCAACCGAGCAGCAGGCCGTCGTACATGTAAGCGGCCGACCCGATCGCCAGGCACGGAACCAGCCAGTAGACGTAGTGGTGCGCGAACTCGATCACCTCCTCATGCGAGGTCAACAGACCGAGGAAGAAACGCGGTCGCGCCAGGTACACCGCCAGACACAGACCCGCGAACAACAAACCCGTCGCCAGCGCCAGCCGGACCAGTCGCTGGAGCCCCTCGCGCTTGCGTTGCCCGAGGAGCATCCCGCCCAGCGTCTCGCAGGCGAACGCGGCGCCGTCGATCAGGTACGCGGCGAGGTTGAGCATCCTTAATAGGATCGAATTCGCCGCCAGCGCAACGGTTCCCAGACGCGCGCTGAAATCGATGAACGTCGCGAAGACGGAGACCAGCAGCACGGTGCGGATCAACAGGTCGCGATTGAGCGCGAACAGGCCCTTGAACTTCTCTCGAACCAGCGCCGCACGCCACGCAACGGGTTCGCGGTCGTCGCGCCGTGCGTACAGCACGAGTGCGGCGGCGAGGCTGAAGTATTGACCGAGTGCGGTGGCCCAGCCGGCGCCGGCGGCGGCCCATCCGAGGCGCACGATGAACAGGTAGTTGAAGCCGATGTTGGCGACGTTCGCGACGACCGTCATCACCAATACGTTGCGACTCTGTGCGCGACCCAGGAACCAGCCCATCAAGACGAAGTTGATCAGCGTGGCGGGCGCCCCCCAGATGCGCGCGTTGAAATAGTCCCGGCCCGCCGCCTCGACTCCCGGCGCGCCCCCGAGCAGACCAAAGCCGGCCTCGCGCAACGGGGCCGAGAGCAACAGCACGAAGAGCGCCGCGCCGAGCGCGAGCAACGCGTAGCGCGCAAGGTGCCCGTATTCGTCGTCGCGATCCCCGCGACCGACCGCCTGGGCCGTCAGGCCCGTGCAGGTCATGCGCAGGAAGCCGAACGTCCAGTAGACGTAGTCGAACAGGATCGCGCCGAGGGCCGCACCGGCGAGGAAACGGATGTCGGCGAGGTGGCCGAGCATTGCCGTGTCGACCAGGCCGGTGATCGGGACGGTCAGGTTGGAGAGGATGTTGACGGCCGTCAGCCGCGTGAAATCGCGACGGAGATCGGGCGGGGACGACACGTAGATCACCTTATCGAAGGGACCTGCGCCACGCCAGAGATCCTGGAAAAGAAGGATGGTAGGATTTCGGGCCGAAATCGGCGCGGCGCGCGGTGCGCTTCGCCCGACGTCTGGATTGGGGGCTCAAGTGTTGGAAGACCTGGCCGGGAAAATCGCGGAAGCGGTCAACGGGACGCTCGGACCGATCGCGGGGTTTCTCGAAGAGTACGTGTGGGCCTGGCCCGAGAAGGCGCCGCTGCTCGCCGTGGTGCTACTCGGGACGGGGCTGTTCGTCACGTTGCGGCTGATGTTCATCCAGGTCCGCGGTTTCAAACACGCGGTCGACATCACGCGCGGCAAGTACGACGACCCCAACGACGCGGGCGATCTGAATCACTTCCAGGCGCTGACCACGGCGTTGTCGGCGACGGTCGGCATCGGCAACATCGCCGGTGTGGCGATCGCGATCCGTATGGGCGGCCCCGGTGCGCTGTTCTGGATGTGGCTCACCGCGTTCTTCGGCATGGCGTTGAAGTATGTCGAGTGCACGCTGGCGGTGTCGATGCGCAAGGTGCACAAGGACGGCTCGGTTTCCGGCGGCCCGATGCACTACATCGAGCAGGGCATGGGCCCCAAATGGAAGTGGATGGCGATGGTCTTCGCGGCGTGCGCCGCGATCAGTTCGTTCGGCGGCGGTTGCATGAACCAGTCGAACACACTGGCGCTCCAGGTTCGCGAACAATGGGGCATCCCCACCGTGTGGACATCGCTGGTCTTCGCCGCTCTGGTGGCGCTCGTGATCGTCGGCGGGATCAAGCGTATCGGCCGGGTCACCTCGATCCTGGCACCGACGATGGCGGTCCTCTACGTGGCCGGTGCCATGGTGATCCTGGCGCTCAACGCCGCCGAGATTCCCGGCGGTCTGGCGCTGATCGTCACGCAAGCGTTCAACCCCGAACCGCTGGTCGGAGGCGCCGTCGGTTCGTTCATGTTGACGCTGATGTGGGGTATCCGTCGCGGTCTGTTCAGCAATGAATCAGGGCAGGGTAGTGCGCCGATCGCTCACGCCACGGCCAAGACCGACGAGCCCGTGCGAGAAGGTCTGGTCGCGTCGCTCGGGCCATTCATCGATACCCTGGTGATCTGCACGATGACCGGCCTGGTCATCGTCCTGACTGGGGTTTACAAGGACAAGGCCGATCAAACGCTCGACCTTTCGGCGGTCGAGATCGTGATGTCGGGTGCCGCGAAGGACAGCGAACTCATCGAATTGCGAGAGTCGCGAAGCGCCGGGACGATCGACGTCGTCGACGGCCGCGCCTCCGGCGCAACGTTCGTCTATTTCGACTCGATGGTCGAAAACGCCACGCTCACCGGGGACGACGACGCGCCGTGGAGCGGGCGGCTGGTGGTCGACGGTGACGGAGCTGCGACCGTGGACGGCGATCCGCCGCATATCTCCGGTGAGGCGCTGATGACCGGGGCTCCACTCACGTCGATGGGTTTCAAGGCCGGGCTGCCCGGAAGGTGGGGCAGTCTGATCGTGACGATCGCGGTAATCCTGTTCGCGATGTCCACCGGAATCTCGTGGTCTTACTACGGCGACCGTTCGGTCGAGTACCTGTTTGGTCCAGGCGCGATCCCGATCTACCGTTGGGTGTTCATCGCGTTCTTCTTCATGGGTGGGATCCTCCCACTCAAGGCCGTCTGGACCTTCGGGGACGTGGCGCTGGGCCTGATGTCGTTCCCCAACCTGATCGCGCTGCTGTTCCTGACGGGCTTCGTGGTCAAGCTGACGAAGGACTACTTCTCCCGTGACCATCAACCGACAAGATGAGGACGACCATGACTCGAGCGGCGATCGTCGTAGCAATGGCCCTTTTGGTTGCGGTTCCGGCTAGCGCGGAGACGCACCCCTTCTCCATCCACGACATGCTGGCAATGCAGCGTATTTCCGATGCGCAGGTGTCGCCCGACGGCAAGTGGGTGTTGCACGGGTTGCGCACGACCGACCTCGAGGAGAACCGCGGTCGCTCCGATCTGTGGCTGACCGCCGTGGACGGCAGCGGGTCGCGGCAGCTGACCACGGACCCCGCGAGCGAATTCAACGCACGCTGGGGGAGCCGTTCGCAGGTGTACTTCCTGTCGACCCGTAGCGGTTCGTCGCAGGTCTGGAAGATCGCGATCGACGGCGGTGAGGCGCAGCAGGTGACCGACCTGCCGCTCGATGTCTCCAGCCTCGGCGTGTCGCGCGATGGCTCTCGGCTGGCGATCTCGATGGATGTGTTCGTCGATTGCGACACAGTGCAATGCACGGCGGACCGGCTGGACGAACGAGAGGACTCCAAGACCACCGGGCTGCTTTTCGAGCGGTTGTTCATACGGCACTGGGACACCTGGAAGGACGGTCGGCGGTCCCACGTGTTCGTGATCCCCGCTGCAGGTGGAGACCCGGTCGACTTGATGGCCGGTTTCGACGCCGACTGCCCGGCGAAACCGTTCGGCGGCCCGGAGGACTACACGTTCACGCCCGATGGGAAGGGCCTCGTGCTGGCCGCGCGCGATGCGGGGGCGTCGGAGCCGTGGTCGACCAATTTCGATCTGTATCGCGTCAAGATCGACGGTACCGGCCGGCGCAACCTGACGGAGGCGAACAAGGCATGGGACGCCCAGCCGGTCTTTTCGTCCGACGGCAAGACCCTGGCATGGCTGGCGATGGCGCGACCCGGCTTCGAGGCCGATCGTTTTCGCGTCACGCTGATGGACTGGCCGGGTGGTCCGTCGCGGACCCTGACCGAGAACTGGGATCGTTCGCCGGGTTCGATCGCCTGGTCGACCGACGGCAAGAGGATCTACGCGATCACCGGGCATCTGGGCCAGCGCGCGTTGTTCGCCATCGATGCCAGCAGCGGCACCTCATCGGCACTGATCGAACGCGGTACGGTGCGTGCGATCGGCGAGTCCGCCGGCCGGCTGGTCTACGGCCTGGACACGTTGAACTCGCCCACCGAGTTGCACACCGCGGACGCCCGCGGCGGCGACGTGAAGCAGATCAGCCACTTCAACGACGCGCGTGTCGCGGCGGCCGAGATGGGCGAGGCCGAGCAATTCACGTTCAAGGGATGGAACGACGAAACGGTCTTTGCGTATGTCGTCAAGCCGGTCGGTTTCAATCCCAAAAAGAAATACCCGGTCGCGTTCCTGATCCACGGCGGCCCGCAGGGCTCGTTCGGCAACGACTTTCACTATCGCTGGAACCCGCAGGCGTACGCCGGAGCGGGGTATGCGTCGGTGATGGTCGATTTCCACGGTTCCACCGGTTACGGGCAAGCGTTCACGGATTCGATCAGCGGCGACTGGGGCGGCAAACCGCTGGAGGACTTGCAAAAGGGACTCGCGGCCGCCCTCCTGCGCTACTCCTGGATGGACGGCGAGCGCGTCGTGGCGCTGGGCGCCTCGTACGGCGGCTACATGATCAACTGGATCGCGGGTAACTGGCCCGACCGCTTCCGGTGTCTGGTCAACCACGACGGGATCCTCGACGACCGCTCGATGTACTTCGAGACCGAAGAACTCTGGTTCCCCGAATGGGAGCGCGGTGGAACGCCGTGGGAAGTTCCCGAGGAGTTCGAGAAACACAACCCGGTCAACTTCGTGAAGAACTGGAAGACGCCGATGCTCGTGGTGCACGGGGCGTTGGACTATCGCGTCGTCGAGACGCAGGGCATGGCCACGTTCACCGCGCTCCAGCGCAAGGGGATTCCCAGCCAGTTGTTGTACTTCCCCGACGAGAATCACTGGGTGCTCAAGCCGCACAACTCGATCCAGTGGCACGAGACGGTGATCGCCTGGCTCGATCGCTGGGCCAAGGAGTAACGCCCGGGTGACCCTGCGCAACGCACTGTTCGGTCTCTACGCGTTGCTTTGCCTCGGAGCAATGACCTGGCCCGGTTACGCCACGTTCGGGAATCGGATCGAGCCTTACGTCCTCGGTCTGCCGTTTTCGTTCTTCTGGGTCGTGGCCTGGGTCGTTGCGACGTTTCTCGTGCTGGTGATCTACCACCGCACGGGTGAACGGGACTCCTGACCGTGCCCGCGTCCTGGATCGTCATCGGAATCAGCGTGGCCTACCTGGCCGCGTCGCTGGTCGTCGGCATGTGGCCCGGGCGCAAGGCCAGCGGGACGGCCGCGGGTTTCGTCGCCGGCGATCGATCGCTCGGCCTGGTGGTGATGTACTTCATCACCGGCGCCACCATCTTTAGTTCGTTCGCGTTTCTCGGCGGTCCCGGTTGGGCCTTCAAGAAAGGCGCCGCCGCGTTCTACATTCTGGGTTACGGCACCCTCGGTCTCGTGCCGTTCTATTTCCTGGGCCCGCGTGCGGCGCGCCTCGGTCGCAAGTACGGCTTCGTTTCCCAGGCCGAGATGATCGCGCAGCGCTACGGCATGCGTTCGATCGCGGGTGTGATGGCCGTGATCAGCGTTGCGGCGTTCATCCCGTACCTGGGGTTGCAGATCAAAGGCGCGGGTTACGTATTGTTCGCCGTCACGCGAGGCGAGTTACCGGTGTGGCTCGGCGGGGCACTCGTGTACGGCGTCGTGCTGATCTACGTGTTGCGCAGCGGTGTGCTGGGGGTTGGCTGGACCAACACGTTCCAGGGCGTGTTCATGATGTTGCTGGCCTGGGGCTTGGGGTTGTACTTGCCGTACAAGTTGTACGGCGGTGTGCAGCCGATGTTCGAGCAAATCGCCGCAGCCAAACCCGAGCATTTGCTGGCACCGGGCCTGACATCCGCCGGCGGATTGTGGAACTGGGGCGAGTATTCGACGGCGGTCTTGGTGTCGATTCTCGGGTTTTCCGTCTGGCCGCACCTGTTCATGAAGGCGTTCACCGCCAAGGACGAGCGGACGTTACGCCGGACCGTCGTGTTGTACCCGACGTTCCAGGTTTTCCTCGTGCCGTTGTTCCTGATCGGTTTCGCCGGGGTGAACTTCGGCTCCGCCCCCGAAGCCGCCGATCAGATCCTCCCGCACATGTTGATGAACATGCAGATCCCCGCCGTGCTCGTCGGGTTGTTCTGCGCCGGGGCGCTGGCGGCGTCGATGTCCTCGGGGGATGCGATGGTGCATGCGGCGGCATCGATCGCCGTGCGCGACGGGGGAGTGCGGGCGCTGGGTTGGAAACTGGACGATCACGAGCAGCGTAAGTGGATCCGCGTCGCCGTCGTGGTCGTGTTGCTCGGCGCGTACCTATTGACCGTGTTTTACAGGGGCGATCTGGTCTCGCTGCTGCTGTGGGCCTACGGTCCGGTGGGGCAGTTCTTCCCTGTGGTCGTGGCGACGCTCTACTGGAAACGGGCGACCGGCGCCGGCGTGCTGGCCGGACTTCTCGCCGGCGGAGCGATGACGGTCCTGTTCACGATCCAACCCGGGTTGCGGCCGTGGCCGCTGCACGCCGGTATCTACGGCGTCGCGATCAACGTGATCCTGCTCGTCGTCGTTTCGATGATGACGTCGGGTGCGATTTGCACCCAGGATTCCGACTATTTGGACGTCGCAGACACTCCATCGTAAGACCGGGGTTTAGTCGCAATTCGCGCCACAAACACCGACAACCGCGTCGACACAACTCGAGTCCCACACCGTGGAGCAGCAGGACGGCTGAGCAGTGCAGATGGCGTCGACGCAACTGGATGCCGCGGGTGGCGCGTCGCAGCTTGCCGTGAGCGGCGGGCCGGTTTCGCAGAGACCATGGTTGCAGATCCCCTGAGCCTCGGGGCAACTCAGACTCCCGCACACGGCCCTGACTTGGGCGACGCAGGCCGCATCCCACGCCGTCGAGCAACAACCCGGATCCACGGTGCAAACCTGGTCGACACAGTCGCCGCACAACGGATCGAGCGGGGTTCCGGTCGCGCACTTATTGTTGAAACCGTCGAGGGCGCTCGACGGGTCCAATACGAAAAGCCCACGCTGTCTGTCGGACACGATGATCGTCCCGCTCGGTAGCGCGGAAGACACACCCCAGGCGCCGTCGAAATCGTCGGAATCGCCCTCCGGATACGTATCGAAGTAGCCGATTTCCTGAATGTTGTTGATGTTGCACGCGGCCCAGACACGTAAGCCGCTCTCATAGTTTGCCTCGTAGACCGTGTCGTCGCGGACCATCAAATTGTGATCGACTGCTCCGGAGCCGTTCGTGAACGAGCTGTGGTTCGACGGATTATCGAGATCAGCGACGTCGATCACGTACGTCGTGGTACTGGGAACCAACGCGTTTCTTTCATCGAGTTCGTCGTTGACGAACAGGTAAGTCCTGTCGTTGCTCAGCCAACCCTGGTGACAATAAAAGTTGTTCGGATAAAAGATGCTGGATCTGCGGAACATGGCCGTCTTGGTCGTCACGTCGACGATTCGAACGCCATCGTTCTCCGCGAAACAGAACGCAATTTCCTTACCCGCGAAGGGCCCGCCGGTGTAGTTGACGACCTGCAGGTCGTGGCAGCGGACGAAAGGATCGGTGTCGTCCCAGATACCGGCAACGGTCGGGTTGACCGGATCGACGTTGAGATCGACCGCCGTGATCCCCAACTTTCCATTCGTATTGGGGATGGCCAGGTAAAGGTAGCCGCTGTCTTCGTTGACGAAAACGTTGTGGGCCTCTTCGAAACCGATCCCGAGCTGCGTCGTGTTGACGCGCGTGACGACGTTGGCGTCGATTTGCGACAGGTCGACGATCTGCAGACCCACTCCACCCGCGTCGCTCACGAGGTAGGCATGATCGTCGAAGACGGCCATGTCCCTGAGGGTGGTGAATACGCCTTCACTGTGGATGAAGCCCACGACTGCGGCGTTGTCCGGATCGGTCACCCGGGCGAACGCCACCCCGCCCCACAATCCGATCATCGCGTACTCCTCACCGGCCGGCGAGACGTAGTGCCAGATGTCGTTGGCGATGATTTGCACGCCGGGGAGCTCGCGCAGTGCGATTCTCTTGCGGAGCGTCACTCCCAAGGCGTCGAAGTCGCATAAATCGCCCACGTTATCGTTGTCGATGTCGATTTGTGCGGCATTCGTATCAACCGGGCAATTGTCGATCGTGTCGTGCAGGCCGTCATTGTCCGTGTCGCACTGCATGAACGTGCTGCGCTCGGCGCCGGAGAAGTGTAAGCCGTAGCTCCCCTCGTCCAGCGGGTCGACCGCCGCAACCACGAACGTGTACACGTCACCCGGCACGGGAATCTCGCTGTCGAACCAGAAATCCACGAAAGTGAGATCGACGCGGGACGAGCAATAGTTGGGCAACTGACCGACTTCGCCACGGGCCACGCGGTACATCACGGCGCCGGGTACCGGATCCCACGAGATCGTGGCATCCAGCAGCGATACGTTTTGGACTTCGCCGAGTGGCGCGGTATTCGATACTCCGGAGAACAATAGCGAGGCCAGGAGAACGGTCATCACTGTTCTTGTCGATACCATGGCGGCCCCCTCACCTGTTTCTACGCGAGGACGTCGCGGTTGGCAAGATCCGGTGGACGGATGAGGCCAGTTAAGTAGCGAGCTCGCCGGCTCGTCAGGACACTGCCGCAGCCAGACACAGCCCGCCGATCGCCAGAAACGCGATCCACGACAGATGGCGACCTCGAGACGCCACCAGGGCGATGACGCTCGAAACCAGGAACGTCACGGCGACGACCCACGACACGGACCGAAACGAAAGCGACTGCCGCGCCAGCAAGAGAATGATGGCGCCAAGGCCCCACCACGCGACCGTCGTCAGATGCCAGGCGAACCGGAGCGTGCGCGTCGTGAACTCCGTACCGCCGAACAACTTGGGCAAATTGTTCCGACGGAACAGGCGCATGAGAATGTAACGCTCACCCAGGACGGAGTGCGCCACGCCGATTGCGAAGGCGAGGAAGACTGCGATGTAAAGTCCCAAATTAGTCTTCGCGATGACAGACCTCGAGGCAGTTACCGCAAGGGTCTTCGAAAAAAACGGCATAGTACGTGGGGCTGTACTCGGGGCATTCTCTCGGTCCGCTCACGTTTCCGGCGCCCGCATTCTCGAGCAGAGCCCCTATCTCGTCGACCCTTTCTCGACTCTCAGCCCAGAAGGAAATCCGATTGGCGTTGGCTCTGTGGTTCCTGTCTTCGGTGAACCCGAACCAGGCTTGGTCGGGCAGTGTCCCGGGCGCGTCGAAGCCGCGGAAGCGCTCTCCCTTCCAGCTCTTTTCGAATCCGACGGGGGGAAGGATCTTCGAGTAGAAATCCCAGGCCTCCGCGAGGTCGTTGACTCGCAGGTCGATATGTTGAAAGGGGTTCTTTTTCATGACCGGCTCGTGGAAATTAAATCTGTCCCCGGATTATTCTGACACGAATCTTCTCGGGCCCCGAGCGGCTTTAATTTCGGTCTTGCCGGTCGGGGCCTTTCTCTTTAGATTGGGCCGGCAATGGAGACGCGGTCCAAAATCGAACGCCTGGTGCCGTGGGGCCTCGCCGTCGTTGCGCTCGTTCGCGCCTGGCCCTACTTCTTCTTCTCGCCGGACGACTACTACATCTATCTGAGGTTCGTGCAGAACCTCGTCGAGCGCGGCGAGTTGGCGTTCAACCCGGGGGAGCCGACCTACGGGTTCACCAGCGTGCTGTGGTTGTTCGTGGTCGGCGCGGGCGCCAAGCTGACCGGCAATGCGATGCTCGCCGGCAAGATCGTCAGCCTGGCGGCGAGTGCATCCAGTCCGGTTTTGTTGTACTTCCTGATGCGTCGGCTGACGGGGGAGACGGGGCTGTCTTTCCTCGCGGGGCTGGTCTGGGCCGGGAACGCCTGGCTGGTGCGTTGGTCCGCCAGCGGGTTGGAGGCCGGGTTGTCGGCCGGCCTGGCGCTTGGGGTCGTGTTGCTCGCGATGCGCGCGCGCGAGCGCGACACCGCACCCTGGGGCGCCGCGGTCGCGGTCGGTATCGCGCCGCTCGTGCGGCCCGAGATGATCGGGCTCACGATCCTGTTCGTGGCGATCTGGCTGTTGACCGATCCGGCCACGGGCGTAGGGCGTCGCCGCAACGCGATCGCTGCGATTGTCCCGCCGCTGCTGATCCTCTCCGTGAGCCTCACCGGGTTGTACCTGCACTTCGGCCGCATCTTCCCCAACACCGCCGAGGCGAAGGGTTCGATGGTTCAAGGGTTGTCGAAGCTGGCGCCCTCGGTCGAACGCACCTTCAAGATCCTGGCCTCCACGTCGGCAACCGAGATGGCGGTCTTCGGCATCGCCGTCGTGGTCTGGCTCTACCGTGGGCGCTGGCGCGAGTTTTGGAAGCGGCGTGACCCGACGTTCGTGCTGTTGATGACCGCCTGGTCGCTGGGCGTGATCGGCCTGTACGGTGTGCGTGGGGTCAGCGCGTACACGCGCTACCTGCTGATTTTCATGCCCTTCGTCGTGATCGGCGGTTTCGCGCCGCTGGCTTCGTGGTGGCGTCGGGGCGGGTACAGGCAAACGGCGGTGCTGGCGATCGGCACGGCCGCTCTGTTCCAGAACACCGTGCTCGATCTTCGCGTGATCCGCCCGG
>Ga0224508_10003446_pt1 | contig 13060 bp, 10 predicted proteins | sample SF_Jan12_sed_USG_4_FD_170157 | JGI IMG/M metagenome (GOLD analysis project Ga0224508, IMG submission 170157) | Sediment microbial communities from San Francisco Bay, California, United States - SF_Jan12_sed_USGS_21 | ecosystem: Environmental > Aquatic > Marine > Sediment | place: USA...
CTTCAGATCCGATCGCGAAAGGTGAGCTGCATTACGCAACGCTAGGAGATGTCGCGCGAATGATTAAAGCGCGCGAAATTTCGCCGCTCGATCTCGTGCATTCAATGCTCAGTCGTATAGAGGCGGCAGATAGCAGTCTGAAAAGTTACGCTACCGTCACGCCGGAACGAGCTTTGGCGGCAGCAGAAAAAGCTGAGCAGGAGATCGCATCTGGTAATTACCGCGGGCCGATGCACGGCATACCAATTGCTGTGAAAGACCTTTGTTATACGAAGGGTATCAGGACGATGGGTGGCCTAGCAGTCTTCAGGGACTTCACGCCTGACTTCGATGGGACAGCTGTCTCTCGCCTCAAAAGCGCTGGCGCCATACTACTTGGTAAGCTCAATCTAACCGAGGGTGCCATGGCGGGCTATCACCGTGACTTCGATGTACCGGTAAACCCATGGGATCCAACGTATTGGTCAGGCGCTTCATCAAGTGGCTCTGGCGTCGCGGTTGCCGCCGGACTTTGCTTTGCGGCTCTAGGCACAGATACGGGTGGCTCCATTCGTTTTCCATCAATGGCTAACGGCATTGTTGGCCTGAAGCCAACGTATGGCAGGGTCAGCCGGTATGGCGTTCACCCGCTGGGCGAAACATTGGATCACGTCGGCCCGATGACTCGCTCGGTTACTGATGCGGCGATTGTTTTAGAAGCCATTGCCGGACACGACATCAACGACCCGACGTCGCTCAAACATTCGGCTCCAGATATGTTGGAGCACCTAAATAACGGCGTCGTCGGCATGCGTATCGGATACGACCGGGCTTTCGCCAGCGAGGGCCTCAACGCGGGTCTGGTAACTGCAATCGAAGATGCGCTCAGCGTGTTGGAAAATCTGGGCGCAGCTATTGTCGATGTGAAAATGCCGGTCGATCCGGCGACCATCGGCGACACTTGGTTTGCAATATGTTCCCGCGAGGCATTCAACGCACACGCAAAGACATTCCCATCACGCGCCGACGAATACGGCACGCACTTTCGCGAGTTTCTTGAGATTGGTGCTTCCATCACTGACGACCAGTACGCAGCAGCGACCGAAGTGCGCAACACGTTCAACGAACAGTTCAATTCCGTACTGGCCTCTACCGACACAGTAATTTGCCCGGCAGGTGGTTTCACGTTACCGCTGCCGCCAGAAATCATGTATGGCAGCACGGCCGACCTGCAACCACTTTTCGAAGGCGTGCAGATGCACTTCACAATTCCTGCGGACTTCGCTGGAACGCCGGCGCTCACGTTACCCTGCGGGTTTTCAGAGAATGGCATTCCTTACGCGATGCAATTACTTGGACCGCAGTTGTCGGAGGCGCGCCTGTGTCGAATCGGACATGCGTTTGAGAAGGCCACCGATTGGCATGATCGCCATCCTACCGTCTAGGTAAGATCGCCCCGCGACAGACCGCTATTGGCCGAGGCTGTGTAAAAACGAATTGATCATTATAATGTGTAGGTCTCAGCATTGCGGTAAGCCAAATGAAGCGTTTCATTGAAGGTGAGAACCGATTCCAGTCGACCTTATTCCCCGAGAGCCTTGAAGATTACATCGCAGAAGACAATTCGATCCGGGTAGTCGATGCATTTATCAATAAGCTGGATCTGAAGCAGCTTGGGTTTGATCGGGCTGAGCCGAGTGACACGGGCCGGCCAGGGTATCTGCCGGCGACCATGCTTAAGATTTATGTATACGGTTATCTGAACCGCATCCAGTCGAGCCGTCGCCTGGAGCGGGAGTCGCATCGTAATGTTGAGCTGATCTGGCTGACCGGTCGCTTGATGCCGTGCTTCAAGACCATTGCCGATTTCAGGAAAGACAACAGAAAGGCCATTCGGCGTGTGTGTACTGAGTTTGTCGGGGTATGCCGGGAGCTTGAGCTTTTTTCAGCGACGCTAGTGGCGATTGATGGCAGCAAGTTCAAGGCGGTCAACAGCCGCGACAAGAACTTCACAAAGAAGAGTGTTAAGCGCCGTCTCAAGAAGACCCAGGCGAACATTGACCGCTACCTGGCGATGCTCGATCAAGCGGACCAGGAAGAACCTGAGATCCGCGAAGTGACGGCCAAAGAACTAAAACAGAAGATCGCCTCGATGGAGGCGAAGATGGAAGAACTCAAGCAACACGAGGCTGAGGTAGAGGCTCACCCGGATAAACAGGTCTCACTGACGGACCCTGATTCCCGCTCGATGATGAAGGCCGGTGGCGGCAGTAGCGTAGGCTATAACGTGCAAACGGCAGTGGACAGTAAACACCACCTGATTGCAGCGCATGAAGTGACCAATGCGACCTCCGACCGCGGCCAGTTGTCATCGATGGCAGGCAAGGCCAGTGAGGCACTCGATGCCAAGGATCTCACCGTGCTTGCCGATCCCGGTTATTACAAGGGTGAGGAGATTGTTGAGTGTTATGAGGCCGGCGTCACGGCGCTGGTACCGAAGGTGGATACCTCACCAAGCAAGGCGAAGGGGCGGTATTCCAAGGCCGATTTTCGCTATGACGCAGGCGAGAACGAATACATTTGTCCAGCCGGGCAACGACTGACGTACCGCTTCGATAGTGTGGAACATGGCATGAGATTGTGGGTGTATATGACCTACCACTGTTCATCCTGCCCGCTGCAAGCGAAGTGCACGACAGGCAATGCCAAGCGCATCAAGCGTTGGGAAAAAGAACACATACTCGATGCGGCCGACGCTTTGCTGAAAAAGAATCCGGATGCGATGCGACAACGCAAGCGGCTGGCGGAACATCCCTATGGCACCATCAAACACTGGATGGGATCGACCCACTTCCTGATGAAACGATTACCGAATGTGCAGGCGGAGATGAGTCTGCATGTGCTCACCTACAATTTGCGACGCGCGATCAACATTCTCGGCGTGCCGAGGATCATGGAACAACTGCAGGCGGCCTGAGAGGGCCGTTTTTTGATTGTCGGTGTATCAGCTTACGCTGAAGCGACAAACTATTTGGCCAACAACCGGGCTGAGAATTTTAATGCCGCTACGACGATCTCACTCAGTGACACCGAAAACTGAGCGAATTTCCGGGCAACGCCGATTTGCGAATAAATACTGCTCTTTTTGCACAGCCTCGGCCGTTTTCTGCCCTTCGTTTTCTTAATTTTCGGGTGATCTGAACGACCGCTAACAGGAAAAGCAGACGCTCCCCTCTTTGTTTTGTAGCGGCGTTACAAGCACCCTCACGGGGGTCAGAAGGCCATTTCCTGGCGAAGGCCCCGGCTACCCGGCATGTACCTATTGCTCAAGTACGTAAGGCTTGAAAAGGGGCCGAAATGGACGTCTTACGCTCGTTTCCGTAACCGTATGACAGTCAGTGTAACCAAACATCTGCTTGGTAGTTATCTCGCTCCTGCTTAGTCCCTGCTGATCGGAGCCAACGCGTGCAGATTTGCTGAGAGCCTCTGTGGGGACCCATAAATTGCGTTCGCCCATCGCTGGATGGTCATGCACCGGGGGGTACCCCTCCGTTACCAATTATTACTCTTGTCACAAATTTGTCACACGGCGTACTCAAAGCGAGACAAAACCAGGCAATTCCAAGCTATTGACATCGTTGGGCCATTTAGCCTTCAATTGCGCAGGTTTGCGAGAGTTTGCGCAAAAACAGGATTCATAATCCGTAGGTCGGCGGTTCAAGTCCGCCCATCACCACCACCTAATCATTAAGTTAGCCGCAATTCTCGACCGAGCGTTGTCCACTATGCACGGTAAATTGTCCAAACCAATGCAAGTACACACTCTCCTCTTTGTTTTCCGCCATGACAATAAATAGCGTTGTTGAGCGACGGCCCAATAAGAAGCAATCACATATGATGTCCAAGCAAGTGATCGCAGCTCTCGCAATTGAATTTCGATATGTATTCTGAGGACGCATACAGAGTATAACGCTTGACGTTATATAACGCCAGACGTTATACTCAACCTCCATGATCAAAGGCTTCAAGGATCGAGAGACAGAAGAAATCTGGCATGGCCGAAGATCCCGCCGATTGCCAACGGATATTCAATCGGTCGCCCGACGAAAATTGCGTATGCTGAACAACGCCCAATCCATACATGATCTACGTGTTCCGCCCGCAAACCGTCTGGAGAGATTAAAAGGACGACGGAAAGGCCAGCACAGTATCCGGATCAACGATCAGTGGCGGATCTGTTTCCGGTGGGTCAGGGGGGAGGTCTGCGATGTCGAGATCGTTGATTATCATTAGGAGTTGCGAATGAAGAGACTTCCAAATATTCACCCGGGAGAAATTTTGCTGGAAGAGTTTCTCGGGCCGCTCGAAATCAGTCAGAATCGTCTGGCTCGTGCCATGGGTGTGCCACCGCGACGTGTCAATGAAATTGTGCATCGTAAACGCGCCGTCAGCGCAGACACGGCGATCCGTCTTGCGCGAGCATTGGGGACATCAGAGCAATTCTGGATGGGGTTGCAGGCGGACTATGATCTTGAGGAGGCCTATCTATCGGCCAAAAAAGAAATTGATAAAATAGAAATCGTGGCAGCTTGATCGATGTTGCGAATGGTTTTGCTGAGCTTTAGACAACCCTCGGCGTCTGACGGAGCTTTCCAAAACTGCCGGCCAAAACTGGGAAAATGACGGGAGATTGCGCAATAGGTGGATGAAATTTTGGACTGTTCCGACAGAAATTTACTCAGCAGATCAGCTGTTTGGTTGGATTCAAGCATTGGATTCATAATCCGTAGGTCGGTGGTTCAAGTCCACCCATCACCACCAACCTTACCGGGGAAAGTCCAGGCCTTTTCTGATGTGCCCGAAATATAAGGTCGGAACCCATCGACCCAATCCGGACCTTGTCTCGAATACAACTGTCAGCAATTGAACTGGCAACTGGTCTGCAGCGGCGTCCCGATTCCGCTGTGGTTCAGGTTTTGAGCGGTAGTTCACATAATATCGAGAGAGCCACTGGTAGCTTGATTGCCAACATTATTGACCTGTGCGAGGTGTCTGGTCATGAGAGTAACGTTGACTCTTACGCTGGCAAGTTTGCTGTTATTTTCCGGCTTCGTGTCCACAGACATGTATTCACCAGATGGGTATCTGAGCCGGCATGATGTTCAGCAGACGAAGATAGAAAAGGATGAGATCCTGGCCAATTGCTCCTCGGAATACGAGAGAACTGAGAGCGCCTATTACGATTGCCTTCGACAACTGATACCGCTCGCGACGCGTTGGGGGTCTGAGCACGCTGAGATTATGTCGCAGACAATAAATGCCTCGCGCAACGTGGTGTCGGGATATGAAGCAGGCAATATCTCGGAAGAGACAACGACTAGAACCCTGGACGAACTTGCCAAGGACTTCGCGATTCAACAGAAAATTTGGGGCGAACAGTATCTTCGGGTGGTCAGTGCGAGGAATGCGCGGGAGAAAGAGATTGCTCGGCAACGGATGGGCATTGCTCTGTCACAGGCGAAATCGGAGCTTCTAAAACAGTCGTCTGCAACTGCATCAAAGTCTGTATCTTGTACGGAAACCGTGCCCGGCACCGTAAGCTGCTCGTAGTGTGAGCAGCGAAACAGCAATGTCCGCATCTGGCTGACTGCCATCTGTGACGACATGGTTCTTCTTGTCAGTTGACTGACTGATTCATACGCAGAAGCTATCTGTCGGATTTCGCTTGCGGAAAATTCTTGTCGAGCGTCGACTTTACACATAAGAATGGCCGGCGAGCTGATAGAATCATGACCGGTTGAGATCACCACCCATAGCGGACATTCCGGTACAAATTCCGTAGCCTTGCCCATAATCAGCGTGCGGAAAATGTGTCGGATTAGTTTCTTTCGCAAATACGGAGCGAATCATGGCCGGTGGCTGGGCCCATGACGGGGCAGTGCAGGATCAAATTGACGCAAGCGTGGATGGTGCGGTGCAACGTGCGCGCAGTAAATTGCCGCGCGGGGAAAGTCTAAGTCATTGTGAGGTTTGTGATGCCGAGATCCCCGACGCTCGACGCCACGCGGTCCGAGGTGTGCGCCGCTGTGTCAGCTGCCAGGCATCGCTGGATAAGGCGGAGGCTAGCCACGGCGGCTATAACCGTCGGGGCAACAAAGATAGCCAGTTGAGGTAGGCATTCCGAGCCCACTGTCTGCGTGAAGCCCTAGGGCAGATCTTCGAGCATTTTCATTGCAGATTGTCGGATCGATTCGTCGGTGCCGATCTGCGTCGCGGTTGTGAGCGCTGTGCGAGCTTGCTCGGTATTGCCGAGCTGGCTGTTGACGAACCCCAGTGTCAGCCAAATTCTTTGATTCGCCGGGTCCACGGCTACACCGTCATTCAGCCTGCGAAGGGCTTCATTGGATCTACCGAGATAATGCAGCGTGAGGCCCAAATTGTTATGGATTTCCGCATTGTTCGGGCTAAACGCCAGCAGTCGTTCATACGAGTCTGCCGCTCTGTTGTATTGCTTGTTGGCGAAAAATTCATCAGCCTGGCGTGATATTTCAGCCGGGTCTTGGACAGTTGACTCACTTAATGCGGACGAAGTTAGTCGTGTGATGTCGGTTTCTGTCATGCTGTCGGGCCACACGAGCGCGGACTGGCCTATCGTCGATGGGTGGGCGCTGACGTTATCCGCGTCATAAATATAGTATTCGCGAGTGATGGCAAAAACCGCAAGTCCGAAGAGGACTTGGAACACGGTCATCGAAATCCAGAATTTGGCATCGCGAATCATAATGGTCGCCTGTTTCCGTTGTTTTGCTGGAGTATGTACACCGCTTCATGGTTCTGGCACGGCCAATGAGGCATTGTACCTTGGGTGCGAACAAGGGCCTAACCTGTATGAAGTTTGTTTAAACGACTGCTTTCGACCCACTGTGGGCGTGCAGGCATTACACTTGACGGCATAATAGCTAAGGGACAATGAAGTGAGTCGATATTTTCCGAAAGAGCATCTGTCATGGGAGCCAGCTCCAGTCCGAGGCGGTACCGTTATGGATAAGAGTGTCGTCTGGGAAGGTGGTTACGATACTCGATCCGCTTTTTTCCGAATGTCGAAAGGCATGAATATTCCAATACACACGCATCCAAAGTGGGTACAGGTAATGGTGTTAGAAGGCACAATGGAGGTCGAAACCGACGAAGATGGGAAGGTGCGAATTGAGAGCGGCGGCTGCTACTTTGTTGAAGCCGGCGATACCCACATGGAAACAGCCATCGAGGACTCTCTATTACTTGTGACGCAGGGTGAAGATCGTTCCGAGTTTCTCGATGACACGGATGAAAATGCTTCCTAACAAATCGATGCGTTGGCTATCCGGCTGGATACCGATTTCATGTGTACTCCTGGACGTTTTCTATCTGTCGCAGCAACGTTTTTTTAGCGGTTTGACGGACCGCGCTTGGGCACAAAGCTGCCTGTCAGATTTCGATTACGGATAATTCTTGTCGAGCGTCGGCTTACGCTCAAGAGTAGCCAGTGAGCTGACAAAATTATGAGAGGCAGAAACCGACCCTTTATTTGCGGTTCCCTCACCTAAATGATTAGAGAATTGAATCGGACACTGGCATGACGGATACTGAGTAGAATCAAAAGAACTGGACCTGGCGCATGAATATTTGGGATCCATTTCATCCTGTCGCCTATTTCCTCCATACCACTCTAGGCGTTGCCGGGATTCTCGGTGCAATCGTAGCGTTAGCCGTAACAAAGGGCTCGAATCCTCACATTCTGGCAGGCAGGACCTTTGCTGTCGCTGCCGCAGTAGCTGCTGCAACTGCGATTGGATTCAGTTTTACCACGTTCGCGCCGATGACGATCGCTAGCGCCGTGATGACGTTCAGCGCCATCGGTAGCGCTTTCTTGGCGCTCCGTAGCAAGAGTCCAAAGGTAGCGGCCGGAGAGTTGGTGACGACAATATTGATGGCCCTTGTGTTGCTTTGGCTACTGTTCGGAGTGGTGATGTCGGTGCCACGAGGCGGCCTCTTGTGGATTCCGCCGTTGCTTTTTGCGCTTTTTCCTGCCGCGCTCCTGGTCAATGACATCCGCTTCATAAAGCAGGGCGATGCCGTGCGCAAGTCGAAACGATTGCCGCGCCATTTGTCGCGAATGGCTTTCGCATTCGCTATCGCTGTTCACTCGCCGATCGTGGTTTTCGCTGACGACTTCAACATACACCCAGGCCTGGCATTCTATGGCCCGTTCATAATCTGGCCGGTGATTGTCTTTTTCTTCAACAGCCGTATTGAGAAAAAATTGGTGGCGATCGCGAACGGCTAATATTGGCCAGTCGCTGTCTGTCGCAGATATCTTTTGAGAATGAAGTGAAGGGAGGCTCCAGGGCGAGGGCGGTATTTCGAGCGAGAGCAAATCTGATAGTGTCCGTATGGTCAAGCCGCAGCTATCATAGCTAGATAAGCAGATATTCCTGGCCCGACTGGCAGGGGACCGAGTGAACCTGGCCGATAGCGTGCATCGGCAAAAACAGACCGCCTGTCAGTTTTGTCAGTGAGTCCTCAGTAGACATAAGAAACCACGCCGATAATCACGATATCTTCGATGTGTCACAAATTTGTGAAACGGCGTACTCAAAACGAGACAAAATCAGGCAATGCCAAGCTATTGACACCGTTGGTCTGTTTAGCCGTCAATTGCGCAAGTTTGCGCCAGCTTCCGCAAAAACCGGATTCATGATCTGTAGGTAGGCGGTTCACAAGTCGCTGGGAGCGAAGGTCGCGGCCGGGGATGGCCGTGGTCAATTCCGCCCATCACCACCAACAGGCAGAAAATTGGGCCCGGACCGGGGCCATTTTTGTTGGCGCTGATCTGTGTATCATGTGCGCCTCGATCAGCCCAGTACTCAGTAAATCGGGAGACAAGAATGCGTTTCAGCAGCAAGCAGATTCACGCCGGTGTAACGCCGGACCCGGCGACCGGAGCGATCCTGACGCCGATCTATCAGACGACGACTTACGTTCAGGAGTCCGTCGACCGATATCTTGAGAAGGGATTCTCCTACTCCCGTTCGTCCAACCCGACCGTGCGCGCACTGGAAATGAAGCTGGCGGAGCTGGAAGGCGGCGCCGACTGCACCTGTTTCGGGACCGGGATGTCGGCGATTCATGGCGTGATGCTCGCGTTCCTGAATGCCGGCGATCACGCGATTATTTCCGACGTTGCCTATGGAGGAACTTATCGTTTATGTACGACGGTTCTGAATCGCTTTGGCATCGAATTCACTTTCGCGAACACGGCAGATCCGGAGTCGGTCAAGGCGAGCGTGCGGGACAATACGGCACTGATCCTGGCCGAGACGCCGGCTAATCCAACGATGAAGCTGTCGGATATCGCCGCGATCTCGGAGATTGCCCGGGCCGCCGGCATCGTGCACGCAGTCGATAACACGTTCCTCACACCGTATTATCAGCGCGCGCTGGATCTCGGTGCAGATTTGTCTGTTCACAGCACAACTAAATACTTTGACGGTCATAACGCGACGGTTGGTGGTGCTGTCATAGCAAAAACTCCGGAGCTCGATGAGAAAATGCGTTTCATCCAGAACAGCACCGGTTCGATCATGTCGCCGCAGGTGGCATGGCTCACGATGCAGGGTTGCAAAACGCTGTCGGTCAGGATGGATCAGCAGTCGGCCAATGCTATGGCGATTGCTGAATATCTCGAGGCACACCCGAAAGTAGAACAGGTGTGTTACCCGGGCCTGCCGTCGTTTTCGCAGCACGAGCTTGCCAAAAAGCAGGCGACAGGCTTCGGTGCCATGCTCTGGTTCGAAGTCAAAGGCGGGCTTGCAGCTGGTAAAGCGCTGATGGACTCAGTCGAGTTGTGGAGTCTCGCCGAGAATCTTGGTTCCGTTGAATCGCTGATCACACATCCGGTCACGATGACTCATGCGGATGTCGAGGAAGCCGAGAGACAACGTGTCGGTATCATCGACGGACTGGTTCGTTTATCGGTTGGCCTCGAGGATGCAGAAGACCTTATCGAGGCACTCGACAAAGCGTTACAAAACGTTCCGGGCTAATCAGATTGCTTTGGAGAAGCGACCGTCATTGGCCTCATCGGCGAGATAACGGTCGAATGTCATGGCGATGCTGCGGAGAAGGAGCCGGCCTTTTGGTGTGATCTGTATACCTTCGGGGCCGAGGAGTATGAGCCCGTCATCAGCTAGTGGTGCAAGCCGAGCCAGTTCCGGCGCAAAGTAGTCTTCGAAATCGATATCATTTCGTTTTCCGAATTCCGCGAACACCAGCTGATCGTGACACATTAGTTCCTGAATGACTTTTGCTCTTAGTTGGTCGTCGGCATCGACTTCAATACCTCGCTTGACTGGCAAATGTCCGGCCTCGAGTAGCGCCTCGTACTCCATTGTTGTCGTCGTGCTTTGGGCAAAGGTGTTGCCGATGCTGCTGATCGCACTGACGCCAAGACCGATCAGGTCACACTCGCGATGCGTCGAATAACCCTGAAAGTTTCTCTGCAATGTATTGTTGTTCTGTGATTTGACGAGTTCGTCTTCCGGCAGTGCAAAGTGGTCCATGCCGATGTAAACGTATCCAGCCCCACAGAGCTTATTGATCGTGTTATGCAGAATCTGCAGTTTGGTCGCAGGTGATGGAAGGTCTTCTTCATGGATCATGCGTTGACCCTTGAAACGTGCGGGCAAATGCGCGTAGTTGTAAACCGCGAGCCTGTCAGGTCGCATCGCAATCACTTCGTCGAGCGTACGATCGAAACTTTCGGCGGTCTGGAGCGGCAAACCATAGATCAGGTCGAACGAGACCGATTCGAAGCCCGCCGATCTCGACTGATCAACCAGATCGCTTACGTCTTGTACCGACTGCACGCGATTGACCGCATTCTGTACGTCTGGATCAAAGTCCTGAATCCCAAGGCTCAAGCGATTGAAGCCAAGGTCCGCCAACACTTTTATTGTTGCCGCATCGACGGTGCGTGGGTCTACCTCGATGGAAAACTCACGGCGGTCGCTATGGTCGAGTTTGAAGGAACTCGCGATATGCGTCATCAAGTCACATAGCTGCTCGATGCTGAGATAGGTTGGTGTGCCTCCGCCGAAGTGAAGTTGCTCGACGACCCTGTCATCGTCAAACAGTACGGCCTGCAACTCGATTTCCCGATAAAGATGTCCCATGTACTTATCAACACGTTCGGCATTACGGGTTACGATCTTGTTGCAGGCGCAGTAGTAACAAAGCGATTCGCAGAACGGTATGTGTATGTAGAGGGAAAGCGGCCGGTCGGATGCGTTGCTTAGTTTCGCTGCTTTCTCATAATCATCGCTTGTAAAGCCCTCACCGAATTGCAGGGCTGTCGGATAGGACGTATATCTCGGCCCCCGCCCACCATAGCGGGAGATCAGTTTCTGGTCGAAACATACATTTGGCGCGGGTTTCCCCGGATTTTGGCGGTCTGCTCTGCCCATCACACGAATATCCTGTCGAATTCTGCGATCAATTCAAATGGGTATAAACCGAAGTATTTTACCTATTAATTGCGGAGACCGTGACAAAGATAGAGCGCAACCGTGAATAGCAGCATGGCAACGGCCTGGTGGCTTGCCGCGAGGAATATTGGTACGACCAGCAGCAGTGTGGAGATGCCGAGGGCGACCTGCAGCACCGCCGTGTGCAGGAGAGCGTTCACGCCACGGCTGATTCTCGCCGGCAGGTCTGCTTTTCTTAGTTTGGCCCAATAGACAACGATCAAAACGAAGGTCGCAATGGCGAGTACGCGATGATCGAATTGCACGGTCGCCATGTTGTCGAAAAAGTTACTCCATGCGGGTTCGAGTGCCAGGAGATCGGGCGGCATCCAATACTCACCCATTTTCGGAAAGGTGTTGTAGATCTTGCCTGCTTTGAGCCCGGCGACGAAACCGCCGGAGATGACGGTAATGGTTATCAGTGCAGTTAATGCCACTGTCTTGCCGTACCACGGATGTCTGTTTGTTTCCTGCGATGGAAAAAACAGCGTCAGCGCCACCCAGAACATGTACCCATATATAAGGAATGCAGCGATCAGGTGTGCGGTCAAGCGGTACTGACTGACATGTGGAATGTCGACGAGCCCGCTCTTGACCATGTACCAGCCGAGCACGCCCTGCATGCCGCCCAGGACAAACATAAGCGTGTATTTCGGGAACTCAGACTTCTTGATGTAGCCCCTCCAGACGAAGAACAGAAACGGTATGAGAAATACGATGCCGATCGTACGGCCAAGCAAACGGTGCAGATATTCCAGCCAGAAAATTCCCTTGAAATCGCTCACATCCATGTATGAATTCTTTTTCTGGAATTCAGGTGTCTGTTGATACATGTCGAACACCTGCTGCCATTCGTCGTCACCGATTGGAGGCAGAAAACCGGTTACCGGGCGCCAGTCGACCATCGAGAGACCGGATCCGGTCAGTCGTGTAACGCCGCCCAATACAACCATTGCAAAGACGAGAACGCAGCAGACAAGAAGCCAGGTGGCAACCCTGTGGCTATTGTAGTTATCGACGTCGCGCATTTACGTTGTCCGTATGCGGTGGAACAGGGTCCGCAATCTTAGCAGGCTGTGCCTGACACACAAGCGTGTTTATCTAAAGGTAATCGAGCGGTAATGCGGTCGTATATTTGATCGTCTCCATGCTGAAGCTGGAACTGACGTCAAACAGATCGACTTTAGCAATCATCTCCTTATACAACTCGTCGTAACTTCTCATGTCGGGGACGACGGCACGAATCAGGTAATCAACGTCGCCACTCAGGCGATGTACTTCCATAACATTGGGCATGGCGGTCACCATGGCGTGGAATCGGTCGAACCATTGCTGCGTATGTTCGTGTGTCCGGATTCTTGCATAGACGGTGAGATCGAGACCCAGTTTTTCCTGGTTGAGCAGAGTTACCCGTGCGCTAATGACGCCATCGTCTTCCAGAGCTTGTATTCGACGCCAGCAAGCTGACTTTGACAGTCCGATGTAGTCGGCAATCTCGGCAACCGTCATCGTGGCGT
>Ga0224508_10003447_pt1 | contig 13060 bp, 17 predicted proteins | sample SF_Jan12_sed_USG_4_FD_170157 | JGI IMG/M metagenome (GOLD analysis project Ga0224508, IMG submission 170157) | Sediment microbial communities from San Francisco Bay, California, United States - SF_Jan12_sed_USGS_21 | ecosystem: Environmental > Aquatic > Marine > Sediment | place: USA...
GACACGCAGTACCCCCATGCCCACGAGTGGTCATACTTCCCTGGGCCAGAGCGGGTGGGTCGGGCCATGCGGAAACTGCTGAAGCCGTGAGCCGCCATGTCATGAAACTCCCTGACGTCGGCGAGGGAGTGGCCGAAGCCGAACTAGTCGAGTGGCTGGTAGGCATCGGCGACCAAGTGACTCCCGACACCGTGATCGCTGAGGTGTTGACCGACAAGGCGAACGTCGAAGTATCGGCACCTGTCGCCGGTGAGGTGGTTGCCCTGCATGGTGAACCCGGCGATGTCCTGGCGGTCGGCAGTGACTTCATCGGCATCGAGACAGACCAGATCCCGACCGAAGCCAATCAGCCCGAGCCGACAGCCACAGTCGATCAACCCGGCCCCGAGCACGAGGCTCCGGTGGTGTCGACGCCGGCCCGCTCGCCCCAGCCCAATGGTGGCCGTGCAACCGCGGCTCCGGCAGTACGGGCCCGGGCCGCCAACCTGGGACTCGATCTCAACACGATCAGAGCCAGCGGACCCGATGGCCGCGTACTGCATGAAGATTTGGACCGAGTACTTCGCGATGACAACGCCGCATCCCTCCCCCGTCCCGCTTCACCGCTTACCCCAGCCTCGGCCGGGGGCCTCGCCACGCCGGTGCGAGGCGTTCGTCGCCAGATCGCCCAGCGGTTGTCTGCCGCATGGCGTGAAATTCCCCACATCACCTACGTGGACGACGTGGACATGACCGAACTCGAGCGGCTACGAGCCGAACTGAACGCCGAGTCCGACGAAGGCGGGGTTCGGCTCACCATTCTGCCGTTCCTGGCTCGGGCGATAGTCGTGGCGCTTGCCGACCAGCCGGGCCTCAACGCGCATTACGACCACGCCGCCGAGATACTCACCACCTTCGACAGCGTTCACATCGGCGTTGCCACCCAGACCGACGCCGGTCTGCGCGTCCCCGTGGTGCGTGACTGCGAAGGGCTCGGCGTTTGGGCACTCGCCACCGAGATCGGCCGCGTGACAGCCGGAGCCCGCGACGGATCGGCGACCCGTGACGAACTGTCCGGTTCCACCATCACCATCACTTCGCTGGGGGCAATGGGTGGATTGATAACCACACCGATCATCAATCCGCCCGAGGTTGTGATCGTCGGTGTCAACAAAATGGAGACCCGACCGGTGTGGAGCGACGGCGCCTTCCAGCCTCGGCAGGTAATGAACCTGTCATCCAGTTTCGACCACCGCATGGTGGACGGCTGGGACGCCGCCACGTTCATCCAGCGGATCAAGCGCCTCCTCGAAACCCCCGCCCCACTCTTCGCCACCGACAGCTAGCGCTCTCTACCCGGGTTTGGGCCGCGAAGTCTTCTTCGCCGGCATCACCACCAACCGGACCCTGGACCACCCAAGCAGCCCGCAACCTATTCCTCCGCCATCCAGACCGGTTCGTCGATGCGCTGGCGTTGGTCCGAGATCGTGGCAGCCAGTTCGTCGACTCCTTCGACGAGATCTTCCGAACCGAAGGCCTCAAGATCCTCGAGAGAATCCGCCTGCACGACCTCCGCCACAGTCACGCCACAGCGCTCCTAGCGGCCGGCGTAAACGTCCGTGTGGTCGCCGATCGGCTCGGCCATGCCAGCGTGGCGTTCACAATCGACTGTTACGGGCACAGCCTCCCAGGGCAACAACGAGAGGCCGCGAACGCGGTCGCCGCGCTCGTTGCCGGTGACCGTCTGTGACCATTCTGTGACCACTCGGCGAAAGCGGCCACCGTGCCGAATTGGGCAGCGACGGCGTTCGTCCAGGTCAAAGGCTGTGCCCGGGGTGGGACTTGAACCCACATGATCCGAAGATCGGGGGATTTTGAGTCCCCTGCGTCTGCCAATTCCGCCACCCGGGCGAGCAACGTTCGCGAAGCGTACCCTTCTGGACGTGCGCCTCAGACGACTTCTCCGTCGCCTCATCCGACTCGCCGCGGTGGCCGGCGTCGTCGCCCTGATCCGCGACCGGATGTTCCGGCACAACGACGCGAAGTACGGGCGCCGCTAGGCTGTGCGACGGGGGAACGCTCAACGTTTCTCTGCGAGCGGGATGAAACCCTGTCGCCTCTGCGACAGTCATACTCTGCACCGCGCACCGCCGACCTGTCGTACGACCAGGAGCTCCCGCACCACATGATGATCGCCTTCACGTTCCCGGGCCAGGGGTCCCAGAAGCCGGGCATGGGTGAGCCGTGGACCGACCACCCCTCGTGGGAGGTCATCGACGAGGCCAGCGACGCAGCCGGCCGTGACATCTCCGCCCTCTTGTTGACCGCCGACGCCGACGAGCTCCGCGAAACCGGCAACTCCCAGCTCGCCACCTATGCGCTGAGCATGGTGGCGCTCGACGCCGTCAGCCGGGTCGGCGCCGAGGGCGCCGGATTCGCCGGTCACAGCCTCGGTGAGTACTCCGCACTCACCGCCGCAGGCGTGCTCCAGTTCGAGGATGCGGTCCGGCTCGTCGGTGAACGAGGCGACGCGATGCAAGCAGCCGCCGACGAACGTTCGGGCACGATGGCCGCGGTGCTCGGGCTCGACGACGACAAGGTCGAGAGCGCCTGCATGCGCGTGGCCGACGAAGTCTGGGTCGCCAACTACAACGCCCCCGGACAGGTCGTCATCGCCGGTGCACCCGACGCAATCGACGAGGCCTCGACCATCGCCAAGGACCTCGGCGCCAAGCGAACCATGGGCCTCCCGGTCGGTGGTGCGTTCCACACACCGTTCATGGCGCCGGCCCAGGATCGCCTCCGCAAGGCGCTCGACCAGGTCGAGCTCGTCCAGCCCGAACAACCCGTGTTCGCCAACGTCGACGGCATGGCCCACGATGTGGTCACCCACTGGGAGGGGCTCTTGAACTCCCAGCTGTGCTGCCCGGTCAAGTGGCGGCAGAGCCTGCACTCCATGGAGGACGCGGGCTTCACGACATTCGTCGAGCTCGGCCCGGGCTCGGTGCTCACGAGCATGGCGAAGCGCACGTTGAAGGGAAGTCGCACCTTGAAGGTCAACACGCCCGCCGACGTCGATGCGCTGCTCGAGGCGCTGGCGGCGCCGCCTGTCGGTGGCCCGGCCCATCTCGACGGCGAAGCACTGTTCGCGACGGAACGCCTCGTGGTCACACCGTGCGCCGGGGTCTTCACGCCGGTCGACGACTCGCTCATCGGCACCGTCATCGAAGCCGGGCACCTGCTCGGAACGGTGGGAGCGAACGAGGTCCGGTCGCCGTTCGCCGGCGAGGTCATGGGGTACCTCGCGGTGAACGACGAACGGGTCACCACGAGCCAGCCGGTTGCCTGGCTGCGACTCGTCGGCCAGTCCGAGAGCTCCAGGCCGAAGGAGTAGGCGATGCCAGGTGCACAGATCACGGGAATCGGCACGGCCCTGCCCGACAACATCGTCACGAATCACGACTTGGCCAAGACGCTCGACACGACCGACGATTGGGTCACCGAACGCACCGGCATCAAGGAACGCAGGGTTGGCGGCACGACGGTCGGGCTCGGCGTCGAAGCAGCCCGAAAGGCGCTCGACGCCTCCGGTACGGCACCCGACGAGGTCGATCTCGTCATCTTCTGCACCTGCTCGCCCGATGAACTGATCCCGGCAGCAGCGTGTGTCGTCCAGAACGAGCTCGGCATCCCGGGCGCGGGCGCGTTCGACCTGAACGCGGCGTGCTCGGGATTCGTCTACGGCCTCGTCGCCGCCCACGGGTTCATCTCCCAGGGCGCGGGCACCGTGTTGGTCGTCGGTTCCGAGACGTTGAGCAGCATCACCGACTGGTCGGACCGGGGCACGGCCATCCTGTTCGGCGACGGCGCCGGGGCCGCCGTGGTCACCGAGACCGACGGGCCCGACTCGCTGCTCGGCTGGCACGTCGGCTCGCAGGGATCGCTCGCGCACATCCTCAGATGTGATGTGGGCGGCCCCATCGAGATGGACGGTCGCCAGGTGTTTCGCCATGCAGTTCTCGCCATGGCGAACTCTGCCGAGACGAGCCTCGCGAAGGCCGGGCTCACGATCGACGACATCGATGTCATCGTTCCGCACCAGGCGAACATCCGCATCATCGACGCGGCGTGCAAGCGGCTCGGCGCACCGCCCGACAGGGCGGTCACGGTCCTGCACTACACCGGCAACACCTCCTCGGCGTCGATTCCGCTCGCCCTCGACGACGGACTCCGGTCCAAGCGCATCGAACCCGGCATGACGGTGCTGTTGGTCGGCTTCGGTGGCGGGATGACATCGGCGAGCGCCGTGCTGCGGTGGGGTTGATGGCACGCGTTGCCCTCGTCACCGGCGGATCGCGCGGCATCGGCCTGGCATGCGCAAGGCAGCTGGCCGAAGCCGGCCACAGAGTCGCCGTCACGGTCCGATCCGAGCCGCCGGCCGAGCTCGCCGCCCTCGGCGTGCTCGCCGTTCCCTGCGACGTCACCGACTCGGCCCAGGTCGATCAGGCGTTCTCCACCATCGAGGCCGAGCTCGATCCAGTCGACATCCTCGTTTCGAACGCCGGCATCACCCGCGACGGTCTCGTCCTGCGCATGAACGACGACGACTTCAGCGCAGTCGTCGATACGAACCTCACCGGCGGCTTCCGCGTGGCCAAACGTGCGGTGAAGACCATGATGCGAGCCCGCTTCGGGCGAATCGTCTTCATCTCATCGGTCGTCGGTACCGGCGGCCAGGCCGGTCAGGCCAACTACGCCGCGTCGAAAGCCGGTCTCGTCGGGCTCGCTCGGTCGTTCGCGAAGGAGTTTGCGTCGCGAGGCATCACCGTCAACGTTGTAGCACCCGGCCCCGTAGCCACCGATATGCTCGACGCCTTGAACGACGACCAGGTCGCCTCCATTGTCGATGCCGTCCCGCTCGGGCGGCTCGGCTCGCCCGACGACATCGCTGCCACCGTGCGGTTCTTGGCCTCCGACGAGGCGGGATACATCACCGGAGCGGTGATCCCCGTCGACGGCGGCCTCGGCATGGCAGGCTGACACCCCACCGCTTCCACCCCACCCGAATTGAGGATCAATACATGAGCGAAGAGCTGTTCCAGCGATTCCAGAAGTGCGCCGTCGAGGTGCTCAGCGTCGAAGACGCACAGGTCACCAAGGAGGCGAACTTCGCCGACGACCTCGACGCCGACAGTCTCGATCTCGTCGAACTGGTGATGGCGCTCGAGGAGGAGTTCGACGTCAGCGTCGAAGAAGAGGAGCTGGAGGGGATCGAGACCATCGGTCAGGCCTTCGCCCTCATCAGCGACAAGCTGCCATGAGCCGACGCCGAGTCGCCGTCACCGGCCTCGGTGTCGTCGGCCCGTGCGGCATCGGCCGCGAGCAGTTCTTCGCCGGGCTCCTCGCGCCGCAGCCCACCGGTGAACGAATCGTCGCCGATTTCGACCCTGCGCAGCACTTCGACAGCCCGAAGGAAGCGCGGCGCGCCGATCGTGTCACCCATTTCGCGCTCGCGTCCGCGGCCGAGGCGTTGCTCCAAGCGGGCGAGCTCACGGCCGACCCGGCGCGTATCGGCGTGCTCATGGGCACGGGTATCGGTGGCCTGAGCACGCTCGAAGACCAGATCCACGTCTTCCAGACCAAGGGACCCCGACGGGTCTCCCCCTTCCTCGTGCCGATGATGATGGCCAATGCGGGCGCGGCAGCCGTCTCGATGAAGTACGGATTCCAAGGGCCCTGCGAGACCACCGTCACGGCCTGTGCGTCCAGCACCCATGCCATCGGCAATGCCACCGACGCCATTCGCTGGGGCCGAGCCGACGCAGTGATCACCGGCGGCGCCGAGGCCGCGAACACGCCGGTCGGCACGCAAGGTTTCATCAACATGACCGCGACCTCGAAGAGCGGCGTCTCACGCCCCTTCGACGCGAACCGCGACGGCTTCGTCCAGTCCGAGGGTGCCGCCGTGTTCGTGCTCGAGGAGCTCGAGATGGCACGAGAACGTGGCGCCACGATCCTCGGCGAGATCCTCGGATCGGCGAACACCGCCGATGCGCATCACATCACCGCTCCGGCCCCGGGCGGATCGGGTGCGATCCGATGCATCGAGGTCGCCCTCGACGATGCCGGCCTCTCTGCCGCCGATATCGTGCACATCAACGCACACGGCACCTCGACACCGCTCAACGACGCCGCCGAGGCCGAGGCGGTCGCGAAGGTCTTCGGCACGCCCGGCCCGCTCCTGACGTCGACGAAGGGCGTCACCGGCCACGCGCTCGGCGCCGCCGGCGCTCTCGAGGCCGCCGCGGTGTTGTTGACCATGGAGAAACGTCTGATCCCCCCGACCGACGGGTATGAGACCCCCGACCCCGACATGCCACCGATCAACCTCGTGGTCGGTCAACCACTCGAATGGGAGCCGGGGCCCACATTGTCGAACTCGTTCGGCTTCGGCGGCCACAACGGCACCATCGTCGTCGGTCCTCCACCCGAGTAGTCCCGCGGCTCCCCGGCGGGAACCGGTCGTCAGGCGTCGACGAGCACGAACATGAGCTCGGCCTCACAGGCCTTCTCGCCGTCGACCGATGCTCGACCGGTGGCCCGTCCGGCCCGAGCCGAGAGCCGGCCGACATCGATTCGCAGGTCTAGCCGTTCGCCTGGAACGACCTGGCGACGAAACCGCGCTTTGTCGAGGCCGCCGAACAGGGCGAGCTTTCCCGCCATGGCCTCGTCGAGCAACACGACATAGGCGCCGAGCTGGGCGATCGCCTCGCACATCAACACACCTGGCAGCGTCGGTCGGCCCGGGAAGTGACCGGCGAAGAAGTACTCGTCGCCGGTGAGCTGCCACCAACCCTCGGCCGCGATACCAGGCTCGACGAGGCTGACGCCGTCGAGGAACAGGAACGGGGCGCGATGCGGAAGCACGTCGACCGGTGCCGGATGGTCGCTCATCGCCCCACACCACCCTGAAGCGCCCCCAGGAGATTCTCGGGTGTGGCCTTGGGGCTGATCTTGTACCACACATGCTCGAGCCGGCCCGTGGCCCCCACGAGAAACGATGACCGGATGATTCCTTCGTATTCGCGGCCATACAACTTCTTCGGGCCCCATGTGCCGTACTTGTCGGCGACGGCATGGTCGGGATCGGAAAGCAGCGGGAAGCCGAGTGAGTACTTGTCGTCGAACCGGGCCTGGGCTGGCGGCTCGTCGGGGCTGATGCCGAGGATCACGGTGTCACCGATCCGGTCGGCCACGTCACGCAGACCGCACGCCTGGGTGGTACAGCCGCCGGTGAGCGCCTTCGGATAGAAGAAGATCAGGACCCTGCGACCCTTGAACGAGCTAAGCCTGACCTTCTCGCCTCGTTGGTCGAGGAGCGTGAACGCCGGCGCCCGTGTGCCGATCGCGAGCATTGCGTCTGCCATGGCCGGACCCTAGTCCCGACGCGCCACGGGGGCCGTCCGTTGGGACGACCCCCGTGCAGGAAAACCCGTTGGATCAGGCGTTCTTTGCGGCGTTCTTCAGCTTCGCGCCGGCACTCATCTTGATGCCCTTGCTCGCTGCGATGTGGATCGTCGCGCCCGTCTGGGGGTTGCGCCCCATGCGAGCAGCGCGATTCGTGCGTTCGACACTGAAGTAGCCGGACACACTGATCTTGCCACCGCCCTTGGCAACGACGTCCTCCATCACGTCACAGAGTGCGCCGAGCGAAGCGTCGACGTCGCTCTTCGACTGCCCCGTCCGTTCGGCGATTTCGGCGACGAGCTCGCTCTTGTTCATGGGTTTGGCCTCCTTGAGTCTGCAGCGGTGTCGTCGGACCGGACGTCCATACGATGCCCCCCTGCAAATTACATGCGTGTTACGCGACCCGAAAATACCCACAAAGTCAAGCATTTCCGCCAATCGGGCCTCTCAAGGTGCAACATTCACCATGTGGTCGGCGGCGTTGGCGAAGTACTCGAGCATCACCGATTCGACCTCAGGAGCCGGTTCGGCGGCCCGGATCGCGGTGCGCATGTGCCCGAGCCAGGCGTCGCGTTCGGCGGCCCCGATCGCGAACGGCGCGTGACGCATGCGCAGTCGCGGATGGCCCCTCTGGTCGCTGTAGGTCGTGGGCCCACCCCAGTACTGGGCGAGGAATCCGGCGAGGTGCGCCTTGCTGTCGCTGAGGTCGTCGGGGTACATGGGCCGCAAGGCCGGGTCGGCGGCAACGCCGTCGTAGAAGCGGGCGACGAGGTCGTCGAACCATTGCCGGCCGCCGACGAGCTCGTACACCGTGCGGGCCTCCATGGGGCCAGCGTAGAGGTCGCTGCGACGGGTCAGGCCCGGTTGCGCAGCTCGCCGGAGTACCGCTCGATCCTCGCCAGCACCTCGGGATCGGCGCCGTAACGACTGAGCGTGTCCTTGATCGCACGCCGCACGGCGACCTCGCGGGTGCACTCGGGGCATTCGCTCAGGTGCCGGGTCACCAGTCCTTCGAACCTTGCCTGCAGCTCGCCGTCGACGATTGCGTCGAGCTGTCGGGTGGTTCGGTAGTGGCGGTAGCGACTCACGATATTGGGAACTCACCTCGTCCGAAGCGCATTCCCGGCGCCACTGGGATACGAGCGGAGAGATAACATCCAATCCAGGTGACCACATCGACGAGCAACCAAGACAGGGCGTTCGAGAAGTATGTCGTGCCCGAGCTCGACGTGTTGTACCGCGTCGCACTGTCGATCACGCGCAAGCCGGCCGACGCCGAAGACCTGGTCCAGGACACGTTGTTGCGGTCGTATCGCGCCATCGAGCGATTCGACGGGCGGCACCCGAGGGCCTGGCTCCTCACCATCATGCGCAACGCGCAGATCAACCGGGTCCGGCGCAAACGGCCCGAGCTGTTGCGTGACCCCGACGCCACCATGGAACGGGTCGCCGATACCTCCACGGATGCCGGTGATGTCGAGGCCATCGTGGTCGACAGCACCTTCGACGCGACGGTCGAGGCGGCCTACAACCGCCTGCCGGACAAGTTCCGCCGCGTCGTCGAGCTCGTCGACCTTGGCGGCCTGTCGTACCAAGAGGCTGCCGACACGCTCGACGTTCCTGTCGGCACCATCATGAGCCGGCTGCACCGAGCCCGCAGCCGCATCCGCAACGAGCTCGAAGCTGCCGGTGTCACGCCGCGCGGCGTCCACCCCGACGACTGAACCCGTTCAGAGCTGGCCGAGCGCGTCCTCGACGCCGCGGTGGAAGGTCGGGTAGGCGTAGATCATCGACCGCAGGGTCGGTACGGGAATCTCGGCGTGGACGGCGAGCGTGAGCAGTCCCAGCACCTCTCCCCCGGCCGGTCCGACCGAGGTGGCACCGATCAGGACGTCACGATCAGCGTCGACGACCAGCTTGATGATGCCCTCGTTTCCGACACCGTGGAGCCAGCCCCGCGCCGACCACGGCACCTGCTGGGTCGCGACGGCGACGTTGACACCGGCATCGCGAGCCTGCTTCTCGCCGATGCCGACCGAGCCGATCTCGGGGTCCGTGAACGTCACACGAGGCAGGGCCCGGTAGTCGGCCCCCTCGGTCGGCTCGCCGAGGATGTCGGCAACGGCGATGGATGCCTGATAGGCGGCGACATGGGTGAACAGGCCGCTGCCGGTGATGTCACCGACTGCCCAGACACCGTCGGTGACACGCATGCGCTCGTCGACCTCTACGAAACGGGCCGTGTCGTCGAGTCCCAGGTTGGCCACCCCCAGGCCGGCGAGATCGGTCCGCCGACCGGTCGCAACGAGCAGCCGCTCGGCGACGAGCGAGGTCTCGTCGGAGAGCATCACCTCGACACCCTTGTCGTGCGGGGCGACCGCGCCGGCGGTGACACCGGTGTGCACGGCGATGCCCTCGGCCGCGAACACCTCGGCGAGCACCGCCCCCGCCTCGGGCTCGTCGAGGGGGACGAGCCGGTCGAGGGCCTCGACGATGCTGACCTGCACGCCGAATCGGGCGAGCGCCTGCGCCAGCTCCGATCCGATCGCGCCTGCTCCGAGCACCACCAGCGACTCGGGTAGCGTCTCGGCCTCGATCGCCTCGCGGTTGGTCCAGTACTCGACGGAATCGAGGCCCGGTATCGGCGGCACTGCAGGATCGGTGCCGGTTGCGATGACGATGGCCTTGCCGGCTTCGTAGACCTCGTCGTTCACCGAAACGGTGCCCGAGCCCTCGATGCGGGCTCGACCGCGCACGAACGTGCCGCCCTTGCCCTCGAAGCGCTCGACGGCCACCGTGTCGTCCCACGAGTCGGTGGCCTGTTCGCGAATCCGCTTCGCCACGGGCGCCCAGTCGGGCTCGACGGTCGCCGTCCCGGCCACGCCGTCGATCCGGCGGGCTTCGGCCAGCAGGTCTGCGGCCCGGATCATCATCTTCGACGGGATGCAGCCCCAGTAGGGGCACTCGCCGCCGACGAGACCGGAGTCGATCCCGACCACGTCGAGGCCACGCTCGGCCAAGGTGCCGGCCACGCCTTCGCCGCCGATCCCCATCCCGATCGTCACCACATCGACTGATTTCGAACCCATCTCGCACCACCTCCGACGTCACCGGTTGACGCGGCCAGAGAACCCGCCGAACCGGCGAAGGATTCCAGCTGCCATGCTGGACCGGTGACCACGGGGGTTCGTGTCGACAAATGGCTGTGGGCGGTGAGGCTCTTCAAGACCCGGACCTCGGCGGCGAAGGCGTGCGATGCCGGAGCGGTCCGAATCGGCACCGATCCGGCCAAGGCCGCTCGACGGGTCCGACCGGGCGACACCGTCACCGTGTCCCGCCGCGATCGCACGGTCGTCGTCGAGGTCGTGACACTGCTCGAGAAGCGCGTTGGTGCGCCGATCGCGCAGGCGGCCTACATCGACCACAGCCCGCCGGTCGAGCCCCCGACGAGCGCGAGGGGCATTGCGTTCGGTGAGCGGTCGAGGGGCGAGGGCAGGCCGACCAAACGGGATCGCCGCCGCATCGACCGCTTCCGCGGGCGAGGTTAGGGGCGCCTCACGGGTCGGGCCTCGCGGCCTTCGATCTCGAAGAAGAGCTGGCCCGCGGCCTTCTGGATCCCGATGGACCAGCTCGGATAGGCGTGGACGGTCTGGGCGAGGCGGCCGGCGAACATCTTGGTGCGCATCGCGAGGGTTGGCTCGTGGATCATCTCGCCGGCCCGTGGCCCGACGATGGTCGCACCGATGACCTGCCCACCGCCCAGATTGCGCAACATGCGACGGGGACCGACGATCAACTTGACGAAGCCGTCGGTGGCAGCCGCGGTGATCGCACGGTCGTTCTCCGACATCGGCAGGAATGCCACCCTGGCACCAGCCGGTGCCTCGGCCTCGAGGACGCCGACCCTGGCGACCTCGGGCTGCGTGAACGTCGCCCACGGAATCCAGGCGGGATTGAACGAGGCCCTCGAGAAGCGCTTGACCGCGTTCCACGCCGCGAGCCGACCCATCTCGTCGGCCGCGTGAGTGAACGGCAGGTTCTCCGTGACATCGCCGACCGCCCAGATGTGGTCAGCAGACGTCGCCAGCCGGTGGTCGGTCTCGATGTGTCCGCGCGCCGTGAGCTCGACACCCGGGATCTCGAGTGCGAGGCTCTCGGTGACCGGCACGCGGCCGACGGCAACGAGCACCTCGTCGACATCGACCGTCGTGCCGCCCTCGATTTCCACCGTCGACCCGGTGGCCGCGGGTCGCACCCCAACGACCGGCCGACCGAGCCGAAGGTCGACGGCGTCGGACCGCAGCGCCGTGGCAATGATCTCCGACGCTTCGGGTTCCTCGCGCAGCAGCACCCGATCGGCCATCTCGAACACTGTGACGGCCACGCCGAGCCTGGCGAAGGCCTGCGCCAGCTCACACCCGATCGGGCCGGCACCGAGGACACCGAGTGATCCGGGCCTCGACCGGGGTTCGAAGATCGTCTCGTTCGTGAGGGCGCCGATCTCGGCGAGTCCGGGAATGGGCGGCAGCGCTGGACGCGATCCGGTCGCGATCACGAACTTGGGGCTGCCAACCGGCGTGCCGTCGACATCGATCCGTTTCGGCGAGGTGAAGCGGGCCCGGCCCTCGATGACGTCGATCCCCTCACCTCGGAGCACGTCGGCGTTCTCGGTCCCGGCGATCCGCTCGACGACGGCTGCGACGGTGGCGAGAGCCGAGTCGAAGCTGTGACCCGCGGCGGCCGACTCGATGAGCGTCTTGGACGGCACGCATCCGGTGAACGTGCAGTCGCCGCCGAGCGGGCCGTCGTTCACGAGGGCGACGCGCACCCCTTCCCGTCGTGCTGTCCGAGCGGCGCTGAGGCCGCCGGCGCCGCCGCCGATCACCACCAGGTCGTAGTCGATCATCTCATGCCTCGATGGGTCAGTGAACGGTGCGCACGGCGAACCAGCCGAGATTGAGCATCATCAGTCCGAGCACGAAATGTCGGATGTCGCGGTCCTGGCCCCGCACTGCAACGATGGCGATCGTCCAGACGATGGTCATGACGATCCACTGGATCGCGACGACCCGGTCGGTCTTCGGGAGAGCCAGGTCGATGAGGAAGTCGCTCACCGCACACGAACCCCGGAGCGTCGGCGACCATTCCTCCGGGCCGACATCGTTCAGCCGGCGTCGAGCGCGTCGCGGATCGACGAGACGAACGTGCCGACTCCCTCGGGGCCGTCCCCGTCGAGCAGCCGCTGGACGACGGCCGAGCCCACGACCACGCCGTCGGCGACCTCGCACACTGCTGCCGCCTGTTCGGGCGTCCCGACGCCGACACCGACCAGAACCGGCTTGTCGGTGACGGCCTTCACGCGGGATGCGATGTCGATGGCGCTGGCCGCCAGCTCGTCACGGACGCCGGTGACCCCGAGCAAGCCGACGGCATACACGAAACCACGCGCACGGTCGCACACCCTCGGGAGCCGGTCATCGGGAGCGGTCGGTGCCGCCAACATCACGGTCTCGACACCGACATCGTCGGCGACCGACGCCCACGGCCCGACCTCCTCGAGGGGCAGGTCGGGGAGAATGGCCGCGCACACACCTGCGTCGAACAGCTCGGACGC
>Ga0224508_10003448_pt1 | contig 13053 bp, 12 predicted proteins | sample SF_Jan12_sed_USG_4_FD_170157 | JGI IMG/M metagenome (GOLD analysis project Ga0224508, IMG submission 170157) | Sediment microbial communities from San Francisco Bay, California, United States - SF_Jan12_sed_USGS_21 | ecosystem: Environmental > Aquatic > Marine > Sediment | place: USA...
TCCAATGGCATAGATCAGATACTTACTGAATTTGTTTTCAGAAAGGAGTTTTTGATGGAACCGGCAAAAAATTTAATCATCGTTTATCTATATCCCTTGGTGTACACTGTACGATTGGTTGAAGGTAATTTTCCCCATAGGCCTTCTCTAGTGGTTTCGACTATTAATGTTGCTTCCCACGGCGTTCCGCTGGGAGCTTCAAGCCACAAAGTCTGCGTAACTTTACTACTTAGCCATTTGCCAGATTTTGAATCTTGAAATGGATATAAAGAATTTATTATTAGCCTATTATCCTTCCATGTGCTTGTTGAAACTATAGGTTTTCCAGTACGACCCATTAGAATGTTATTTTCGGAGGTTGATCCATCCAAAGCAAAGCGATATCGCTCTAGTTGTTGAATTTCTCTGGGGATGAATACTACACGCTCAATTTCCAATTGATTTGGCGTATGTTGAATGGATATTTGATTTCCCCAACCACTTCCTAATGTTGGCGGCAAGGGTTCATCTACGCGATTTATTACCGAGACTCGATGCAAAATAGCTGTAGACCAAGTACCTGTAAAATCAGGATTTGCCATTGCCACACTTCGCGTACCAAGAGAATCTCTATCAGTTCGCGTATAGGTTTGTACTGGAATTCCTGAATTTGCAGGTGGCGGTATGTAAGGATCGGCAGCATTGGCGCTTGCTGATACACGAGGATGAGTTATAAAAGTTGCTTCATAATCTTTAACAATGCTATCCATAATACCAATTACTCCCGGATAATAGTCCTTTACATCTATTTCTTCTCTTGGGTCTGCACGCAGATCGAACAGACGAACGAGATTGTCTGGTTCCGGATCTGGCATTTCGGTTTTGTAAACATACCACAGTTTCCAATCTCGCCATTTAACGGCCATAATTTGACCAAAACGCTGTGTGAAGATGGCACTTTCACGATTAGAATGCGCTTGTTTTCCTTCTAAAAATGATAATTGATTTACACCATCTATAATACGATCATTTGGAATAGCTTCTGGACTTCCGGCGGCATTGAGAATGGTTGTAAACAAATCTACTTCATGCACCATTTCATTTGAAACTTGTCCTGCTTTAATTCTTTCCGGCCATCTAATAACTGCTGGGGTTCTAATGCCTCCTTCCATTGCCGAATTGTAATAACCTCTCCAAGGACCAGGAGAACCTCTCCAGGGTCGTCTCATCTCGGCACCATTGTCTGTACACCAAATAATAAGGGTGTTGTCTTCGATACCAGAAGCTTTTAACTGGTCTAAAATTAAGCCTACATTATAGTCTACATCTGCCATAGAATCTCCCATATCTCCAGCTCCAGTTGTGCCGGCTTTATCAGGATGAGGTAAGGCAGGAAAATGCAATTGGGTCATGGCGTAATACAAAAAGAAAGGTTGATCATTATCAGCATTCTCTTTAATAAAATCAGTGCTTTTTTCGGCAGCTTCACGATCAATGGTTCGTCTTGTTTCTGGGTCAAAAGGTTTTACTTTTTTAGAAGGAGAACCAGCGGTTCCTTCCCAAATGTATGGCGGTTGCTGTAAATTAGGATCGAAACCTTCCATGGTTGGAAATTGGGAAACATGTGTAGTTCCTGGAATACCATACCACTGATCAAAACCTTGTTGGGTAGGTTCTCGTTTACCATGCCAATTCTTGGCTCCCAAATCCCATTTACCAAAAAGTGCTGTGTTATAGCCTACGGCCTTCAAACGTTCGGCAATAGTTTCTTCCCATAAGGTAGTACCTGCATAATAGTCTTCGCCGGCCCGAACAGCATATCTTCCAGTAAGGATGGCAATACGAGAAGGCGTACATGAATATTCTACATTGAAATTGGTTAGCCTTATACCTTCGGCACCTATTCTGTCAATATTTGGGGTTGGTACACCACGAGGGCCACCATAAGCACTTACTTCACCAACACCCAGATTGTCAGGAAAAATTAATATGACATTAGGTTTTTGTTGGGCAAATCCCATGTGGTTGACGAATAAGAAGATTGTGATTAAAAAAAGAATACCCTTGTTCATAGTACTTTATATTAATATCGAAATAGGCTTAAAGTTAAAATCAGTCAATAAAGCACAACACCCCTGGCTATCCGCCGGAGGCGGACAATTTACAAACCTGCCTACCGGCAGGCAGGTGACAAATGACAAACCTGTCTACCGACAGGTAGATTCCAATTTGGTGCTTGTCATTTGAGATTTGTCATTTACCTGGCTTCGCCAGGTTTATAGGCATTGTTGTACAACGTTTTTTTGATAATCAACTTTATTTGAGCAAACTGTCTAATTCTTCAGTGGCATAATTCCTTATTCTGGATTTGTCATCTGTATTCAGCTCTTCATCTGATTCTAACAGCGATAAGGTTTGAACATAGAATTGCTTTGACTGCTCATTCAATTCCCTCTTCATTGAATAATATGCCATGTAATAATTGATCCTGGCAGATTCAGGATAACTGTCATACGCAAGTTCATATAGCCTTAACCGATATACATAATTTTCGTCTTTTTTCCAGGCCAACCAGCTGCGGTAATCCGTGTAAAAATCCTTAGAGAAGGGTTGTGAATTTCCTTCGGACTTTAGCTGGCGGTATGTATTTTCAATTGAATCAAACCCTTCCTTCATAAAAACATCTTTAAGTTCGGCCATGTTTGGTGGAGCAGGTAAACCCGGCAAGACGAAGGTGGTATCAATATGGGTCCGGTTAGACACAAATGAAGCATCAAATAATTCCCCGGCTTCCTTCTTTATCTTTTGGTTTAGAAATCTTAAGATAAGTTCATTAGCTGTCTCAAACCCTTCTTTTGTATTGCCGGAATGCTCACCCAGAATCCCTGGAATGAACGCATCAAACATTCCATAATTGAGCATAACAAACTCAGACATCTTGGAAAAATGCGCATAATATCGATCAGCATATTTCAAATGATAGGTATACTGCGGATCTATAGACGGATGGGGTGAATAAATGAATAATATCGGTACTCGAATATTCTCCGGTTGATAGAAAACAGATTCCCTTAAAAGCCTTTGTTCAAAAGAACTGGGTAATCCACCTTCCAGGCTGATCAGTGCCTTAATTTTCTCATTCCTGGAAACCGCTGCAGCTCCGACTGAGGAAGAAATTGCATTGGCCAGGATTGAAACACTATTCATATCTACATTCGACTTTTCACTGATCTGTCCAAGGACAAACTCAAGGTCATCTACAGCTACTTCAAGGCCAATTGTAGATACTTCCATCCCGGAAGAATACCTTCCTTTTGGAACGAATGATACAGCTACATAGCCATGACTTGCTAAAAATTCGCACGTAATGCTTTGGTAGGCCGGACTACCGCCGTTTGGGTAAATTACCAAAGGAAACTGTCCTTCTGCAGCTTTAGCCTTTAAACGGGCTAGTACATTCAGTTCAAGAAGCTGATCCAATTGTTCCGAATTTAGATCTGTATTGTTTTCTGGGTTTCGAATGTTTCCTAAATCTCTTGTTTGTCTAATAAATAATTCCCTGGCGAAGATTTTTTGCTCTTCTGATTCATTAAAATTGATTTGCCTACCCATTAGATCAACATAATCGGCATATTTCAACGGATTACCAGACCCTGGATTTGCCGGATACCAAATATTGATTTGGAATTGTCGACCATTTTCAGATGTATGTTCTTGCACTAAATTTCCATCCCAGTCCGAAAAAGGAACAGCATTCTTTGTAAGGTCATGAGTGAATAATGTCATAAACCCAACTGGGTATTCTCCAATGGGAAGATCTCCCATAATGGGTAAATCAATATTGTTTTCTTGCCGCTGACAGCCGAGAATAACAAGAAGTATAAGAATTACTTTAAGTTTCATTTCTGTTTGCTGTTCGTCCAATGTTGTAGCTAGTTTACCTATTTCTCAATATGCACTAATTCTGCGAGGTCAATTTGCATAATCTTACCATCTAATTCATAAAAAAAATATTTCCCTTCCGGAGACAAGCTTGGAGTCAATTCCCATTTCTTTGGAGAATTGATTTTATCTAGTGCTCTTGGTTTTCCCCAATCCTCTCCTTCTCGGTAGGAAATATATAAATCTAAAGCCTTGATAGAATCAATATATCGATTGAAAATAATGAATTTCTCTTCAGGATCAACAACTAAATCGTTCTCAGTCTGATCAGAATTGAGGGTTTTAAGGTTAATAGGTTCTTGGTATTCACCATTGACATAATTAGAAACATAAATGTCCATTCCCCCTTTACCACCCTCTCGATCTGAATTGAAATACATGTTGTTATTTTTGGCTATTGATGGATAGGAGTCATAATGTGCACTATTGATTCCTTCTAGCATTTTTGGTGCGGACCAGCCAGATGCCGTTTTTTTAGCAAACCAAATATTATGTGGTATTGATTTATTCAAAGAATCTAAACTGGACCTTGAATTGAAAAACAAGGTTTCATTATCAATGGATAAAACAGGATGATAGGCGTCAATAATTCGTCCGAATTGAACTAATTCAGGGCCATTCCACTTGTTATTTTTATAGGTGTACTTAAAAATTCCGGCATACCTTCTGCCATTTTCAAAAGTTTTGTCAATAGAATTTGAGATATAAAGAACGTCTCCATATTTTGAAAAGCTAATACCATTTGTGGTTGTTATTCTTCCATTAGCAAATTCAACAGGGGATTTTAATGCGTGAAGTGCATTATAAGGAGCTTGGAAAGCTGCGGAATCATTTGAATTTTTACAGCTTGCTGAAAAGATTAAAAGCAAAACGTATATCAAGTATTTCATCTTCAAATTGGCTACATCAGTTCCCGCTTTGAGCCAGCGGAAATTAATTGGCCTATTAAGGCCAAGTCTAATGGCATTTGTCTAAACCAGAATACTGTAAATCCCAAAAATATTTAACGCACCTAATATTATTTCAAACCAGATCCCTTGGATTAATTTTTTATACGGTTTTCATCACTGGAAAAACTAATTAATCTCCCTATTGCAAACCCAAGAAAAATTAGTGCTGCAACAACGAAGAAAGTCAGCCTCAGACTTGGAATAATTATGCCCGACAGAACTATAATTCCTCCACAAAGCATAACAGCGCTGACACCTCTTATTTCGTTTAACAAGTTGACATCGTTTGCTAGTTCGATTCCAGAATTCTTAAAATATGTTTTTATCGGGTTGCTTAACCTCATTATCACTACAAAAAGTAACATGAGGCCTGATAAAGACAAGACAATAATTTTGAAAATTTCCATTTGTTAATTGTTGTCTAGATTATAAAAATTCGTTTTTATTGCTTGTGGCTAAAGTCCCTGGTCATTAGCCGGTGGTGGACAAATTCCAAAATACAAATTCCAAAAACGAACGACAAGAAAATAAATCTTGGAAACTGCCTGCCCCGTTATAATGTCTCTAACGGGTAGGCGACAGACAGGTATGGACAGGTACCTAGATGCAAATCACAGTGGACTTTATTAATAAACTTTAATTAGGTAATTAAACCAAGTCTTGGCCGGCAAATTCTTCATAGACGAGTGCACCTGCGAATACTCCAAGTGCACCTATCAGGCCCAAGAGTAACAACACGGGAATTACACCGGTGAACTCAATCACAAAAAAAAGATTAAACCAAGTCCAACACATCCCGAAAATACCAAAAGCGAAGAAAGCAACTCGCACCCTTGTCTTATTAAATGGTAACCACCTGCGAAGCATTATGTACATTCCACCTACCCAAAGCCCTAGCGTGAATAACAGTATGATCTGTTCTATTGTAGTCGGAATTAGTAAAAAAACTGCCGTTTTACCAAATACGCCGGCAAGGAGCATACCTCCCAATGAATGAACTACGATAAAACCGAAGGCCACAAGAAGAACGGCCAACCAGGGTTTCCACATCCATATCTCTGACTTAGGAATATCACGACCGACTGCTAATCCAATGAGCCATCCTGCAATCGCCAAAGGTATAATGTCTACGACGATGTTTATGATTTCCGAGCGAAGAGTTGTTTCCAAGAAGGCCCATCCGGTGAGGAATCCAAACGACCACACGCCACCGAACCATATGCCAAAGATTAATCCTTTGATTCCTCCCTTTCCGGGCCAATGCTGCTGTATAGCATTGAAGAACACTGCCAATAAGATCAGGGCCAGGGTTAGGTAAACCAAACCAGCGGGCTTGCGCACTTCATGAAGAACAATCCAACTGCGCTCAAATTGGTTAGTAAGGAAGTCAGGCGTAAAGTAGTCTAAGGCTGGGAAAAGAAGTCGGAATACGCCCCAACCGGTAAGGGATACAATGATAGCTATAGCAGTACGAAGGATATCTCGATTTGTCCACATATTATTCTACTAATTTATCCTCATACTATCGAGGATACAGTTAAGCACTTTTTATGTTTCATAGCACCGTAGTAACATTCCGTGTTTGCGCATTACGTCCACGGCCCAGCGGCCATATTACTACACTCTAAGATAGGGAAATAAGACAAGCGTTGGGGAGCGATGCCCGCCCGAACGTACCACCGCCAGAATGACTTGTCGGGCTGGCGTTCGGTACGGGCGTGGACTATATACGTTGTTGTGTGTAGCTATGATTTTCTAACATACCCCTGAATTTCATGTATATGTGTTACCCCAGTGATTTCATTAATTTTGTAGGATATGAAACGGATAAAGATTATACTTCCGATTGCTTTTGGATTAATCCTGCTTGTTACTTGCCGCGGCCCAAATTCGGAAAACAAGAATACCGAAACTGCTGGCGAACCAAAGCCACAAACATCCCTTGAATGGGCCAACCACGGCACCAGACTTTTAAACAAAGGGCTGCCTGATCAGGCACTGGTAAGCTACGACAGTGCGTTGCTTTTGGATGCCACCAACCCATATATTTATTGCAGCAAGGCCAGTGCTTACCACAAACTCGGACTACCTGAGTTGGCACTCCAAAATGCCGATAAAGCCTTGGAAGTAGACCCGGGATATACCCCGGCTATGGCCAATAAATCGAAGGCTTTACGTAAACTGGGCAGGGAAGCTGAAGCAGACTCTCTGCTGACCAAAGCCCTCGAGATAGATACCGGGCTGAAACGGTATTTTAGGGAGTGAATGTTTTCTATTTTGCCCAATAGATATAATTCCAAATTAAGTAGGCCCTGGTGCTTGTCATTTGCCATTTGGGCTTTACTTGGCCTTTTCAGGCCAAGTCTATAGGCGTTGTTAGCCTTTCGTTATTTGACCTATTTTAATTCTTCCTCCAATAAATTAATCAAACTGTTTATATCAGTTTCAGCTCGTTCATACAATTCATCTTTTTCTTTTCCAATTTTTATTAGAATCTCGATATCATTCTGAAATTTGTAATTGTATAGTTTCTCTGGTTGCATTACTTGAAATGGTTTTATTCTCAAGTATTCAGATATTTTTGGTATTATTGAAAACATAAATTCTTCTTGATTTTTTTCCAATCTATTAATGTAGTTGTAAAGTATTCCTAGATTTTGCAATCGCATCAAAATCTCCTTATTGGTTATTAGTTCCAATTTACCACTCGATGCCAATTTGTTATAAGCCGATCCATCATTTTTAAAATCTGAAAAATTTGTAAGTTCAGTTGTTATAATCGCCAAGGTGTCTATCAATTGTTTCTTGGTGTCATTTAGAATTATTTCACTGGCGCGATTATATCTTGCCAGATACTTCCTATTATACTCACCATTAACTTGAACTTCAACTAAATCAGTTTGTAATTCCTGTATGAGATCGCTATATAAAATTTGCTCAACTTTTTCTAGGTCAATAGATTGCTTCCAATTATTTATTGATACCGCAATTAAAATTCCAATGACAACCAATACAATTTCTCCAATAGCATATTTCAAATACTTTCCAGTTTTATTTTTTTCCATAAGGTCGAATCGTATTTTTCTAAAGAATTTTATCATTTGGTTAGTAGTAGTTCATAATGAAGCCTAACGGTCTCGTGTATGAGTAGTAGCGGGTTTCTGCTCACTAATTTTTCAGTTTTACACTGACCTTTATTTTATGTTTTATCTTTCGGTATATCATTTATACCGCTATTATTTATACACAATGTTGGCAGTAGTGTTTTCATAATTCCTGAGTGATTGCAATATAATTTCCACAAGTATCGTTGAATACAGCGTATTTTGTTGTTCCCATTACAGACGGTATTACACTAAATTCTACTCCAAGTTTTGTTAATCGTTCATATTCTGCATCAACACTTACAACATCAAATTGAGTGTATGGAATTCCAGCTTCCAGCAGTGCGTCTTGATAGATTTTAGACGGCTCAAAATGATTTGGTGCTGGTTCCAATAATAATTCTGGTCCGTCTTGAGCTTCTTTTGAAACTAAAGTCAACCATCTATTTCCACCTTCTAATGGTTTGTCTTTCTTTTTAATGAAACCAAGTTTTTCTGTGTAAAATTCCAATGCTTTTTCTTGGTCTCGAACTGGAATGCTAATCAGTGTTACTTTCATTTTCTGTGATTTTTACATTACCGCCAACGTGTTCGTGTATGGTTTGTAGTGTTGAGAATCTAAGTTAGCATAAAAGGACCAAGAGTGCGGAAATTCGGCAGAATTTCCGAGATAGTTCTTAGACACTATGAACTATACACATTGTTGTAGCCAGTTTACTTTTATTTGTTTATAACTCTAATAAATTGATCCATTGCTGCTTCTAAGCTAGAAACATGATTCCCTTTTAATTTTGTAAGCATTAAATGGTAGTAACTATCTGGATATAAACTATCTGTTAAATTTTTATAAAAAGTATAATCGTCCTCTTCTCCAATGTAAGTATAATGAGGTCTTATCATATTTTTAAGGTTGTAAATGGGCAGTCTGAAATAATTTTCTAAATTATTTTTATAGTCGTAGGGGAAAATAATCATTTCGTCTTCTGTTGCCCACGCCTTGATTAAATCATAGTCATATATTCCAGCACTACTACCACTTATTTTTACCGGAATATCGTCATGCAATGATAGATTTAAAGATATTCCCCCGCCAACACTCCAGCCAAAAACATAGATATTATTAGTGTCTATATACGGTTGTTGTGAAATCCAATTAATTGCAGCTTTTGCGTCTTGTACTTCCCCCATAAATAATTCAAAATAGCCTGGATTTCCATTTTCTCCCCTGTAAGATGGAGCAAAAGTGATAAATCCAGCATCTGTGAATGGATTGGTTTTTTCAAGTTCATTGTAGCTTAGGGCGAATCCACCATGTAGGTATACTACAACAGGTTTTTTAGTTACAGAATCAATATTCTTCGTATTTAATAACCCTTTAAGTTTGAGCGAATCAGAATGAAAAGTCACTAATTTAAAATCACCGCGTTGTTCATCGAACTCTTCATACTTTTGGAATGATTTAATATTTTCAATCAGTTGAGTTTGAAACTTCCCCCACTTTCTGGTATAGCTTTCCTCAAGGTTTTCTTGGCATGAAAAACAACAGATAATAAAAATAAAGGAAATAAGAATGGTAAACTTTTTCATTGTCATTGAGAATACATAATAGGATATAAAATAATGATTTCACTTTTATGCTACAGTAGAGAATTGAAAGAGGACAAATTGGCTACAACTCGTTATATAAAACCTAAGATAGCACTTTATCCCTTCAGGTTTCCGGTTAAGCTTGAATAGTCAGAGAGTTTTATTATGAATTGATTCTCTACCGTTATATATTACCAGGCTTTGCATTCTGGAAAAATTCCTATCTTGATTCCATGCATTTATCCTCTTTACAAAAGTCCGCAATACTTCTTCTAACCTCACTGCTCGTATTCGCTTGTTCGAAAGATTCAGATCCTGTGAATAGGCCCATCAATATGCCTGATGAAACAGCTCAGGGTCCAACTGTTGAGGAGGAATTACAATCTATCATCAGCGCTAAGGTGGGGCCTGATAAATTGCTGGGTGTATCTGTCTCTATCCGTGTAGATGGTGTGGAGCACTGGCAGCTGACCGGTGGTACTTCCAAAGCCAATGAACCTATTCAGCCCGAAATGCGATTCGGTATTGCCAGTATCACAAAAACCGTTGTGGCAGCCACAATTCTGAGGCTGGAGGAAGACGGACTTTTAAGCATCACAGACTCCATCCATAACCACCTGTCCCTGAACTCGCCCAATGTAGACGAGAATATCACGCTCTTTCAATTGCTCAATCATCAAAGCGGACTCAAAGGGTATTTTCAGCATCCGGATATATGGCCTAGTGTGGAAGGGGATCTGCAAACAGGATTTCCGGCGTCGCAACTAGTCCAGTACATAGGGGAACCAGTATTTGCAGCCGGCGAACGCTATGAATATTCAAATTCAAATTTTCTGATCCTCGGACTCATCATTGAAGCCGTGACGGGTCAATCCGTCGCCGAAGTAATGCGAGAAAAATTCTGGGATCCTTTGGGATTAAATGCCATGTATTTTGGGGCGAGTGAGCCCATTGAAGGAATATTGGCCACCCCCTGGCGGGACAATAATGGCGATGGTGTCTTACAGGATATTTTGGCCGATTTCGGTCCGGCCTACCACAGTGTTTTTTTTACAGCCGCTGATGTATTTGCTACGGCATCTGACCTTTCTATGTGGGCCTTCGAGCTCTTTAATGGGGATGCCATCACGGCAGCTTCGCGCTTTAAAATGCTCACCTTCCTGCAATTAGATGATCCTATCGCGAATGGCTACGGACTTGGAGTGCGTAGAGTGCTGTTAGCAGGAAGAAATACATTCGGACATACCGGCGGTATGCGCGGCTATGGGTCTTATATGTTCTATGACCCGCGGACAAGAGTGAGTATTGCCATGCTCAACAATCAGAGCCGCTCAGAGAATGGCCCTTTATTGCGCTACCAACTAGTAGAAGAGTTGTTAAACAAGGTGTTTGATGAGGTCAATTAAGATTTATCCCGGAATTAAATAGTCTTTTAACGCAACCATTGTTCCACTTCTGCCAATTGCTCCTTAAAACGGATCAACCTGTTTGGGGCACAAATACTAGTTAGTAGTTTCCCGTCTTTTCCAGGCTTGGCAAAAAAGACATATGTTTCATTCTTGTTGAAATACATATCACATAAACGCCACCGCTGACTGATCTGCAAGTCGGATTTGCGATAATTTTTTTTGGATCCTTTGTACGCCTTAATGAGTCGGAGTTGCGGAGCCGTTCCAAAACGCTTTTCTTTTGAAATGTTCCAGCTGTCTTCATTGCTGGCTTCATCCATATGACTAGAAGTATCATCAAAACCGGTGACCTCGGCAAAAAAGACAAGATCTGCGCGGTCATATGCTTGCTGGATGATGAGTCGGTCATATTCAGACTCGCTCAGATCTTCTTTTGCGGGTGTTAGTGGACATTCACATGAGACGGGGGTGGCAGACGGCATGGCTAATGCCATCAAGCCAATGATGAATTGAATTAACATGATTGGTGGGGTTTTTTCGGGTTTTCATTGCTAGTTGTTCTCAGTAAAAACAGTCTAAAACTCCCGGGTAATAAAGCTATACTCTTGGTTTTTAGGGAATTATAAAGCTATTTTCACTATACGGCCACCACGCCTTTGATATGTGGGTGGGGGTCGTAGTCGAGCAAGGTAAAGTCTTCAAAGGAGAATTCAAAAATATTTTTAACTTCCGGATTCAAGACCATCTTAGGTAGTGGACGCAGATCTCTACTCAACTGAAGGTCAATCTGCTCCCTATGGTTTTTATAAATATGTGCGTCCCCAAAGGTGTGGATAAACTCCCCGGGTTCATAGCCCGTAACCTGGGCCACCATCAAAGTAAAGAGCGCATAAGATGCAATGTTAAATGGCACACCTAAAAAGATATCGGCACTGCGCTGGTATAACTGGCATGACAATTTCCCGTCAGAGACATAGAATTGGAAAAAAGCGTGGCAAGGGGGTAAAGCGGCTTTGCCTTCAGCTACATTGTCGGCAAAAGACCGACTTGTATCAGGCAGTACGCTCGGGTTCCAGGCAGCCACCATCATCCTGCGGCTGTCAGGATTGGTTTTGATCGTATGAATAAGGTTCTTGATCTGATCGATCCCATCCCCATTCCAATTGCGCCACTGTGCGCCATATACCGGCCCCAGGTCTCCGTTCTCATCGGCCCATTCATTCCAGATACGCACACCGTTCTCCTGCAGGTATTTTACGTTGGTATCGCCATTTAAAAACCATAGAAGTTCATAAATGATGGATTTTAAATGCACTTTTTTAGTCGTCACCATGGGAAATCCCTCTTTCAGGTCAAAGCGCATTTGATAACCAAAAATACTGACCGTCCCTGTGCCGGTACGGTCGGCTTTTTCAACCCCATGTTCCAGGGTATACTTTAATAAGTCGTGATACTGCTTCATACTTGGATGCAAAATTAAAGAAAGTATTCCGCTGCGCGAAACTGCAGATTTCAGAATTTATCAACGAAATCTATCCGAGGATCATCCCGGCGATGGTTGCACCCAGTAAAGAGGCAAGCGTGCCACCTAAAACGGCTTTCATCCCAAATTCCGACAATACCTTGCGCTGTCCGGGTGCCAGGGAACCAATACCGCCGATCTGGATTCCGATTGAGGCGAAATTCGCAAAGCCACAGAGCATATAGGTGGCCATAATGACCGATTTATTATAGGTCAAATGCCCGGCTTTAGTCACATTTTTAAGGTCGGCCAATTGAATATAGCCTACAAATTCGCTGGCTGCCAGTTTAATACCCAGCAACTGCCCCATAAGCATAATGTCTTCTGTCTGTACTCCGATAAGCCACATAAGCGGCGCAAAGATCACTCCAAGAATAGCCTCAAGGGAGAATGAATCGTAGACCGAATTCGCAGCGATCCATTCGTTTAAGGAAGTAAAATCGCCTATCCAGCCCAGTATCCCATTGATCATGGCGATAAAGGCGATAAAAACTAATAGCATGGCCCCAACATTCACAGCCAATTTTAAACCTTCGGTAGTCCCGTTTGCAATAGCGTCT
>Ga0224508_10003449_pt1 | contig 13051 bp, 13 predicted proteins | sample SF_Jan12_sed_USG_4_FD_170157 | JGI IMG/M metagenome (GOLD analysis project Ga0224508, IMG submission 170157) | Sediment microbial communities from San Francisco Bay, California, United States - SF_Jan12_sed_USGS_21 | ecosystem: Environmental > Aquatic > Marine > Sediment | place: USA...
AAATCTGAAAAGAAAATTGTAGGTTATTTTCTTTCGGATTTCCCTTTTTCAGCAGTTGGTAATCTCTCCGATATTTCCAAAAACGTAGATGTTTCAATACCCACTATCCAACGTATGGTGTTGAGAATGGGCTATTCCGGATTTCCAGAATTTCGCAAAAGCGTAATGGCAGAACTGACCAAAGAGCAAGGAGCAAGCCCTTTGGCCAGAATGAGTAATATAAACGATGGCACCGGAGAAGTTAAAACTTACGTGCAGACCATTCAGAACATACAGGCTACATTTGCTAATCTCGAACCCCAAACACTTGACCAGGCTTCATCACTTCTTGCCGATACAAGGTATCGACTCACTTGTATTGGTGGTCGATTCACAGGTACCTTGACAACACTATTTGCGCGTCATCTAAAAACAATCCGACCACGCGTTTATGAGTTAATTCCATATGCTGAGGCACTAGCTGACATCTATATCAATGTTGACAAGCGTAGTTTGTTGTTTATATCCGACATTAGACGTTATGACCTGCCAATATTTGAGTTTTGCCGGGCTTCCAAAAAAACCGGGGCTAAAATTATTCTGGTTACTGATATATGGGGTTCTCCATCTAAGACTTTTGCGGATATCGTGGTACCGGTGCATACTAGTTCTCCTTCAGGATGGGATTCCAATGCCTCATTAATGGTTGTACTTGAGGAGATTATGGCGCTAACTACTAAAAAGTTAGGCAGTAAGGGGCGTAAGCAACTCAAAAGCCGAGAAAACTTTAGTAAACGCATATCTAGCTCTAACGGACTACACTAAATGGTATCTTTTCAAACTGCGCTAAAGTGGTACATTTTTCCATGACCCATTTATCATAGTTTTTTGAAATCGATAACCAATGGATTTTAATTGTTCAACGGCATAATCAAAACCTGCAGTTATTTCTTTCGGGTGATGAGCATCGGAACTAAGAGTTATTTCAATATTGCGCTTGATCATCTCTTCTAATATCCAAACTGAGGGATATGTGTCTGAAACTAGATTTTTATACAGCCCGCGGGTATTGACTTCAACAATGACATTATTTATTTTTATGACCTTCAGAGTTTGCATAATTTCATCCACGTACCATGGAGCCGATTCAGAAAAAAGCTCTTTGGGCTGGTTGTGTTTCTTTATTTTGTCCAAGTGACCTACAATGTCCGGACAACTTTCTTCGATCATCATTCTTGTTAATTGAAAATACCTTTTGATAGCCTTTGAATAGTCTCCGCGGTAGCAGTTTTTTACCCCTTGTTGGAAAGTTTTGAGAGGACCTTCAGCTTCAAAAAGAGGACAGTCATCGATTGGCGTTATGAAGTGTATGGATCCTATTACATAATCCAGCTCATAAATTGATTTTAGCTTTTGAGGCAAGACACGATTCGGTACATAATCGGCCTCCATACCGCAATAGATTTCAATAAGCCCTTCATATTGATCTTTAATGCCCTTAATATCTGACAAGTAATTGCTTAAGTTTTTTTCTTTCATGTTCCAGGGGCTTTCAAATGGTACCGGGGCATGGGAAGAAAATCCGTATACTTTCAAACCGGAGCGTAGTGCCGCCTTCACGTAGGCTGAAGCATGATGCGTGCCATCGCAAAAGTTAGTATGGCTATGTAAATTGTAAAGCACCGATGTTAGCTGTTACACATCAATAGTATCCTAAAATAGGCCACCTGATCAAAAGGCATCTTGCAAACCTAGTTCATATTATAATATTTGTCAAACATTTTTATCTATAGTAAATAACCTCCTAGCTTTGTAGTACTGGTAACTATTGATATGAGGACTAACAATAATTGTACTATTTGATGCCCTTTGTTGAAAAGGCCATGCTATTATGGCATTAAAATCGTATATATGTGCTGACCCAAATGCTTCTCTTTTGGAATTAAATGGACTTTGACGTTGTAGTCATAGGAGGCGGGGTAATTGGTACTAGTATTACCTATCACTTAAGCAAAAGTGGAACAGGAAAGATTTGCTTAATTGAACGGAACCAAATTGGGTCCGGCAGCACCTCATATGCTGCTTCACTGATGACCCAGGTTCGATCCAAGTCTCACCTAGTTCCTTTGGTCCAGCAGACCTATCAAGATATATACGACTTAAGCAACGACTACCATTTAGGCCTGGATTTTAAGGTAAATGGTACCTTATACGTTATATCATCGCCAGACACTGATTCGTTGGTAAATCTGGAGGAGATAGCAAAGAGACATGGCATTCCATACTCCCATCCGCAAAGTAATATCCAAGAAATGGTTCCATGGATAAATAAGAAGATGGTTGGCCAAAGTCTATTTATAGAATCTGACGGCCACTTAGAAGCTACCGTTTTAGCCGATGCCTATGCAAATGCCTCTAAAAGTAACGGGGCAAAATTGTTAACCGATACTGAAGTGGAATCAATAATAGTGGAAAAGGACATGATCGCAGGTGTCCAAATACCAGGAAAGATTCTAAGCGCACCCATAGTAATCGACGCTGCCGGGGTTTGGTCAAATTTGTTGTCCAATCCGCTTGGGGTGAATTTGCCCATGTCTCCGGTTCGTAGTACATACTGGATAACAGCCATTAATCCTAACCTGTTTCCAAAAGATCATCCTTCAGTTATAGTACCAGAGGCTAAAGCCTATACCAGACCTGAGTCAGGAGGATTGGTTTTTGGCATCCGTGACAGTGAATCTCCAGCTATTAACCCTAAGAAAATATTTCCCAACTTAATGGAAAACAAATTCTTTGATAAGCAATCGCATTGGGATATTTTAATTAATGAAGGAAAAGAATTGGTCAAATTTTTTCCACAACTTTATGATATGGGTATTAAACATTGTATGTCTAACGTATGTTCGTATTCAGTAGATGGTGAGCTTATTATCGGAGAGTCAGTATGCGTTAAAGGTTTTTATGCGGCCACAGGTTGTTCAGGTGGAGGCATTGCCTTCTCAGGAGGCGTTGGAAAAATTGTCAATAAAATGTTGCACCAGAGGTGTGAGGCTATAAGTGCATTTGATCGTTTTGCCATAGAGCGATTAAGTATTGATCCTTTCAATCAAGAGTTTTTGCAGCGCTGTAGTCAAACAAGATCCACCAAACGCGATGGATAAAGCTGAATGCTGAAGAAACACTATTTATCGTTTGATGGATGAAAAAAGTATATCTTAAAAAGAACAGCTTCACTTTTATTCTTATTAGAAACTGAGTGGGGATGAGTACCATCGAAATACAGGCATTCATCCTTTTTTAAGTAGATGTGATGATCATCAAATGCGTATTTGACGGAACCAGAAATAACATATATTAGTTCCATGGCATCGGTTGCAATCGGTTCCCGATAAGCTTTGGTGGGACTCTTACTATATTAGTCCTGAAACTTACTCCTGGAAGTTCCTGATGAATCAGAGATTCATAAATGAGTAAAGACGAATCTTTTCTATCTTCTACCTGGCGATCCTCTTTGGAAATCTTGAGGTACGATACCTCTTTTGTTTCTTCTACATCTTCCACCAGATCCGACAGACTAACATTCAATCCTCTTGCAATGTTAAGAAGAACAGGGATTGAGGGTATGGTTCTGAAGTTTTCAATCTTCGAAACTAGTCCAGCAGTCACATTGCTCAAACTAGCCAGTTCCGATAGATTCATCCCGCGACGTTTTCTCTCGGCTTTTATTTTCTCTCCAATTTTACTTAAGACAGTATCTTTTATCATTGAAAGACAATTAAATTCATTTAATTGATTTATTCAAAAATCAAGAGACATGGTTTTGTAGGCTTCTCTAGACGGGAATTCTCATCAGACCCCCTTTTTTTGCTGAAATGAGCATTTGGGAGGTACCCTGCTTGCCTGCCGGAGCGAAGTGGCGGGAACGGCCGTGCCAATAGCGGATGCTGAGTATGTTGAATATTGGTCACTCGTGATACACGTGCGACTGCGGCTTATTATCTGTCGGACATGGGCTTTTACACCCAGGCCCTATGAAATGTCCTTTACACACCTACAGCTGACGATTTTTATTCTTCCTTTTTTTCTTGTTTTTTCTTGAACTTATAGGCTATGAGTTTATTATCATACAGTGAAGGAACTACCAGCATATCTAGGTCGGAAATATACTCGAAGTCCGTACAATGCAAACCAGTCGATTCAGTATTTAGAAGTTCTATTGTTTTACCATTTTTCTTTAATAATCTCAGCCCTTTTGTATATAATGAAATTATTAATTCATCTTCTCTTTTTTTAATTCCATCTATATTTCCTTCTCCCAAATAACTTATTTTGGAAATTTGTTTGGTTTTGGGATCAATGGATTTGAGAAAGTTGTCTCTATTTACACCAATGTAAATCATGTTATCGATGAAGGAAATTCCATTTGCGTTTGCTATACTGTCACTTACAATCCAATTGCTAACTTCATTTTCTTTAATCCTATATAAAATTTCACTTCCACTATCTGTTACATAAATATTTTGTTCATTATCAACAGCAACATCATTAATAAATCCATCATGAATAATATGATGCCTTTTGCTCATTTTATCATTTTTTACGTCATATACTGCCACTCCGAACCGTTCAACGATATAAAGCAAACTATCTTTTAAAAATAAGCCTGTTGGTGAAGAAAGATTGGATATCCATTCTCTGTCAATGATTTGACCATTTAAATCCACTTTAGAAACAAAACAATCTGCATAAGTACTACCATTTGCCATACTGCGCGTATAATTAGACACGTAAAGCAAGTTCGATTCACTATCATAAACTACAGATTCCGGGGCTACCAATCCCTCAGAAATCTCCCATACTTTGATTATTTGCGATTTGGTTTCATTGAAAAAAGCAAACAACAATAAAATAATAATAGTCGGTCTCATATGTTCGGTTTTCTAGTTGTGTTCAATGATGTACTTGTTTTTATTGCTTGCAACTTGTTTATATGCGGAACAATCATTCCGTATAGCACTACCAATATGGAAATAATGTGGAACAAACGGAAAAACATGAACGGCCCCTTTGGGTCGAAAGCAGACTTTAACCAATCCACGTTTCTTGCCATTGCTCAAAGTGCAATTGGCACTGTCCACCCCCATCAGTGTCACCTGAAAGGGACGCTGATGATGGTAAACCTCAGTGTCCTCTTCTAGTGACACTGAGGGGGTGAAGAAATGTCCGCTTGCGGCCCAAAGCGGCCGTTCATGAATCTATTTGCCCCTGAGGAATCCACAACCTTTCTATTAAACTCAGGTAGCGAGGATCATCCTGCATTCTGTAAATGGACACAAACAAAAAGGTCAATTTTTGAATTTGATATTCACGTTGTTCCAGGGAATTGGAAGGCCGTATTATGATCCCTCAGTGCCATGTGTATCGGCGCAATTAAACTGGCTGCTGTTGTGTCTTTGAATACTCCTTCAGTTCTTCAACTACTTTAAGAGCACCCAGGGAATCACCGGATAAGGCATTAGCCTCACCCAACAGGGCCTTTTGGAAAAGCATTGCCAGCACTTATTGTGGTGTCATTGATATACTTTATAACCATTTGGTATGGCCTCTGTGAAATCCTGTAAATTGATTTGAAATACAAGGTACTTGAGTTAATTTGTTCAACTACCATATATTATTGATCGATGGTATGTCGTAACTCTTCAAATCAATCTTGTCGTTAATAGTGAAGTATCTAATACTATTCAGTATTGTGCTCAATCCTGTCGGAATGGTATTCAGCCAGACCATCCCAAAGTCCATGCGGGCCCACAAAATTGAAACTTCAGAATTAGTGCTTGATGGAAAATTGAATGAGTCATTCTGGGAAAAGATTTCTGGGAACGACGGGTTTCTAATGAGAGAACCTGTAGAAGGGGGACCTCCTTCCGAGCGTACTGTAGTTAAAGTCGCGTATGACGCTAACAGTCTTATAATCGGCGCTATAATGTATGATAACGATCCTGCTGGCATAAAGTCCTACCAAAAAAGACGAGACGCTGAACTGGATACAGATGACATCTTTAGATGGATCCTCGATACCTATCTTGATGGACGAAATGCCTACTATTTTGAGATAAATCCGGCAGGTTTAATAGGCGATGGTCTACTTACAACTGGCCATGGGACCACCATAAATAAAGCTTGGGATGGAATTTGGCGACCTTGGACCTATATTGGAGACTTTGGCTGGTCTGTCGAAATCCGTATTCCTTTCAGGTCCTTGAATTTTAACCCTTCGGTAGACAGTTGGGGAATAAACTTTGAGCGAACGATCAGGCGTAAGAATGAAGTCGTGTTGTGGACAGGTTATAAAAGAAATCAGGGTTTGCGACCTCAGGACGCCGGTCGACTTACGGGATTAACGGACCTTTCTCAAGGTTTGGGGCTGGAAGTGGTACCTTACGGGAAGCTGGAATTAATAAGAGAAGAGGCCGAGGATGCTGAGGGATACCAAACCGATACCAAGGTAACTGGTGGCTTTGATATAAACTATAACCTTACTCCCGGTTTGAAAGCGTCATTCACACTCAATACAGATTTTGCAGAGACCGAAGTAGACAATCGTCAAATTAACCTGACCAGATTTCCATTGTTCTTTCCGGAGCGACGCGATTTTTTTCTGGAAGGGTCAAGTATCTATCAATTTGCACCCCGTAGCGGGATATACCCATACTTTAGCCGAAGAATTGGATTAGAAGGGGGAAGCCCAATTCCTATCAATTACGGTGCAAGGATTATCGGACAAATGGGCAAGTATGAAGTTGCAGCCCAATATGTGCGTGCCAAGGAAAGCAACGAGTTAAATGCTGAGGATTTTACGGTATTTAGGTTGAAACGAAACTTTCTTAAAGAAAGTAGTTTTGGGGTAGTATATACCCGTCGCCACACCAGGGATGGAGAATCGTTAGTAGATCCATTGCAGGACCGTCATACATTTGGAGCTGACCTGAATCTAAGTACATCAGAATTTTTCAAGAATAAAAATCTTCAATTTCAGGCATTCTTGGCAACTCATAACCCCGCATCTCCTCTTGACGACAGCACCTCATTCTGGGACCGCACCACCCGGGGTATTCGGTTTAATTTTCCTAATGAGCCCTGGAATGCCGCGGTGTCCTATCGGGAGTTTGGCAATTCCTATGATCCTGCGGTGGGGTTTAATCGAAGAAATGCCTTTCGAAGGGTTGAGCCTCAAATGAGGTATTCACCGCTTATTGAAAACAGCAACCTGATAAGAGAACTGACCTGGGGTTGGAAGTTTGAACATCTGATGGATTTGAACTGGAATAAGCTCACCCAGAATATAGAGATCCAACCATTTGGAATTCGATTTGAGTCAGGAGAGGAAGGGTCCTATGGACTCGCCCATAACTTCGAACGGCTGCTGGAACCTTTTGATATTCTAGGTGATGGCACGGTGATCGTTCCATCGGGAGACTACACCAACTGGATCCATGAGGTCGAATTGACCACAGCAGAATTTAGAAAAATCGTTCTTGCCATGGAAATTACCACCGGCGGATTTTGGTCAGGAACCAATACTACCTATGAAATAGACCTGACTATTCGACCCTTCCCTGGAATCAATCTGATCACACAATTTGCCCATTCCGTGGTAGATCTTAGGGAAGGCAAATTTGATACTAATTTGATCCGGTTCACCGGTAACTTTGATTTCACACCATTTTTATCGTTTTCCACCAATTTACAGTATGACGACCTAAGTGACAGACTAGGAATGAATAACCGGTTTCGGTACACTATTACCCCTGGATCAGATATCTTCTTTGTTTACAATCATAACTGGATAGACCAGCTCGACCGATTTACCACTCAGTCAAATGCCGGGATATTGAAGACCACTTTTACTTATAGGTTTTAAAATCCAAAATCCTAAGCATTTCAATACATAGTACAAAGGCTCATCTGAGGATGCTATAAGGATATCAGGGATCCCTGAGCGTGTGCTTTCGGCCAAAAGCAGACAGAAAACATCTTCACAGCAATCTACCAACTCGTAGCGTAGGCCTTTCCTCCCCCATGATGGCCCGGGCACAATCAGCTTCCCACTTTAACCTGTGTTACGGTGGACGAAGTAACTAATCTCTGCTGGTTCACAAAACGAACCATGTGTACTGCATTATTCGATTAAATGCTTCTGTGTGCAATTATGGGGATTTTTTATCACATTGTAATTGATGGAGCACCATACTTCAAGTAATTTCATTAGTAAATAGGTATGAAAGGCTCGTATTATACATTAATTACGGGGGCCAGCCAGGGAATTGGAAAGGCCATGGCCATGGAGTGCGCCAAACGTAGTTTAAACTTATTTCTGGTGGCCCTGGATACCGATGCACTTAAGGAAACTGCTAATGAAATACAAAACACTTACTCGGTAAAAGTTCGTCATCTGGGTATTGACCTGACCGAAAAGGATGCACCAAGGATGGTATATGATTGGTGTAAGGAACAAGGCCTGCGCGTAAATACACTGATCAACAATGCCGGTATCGGAAATTCTGGACTGTTCGAGGAAAATCCTTTAAAGGACTACCTGGCTATTATGAATTTAAACAATAAGGCCATGATCGAACTCACTTATCATTTTTTCAAGGATCTCAAAGCTATAGGTAAGGGCCATATATTGAATGTTAGCAGTATGGAAGCAACCCTGCCGTTGCCTTACAAAGCAGTGTACACGGGGACTAAGAACTTCATCTATGCCTTCTCGCTAGCTATTCGTGAGGAGCTTAAAGGCAGCGGAATAAGCGTCACGGTATTATGTCCTGCATCTGTTATAACCAATGAAGGAGGACACCAACGAATTAAAGCTCATGGTGCCAAAGGCAAACTTGTTTTCAAGATGATGGTAAGTTACCCTCATACAGTGGCGTATAAGGCAATTAAAGGAATGCTAGAAGGCAAGCAGGTTATAATCCCTAATCCAGCTCCTTGGATCATTGTTAAGTTCATGAAGGTTATGCCCACCGCCATTAAGATGAAGATCCTGGAAAAGATATTTAGAGTATATCGCTAGTTTGAGGGCTAACCGCGAAGAACGGCAAGGGATGTTAGGGCAAGATATTAGGAGCTTTCAAAGTAGTCGCTTATTCCACACATCTTCTCACTACTTTCCCAAAGCATACTAGCATCCTCATCTCTGTAGGAACGCTTGGATGAGGTTTTTGGCCTTTTGTTAGCCCAATACTTCCCACTAATCCTTTGCACTTCAGGGGACGTGGCCAAATAAACCGAAGTGTCAGCACCTTTTTCTGGAGTGACTCCGAAATATCGTCTAAGTTTCCATGCTGAGGCATGCAACCAATTGGTATTCTTGATACCAATATCCGTTTTTACTAAACCCGGCTGCACAGCATTGACGGTGATATGATCATGGATCTTTCTTTTTTCCAGTTCATATGTAAACAAAATATTGGCAAGTTTCGATTGAGCATAGGACCTAAGCCCATGATAGCCATTCTCAAGACTGAGGTCCTCAAAAATGCATTTTACCATGGAAATGGGAATCCGAGCTGATGTTTAGGATCCTTCCTTCCTCCGAATTTGCTAAAGCGCTATACAGTAGATGGGTTAACAAAAAATAAGCCACGTGGTTAACAGCAAACACTCTTTCAAGGCCATCCTCAGTGAGGACTCTCTTAGAAATCCAAGTCCCCGCATTGTTCACTAATACATCAACTGCAGCGGAAATTTGCTTAATCTCATGACCCGCTCTTCTCACCTGATTTTGGGATGCAAGGTCTGCCACCACGATGTCAACTTTGCTTCCTGGTACCTCATCTGATATTTGCCTCCGAATCAGGTCCCCTTTTATGACATCACGCAGCACAAGCACTAAATGATGCTTATGATATGCTAGCCGCAGGGCTGTTTGAAACCCTATACCCGAGGTTGCGCCAGTTACAATACTTAACTTGTCTTTCATTCAAAAAAAATTAGAACTTCAAAAATACAAGTAATACCGCAATTCAATAAAACTCAATGGATATTGTTTTTTACCTTAAGGACACTATTGAAAAAGGACGCTAAAATAAGACTTGCGATAATTTTGGTGGTGGTATTAGCTTTGATCATCATCAGTAAGGTTACCCCTGTGGGTGAATGGTTCAATCTTGACAGTGTTACTTCCACAATAAAGGGAACTGGACTTTGGGGGATGCTGGTGTTCACTGGCCTTTTCGTTTTGGGAAGTTTCATGCAAATTCCCGCCATGCTGTTTGTATTGGCAGCAATCCTCGTTTATGGCCAATCGGAAGGGACTCTATTGGGATATATCGCGGCTGTTATAGCCATGACCGTTAATTTTCTGTTCATTAGAATGGCGGGTGGAAATGCGCTTAAAGAAATTGGAAGCACACGCATTCAAAAAATATTGCTCAAACTGGAAGAAAAACCAGTTGAGACCATAGTGATCTTGAGATTGTTGTTGTGGGCATCGCCAGTACTGAACTATGTATTAGCAATGACCAAGGTCAAATCACAGGATTATATCGTAGGAAGCACTATCGGAATAATTATTCCGATAGTCATTTTTTCAGGGCTGGTTTACTTTTTTAAAGAGACAGTAATACTGGTCTTGAACTAACTTTAATGTGAACTTAATATTGGAACTACTGCCTCAGTGCTTCCGGTACAGGGGCCTAAATTGATATAACTTAAGGTAAGGAAAACCTTGATTTAATCTCTAACTTCCATTTCTGCTAATTCTGGATCAATGCAAGGTAAAACCTGTATCATTACTGGTGCCAATGCTGGCCTGGGCTATGAAACGGCACTCAACTTAGCTTCAAGGGGAGCTACTGTGATCCTGGTTTGCCGCGCGGCGGAAAAAGCCGAGCTGGCTCGCCAGAACATAATTGACTCAACTGGAAACAAGGGGGTCCATTTCGAAATAGCAGATCTGGCTTCACAGCGACAGATCCGAGACCTGGGCGCTCGTCTACAATCAAAAAATAAAGCCATTGATGTGCTTATTAATAATGCCGGACTAGTCCGGTCCCAAATGAGTCTAACGGAAGACCAGATTGAAATGGTGTTTGCCGTTAATCACCTGGCTCCCTTTTTGCTGACCCGTCAGCTACTGCCACTATTAAAAAATGCTCCGGACGCCCGCGTGGTCAATGTCAGCTCGAATAATCATTTTAGGGCCAGGATGAATTTTAAAGACCTTTTTCATCAAAAAGATTACAATGGCTTGAAAGCATATGGCCAGTCCAAACTAGCCAACCTCTTATTTACTTACGAACTCAGCCGGCGGATTAAACAGGCCAATCATCCTCATATCACTATTAATGCCCTTGATCCTGGACTGAACAATACCAATATCGGCAGCAAAAACACCAATTGGATGTACCGCCTGGTATGGAACTTTCGTAAGAAGCAAGGCATGGAACCCTGGAAAGGCGCCCAGACGTACGTCCACCTTGCCGCTTCACCGGAACTGAAGGGAGTAAGCGGCACTTTTTGGCAAAGATCAAAAGCTGTACCCTCCTCCGATGCTTCTTACCGTAAAGACGACGCAAAACGCCTGTGGGAATTGAGCCTAAAAATGTGCAAACTAGACCACTATTTTGCCTGATTGGTCTTGTTTGCCAGTTTTCTTTCGGCCCGGTTGATAAAATAGTTTATGATCGGCCCATACTTGGAAGGGAGAATGCGCACCATAAGATCCAGCAGTTTGGCATCCAGCCCAATAAGGATGCGGTATTTTCTTTTTTTAATCCCATTCAAGATAATTTTAGCCGCTGTTTCCGCGCTGGTCCGACTGCCTTCCTTAACCAACTTGGCGTCGCGCTGCTGTCTAACCCGATCTTTCCACCCTTTTGCATTATAAGCCAAGTTGGTCCGTATACCTCCCGGTAGTACTATACTTACCTGCACCTGTGTGCCCCACAATTCCTGCCGTAATGCTTCCGTCAAGCCGATCACGGCAAACTTGGATGCACAATAACCAGCCCTTTCCTGCACAGCCGCCACTCCGAAAATGCTGGACATGTTTACTATATGAGCGTTTTTCTGTTGCAGCAAATAGGGTAGAAAAAAACGCACACAGTTCAATGTCCCTCCAAGGTTAATACCCAATATCCAGTCCCATTCTTCGGGGCTCATGTCCAGGATTTTCAACCGTCCGAGAGCAACCCCGGCATTATTAATAAGAATATCTACCCGTTGGTGCTTTTTTATAACTGCCGCTACAAAAGACTGTACCTGGCGGGCGTCCGACAGATCGCCAACATGGATACTATATTCCGCAGAAAAAGCTGGAAGGAGTTGGGAAGTTTTCTGTAAGGTAGCCTCATTGATATCGTTGAGTGCGAGAAATGCACCGGCATGGGCCAGCTCAAGAGCTAGGGCCCTGCCGATCCCTGATCCGGCACCGGTTACTACTACTACCTTTTTGGAAAAAAACTGGGAGGAGTTGGGCATAACTACGTTTATACCAAAATAAGAGGAAAGTCCGACTAACTGGTCTTTTTTCCAATATTTCCATGGCCTCTTTATTTATTACCCTAGGCAGCAATCAATACTAGGTAATGGTACACCAGATCCGCTACTCAATCACTGAGACCCTAAAAAGATCTGTATGGTATTTTATCTTCGCCCGGCCTGTGCAAGGCCCCGCCACGTAACCAGCTGGACGCCCTCTTCTTCTAGGATTTGCTTGCACGCGTCACCCGAGAAAAAATCAAAATCCTGTTGCCTCCAAGCCGCACAGCAATCGATGTTATCGGTGGTGATCGCCCGCAGCTCCGGCGTATCGTAGGCCGGATGTACCAGTAAGACGGTGAGGCCCGGCTGGAGCGTTTGAAGCGTCTGCGTATAAAACTGCGCGAGGCCGGCCGCGTAATCGTCCGGGTAGGCCATCACCACTCGATCGATCCAAACCTCATCCTCACGATATATACCGCTAGAATCGACGCCGAAGTTGTCCTCCACGAAACCAGGGTGAAACAGCGCGGGCAGGCCATAGTTACGGGCCACCTTTAGGTACGTGGCCAATAGATCCCGC
>Ga0224508_10003451_pt1 | contig 13047 bp, 12 predicted proteins | sample SF_Jan12_sed_USG_4_FD_170157 | JGI IMG/M metagenome (GOLD analysis project Ga0224508, IMG submission 170157) | Sediment microbial communities from San Francisco Bay, California, United States - SF_Jan12_sed_USGS_21 | ecosystem: Environmental > Aquatic > Marine > Sediment | place: USA...
CTTCTTCGTCCATGTGATGAAGACCGGGGGACCTCGGTGAGCTGGCAGCTCCGCGAATTGGTTGGCGAGCGGTCGGCCGCCTATCCCGATCCCCGGCAGCCGATGAGCAAAGCTGGCGGTGGCAAAGCTGCTCGATCTCGACCCCGCCGAGCGGGCGTCGATCCGGTTGTACACCGTGCACATGCCGGCCTGGGTGGCCGCCGCGGTGGCGCCCGGGTGGGCGCGCATCACCGTGCTGCGCGACCCGGTGAGCCGCACCATCTCGCACCTCCGCCATATCGCCCGGGCCATCGATTGCGACGACCTCGAGGCCGTCTACGACGACAACGAGTGGCGTCGACGCCTGATCGACTACCAGACCCGAATGTTCGGCGAGACCCGCCGGCACTACAGGCACACCGCCACGACGAGTTCAAGCGGCTCGAGAACGAGGGCTACAGCCACCAGGACGCAGCCCACTTCGAGCAGACGCGGGACGCTCAGCACAAACGCCGCGCGGCGGCGCTCACGGCCGTCGGCCGACCGACGGAGGTCACCTCGGCCATGCTGGCTCAGGCCACCCGCACCCTCGACGACTTCGACGTGGTGGGCACCACTGAGGATCTCGGCTGCTTCCGCCGCCGCCTCGACGATCGGCTCGGCATCGACCTGGGGGCCCTCGAATACCGAAACACGGCGGTCGATCCGCAGCCGGTCTCGGCCGAGTTACGGCAGCAGATCGAACAGGACTGCGCTCGCGACCGGGTGCTCTACGAGCACGCGCGGCGTCTCTGAGCTCAGCCCGCGATCCCCCGCACCCAATCGAGGATGGGCTCCACCAGCTCGGCCCCGGCCTCGCTCAACACGCCGGTGCCGTAGCCGTCGAAGCCATGGTCGGGCTGGCCCCCGACGATCCACAGCGTCTGGTCGTGACTGGCCACCCGCAGCGCCGCGGCCAGCCCGATCGACTCGGCCGCGGGCACCAGGAAGTCGACATCGCCGTGCACCAGCAGCGCCGGCGCGTTGGCTCCGGCCGCCATGAGCTCGGGCTGGGCCTCGACCGGTACCGGGGTGTCACCCCAGTAGGCGTCGGGCTCGTACACGAAGTCGTTGTAGTAGCCGTAGAAGAGCACGGCACCGTCGACCGCGTCGGAGATGTCGTCCCAGCGATCGGGCCCGGCAAAGGCCGGATCGTCGGGCGTGGTCAGCGCCACCGCGGCCAGTCGGGCCCCCGCGGAGAAGCCGTGGAGCTGGATCGAGGTCAGGCCCAGCTCGTCGGCCTGCGTTCGCAGGAACTGCGCAGCGGCCTTCACGTGCTGCTCGGGTACCGGCCACACACCATCGTCGACCGCCGGATCCACTAGCCGGTAGTCGATGGCGAACGTGGTGATGCCTCGACGGCGGTACTCGACCGCCCACAGGTCGGTGTCGGTCCGGGTCCCGCCCGTGCCGCCACCGCCATGGATCAGGATCATGGCCACACCGGTGGGATTGCCCGGCTCGCAGAGCTGGCCCTGCTGCGGTGCAGTGGCGGCCGGCGGGGTGTAGGTCACCAGACGACAGCCCAGGGGAGCGGGCACGAAGCTGGCGGGGACCGACACGTCCGAAGCAGCCTCCTGGGGTGCTGTGGTGGTCGGCGCCGCTGCGGGCACCGAGCGGCCCACGGCAACCGGCTGGGCCGGGGCCGTGTCGGTCGGCCCGCGGGTGAGCACCAAGGAGGAGAGAATCGCTCCGCAGACGCCCAACCAACAGAGCGCCCAGCGAAGAGCCGGAACACGCATCGGATCCCCATCGGCAGGCGACCCCCCTGCTCTTGAGCCTTTCGGCCCATGTGCGTGGAGTTCAGCGGAAAGGGAACCGGCGGAGCTCCTCGTCCGCTGAACTCCAAGAAACTCCGCCTATCGGGGTAGCCGATTCGCTGAGTTTCCGTGAGGCCGACGTCAGTCGCAGATGAGTGCGCTGAGCTCTCGCAGCGACCCGATCACTGGGCCTTCGTCACCATCGGGGGCTTCGGGATCGTCGACCACGCCTCGATAGCGGATCGCCGCGGCGCCGGCAGCTCGGGCCCCGACGATGTCGGTGCGATACAGGTCGCCGACGTGCACCACCGCATCGGCGTCGGCATCCAGCGCCCCGAAGGCATCGGCGAAGATGGCCGAATCGGGCTTGTACACCCCGACCTCGTCGCTGAAGCTGCTGTGATCGATGTGGTCGGCCAATCCGAGCCGTTCGAGGTGACCGCGCAGCACCGAGCCGGGGATCAACCCGCTGTCACACACGATGCCGACGGCCAACCCGGACCGGCGCAGCTCATCGACCACATCGACCACACCCGGCTCGGTCAGGGCCACCGGCTGGGCCCGGCCGCTCTCGAGCCACCGTTGGCGTAGGGCCGCAGTGAGCTCGGGGCTGGCACCCACCCCCACCACCCGGAGGAGATCATCGACGGCATCGGCCAGCACATATTGCCGATTGGCCCTCCACTGCTCGTCGAACCGCTCGCGGACGTGACCCAGGGCGCCGTCCACCACCTCGGGCTCGGTGTCCTCACCGTGCGCGCGCAGCACCGCAGCCAGGTGCCGGCTCCGCTCGCCGGGAACTGCCGGCTCGAGCCGCACCAGCGTGTTCCAGAAGTCGAAGGTGACCGCCCGGCACCGGGCCACCATGGCGGTCACTCGCCCCGGCACACCCCGTCGGCCAACGCCGCTTGACCGACCGCCTCGGCCACCCGGTACGGCACCGACTTGTCGAACACCGAGGGCACGATCAGATCGGGGGCCAAATCGTCGTCGGTGACGGCATCGGCGATGGCGGTGGCCGCGGCCAACTTCATGTTCTCGGTGATGTCGGTGGCGCCAACGTCGAGCGCCCCCCGGAAGATGCCCGGGAAGGCCAACACGTTGTTGATCTGGTTGGGGTAGTCGCTGCGCCCGGTGGCCATCACCGCGGCGATGCCGTCGGCGGCCTCGGGCCGGATCTCAGGGTCGGGATTGGCCATGGCGAACACGATCGGATCGGGGTTCATGGTGCGCAGACCGGCAGCCGTGACCAGGCCCGGACCACTCACCCCGATGAACACATCGGTGCCGGCCAACACGTCGGCCAGGGTGCCGGCCTTGCGGTCGGGGTTGGTGTTGTCGGCGAACCACTCCTTGGCGTAGTTCAGCCCGTCGCGGCCCTTGTGCACGGCGCCGGCCCGGTCGACACCCACGATCTCGCCCACCCCGGCGTTGATGAGGATCTTGCCGATGGCCACGCCGGCGGCGCCCATCCCGGCGATCACCACCGACAGGTCCGCCATCTTCCGCCCGGTCAGCCGCAGCGCATTGCGCAACGCCGCCAGCGTGACCACCGCGGTGCCGTGCTGATCGTCGTGGAAGACGGGGATGTCGAGCGCCGCCTTCAGCGCATCCTCGATCTCGAAACACGCAGGTGCGGCGATGTCCTCGAGGTTGATGCCCCCGAAGGTGGGCGCCATGGTCTTGACCGCGGCGATGATCTCGTCCGGCGTCTCGACATCGAGGCACACAGGGAAGCCGTCTACCCCACCGAACTCCTTGAACAGCAGCGCCTTGCCCTCCATCACCGGCATGGCGGCCTCGGGGCCGATGTCACCCAGGCCCAACACCGCGGTGCCGTCGGAGACGATGGCCACGGTGTTGCGCTTGATGGTGTGGGTGTGGGCCACCGCCGGATCCTCGTGGATGGCCATGCACACGCGCGCCACACCAGGTGTGTAGGCCATCGACAGATCGTCGCGGTCACCCACCGGGCACAGCGGCAACACCTCGATCTTGCCGCCCTCGTGCATGTGGAAGGTGCGGTCGTACCACCCGTGCAGGGTCACACCCTGGATGTCGGCCACCAACTTGGCCAACCGCTTGGCATGCTCCTCGTCGCGGGCGTTGACGTGCATGTTCTCGATGATCGACGGGCCCTTGGCCTCGAACCCGTCGATGTGGGCGATGTTGCCGCCCGCCTCACCAATCGCCGAGGCCAGCCGGCCGAGGACGCCGGGTACGTTGTGCAACTCGATCTGGAGCGCGATCGAATAGGCGGCGGTCGGCGAGGTCGTCATGGCGACGAACGCTACGGTCCTGCGCCGCCCCCGGCCCAATCAGCGCCTTGTCTCAGCCGGTACCGCCCTCGTAGGGGAAACCCAGCTCGGGTGCGGTGACCAACGGCGCGAAGGCAAGGCCTTCGGCCTCGGCCATGGCCGCGCACGTGCCGCCCCGATCGACCACCGGCATCACCATGATCGGCTCGGCGCCCAGGGCGCGGACAACCGACACCGCCTCCATGGGCGAGGTGCCCCGGGTCACCGCGTCCTCGGTGATCACCACCCGATCACCCGGCTCGAGGGCGCCGGCCAGGCGACCGGCCACACCATGGTCCTTGGCCTCCTTGCGAATGCTGAACGACCGCAACAGCCGGCCTCGGGTGGCGGCGATGGCGGCCACACCGAAGGCGACGGGATCGGCACCGGCAGTCAGTCCGCCGATGGCGGTGGCGTCTTCGGGGAGCAGGGCCAGGGCGGCGTCGGCCACCAACACGATGCCGTCGGGCCGACACACGGTTTGTTTGACGTCGATGAACCAGTTGCTGGTCTTGCCCGACTTCAGGGTGAACTCGCCCGTGCGCACCGAGTGCGTGAGCAGGTGCTGCACGAGTGCGTCGTTGCTCACGAGCGGCCGAACCGCACCTGGCCGGACCCGGCCGTGACCTCGCCGATCACCAGCGCCCGATGGCCGTGGTCGGCGAGCACCGACGTGGTCTGGGCCACCTGCGCATCAGGCACGGCGAGCACCATGCCCACACCGCAGTTGAAGGTGCGGCGCATCTCGTCGGGCGCCACCGACCCCAACCGGGCCAGCTCGTCGAACACCCGGGGCGCCTCCCAGCTCGATTCGTCGACCACGGCGTCGACCTGGTCACCGAGGATGCGCACCAGGTTGCCGGGCAGCCCGCCGCCGGTGATGTGCGCCACCCCGTGCACGTCGGCCGCCTCGGTCGCGGCCAGCACCGCCGGGGCGTAGATCACCGACGGGTCGAGCAACTCGTCGGCCACCGAGCGATCGGCGCCGTCCCAGGCCGGGTCGTCGAGCGATCGACCGGCCACGTCGAAGTACAGGCGACGGGCCAGCGAGAACCCGTTGCTGCGGAGGTTGGGCGACGGGAGCGCCACGAGCACGTCACCGGGCGTGACCGCCTCACCGGTGATAACCCGTTCGGGCGCCACCGCACCGACGGCGAAACCGACGAGGTCGAACTCGCCCCGAGCCATGGCTCCTGGGTGCTCGGCCATCTCGCCGCCCACCAAGGCGCATCCGGCCTGTCGACACCCCTCGGCCACCCCGGCCACCAGGGTTTCGACCATGGCGGGATCGAGCACCCCCACCGACACGTAGTCGAGAAAGAACAGCGCCTCGGCTCCCTGGCACACCAGGTCGTCGACGCACATCGCCACCAGATCGATGCCGATCGTGTCGAAGCGGCCGGCAGCGGTGGCCACCATGGCCTTGGTGCCCACACCGTCGGTGCTCGACACCAGCAGCGACCCGTCGTGACCGGCGGCCGACAGATCGAACAGACCACCGAAGCCACCGATGCCGCCGACCACGCCGCTGCGACGCGTCGAGCGGACCGCCTCGCCGATGCCCTCGACAGCGCGTTCACCAGCACCGATGTCGACGCCGGCCCCGGCGTAGGTCTCGCCCATCAGGCCGGGCCCGGCCCGTTCACGATCGGCGGGCCTGGTCGGCCGGCAGCCCGCTGTCGCCGCCGAGCAGCAGCTGCGGCGCCGGCCGGTCGGGAGCTGCGTCGCTGTCGAGCTCGAGCACGTGCTTGCCCAGCGCCACCGGGATCTCGACCGGGTAGTGGCCGGTGAGGCAGGCGTCGCAGAACCCGGCGTTGACCGCGCCGGTGGCCTGCAGCAACCGTTCGAGGGTGAGGTAGCTCAGGCTGTCGACATCGAGATACTCGCGGATCTCCTCGACGGTGAGGTTGGCGGCCAGCAGCTCGCCCCGTGTGCCGGTGTCCATGCCGTAGAAGCACGGCCACCGGTACGGGGGCGACGAGATGCGCATGTGCACCTCGAGGGCGCCGGCCTGGCGCAGCATCTGGACCATGGCCCGGGTGGTGGTACCTCGCACGATCGAGTCGTCGACCACGACCAGGCGCTGACCTTCGATGTTGTCGCGCAGCGGGTTGAGCTTCATGCGCACGCCGAGCGATCGCAGCTCCTGGGTAGGGGCGATGAAGGTGCGACCGATGTAACGGTTCTTCACCAAGCCCTGGCCGTAGGGCACACCGGAGCGGCGGGCGAACCCCTCGGCCGCGGGCAGGCCCGACTCGGGCACGCCCATCACCAGATCGGCCTCGACGGGAGCCTGCTCGGCCAGCCGCTCGCCCATCTGCACGCGGGCCCGGTGCACCGACTGCCCGTACAACTGGCTGTCGGGCCGAGCGAAGTACACGAACTCGAACAAACACAGCTTGGGGTCGACGGCGCCCGACTCGAAGGGGCGCAGGCTGTGGGCGCCGTCATCGTCGATCACCACCATCTCACCGGGCTCGACCTCGCGAACGAAGTGCGCGCCCACAACGTCGAGCGCCGGCGTCTCCGAGGCCAGCACCCAGCCGGTGTCGAGTCGGCCCAGGCACAGCGGTCGGAAGCCGTTGGGGTCTCGCACCCCGATCACCCGGCGATGGTCGAGCAGCACGAACGAGAAGGCGCCGTGGAGCAGCGGCAGCACCGCTTCGAGCGCACCGGTGACCGCGCCGTGTGGGTGGTCGGTGCGGTCACCCGCTCGCAAGATCTCAGCGGCCACCAGCTCGGCCACCAGGTCGCTGTCGCTGGCGACGGTACCCGGCAACATCCCGGCGGCCGCCGCCAGCTCCTCGGTGTTGACGAGGTTGCCGTTGTGGCCCAGCGCGAACTCGGCTTCGCCCACCCCTCGGTACACGGGTTGGGCGTTGCGCCAGGTGCTCGACCCGGTGGTGCTGTAGCGGGTCTGGCCGATGGCCGACTCGCCGGGCAGCGAGGCCAGGGTGCGATCGTCGAAGGCGTTGGACACCAGGCCCATGTCCTTGACCACCGTCACGGTCTCGCCGTCGCTCACGCCGATGCCGGCGCTCTCCTGGCCCCGATGCTGCAGGGCGTACAGTCCCAGGTAGGTGAGGTGGGCGACCGGCTGACCGGGGGCGTGGACACCGAAGATCCCGCAGGCCTCCCGAGGGGAGTCGGCTTCGGGGTCCGCCGCGTCGAACCCGGGCGCCTCAGGATTCACGGTCGCTCATCCTGGCACAGGCCGAGGCCGCGATGGCTCACCCGGGGGCGACCCACATCAGTCCTGGGTGGTGCCGTGGCCGAGTGCATCGGGCAGGCGTCGCTCGCTCGTTGCGGCCAGCTCGTCGAGCGCCACGTCGAGCAGGCCCTTCACCACCAGCCGATCGCCGGTGGCCAGGCCGATGCGGGCATGGGTCACGCCGCCCTGGGTGAGGCGATCCTCGACGGCCGACACGTCATCGGCGTCGACGGCCACAACCACTCGACCCACGGCTTCGCTGAACAGGTCGATGTGGTCGGCGATGCGGGCCAGCCGAGCACCCACCCCGGCGGCGATGGCCATCTCGGCCACGCAGGCACCCAGGCCCCCAGCCGAGACATCGTGGGCAGCGCCGACAAGACCGTCGGCGACCAGCGCCCTCACGACGTCGGCCACACCCGCGACGGCGGCGAGATCGACCGGTGGCAGCGATCCCCGACGGTGACCCTGGGCGAAGGCCCAGGCCGACCCGCTGAGCTCGCGGCCCTCGTCGGCACCCACGAGCAGCAGCCGGTCGCCTTCGCGCCAGGCGAGACCGGGCGGCACCGCGTCGAGCTCGTCGACCACACCCAGCAACCCCACCACCGGACTGGGGTCGATGTCGGATCCCTGCGCCTCGTTGTACAGGCTCACGTTGCCGCCGATGACGGGCACGCCGAAAGCACGGCACGCCTCGCTCATGCCGTCGATGGCCTCGCTGAGCTGCCACATCACCCGCTCGTGCTCGGGGTTGCCGAAGTTCAGGCAGTTGACGACGGCCAGCGGCCGCGCACCCACCACAGCCAGGTTCAACACGGCCTCGGCGACCACCGCCGCGGTGCCTTGCCGCGGGTCGACAGCACACCAACGATGGTTGCCGTCGGTGGTCAGGGCCAGGCCCCGGCCAGTGTCGTGGCCGGTGACCGGGTGCTTCAGGCGCAACACGCTGGCGTCACCACCCGGGCCGACCACGGTGTTGAGGAACAGCTGGTGGTCGTACTGCGACCAGACCCACCGCGTGTCGGTGACCAAGCCCAGCAGGTCCTCTCCGGCGTCGACTGGCGCCAGCAAGGCCGAAGCCGAGTCGGCCCGGGCCGCCTCGAGATCGGCCGGCGGCGCCATGGGCCGGTCATAGAGCGGCGCGTCGTCGTGCAGGGTCGAGGCGGGCACGTCGGCCAGCACCGCACCGTCGAAGCCATCCATCACCCGCAGCTGCCCACCCTCGGTGACCCGACCGACCACGCTGGCCTCGACCTCCCAGCGGGCGCACAGCTCCATGACCCGATCGATGCCCTCGGGCTCGACGAGGGCCAGCATGCGCTCTTGGCTCTCGCTGGTCATGACCTCGAAGGGCTCCATGCCCTGCTCGCGCCGCGGCACGGCGGACACGTCGAAATCCATGCCCATGCCGCCACGCGACGCCGTCTCACTGGCCGCGCAGGTGAGACCAGCACCGCCAAGATCCTGGATGCCCACCACCAGGCCCTCGTCGAGCAGGGTGAGGCACGCTTCGATGAGGCGCTTCTCCTCGAACGGATCGCCGACCTGCACCGAGGGCCGCTTGGCCGCGTCGGTCTCGTCGTCGGAGAAGCCGGCCGACGCCAGCACGCTGACGCCACCGATGCCGTCGCGTCCGGTGCGGCTGCCCAACAGCACGGCCAGGTTGCCCACCCCGGTGGCCACGCCCAGCACCAGCCGCTCGGTGGGCAACAGACCCAGACACAGCACGTTCACCAGCGGGTTGCCGGTGTAGGTCTCGTCGAACACCGTCTCGCCGCCGACAGTGGGCACCCCCACCGAGTTGCCGTAGCCGCTGACCCCGCTCACCACTCCCTCGGCGATCCAGCGGCTGCGAGCGTCGTCGAGCGGTCCGAACCGCAGCGGATCCATCAACGCGACGGGCCGAGCACCCATGGTGAAGATGTCACGGAGGATGCCGCCGACTCCGGTGGCCGCGCCCTGGTACGGCTCGATGGCCGACGGGTGGTTGTGGGACTCGATGCGGATGGCGGCAGCGATGCCGTCGCCCACGTCGACCACGCCGGCGTTCTCGCCCGGTCCCACCAACACCCACGGAGCCTCGGTGGGCAGTCGCCGCAGGTGCAGCCGCGACGACTTGTACGAGCAGTGCTCGCTCCACATCACCGAGTACATCGACAGCTCGAGCTCGTTGGGCGAACGGCCGAGCAACGTGTCGATGGCCTCGGCCTCATCGTCGGTCAGGCCGAGGGCCCGATGCAGGGGTTCCGACATGGGCGCCAAGCTACTGCCGCCGCGCCGGGCTGTCTCACTGCGCAAGCGACAATGGCGCAGCAATGTCTGTCACCTGCATTCGAAGCTGAATGTATAAATGGCCGCTGGAGATCAACGCGTAATGCCAAGCTGACACGGCTGCCAGCTCGAGCACAACCGATCACAGGTTGCCAAGCGGCTACAGATTGGATTTCAATAGGCGCCATGGCACAGAAACGTGGACCCAAATCACTGAGCTCCGAGCACAAAGCGGCGCTGGCTGAGGGGCGGACCCAGAGCAGAGCTGTGCGTCGTTATCTCGAGGCGCTGGAGGCGCACAAGCCCAAGCGTGGACGCCAAAGAACCCCAGAGAGCATCAAGAAGCAACTGGCCGCCGTCGAGGACGAGCTGGCCACCGCCGACGCGCTGAAGCGCGTCCAGCTGTTGCAGAAACGTCTCGACCTCACCGAGGAGCTCGAGGCCAAGACCGAGTCGGTCGACATCTCGTCGTACGAGCAGGAGTTCGTCTCCGTCGCCAAGGCGTACAGCGAGAGCAAGGGCATCTCCTACGCCGCGTGGCGAGAGGCCGGCGTACCGGCCGCCGTGCTCAAGGACGCCGGCATCTCGCGGGCCACCTGAGCGTCCTCGACCCGGATCTCAGACGGCGGCGCCGAGCGCGCTGTCGAGCAGCGAGCCCATGAGCTGCGCCCATCCTGGCTGCCCAACAACCGATGACAGGCCCGCTCGGGATGAGGCATCAGGCCCACCACGTTGCGGCCCTCATTGCAGATGCCGGCGATGTCGGCCACCGATCCGTTCGGGTTGTCGACATAGCGGACCACGATCCGGTCGTGGGCCTGGAGATCGGCCAGCGTCTCAGGTGCGCAGGTGTAGTTCCCCTCGAAGTGATTGATGGGAATGCGCAGTCGATCGCCTACCGCAAGTCGACGGGTGAGCACCGAGTCGGTTGACGTGATCTCGAGCTCGGTCGTGGTACACAAGAACTTGAGATCGCGGTTCTTCTGCAGAGCCCCTGGCAGCAGGCCGGCCTCGGTCAAAACCTGGAAGCCGTTGCAGATGCCCACGACCGGCCCACCTCGTTCGGCAAAATCGACCACGGCAGCCATCACCGGCGAGAAACGGGCGATGGCCCCGGGACGCAGGTAGTCGCCATGGGCGAAACCACCCGGCACGATGACGGCGTCGACACCGCCCAGATCGGCGTCGCCATGCCAGAGCAACGTGGCCGAACCACCCAGGTGTCGAACCGCCTCGACCGCGTCGAGCTCACAGTTGGTACCCGGGAACTGCACCACACCGACCTGGGCCATCAGCCCGCCTCGATGGTGACCACAGCGTCCTCGATCACCGGATTGGTGAGGAATCGCTCGCACAGGTCGTCGACCTGACGGCGGGCGGCCGCCTCATCATCGGCCTCGAGGTCGAACCGTACACTCTTGCCGACCCTGACCCCACCGATGCCGTCGAAACCGAGAGTCGAAAGCGAGCGCTCGATGGTGGAGCCCTGGGGGTCGGCGATCCCAGGACGCAGCTGGACCTCGACGAGCACTGAGTAGTTCACCGGGTCACTCTGCCACAGCCCCACGCGTCATTGACTCACCTGCGGAGGGAGCGAGGGACGAGCGACCGAACGGAACAATCCGCAGGCCGGTCGAGGGGAACCCGAAGGGTTCCCCGGATCCGGCCCCGCGGCGAAACAAGGTGTCTGGCGAGGCGGTGTCAGACCGCGCCGGGCCAGTCGGCGAAGGAGCGCCCGGTGATGCGTTCGTAGGCCTCGACGTAGCGCTCGCTCGTGGCGGTGACCACCTCGGGCGGCAGTGGCGGCGGGGGCGGGGTCTTGTCCCAGTCGAGGGTGTCGAGGTGGTCACGCACCGGTTGCTTGTCGAACGACGGTGGGGTGGCCCCCGGCTGCCACGACTCGGCCGGCCAGAAACGGGACGAGTCGGGGGTGAGCATCTCGTCGGCCACCACCAGCTGCCCGTCGACCAGGCCCAGCTCGAACTTGGTGTCGGCGATGATGATGCCCCGCTCGGCGGCCCACGCCGCCCCCGTGGTGTAGAGCTCGAGCGACAGGGTCCGGGCCTGCTCGGCCAGCTCGTCGCCCACCAGATCGACCGCCTCGGCGAAGGTGATGTTGATGTCGTGGTCGCCGTCGTCGGCCTTGGTCGACGGCGTGAACACCGGCTCGGGCAGCTGCGACGCCTCGAGCAGGTCGGCCGGCATGGTCGTGCCGTGCATGGTGCCGTGCTCGCGGTACTCCTTCCACGCCGACCCGGTGATGTAGCCCCGCACGATGCACTCGATGGGCAACATCTGGGCCCGCCGAACCAGCATCGAGCGACCTTCGACCTCACCACCGCGCGCGCCATCCGGGAAGTCGGCCACGTCGGTGGACACCAGATGGCTGGGGGCCACGTCGGCGAGGTGATCGAACCAGAAGGCGGACGTGGCCGTGAGCACCCGGCCCTTGTGGCGAATGGGCTCGTTCATGACCACGTCGAAGGCCGAGATGCGATCCGACGTCACCATCAACAAGTGGTCGTCGCCGGCGTCGTAGATTTCACGCACCTTGCCCGAGTAGACGTGGGGCAGATCGACGGTCATCAGCGCTCCTTGGTTCACAGCACGGGACTGGGATCGTAGGCAGCAGCGTCGGGGTGGAGGTGCACCACCTCGCCCACTCGCTCGACCACATCGTCGACCTGGGCGCCCGCCCGGCCGGCCAGGGCCAACGGGTCACCGATGGCAGCGTCGACAGCGGCCCGATCGAGTCCCAACCGCGGGTCCGATGCCAGGAGATCGGCCAGGTCATTGTCGGCGCGACCGCTCTGGCGTAGATCGAGCGCGACGGCGACGGCGTGCTCCTTGATGGCCTCGTGGGCCTCTTCGCGACCTGCGCCCCGCTTCACTGCGGCCATGAGCACCTTCGTGGTGGCGAGGAACGGGAGGTAGCGCTCGAGCTCACGGTCGATCACCGCCGGGTAGGCACCGAACTCGTCGAGCACCGTCATGGTGGTCTCGAGCAGGCCGTCGGTCGCGAAGAAGGCGTCCGGCAGCACCACCCGTCGCACCACCGAACAGCTCACGTCGCCCTCGTTCCACTGATCGCCGGACAACCCTGCGGCCATGGTGAGGTGGCCGGTGAGGACGGTGTGGAGGCCGTTGATGCGCTCGCTGCTGCGGGTGTTCATCTTGTGGGGCATGGCCGACGAACCCACCTGCCCCTCCTTGAAGCCCTCGGTCACCAGTTCGTGGCCCACCATCAGACGGATCGTGGTGGCCATGCTGGCCGGAGCCGCCGCGACCTGCACCAGCACCGCCACCACATCGAGGTCGAGCGAGCGGGGATAGACCTGCCCGACGCTCGACAGCGTGTGGGCGAAGCCCAGGTGATCGGCCACCCGACGCTCGAGCTCGGCCACCGCGGCGGCGTCGCCGTCGAGCAGATCGAGCATGTCCTGCTGGGTTCCGACCGGGCCCTTGATGCCCCGCAGCGGATAGTGCTCGA
>Ga0224508_10003452_pt1 | contig 13045 bp, 12 predicted proteins | sample SF_Jan12_sed_USG_4_FD_170157 | JGI IMG/M metagenome (GOLD analysis project Ga0224508, IMG submission 170157) | Sediment microbial communities from San Francisco Bay, California, United States - SF_Jan12_sed_USGS_21 | ecosystem: Environmental > Aquatic > Marine > Sediment | place: USA...
CGGTATTCTCATGGCGATTCACGCACACAGGAAATTACTACCGCGCTGATGAATAGCCGATTAGTCGCAGTCGCCGCTGCTTTCCTGGTTGCCGTTTCCTGTGCCCGCGCTGTCGATGATCTCGAACCCGTTCCGGTCGACGTCAATTCGCCGATCGTTGCCGAATTCATCGACGACATGGTCGGTGAACACCAGTTTGACAAGGACTCACTGCGCGAGTTGCTCGGCAAAGCGTACATCAAGGCGTCGATTATTCGTAAGATCTCCACGCCAGCCGAACGGACGCTCACCTGGGGTGAATACCGCAAGATTTTCATAACCAAAGAGCGCATCAATGCCGGTGCGGCATTCTGGCGCGAAAACCGCGACATGCTCGAGCGCATCAGCAAGGAATCCGGTGTCTCGGATGAGATGATCGTCGGCATTATCGGCGTCGAGACCTATTTCGGTCGGATTACCGGTAACGACCGTGTTATCGATGCGCTGGCGACACTGGCTTTCGATTACCCACCACGCGCCAAGTTCTTCCGCAATGAGCTCGTGCAGTTCCTGGTGCTTGCCCGTGAGGAAGGCATCGATGCGACGACACCGACCGGTTCTTACGCCGGCGCGATGGGCCGCCCGCAATTCATGCCGTCGAGTTTTCGAGCGTATGCCGTCGATGCATCGGGCGACGGCAAACGCGACATCTGGAACGACTGGGCCGACGTCGCCGGCAGCGTCGCCAATTATTTCGTCGAACACGGATGGCGACCCGGCGAGGAAGTCACGTCTCGGGCTACGTTGAATGGCAATTGGCAGGGGGCCTTGCCGCAACCGAAGAATACACTCAAGGCGTCGGCAACCGTGGAAAGTTTGAGCAAAGCCGGCGTGGTTTTCGCGACCGACCTGTGTGCCGACAGCAAGGCCGAATTGCTGAGCTACGAAGGTACGGGAGGTGCCGAGTACTGGGTCGGCTTTCATAATTTCTTCGTGATCACAAAGTACAATCGTAGCTCCATGTACGCTCTCGCCGCTTACCAACTCGGCAAAGAAATCGCCGCGAAGGCACTCGCCGATGGTGGCTAGGGCCTGGCTCCTGGCGCTGGCGTTGTTGCTCAGCTCCTGTGGTGGTAACGGCATCCGCGGCGACGGTCCGCCGTCCGGCAGTGCGCGCATACCCGACCTTCCGGACGACCCGGTGCCGCGACCGGAACCCCGCAGCCGCTACGGCAATGGCCCGGAGTATGAAGTGTTCGGCAAGCGTTACACGGTCATGCCCAGCAGTGCCAATTACCAGGAGCGCGGCGTTGCGTCATGGTACGGCAAGAAATTTCACGGCAACCTGACATCCAATCGCGAAACCTACGACATGTACCAGATGACAGCCGCTCACAAGGCGCTGCCATTGCCGACCTATGTGCGCGTTCGCAACCTCGCCAATAACAAGACCGTGATTGTGCGCGTCAATGACCGGGGTCCATTCGTTCATAATCGCATCATCGACCTGTCGTACGCCGCGGCAATCAAGCTCGACATAATTCGTGACGGTACCGGCCTGGTTGAGGTGACCGCGATCAACTTTGACGCGCCCGCCGGCGACCGACCGACCCGACAAGCCGAGCCGCCCGACCCTCCCGAGCAAATGGCGCCGCAACCGGTACCGGAGCCCGTTACGACAACCGGAAGTGCCGAACTAAACGACGCCATATCGGAGGGCAACATCTACGCACAGGTCGGCGCCTTCGGCGAGCGCAGCAATGCGGAGCGCCGGGTGGCATTATTGTGGTCGGCGAACATCGACGATGCCTTCATTTATGAAGACTTGTCCGGCGATACGCTCTTGCTGCGCGTTCGAATCGGTCCTGTAAAAGATGTCATACAATATGACGTTCTCGTCGAGGAGCTCGAGGTCCTCGGCATCACCGACCCCTACCTGATCGTCGACTAGTTGTAACCTCTCTGCGAGGTGTTCGCAGCCGGTGACAACCTACCAACAGTCCGCATATCGAGCGCAGCGGACAACACACCCTCACACGCCTGCGGCTACAGACTCGGGCGCGTTGTCCACCACGCTCTTCAGGAGAGCATCATGAGTTCGGGCGCCGGCTCCGGCCCGTGATCAGGACGGGGTGGGACAGGTGGCCGAATCCGTAGCCGAGCTGGCAGCCGGATGAAAACACGTGACGAGGAAGGAACACGCGAGGCGTGTTCGGCTACCTGTCCCGCGCCGTCCTGATAGGTGGCTGTGTCGTCAGCGGAAGACCGCACATAAACAACCCGGTAAGTTTCCAAAACTAGCGGCTCGATTAGATGCTCATCGCTTTAGCGCGTACAATACGCGGCCGCATCGCTTACCCACTCATCTAGAGGTCACATGTTGCAACGCTTGATTCTCGCACTCGTGCCGCTGGCTCTGCTGCTCACGTCAGCGGCGCCCGCTGCAGATCCAATGCCGACGCCTGCCCCGCCCATTATCGGCGCCAAGAGCTACCTCGTGATCGACAGCCGTACCGGCGCCGAGCTGGCCTCTTTGAATCCGGACTCGGCGCTGGCGCCGGCGAGCCTGACCAAGCTGATGACAACGTACGTCACCTTCGACGCTCTCAAACAAGGCCAACTGGATCTTGAGGATGAGGTAACCGTCAGCGAAAAGGCCTGGCGCACCGAGGGCTCGCGGATGTTCATCGAAGTCGGCACCAAGGTTGCTGTCAAAGACCTGTTGATGGGCATGATCGTGCAATCCGGCAACGACGCCAGTGTTGCGCTCGCAGAACACGTAGCCGGTACAGAGAGCGTGTTCGCCGAACTGATGAATCAACACGCGATCAGGCTCGGTATGCATTCCAGTCATTTCATGAATGCGACCGGCCTCCCCGCCGAAGGTCACACAACGACGGCTCGAGATCTTGCAACGCTATCGCGCGCATTAATTGACGATTTCCCGGATTACTACCCGTGGCATTCGATCAAGGAATTCACGTACAACGACATCCGGCAAGACAATCGCAACACGCTGTTATGGCGCGACGATGCCGTGGACGGCCTGAAGACCGGCCACACCGAGGATGCAGGCTATTGCCTGGTGGCATCGGCAAAGCGCAACGACATGCGCGTTATTTCGGTGGTACTGGGCACGTCGAGCACCAAAGCGCGCACAGACGGCAGCCAGGCGCTGATCAATTACGGCTTTCGGTTCTTCGAAACCCGGTTGGTGTACAAGGCCGGAGAAGTGGTTACCGACGCGAGAATCTGGAAGTCGGCTAACGAAAACACCTCGCTCGGATTGCTCGAGGATCTGTACGTCACCGTTCGTCGCGGCGCCTACAACGAGCTCGAGTCCACGATGAACATGCCGGCAGTTCTCCTCGCACCGGTCAGTGCGGGACAGCCGCTCGCCGAAATCGCCGTCAAGCTGGGCGATGAAACGTTGCTGACCGTGCCACTGCGCGCCCTCGAGGACAATCCCGAAGGCTCGCTGTGGCAACGCGTGCGCGATGGCGTGAGCCTTTGGTTCGAATAGCGATGGCGCAAGACTCCATCATCGAATTCCCTTGCGAATTTCCGATCAAGATGATGGGTCGTGATACACCTGAGTTCCGCGACGCGATGCGGATGATCGTCGAGAAGCATGCGGGCGATGTTGACGACAGTCGAGTGCAAACTGCGGTCAGTCGCAACGGCAGCTTCGTGTCGGTCACGATCACGATCACGGCGACCAGCCAGCAGCAGCTCGATGATATCTACCGCGAAATTTCGGCGCGCGACGACGTGCTGATGGCATTGTGACCACCGGCGGCCAGGAGGCGCTGATCGTCCGGGATCTCGGACGGCGGGATTACGTGCCTTTGTGGCGTGCAATGCAGCAGTTTACCGACGAACGAACAGACGCGACGTCGGACGAAGTCTGGTTCTGCGAGCATCCACCGGTATTCACGATGGGGCTAAACGCGAAGCCCGAACATCTGCTCGCACCCGGCGACATCCCTGTCGTGCAGATTGATCGCGGCGGCCAGGTGACGTTTCACGGCGTTGGCCAGCTGATGGTCTATCCACTGCTCGATCTGCGGCGTGCGGCCATTGGCGTACGGTCGCTGGTAACAGCCCTCGAGCAAAGCGTCGTGGGTCTCTGCGCCGATTTCGATGTCAGTGCCGCCGCGCGCAAGGAAGCGCCCGGCGTGTACGTCGATGACGACAAACTCGCCAGCGTGGGCCTGCGCATTCGCCGCGGTTGCAGCTTTCACGGCATGGCCCTGAACGTCGATATCGATCTCGAGCCGTTTGCCCGCATCAATCCCTGCGGTTATGCCGGCCTCGAGATGACTGATCTGAATCGACTCGGCATCGCGGTTGATCTCGACCAGTCTGCGCGGCGTCTACTGCCGCACTTCCTGCGACACCTGGGGCTTGACGACATCGACGTCGTCTGCAAGACCGCCACTGCAGGCTTGCCGATCTAGCTGCAACCTCTCTGCAGGTTGTTCGCAGGCGACAACAACCTACGGACAACTCGAACATAGAGCGCAGCGGACAACACACCCTCACACGCCTGCGGCTACAGACTCGGGTGTGTTGTCCCCCGCGCTCTTTAACGAGAGCGTCATGAGTTCGTGCGCCGGCTCCACGCTGTGATCATGACGAGGTGGGACAGATGGCCGAAGCTGTAGCCGAGCTGGCAGGCCGATGAAAACACATGACGAGGGAGAAGCACGCGAGGCGTGTTCGGCTATCTGTCCCGCATCGTCATGAGGCTGTGTCGTCGGCGGAAGAGTCCACAAGAACAACCGGGCGGGTATCCACATCTAGTCGTTAGCCGCTTGCAGACGCTCCGGCGTTCCGACATCCGTCCACAGCCCGGTGAAGATCTCGCCGGAAAGCTGTCCGGCATCTGCAGCCTCGCGCAGCATCGGCGCCAGCGGAAATCGTCCCGCCTCGCAGCCAGCGAAAAACTCCGGACGGTAAACTGCAACACCACTGAACGTCAGCGAGGGATCGTCGCTGTTGCGTACCAGGCCGTCGCGAAGCTCGAAGTCACCCCGCGGGCGATAGTCGGGCGTCGGCACCATGACAAGGTGACCCTGCACGCCATCCACCAGTTTTTTTTGCGGCAATAGCATGTCGGTGAAAATATCGGCATTGACCACAACGAAAGGCTCGTCGCCGAGCAACGGCAACGCGTTGTGAATCCCGCCACCGGTCTCCAGGATATTGTCCCCTTCCGGGCTGTACACCACTTCCAGGCCATAGCGCGCACCAGAGCCGACGCGTCGGACAATTTGCGCGCCCAGCCAACCGAGGTTGATAACGACGATCCTGATGCCCGCGGCATGCAATGTCTGAAGATGGCGTTCGAGCAGGCTCTGCCCGTGCACCTCCAGCAGCGGCTTCGGCTGCTCGTCGGTCAATGGCCGCAGGCGTTCGCCGCGCCCGGCAGCCAATAACATCGCCCTCACGTCGAGTCTCCGAATGCTGGCAGAACCTGGTGCTCGATGAGATCGATAACATAGCTCAGCTCTTCGTAGTCATCACGTAACTCCACGATGTAGGACAGCGTGCGCGGGATGTCGTCGAGGTAACGCGACTTGCCATCGCGATGATTGAGACGTGCAAAGATGCCGGCTGCTTTCAGGTGCCGTTGAACGCCCATTAGTTCGAAATTACGGCGAAACGCGCGTTCGTCAACCAGCGCTCGCAGCGAGACGTCGAGTTGCCGATAAAACTCGAGCGCCCACTGCCGCACCTGCGCCGGCGGCCAGCGCACATAACAGTCCTTGAGAAGCGAGACCAGGTCGTAGGTGAGCGGCCCTTCGACCGCGTCCTGAAAGTCCAGAATGCCGGGATTGTCATCGCCGGACCACATCAGGTTGCGGGAGTGATAGTCGCGATGGACAAAAACAAGCGGCTGTTCCAAAGCGTTCTCGACAAGCCGGTCGCAAACGACCTGCCATCGCCGCTTGTCAGCTTCACTAAACGCGATGCCGAGGTGTCGACCGCAAAGCCAGTCGTGAAACAACGACAGTTCGAAGCGCAGCAGTTCTTCATCGTAAAGAGGCAGCAAAGTCTGGTAAGCCGTACCGCGTTGCTGCATCGCCAGCAACGCGGTAATCGCGTCGCTGTACAGAGCCGGCGCGCCGGCTTTGTCTCGCTGTAACTCCTCGAGGTAGGCCCGCGTGCCGAGGTCGGTCAGCAACAGGAATCCATTATCGAGATTGGCTTCCAGCACACGTGGCGCATTAAGACGCATCGCCTCGAGAAAACCTGCAACGCGTACAAACGGTAAGCAGTCCTCCTGTTCGGGCGGAGCGTCCATGACAATAAAACTGCCCGCATCTGCGACAAGACGAAAGTAACGGCGAAAACTGGCATCGGTCGAGGCAGGCACCGGCTCGCAACCGGCAAGTCCTTGTATCGTGTCGATCCAGCTTCGCAGGGCCGCCAGTCGGGCGTCGCCCGCGGCGTTCTGGGTAGTAATCACCGTTCTCCGTAACGCATTGAAGCACCTCGAAAACTATGCGAAGGTATCAAATACTTTCTCCGGATGACATCCCGGACTTCTCAGGCCTGAGCCACAACCTGACCAACCACCGACTTGCCCTTGAAACCACTTTTTCTAGTCACCTGCCTGCTGACGGCGCTGCCGGCATTCGGCGCGGAAACCAGCGCATGTCGTACGACGCTCGCCGAGCCGCTGTCTGCCGAGAACACGCTGCCGGCTGCGGCCGGTAATCCCGGCGCTATCGTGCTGGAGGCCGGTCGTTTGCAGGCGCAAGTCGGCGACGAACCTACGGCAATAATGAGTGGCGGCGTGCTGTTGCGAAGCGATGACAAGCTGGCGGGCGCGGAAACCGCCCGCTACGACCCAGAGTCGAAGGCACTGCTGCTGGAAGGCGGCGTCCGCTACGAGGATCCGGGCTCGCAGATCATCAGCGACTCGGCGGAGTTCTCCTATACGTCGGGCCGCATACGCTTCACCGGCGCGGAGTTCTCGCTAGGCGAGGACAAGGGGCGCGGCGCCTCCGGATTGCTCGAGATCAACCAGGACGGAACCCTGAGACTCGACGGTGTCGAGTACACGACCTGCCCGCCCGGATCTGAAGACTGGCTGCTGCGCGGCAAGTCGATCAAACTCGATACCGTTGCAGGTGTCGGAACCGCTAAAGGCGTCAAACTGCAGTTCAAGGGTGTCCCGATCCTGTATACGCCGTATCTGTCATTTCCGATCGGGGCCGCTCGCAAATCCGGTTTGCTTTCGCCGACGATCGGCACGACTGGACGCAGCGGTAACGAAATACTCCTGCCCTACTACTTCAATATCGCGCCCAACTATGACGCCACCGTGACACCGCGGTTGCTGACGAGCCGCGGCTTGCAGGTGGACACCCAGTTTCGCTACCTGACACAACGCGATCATGGAACCTTTAGCGCCGCCTATTTGCCCAACGACAGCATCCTGGACGCGTCGCGACACCAGCTCAGTTTTGATCATCGCAGGGACTTCGACAATGGCTGGCGCAATCGCATCGACTATCGCAAGGTCTCGGACAGCCAATACTATGAGGATCTCGGCGGCAGCCTGAGCGTGTCGAGTATCACGCACCTCAATCGTAGCGTCCGCTTCGATTATCACGGCAGCAATTTTTACCTGCTGGGTCGAGCCCAGGAATACCAGACCATCGACGACGCGATTACGCCAATCGATCAACCGTACAGGCGCTTACCGCAACTACTTGGCAACGGCTCGTGGCCCGTCGGATTGATGCGCTTCAACGTCGACGGGGAGATCGTTAATTTTGATCGCGATGTCGGCGTTACCGGCTGGCGTTTTAACGCAATGCCAACGGTCGAGGTTCCTTTCCAAAAACCCGGCTGGTTTGTAAAGCCGGCGGTCGCGCTTGACCACACGCGTTATCAGTTACGTGACGAATTGCCCGGCGCGCCGTCCGACCCGGCTCGCACTGTGCCCATCATGAGCCTCGACACAGGGATGGTGCTGGAGCGCTCCATGAATTCGACCACACGGGTTCAAACGCTGGAACCACGACTCCTGTACGTCAATATCCCTTATCGCGACCAGAGCGACCTGCCCATTTTCGATACGATATCACCGGACATCAACCTGGTGCAGCTGTATCGCAAGAACCGTTTCCTCGGCGTAGATCGTATCGGCGACACAGATCAGCTCAGCATCGGTGTGACATCACGAATTTTCGACGTGGCATCCGGGCGTGAGCTGATGACGGCTACCATCGGACAAACCCGCTATTTCGGTGATCGCAACGTCACATTGCCAGGCCGCACTGCATCCACACTGGAGCGCTCGGACTATATCGCGCAGCTACGCTTCCTGCTCTGGGACGACATCAACTTCGATGTCGGTCACCAGTGGGGCACCAGCGGGACGACACGGTCGGAGGCACGCCTGCAGTATCGGCCTGCCGGTAACAAGATAATGAATTTGTCGTACCGCTTCCGGCGCGACTCACTCGAGCAGGGCGATCTGTCATGGTCATGGCCCGTCCGCTCGCGCTGGAATTTTGTTGGCCGCTACAACTTCTCGTTTCGCGACGAGGAGGTGCTGGAACAGTTCTACGGCCTCGAATACGAGAGCTGTTGCTGGGGACTGCGGCTGGTATCCCGCCGCCATATCTCGACGCGCGACGGAACTCGTGATTCGTCATTCGGTCTGCAATTGGTACTGAAGGGAATGACCAGTGTCGGTACGGCAGCTGACAAACTCCTGGAACGTGGTATTCTTGGCTATTCCGCAGACCTCCGGTAGTAAATAGTGTTAAAAATCAAACATTTATGCGCTTACTTCGCATTGGCGGCAGCGCCCCTGACCAATGCCGACGAGTTGTCCGAGACCGGCGAATTCCTTGACGGCGTTGCGGCGATCGTCAACGAGGGCGTCGTCCTGAAAAGCCAGTTCGAGGACCAGCTGTCAATCATCCGGGAGCGCGCTGCCAGCCAGGAGGTACCGCTGCCGCCTGCGAACGTGCTGGAAGAGCAGGTGCTGGAGCGGCTTATTCTCAACGAGATTCAACTACAGCGTGCTTCGCGAATCGGCCTGCAGGTATCCGACGCCATGTTGAACGACTCGATTCGACGCCTCGCCGAACAGAATGGCGTGAGCTTCGAAGACATGCCGGCGTTGCTCGCAGCGGACGGTGTTGAATACGCGGATTTCCGTCGTTCATTACGAGACGAAATTACGGTGGAGCAACTGCGCCGCATCGAAGTCGGGCAGAGCATTAACGTCACCGAACGTGAAATCGAACAATGCATTGCCGACCTCGAAGGAAACGTCGTCGTCAACTCGGAGTATGAGTTGTCGCACATCCGCCTGTCATTTTCCGAAAACGCCAGCGCTGACGATATTCGTGAAGTCGAAGCGCTCGCCAACAGCATCTACCAGCAACTGCAAGAAGGTGCGGATTTTCGCGAGCTGGCCGTACGCCATTCGGCCGGCGACACCGGACTGGAAGGCGGCTCACTTGGCTGGATGAAAGGCGATCAGGTGCCAACCCTGTTTATCGACACACTGCAGGATATGGAGGCCAATGACGTCTCCGAGCCACTGCGCGCGGCCAACAGTTTTCACCTTGTGAGAGTCGATGACATGCGCAGCGCGGTGCAACGCAGTGAAGTAAAGCAAGTAAAAGCACGTCACATCCTGATTACACCAAATGAAATCATCGATGACGAAACCGCGAAGCAGCGCCTCGATGAAGCGCTTGCCAAGATCCGTGATGGCGAAGAATTCGGCGAACAGGCCAAATTGCTCTCGGACGACCCGGGTTCAGCCAATCTCGGAGGCGATCTTGGCTGGACCAGCCCCGGTACCTTTGTTCCCGAGTTCGACGATGTCGTCGACAATTCCGAGATCGGCATTGTCAGCGAACCATTTCGCACGCAATTCGGCTGGCACATCGTGGAAGTGCTCGAACGTCGCGTGTACGACAATACTGAAGACCTGAAAGAACGTAACTGTGACCTTCGCATTCGCAACAGCAAGATGTCCGAAGAGACGCAACTGTGGATGCAGCGCATGCGTGATGAGGCGTTCGTTGTTTCGCGCATCTAGCCGCCTGTTGCAAAGGTATCTGGGGGATAAGTTATAGGTTTGGGCGCTGACAAACCACTTGCGGTAACCGCCGGCGAACCTGCCGGCATCGGTCCCGAAATCTGCGATGCGCTGGCGGAATCGCGGTTCGCCGATCAGATTGTCATCATTGGCGACGCGTCTTTACAGTCAAGCACGCTGCCCGTTATCGATACGCCATTCCCTGCGCCGGTCACCCCGGGAAAGCCGGATTCTGCGAACGCACAGACCCTGCTCGGTGGCCTGCGGCGCGCGGTCAAAGGCTGCCTCGATGGCGAGTTCTCCGGGCTGGTCACGGCACCGCTGTCGAAGAGCGTTATCGCCGACGCCGGTATCCCGTTTACCGGCCACACCGAGTTTCTCGCCGAACTAACCGGCACGCCGCAGCCGGTGATGATGCTGGTTGCCGGTGACTTGCGCGTTGCACTCGCGAGTACGCATCTGCCTTTGAGTGCGGTTCCTGCGTATATCACAGCGAAGCGATTGACGACGGTCATCGAAGTGTTGCATCGCGATCTGCGAGTCCGGTTCGGTATCGAGAATCCCGAAATCACCGTCTGTGGCCTCAATCCGCACGCGGGTGAAGGAGGCCACCTCGGGCACGAGGATGCCGCAGTAATAGCGCCGGTCATCGAGGCTTTGTCGCAACGGGGCATGCGCCTGCATGGACCGCTGCCCGCCGATACGGCGTTCACGCCGGCTGCCGGGCACAAGGACGCTGTACTCGCCATGTATCACGATCAGGGCCTGCCGGTCCTGAAGTACGCGGGCTTCGGTCATGCTGTCAATGTCACGCTCGGCCTGCCGATCGTGCGGACGTCGGTCGATCACGGCACCGCTTTCGACATCGCCGGTTCCGGTTCGGCTGATGCCGGCAGCATGCTCGCAGCGGTGGAACTCGCTGTCACACTGGCAGGCGTTTGAGTGGCATCGCATCGCGCAAGAAAGCGATTCGGCCAGCATTTCCTGACCGATGCCGGCGTAATCGATGCGATCGTGCGTGCCGTGCATCCGGCCGCAGGGGATATCGTCGTCGAGATCGGGCCTGGACGGGGCGCAATCACTGAGTACCTGGCCCGCTCCGCCGGCCATCTGCACGCCATCGAGCTTGATCGCGACCTGGCGCTCCAACTACGCCGACGCTATGAAGAAAATGCGTCCGTAACCATTCACGCGGCCGACGCGCTGTCGTTTGATTTTGCTCAGCTCGGAGATCGTCTGCGCATCGTCGGCAACCTGCCCTATAACATCTCTACGCCGCTGTTGTTTCACCTGCTTAAATTCCGCGATCACATAATCGACATGCATTTCATGCTGCAGAAGGAAGTCGTCGAGCGCATGGCGGCCAACCCTGGTAGCAAGGCGTATGGACGACTCGGCATCATGCTCGGCTGCCATCTGCAGGTTGATCCGCTGTTCGACGTAGACCGGCTGGCATTCAATCCACCGCCTGACGTCACCTCGGCGGTCGTGCGCCTGGATCCGCTGCCGGCCGGCACCTATACGATCGACAACCATGCGGCACTGTCCGAACTCGTTACGACGGCCTTCATGCAGCGCCGTAAGACATTGCGCAACGCGCTGAAGCAACTGGCGGACGCCGACGACTTTACGGCTGTTGGCATCGATGCGGGCCTGCGTCCGGAGCAGATCGCGATCGCGGAGTACATCGCGCTTAGCAATCACTTGCTGCGAAAATCGTAGCGCATTCGTACTCGAGCATACGTTAGAATATTGTTATGGACGACGAAGACCGTAGCATTCAAATCCGGGTTGCGACTGATTACATGCAGGAGCAGTCTGAGCCCGACGCGGGCCGGTATGTTTTCGCTTATACGATCACCATTTCCAACCAGGGCGATACTGCCGCCAAGTTGCTGAGCCGACACTGGGTAATTACCGATGCAAACGGCAAAGTTCAGGAGGTCAGTGGCGACGGCGTCGTAGGCGAGCAGCCGTACCTGAATCCTGGCGAACGGTTTCGCTACTCGAGCGGCGCCGTCATCGAAACGCCGGTAGGCGCAATGCAAGGACGTTATCGAATGAAGTCCGACGACGGGCGCAGTTTTTACGCTCCGATCGAGCCGTTCACGCTGGCAGTACCCGGCCTCCTGCACTAGGCGTAGGCGATGGCCGTTTATGCGATCGGCGACCTGCAGGGCTGCTACGATCCGTTCCGCCGCCTGCTCGATGACATTCGCTTCGAGCCATCCGAAGACACGCTGTGGTTAACCGGTGATCTCGTTAATCGTGGTCCCAAATCGTTGAAAACATTAAGATTCGTCAGAAAACTCGGCGACTCGGTTGTCACCGTGCTCGGCAATCATGACTTGCATCTGCTCGCCCTGGAAGCCGGTGTCCTGCGCTTTGGCAAGCGTTTCGGTTCACTGACACGCTTGCTCAATGCGCCCGACGCGGCCGAATTATGTGAGTGGCTGCGCCATCAGCCCCTTGCCCATTACGACAGGAAGCTCGATACGCTCCTGGTACACGCCGGCACGTACCCGTCGTGGACGGTGAAGAAGACGCTCGCGCGCGCCGCCGAAGTAGAAGCCGCTTTGCAGGACGACGATTACGCTACGTTGCTCGGCAAGATGTACGGCGACCGACCGGATCTTTGGTCCGGCAAACTGACCGGCTACAAGCGACTGCGTTTCATCATTAATTGCCTGACGCGAATGCGCGTCCTGACCCGTGCCGGACACCTCGCACTCAGCTTCAGCGGCGCGCCCTGGACGGCACGCAAGAACCTGACGCCCTGGTATTTGTATCCTGACGCGGCATGGGGCGATACGCGCATCGTCTTCGGACACTGGTCGGCATTGGGCCTGATTGTATTGCCCAACCTGATCAGTCTTGACACCGGTTGCGTCTGGGGGCGGCAGCTCACAGCCGTCCGCATGGACAAGAAACGCCCGCGCGTGATGCAGGTCGCAGGACAAGCCTCGTAAGGTCGCCGATGCA
>Ga0224508_10003453_pt1 | contig 13045 bp, 11 predicted proteins | sample SF_Jan12_sed_USG_4_FD_170157 | JGI IMG/M metagenome (GOLD analysis project Ga0224508, IMG submission 170157) | Sediment microbial communities from San Francisco Bay, California, United States - SF_Jan12_sed_USGS_21 | ecosystem: Environmental > Aquatic > Marine > Sediment | place: USA...
ACGAACACCTGATCGATTCCGTTGGCGGTCTCGAGCGCGGACCGTTGGTTCGTTGGTTCGAGACCAACCTGTACCAACATCGCCTGGTGGTGAGTGGGGATTTGGTGCGCCGCCGGTCGTTCGCAGTGAACGGGTTCGGGGTGGCCAAGTCGGTCGCACTCAAACAGACGGTCAAGGCGAACTTGCCCGGACCGGTCACGTTGGCGCGGCTTGCCGACGACCGGCACTACGGAGATCTGGATGTTCTCGTCGATGCGTTTGCCGAGGTGCTCCGCGCCGAGGTGCGAGCGCTCGTCGAGGCCGGCGCCAACGCATTCCAACTCGACGAACCCCTCCTGTGCCGGCAACCCGAGGACCTCGAACGGGTGATTCGATCGTGTACCGCCGTGTTCGATGCGGCGGGAGACGGCGCGATGACGATCCTGTCCACGTATTTCGGTGATCTCGGTCCGTTGGCCGACGACTGGGCTCGCCTGCCCGGATCCCATCTCGGGCTCGAAGCGCTTTCGGAGTCTTCCAATCCCGCTTATCTCGAGAAATTGCCCGAAGACCGTGGCGTCTACCTCGGGTGCTTTGACGCCCGCACGACCCGCCAGGAGGACGCGAATGAAGTTGCCGCCTTGCTGGCGCCGTACCGGGACACCCTTGAACGGCGGGATGTGATCGTCGGATCGAACGCCGGTCTCGAATTGCTCCCGAGGGATTTTGCATTCGACAAGCTGTTGCACGCGCGATACGTCACCGAACAATTGCGCCGGGAGTGGACATGGGCCTCCTGACCACGACGACGGGCTCGTTCCCCAAGCCTCGAGCGCTCAAGCATGCACGCCGCAGGTTCCGGGATGAGGAGATCGACGCGATGGAGTTGGGCCAGGAGGAAGAGAAGGCTCTCGCCGACGTTATCGCGCTCCAGGAACATCTCGGCCTCTCGATCCTCACCGACGGCGAAATGACCCGAGCTGATCTCGTAGCCCATTACGCCGGCCGTCTCGAGGGCGTCGAGGAGGGGCTGCTGGTGCGTTGTTGGGGCAACCGTTACGTGCGGCGCCCGAGAATCACGGGCCCGATCGAGCGGACGGCTTCGATCCTGGCCGACGAGTGGAAGAAGGCGCAAGAACACACTTCTCTGCCGGTTCGCGCGATCGTGACGGGTCCTTACACGTTGGCGCACTGGTCCTACGACGAGCACTATCCGACGCGCAAGGCCTGCGCGCAGGCTTTCGCATCCATCGTCGCAGAGGAGGTCGCGGATCTGGCGAAAGCCGGTGCCACGGAGATTCAACTCGACGAACCGGCGCTGGGCGCCGACCGCGAAGAAATCCTGTGGGCTGCAGACCTGATCGGCGAGATTGGCGCCGCACGTGGTTCTGCGCGGTTGTGGGCCCTCGTCGGCTTTGGCTGCCCCGATCCGGACTGGAGTGCGTTGGCGACATTGCCCATCGACTGCCTGATGATCGGTCTGGCGCACCAGGGGATCGAATCCGACGACGGGTTGGCCCTGATTGCGGCCAAGATGACCCTCGCGGCCGGAGTCATCGATTCCAACGGCACTGAGATCGAATCGCGGGATCAGGTAAGCGAACGCATTCGCAGGGTTGCGCAGCACGTCAAGGAAGATCGCTTGATCCTGACCACCGACACCGGGTTGCGAGGTCTCGCGCCCGCGGCGGCGGAAGAAAAGGTCCAGCGACTCGTCGAAGCTGCCGGTTGAGCCTACTCGATATAGCCCAGGCTGCGTAACGCCTCCCGTTGCTCGTCGGTTAGCTGTGGCGTGGAGGGGTCCAAGTTGACCTCGGGTATCGGGTACTTCGAACGCAAAGCCAGAACAGCCCGGTCGGCCGCATCGATCGCTTCCTTCGACGTCGCGGCGAGATCCCGTGTCTCTCCCGGATCCTGCGCAAGATCGAACACCGCGGGAGGTTCCCCCAACGTGTGGAGGATCTTCTGTTTGCCTCGGATCGTCGCGGCGTCTACTCGGACGTCTTCTTTGGCGCGTTCGGCCAGGACCAGATCGATCTCGGGCGCCGCTGACAAATCGACACCCGGCAGGGTCTCGTTGACGCGCACACCGGCGGTGGTGAGGAGGGTCGGGTAGAGGTCGATTGCCCGTGTGGGGGCGGTCCAGCGCGGGCCCAATTCTCGCGGGCGGCGACCCGCGGGGAATTTGATCAACAGCGGAACGTGGACGACCTCTTCCCACAACGCGTGCCCGTGCCCTGTGCCGCCGTGTTCGAGGAGTTCCTGGCCGTGATCCGCCGTGACCACCAGGAGTGTGTCGTCGTACGCACCTTCTTCTCGCAGACGCTCGAACAACGGCTCGAGGATCGTCCTGTCGAGTTTGCGCAACTTGGCCTCATGGATCAGGTGCAAGAAGCGGACGTCGTCATCGTTCCAGACGGCATCATCGGTAACCGGTGTCAGCACGGGGACGGAGAAGTTGACGCCTGCGCCCTCACGCGAATCTTCGTCGTATTCGAATCCGAACTCCTCCATGTAGGCGGCGTCACGGTCGTACTGCGGGTAGGGGTTGTGGCAACCGAGCAGGTGCAGGTAGCCGAAGAACGGTCGCGGCGCGTTTTCAATGATCTTGAGGGTTTCGTCTCGCACGATCGCATCCGAGCGGTAGTAACCGTATTGCTCGAAGCCCTGATCGAATCCGTACTTGGGGAGTAGGTGCGGGATCGTCACCGCCCCAAAAGTAAAATACCCCGCGTGTTGAAACCGCTCGGCCATCGTCGTGTAGTCGTCCGGCATTATTGCGGACCAGGTCGGCATGTCTACGGGCTCCGGGCCAACTGCGACCCGATGCTGGTACACGTAGAGACCGGTGAACAAACTCGCTGTGGAGGGCTTGGTCCAATCGGCCTGCACATAGTGGCGTTCAAAAACGACGCTGTCCGGATCGGCCGCGAGCGCATCGATTGCCGGTGACGTCGGTTTCCCGAACCCGTAGCTCCCAAGTTTGTCGGGACGACAGCCGTCAACGACGACCAGCAATACGTCGGGCCGCTCATCGCGCGACGAGCATCCGGTCGCCGTCAAAAGCACCCCAAGGAGAATTATCGATCGGCTCTTAAACCTACTCATCGGCGTGCCCCTTCGCTATTGGCTCCCGGCGGCAAGTGCCAGCAAACGCCGTACGATCAGCCCGACCGCGGACTCGGCGGCCTCGATCGTCTCGCCCGGTGTCTCGACCGTCACGAGCAAACGAAAGCCCTTTTTCGGGGAACCCACGGGGCGCGTCGAGAAGACCGCATTCGGGTATTCCGCGGAGAGGCTCTCGATCAGCGGGACCAGGGCAGATTCGTCAAGAATCGTCGACTCGATCTTGCGTCGCGCGAAGATCCGGCCACTAGCGAAGTCCTTCAAATAAGGAAGCGCCGCCTCGAATACCGCGCGCGCCTCGCGCGGGGTGCCGGGAACGCTGATCACCGCGGTCGTACCGGGCAGACGGCACAAAGTTCCGGGTGCGATGCCGGACGGATTGGCCAGCACCGTGCATCCGACCGGCAGCCAGGTCATCTTCTCGCGCACGGCGTTGATCCCGCCGTGTTCGACCCGACGTTGCTCTCTCAACTCTGCGTAGGCGCTGTCGACCAATTCGGCCGCGCCGAGGTTTTGTGCCAGCGGAAGATTCAGGGCTTTGGAGACTCCGGCAAGCGTACGGTCGTCGGACGCCGGTCCGAGACCTCCGATCGTGACGAGGAAGTGAGGGCCGTGTTCGAGCGCAGCGAGGATCGAGTCGGCAATGGTTTTTTCGTCGTCCGGGATGAACGAGATCTTCCGAATTCGAGCGCCACGCGCGGTCAATAACCCGGCCACAATTTGTGCGCTCGAATCGCCGACCTCACCGCGCAGCAGGTCGCTGCCGACGACGATCACCGCGGCATGCAACTCGCCGTCGTTCTCGGGGTGCACCTTGGGCGCGGGTTGTCCGCTCTTTTCGGGATCACGCATGTCAAAAGAAACCTCGGACCCCTCACGGGGCGGGCGCACTATAGCGCAAATACCGCCTAGCTCGGGATTCGGATTTTCTGACCCGGTCGGATGACCGATTTCTTGGAGAGCCCGTTGTGCGTCAACAGTTCACGCAGGCGGACGCCATAGGCGCCTGCGATTCGGCCCAAGGTTTCACCGCGGCGCACGATGTGGATCTGATCGGCCGCCGCGATGGATTTGCCCGACACGCGCAACTTCTGACCCACGACAATCTTGCTCTCGTTCGGGGCCAGCCCGTTCAATCTGCGCAGCGAGGAAATCGGCATCCGATACGCTCGGGCGATTGTGGACAACGAGTCACCACGACGCACGACGTGGATACCGGCACCCTGGACATCGCCGAGGCGAAGGCTTTGCCCGACACGGATCAAGCTCTTACCGGCGCCGATCCCGTTGAGTTCGCGCAGGCGACGCAGGCCCACGCCGAACGTCTCGGCGATCACCGACAACGTGTCGCCCGGCTGCACCACGTAGTGGCCGCGGCTGTCGATCCAGCCGGCCAGCGTGTAATCCGGAGCCAGGCCGGCGGCTCGGAGTCGCTCATGCGTACCTTTGGGTAACCACACCACCACGCCTTTGGGGAGCGCCAGGCCTTCACGCACCGCTCGCCGCGTCCACGCCGGGTTCATGACCGTTAGAATGTCGAGCGGCACGTCAAACGCTCGCGCCAACCGTCCGGGTGTCGTGCGGCCTTCGAGTACCGTCGAGTCCAGATCGTGTTCCGGTTTTGGTTCGAAATCACCGCTAAAATAGCGGTCCGCATTGGCGGCCAATTCGCGCGCCGCAAGAAACTCCGCGTAGAAGTTCTTCGATGCGAAACCGAAGCGTCGGCCCTCGTAGTTCAAGAAAACCTGTTCGTAGCCGCCGTGTTTCTTCTGCGCGTTGACCATGCCGGCCACGCCGTGGTTGTATCCGGTCAGGGCCAGCGGCCAGCTATTCAGGCGGCCGTAGGCATCGCGCAAGTAGCGGGCGGCGGCGTCGGCCGCGGCCAGCGGATCGAGGCGTGCGTCGAACGCCGATGTGATCGGCATGTACGACCGCCCGGTGCCGCGAGTGAACTGCCAGGCGCCGACCGCACCCGACGAGGAACGAGCGGCGTACTGGAATGACGACTCCACATGCGGCAGATAGGCCAGGTCTTCCGGCAGGCCGTAACCGCGGAACGTGGTGCGAATCTTGGCGTCGTAACGGAGGCTAATTTCGAGACCACGCAGGAACCGCTCGCGCAGGCCCCGTTGCGTGCGAACCCACTCGTGGGCGTCGACGATCGCGTCGATCCCGCCCTTGGTCGTGAGTTCCAACGCCCAGGCCTTCTCATCCTCGGTCAGTTCCTTGCCGGCCAGGGCCTTGCGCTCCAGCTGCTTTAGCTTGTCTGCCCATTGGTCGGTCAGGTCGTCGATGAACTCGGCCTGCACGGCGGAAAGAGTGGGCTCGATCTTCCCCGGTAGCGGAACAACGGCATAAACGACGTTCGGATGACGCCTGTCGTGGATGGCGATCTGGTCGAGGCTCCACTCGCCGAAGACGCGCTGCCAGAACTCGATATTCGGTCGGATCGATTCGTAAACGGGGAAGGGACCGTTGTCGGGGGTCTCCTGGGCGTCCGCCGGTCCGGCGGACACAGTCAGTATCAGGGCCGCCAAGATCAGGACCCGCGCTGTGAAAACCGTACTCGTTCGGAACAACTCGAGTTTCTCCAGGCCCCAGCTTTGCCAAAACACGACTAGTCTGCTCTATTTCAACATGTTACGCACGGACCGGCCAACTTACCGCCGAGTTTCCATATCCGGTGGCGATGGCCACGCCAACAACACGGAATACAACGGAACTATCGATGATCCGCGCAGCGGTCGGAATCTCTACTAAGTCGAACACCGCGGGTGCCGCCCTCGACGCGGCTGGGCAAGTGCTGGAGCAACTCGGCGATCATCTGCCCGAGTGGTGCATCGTCTTTGCCACCGACGAGCACACCGAGTATCTCGAATCCATGCAGGAATCGCTGGCCGGAGCGCTCGGGACCCCGTATATCGTGGGCTGCTCGGCGACAGGGGTCCTTGCATGCGGGCAAGAAATCCAACAGGGCCCGGCCCTCGGGGTGCTCGCCGTCCACTCGGACCAGATTCGTGCAACCCCGTTCCTCTTTCGCGACACAGGCGATCACGGGCTGACCGCCGCAACACGTCTGGGACAACGGATGGTCGGATCTCGCGGAAGTGACGACCTACTTATCGTGTGGCCCGACCCCTACCACGTGCGGCCGGATCAGTTGCTCGCCGGGATCGACGCTGTCCTCAGCGGTCTTCCCGTCGTCGGAGGCGCGGCTTCGGGACGTCGCAACGGCGCGACGTTGCAGTTTTGCGGGACCGAGGCCGCTGACGCCGGGGTCTCGGGCGTAAGGTTGGGCGGAAATTTTCGGCACACCGTGGCAGTGACCCACGGGTGCGCGCCTCTGGCTGATGCTGTCCGAGCGACGCGGGTGCACGAGAATTTGTTGCTCGAACTCGATGGTCGGCCTGCCTTCGGGGTTCTGCGGGATCAGGCGCCGCCGGAACTGCTGGACGACCCCGGCTCGGCGTTTCATCGCCTGTTCGTCGGCCTGGTTCCCCCGGGGGCGGCGGAGGGCGATTATCTGATCCGCAACATCGTGGCCGCCGATCCCGACACCGGTGTGGTCGCGATCTCCGAGCCGGTCACCGAGGGGCAGCGCCTGGTGTTCGCGTTGCGCGAGCCGGACGCCGCAAGAAAGGATCTCGAACGGGCCCTGGACGGCCTTGCGTCGCCCGAAATGGCCGGCGAATACCGGTTCGGGCTCTACTTCAATTGTCTGGCGCGGGGCCAGGCGCTCTACCGGGAACCTGGCGTCGACGCAGCCCAGATTCGTCGAGCGCTACCCGATGTGCCCATCCTGGGTTTCTTTTGCAACGCCGAAATCGGCCCGCAGCGGGGCCAGAATCAGGTGTTCACCTATACAGGTGTGCTCCTGCTCGTCGCCGAATGACCCAACAATCCGGAAACTCCAGTCCAGAATTCGAAACAACCTGGGTTTTTTTGTTGAAATAGATCCAACCGGCTCGGATAATTTTAGCGTCAGACCTGAATGAGTGAATTGGAGAAAAAGATGAAAGCTCCCCTGAAACCGTACACGACGCCGGCGATAGAAACGCTGGAATCGAGTGAAATCCTCGAATTGGTAGGCCCCGTCCAGGGCTACGGACCTGGAAACGATCTGGGCAGCAGTGGCAACGTTTCGAACCAAGGCCAAGGCTTCGTGCCGCTCGACGGTCCCATTCGGTACTAGTCCGCGTCCGCGAGCGCCCCGCAGGAAACCGTCTTACGGGGCCTCGGCCTCCGTCCCATCGTTCTCTGTGCTGATCCCCCGGAGGAAACGGATCACGCGCTCCTCGACTGCTTCCGCGTAGAGTTCGTTGCCTCGCTCGCTGAAGTGACCTACCGGTTGCCCGTCAGGCAAGAACACGTCGAGCAGTTCGACCCGTGCGGCGTCGACTGCTTCGCGCATCCCCGGCACCGGATCGAAGAACTCTGGACGATTCGCGTGACCTAGCGCCTCCTTTAACTCCCCAAAAACCTCATTGGCGTCGTTCTCGGACTGGAAGAGCTCGGTCCATGCCGGGATCCAGACGATCAGCAACGGCAACTCCCGCGCTGCCGCCAACCCCTGCAGCCGGTCCACATGGGCCAGCATGACGTCGATAGCCAGTTCTCGGTCGCCGAGCGATTCCGTGTCGAGACCGAACGCCCTGGTTTGGTCGTCACGCCCGGCCCCGCCGACGGCCCGCTTGATGAGGATGAACAGGTGCGAATGCCGGTTCAGCCAGCCGTAGGGAGTGCGGGCGAACAGGAATCGTTTGAGCGGCGAATAGACGTGTTCGTCCCTCAGTTCGATCGTGCCGTCGATTAAGCGCCGGTACGACGTAACCCGGTAGTCGATCCCGCTTACGAGGTTATCCGCGAGGTCGTTGGAGTTCATGAAGTAGATCGCCGCACTGAGGTCAAGATCCTCCGCGCGGCGCGCAAGCGTTTTGTATGCGTGACCCGTCGAGTAGGCCCCAACGCCGGCATTCAACAGCTGTACCGATGGCAGCGCTTCTCTCGCGTTCCGGTCGACGAGTGTAAAGAACGAATCCTCGGCGTCCACACCCCAGCCAAAAACGTAGCTGTCCCCCACGACGAGAATCCGACGACGCTCCGGCGAGAGGTCGACCTCGTCCCGCATTCGGAAGCCGTCCCGGTTCGTGCTCACGTGGTAGCTGGACGCCGACTCCCGGTCGACGAACTCCCGGTTCGGTAGCACGACGTTGCCCAGCTCGGGATCCGCCGCAAAGTAACCGCGCACCAGCCGTTGCGGCGTGACCAGCCGCACCGCCACCTCGCCGATGATTAGCGCGATGAGGATCGTGGCCAACAACAGCAAGAGCTTCTGCGCGATCGGTTTCAGGCGCATGACGCGGAAATCTACATCGATTCAGCTCTGCTGCGGGGAAAAAACGGACCGGCGGGCTACGTGGTGTGGGCTTCCCGGATGAATCGGGCCAGAACCTGTCGGGCAAGGGAAGACTCATCCAGGCTCACGGCGACCTTGAACTGTCCGCCCTCCGTCGGCTTCGCGTAGAGCACGCGCCCAACGATCGGCACTTCCCGATTCGAGCGGGGAAGCTTCAGCATGATCTCGATCGCCGATCCGTCGGGAAGGTTCCTGTCGGAGACGAACATCAAGCCCCCGTCGCTGAGGCTCACGGTGGTCAGCGGATGGGTTTCCTCCTGGAGCAGGCGGAAGTTGCCGTTCAGCGTGGCCTGGATACGGCGGTGCGAGCGGCTGGAGTGTCCGAACAACTGAACCTGGTTCTTGCCGTTGGCCTTCGCCTTGTACATCGCCTGGTCCGCCTTGAGTAGAAGGTCGTCTGCGTCGGTGGCGTCCGCCGGCAGCGTGGCGATACCGATGCTGACGCTCATGACTCCACCCGGTTGATCTGCCGCGCCGACGAAGGGATGCGACGAAATTTTTTCAAGTATTCGTTCCGTCAGGTGTTGCGCGCCGAGCTTTGGGGTGCCTTGCAGGATCAACGCGAATTCCTCGCCGCCAAAGCGCGCGGCGACGTCCTCCGCACGGAGGGATTCGACCAGCAGCTGCGCGACCGTCTCCAGCGCGACGTTGCCGGCGGCATGCCCGTTGTGGTCGTTGTAATGCTTGAAGTCATCGACATCCATGACCGCCAGGGACAGGGCTGTCTGGTTGCGGTCGCACCTCGCGATCTCTCTCGCCAGATGCTCACTGAAGAAACGGTAGTTGTAGAGCCCGGTGAGTTGGTCCCGGTAGGCGGAGTCCCGAGTTTCCTCGAAGAGTTTCATCTCGATGACCTTGGGGTTCTTTAGCTTGCAGTTGACCGTCACGAAGTAGTCCAGCAAGGCGACGCGCGGATCCACCGTCGTGCCCAGTCGTCCCTCCATCGAGCTTCGATGCCCGGTGATTTGTTTCCAGTGCTGTTTCGCATCTTCCTGGTCGATGCTCAGGTGGGACAGCAGGTGGATCAACTCGGAGTAAACGGCTTCATCGTATTGGCGCTCGAGCCTCTCCAACTCGGACTGCAGGTTCACGTAGCCTCGATCGACCTGTTCCAGTAGATCGTGCAGGGCTCGCCTCACGGGCTCATTGCCGCTAGCGTGGGTAGCCGGGGCCTCCGGGATTTGCCGGCGTGTGCGATGCTTCAATTCGGACCTCGAGGTATTCCATGTGTAAATATGGTTCTCGATGTTGCAGCCTCGCAACTCCTCCAGAGTTCAATGAAATTACTATTTTCTTTGCGAAACTTAAAATTCTCAAGGCAAAAGAGGCGAAGAATAGACCATGAATCGACTCGCTTTGCGGCAGAATCCACCCATCAACGACCTTGCTCCCTATCCGCCAAACGCCCGGGAGGCTGCCGGTCGCTCGAGGTATGGCTGACTTCCGAATCCCGGCTCTCGAACCACAATGACCACCCGCCGCAGGACAACACCACGGCGTAGAAGACCGCGCGGTGCAGCAGCGCGCCGGCAGCCGCAGCCTCGGCAGGAACACCAAAGTGGGCCCCCAGCGTGGCCAACGCGGCTTCCGTGACGCCGATCCCGCCCCACGCACCGAGCAGGTTGCCCGCGAGATAGCCCAGCACGACGACCACCGTGACGACCATCAGCGGCGTCTCCACACCCAGCGAACGCAGCACCATGGCGTTCGCGATCGGCAGGGTGGTGAACGCCAGCGCACCCAGCAGAACATCGGGGACAAAGGCGCTCCACCTCGCGCCGTCATGGAGTAGCGGTCCGAAGATGCGCCGCATGCCGTCCGGGGTGACCCCGTCGGCACCGGCGAAACGCGCCGGGACGAACCTGGCGAGCCCGTCGGCCACCGTGGGTCGTTGAACCCACGCCCAGATGGGTTTGTGCATCCACACACCGACCGCGAGCGCCAACAGCGTCACGAACCCGACCCCGGCAAACGCGGGTTTCAACGCCCCGGCCGCGGGGTGCAACGAAAAAAGCAAAGAGCCGGCGCCGAACAGCAGCGCGTGTCCGAGAAGGTTCGTGACCTGATCCGCAAAGGCCCAGCCGTAAGCGATCGACCGGCGCCACCCACGGCGTTTGTGGAGCAACAATGCCCTTACGACCCCGCCTCCGAGCTTGGCCGTCGGGGTGGTCAGGTTGACGAACGACCCCGCCGCGACGATACGCGTCGACATGAGCAGGGGGACGGGCGCCCGCCGCGCCAGCATGTTCTGCCACTTGATGCCCCAGATCAGGAAGCGCAACCCGAGGGGGATGGCCGAAGCGGCAAGCCACAACGGGTCTGCTTGCGCCGCGACGCGCCAGACTTTTTTCGGGTCGAGGGCGTAAACCGTCCAAACCACCGCGATCACGCCGACGACGACCACGGTCAGCCGCAGCAGGCGGCGCAGAGGAAGACTCAAGTAGCGTCGTCCTCTTCGTCGTCGAGGTGCAGCCGCGTCAACTCGCTCTTCAGGTAATCGAAAGCGTCTTGAGGGGTGGACGAGACGCGGAACAGGTCGGTGTCGCCGGGGGAAATCGTACCCCAGCGTTCTAGCGCCTCGAGGTTGAGGACGTCATCCCAGAATCTATCGCCGTACAGGACGATCGGCATCTTCTTACCGGTCTTTTGCGTCTGGACAAGCGTCAGGAGTTCGAACAGTTCGTCCATCGTCCCGAAACCGCCGGGAAAGACGACCACGGCCTTGGCGAGGTAGACGAACCAGAACTTGCGCATGAAAAAGTAATGGAACTCGAAACCCAATTCTCGGGTGATGTACTCGTTGTTGGTCGTTTCCTGCGGTAGGCTGATCCCGAGTCCGATCGAGATCCCGGCGGCCTCGGACGCACCGCGGTTTGCGGCTTCCATGATCCCGGGCCCGCCTCCCGAGCAAACGATGAAACGCTTGTCCGGGAACTGCAGTTCCTTTGACCATTCCGTCATCATTCGTGACAACTCACGCGCGTCGTCGTAGTAGCGCGCGAGGTCCAATTCGCCGCGCGCGCGTTCGAGCTTCTTCGAATCGCCGGCTTTTTCGGCAGCCTCGAGCCGGGTCTCTGCTTCGTCTTTGGGAATCGCACGCGCCGAGCCGAAGAACACGACGATGTCGGTAACGTTGTACTTGCGGAACCGGGCCTGCGGCTCGAGGTATTCGGCGAGGATGCGCAGCGATCGTGCATCACGGCTGTTGAGAAAATCGAGGTTCTTGTAAGCTTTATCCATCCGCGGAGTATAGCGGTTGAATCGAGTCGGATCAGGCCCCTGCGGGAACCTTTTCGTCGGTTTTTCGAAGCGCCATCACGGCCAGGATCAGCGCACCGATTCCCGCCGATGTGGCCACCCACCAGGCCAGGACGCCGATGTAAAACGGGATGGAGAACGCCAGGTAGGCGAGCAGGAGCCCGAGGGCCAGCGACAGGTACGGCGACGGTTCCTTCTCGCCCCCGAAAGCGAGGACCCGGCGCCCGAGCCAGATCGCCGTGGGGATCTTGCCCACATAGGCCAGGATGGCCAGCAGGAACAGACCGATCACGCCAACCGGGATCGTCAGCACGAGAAGCACCGCCACGACCGAGGCAACGGCCAGGACCGGTAAGGCCAGCAGGCCGACCGCGAGCCCGGTCCAACCCTCGTCGTTCAGCCGCCGCACGGGAAGGAGCTTGTGCTTGCCGCCTAGCGCCATGAGGATCGCACCCACGATGAAGGCCGCAAGAGGCCAGTACAGCCAACGGATCACGGTGCCGAACGTGAATTTGCGGTCTTCGGCATCCTTTTCTTCGTCGACGACTTTCTCGTAGATCGTTTCGCCAGCGACATAGCTCGATGCACTTTCCGGGAGTTCGTTCCGCGACGTGTAGGTCAGGTCGCCCTCGATCTGGGCACCCTCACGAAGCGTGATCGTGTCCGCTTTGAGCTTGAGATCCTTACCGACAGATCCCTCGATCGTACTCTCGCCGGTCGTCAGACGGATGTTGCCGTCGACTCGGCCCAGGTGATTAAAGTGGGCGACTGACCCGAATATGTCGCCGGTGATGTGCGCGTTTTCCTTGATCGTCAGCGAGGCCGCAAAAACCAGCAGGTCGCCCTCGATCGTACCGCCGATGTCGATGGTTTGAGCGAACAGCCGTGTCGAATCGCGGATCGTGCCGCTGACGTCGATCGAGTTGGCGCCGGCGAAGAGATCGCCCTGGACCTCGCCGCCGATCGAGATCTTCGGCGCCCAGCCGAACAGATCCCCGGCGTTGAGGCCGTCCATCGAGATCCCTCCGGCGGCCAGGATGTACTTGTCGCCGACTTGTTCGGCCTCGGATCGCACCAACCAGGTCTCGTTCGACGAGCAAAACGGGCCGACAACCTTGCTTTCGCCGAACGCACTCGAAGCACCGATGACGGACGCCAGCAGGGTCCCCACAATCGTGACGATGGTCCGTTCGGTGCTCATCGAAAATCCCTCAAGTTAATTCTGGTCCGGGCGACCGGCGGTGACCAAACGAATCCAGGCGGGCG
>Ga0224508_10003454_pt1 | contig 13042 bp, 14 predicted proteins | sample SF_Jan12_sed_USG_4_FD_170157 | JGI IMG/M metagenome (GOLD analysis project Ga0224508, IMG submission 170157) | Sediment microbial communities from San Francisco Bay, California, United States - SF_Jan12_sed_USGS_21 | ecosystem: Environmental > Aquatic > Marine > Sediment | place: USA...
GCATCAACGCCAAGTTTGGACAGCCCAGCGGCGGCGGCATTACAAATCTCGCGTGCCAGATCCGGCAATGCAGCAATACCGAGTGATGAGCGATGAAACACCAACTCCCAACCCAGCTGACCCTCATCGAGATAAATGGCGCCACCACCTGTGATGCGGCGGACCGTACCAACGTTTTCTTCTGCACAGTAACGCAAGTCGAGTTCACGGCTCAGGTCCTGATGCCGGCCGATCAGAGCCGTCGGCGGAAACCGCATGAAACGAATCGTGTCCGGCACTTTGTCTTGTTGGCGCAGCTCGATCAGCGCAGCGTCAAACGCAATATTGGCACGCCCTTCGCGAACCCCGGTATCGATGATTCTGAATGATGTTGACACGCGATTTATTCTCGGCCTGTCGTTATTCGAGCATCACTGGGATGTCGAGCTGTTTGCGAATCCGCTTCAGGTCTTTCTTCTTGGGCGGGAACGGATAACTCGCGATATCGCTGGGCGGCGAATCGCCATACGGTCGGTCACAGGCTGAGATATCGTCCTGGAACTTGCCGGGGCAGCCCGATGTTCTGAACGCAATCCCGGCATCGATGATATCGCTCAGTTCGGTGGCCGGAATGCCGTATTCGGTGACGCGACCGAGCTCGTCGAAGCGCATTTTCTCGACCCGAACGTCACGATAATCGATCAGGTAACGCGCAAGCTGCACGCGACGCCATTGATCGCGCGGTGTTGCCGGCAAGTGATCCATTAGCGACCCCTGCTCGGGGAAAAAACAAAACATGTGGCTATGACCGCCCAGGTCGACCAGTTGCTGCACGAGGTTCAGGACCTCGTATTCGGTTTCACCCATGCCAACGATGATGTGGGCACCGAATTTCTGTGGCCCGAAGATGTCACGAGCCTCGAGCATGATGTCCCAGTATTTCGACCACTTGTGCGGTGACTGCACGCCCTTGCCACGCGTACGATCGAACAACTCCGGTGTCGCGGCATCGAGCGCAACCGTGAAAATATCGGCACCAAGGTCCTTCGTGCGTTGCACGTCATCACGGGTCATCGTCGTTGGATTGGAAAGTATCGAAACGGGAATCGCGCCGGGATCGATCCGGTTTGTCCATTGCTCCAGCACAGTGAACGTGTCCTGTTCCGAGCGCGGATGCGTAATCATTGAAATGCACATGCGATGAAACGGGCTCGAGTCCGGATCTCTAGCGACGATGTCGACAATCTCTGCCATGGGCACGGCTGGCCAGTCAACGCGTATAAAATTGCGATCCGCGTAGTCGCGATCCGCTTCACGGTGCCTCGCGAGTCCACAATAGGCACAGTTCGCACGGCAGCCTTCCGGGTACGTGAGCAACAGATTAAGGCAGCGTGTGCACTCGCAGCCGTACATGCGCCCGCCCATTATGCCCAACGTGATCGCGGCAGCCGTCGACAACTGCACATACTCGGGTGACTTCATGTGCGGCGCAAGAATATTGTTGTTCGGCAGGTAGACCCCCTGTGGGGGAATGTCGTTCGCCTTGACATGTTTGCCGTTCTTGCGATCTTGAGGCGTCTTCTGCGGCGCACGCGGTTCCATGACGTCAAACGGATTGTAGTCCCTGCCCGCCTCGCCGTTGCCAGGCGATGGCGTCGTCTTATGTTCGATACAACTCATGAATCTCGTTCCTGGTTGAATATCATTACGCCGCAAATGACGATTGCATTGTCGTTTTCAAATGGCTGCCCAGTTTAATCGAGCAACAAGAGTGTGCCTGCTCGAAGGGTCGACCGATCGTATGTGCCACTGAAACCGCACCGTCTGCAGGAAACGCGATGCCGTCCAGCCCTGCCATGATCGCGTAGGTGTCCGTGACGCGTTTGTGCATCCCCGGGGGTCGCGCGCAGCCGAGCAATACCTGCTTGTCGGGCAAGCGCTCGCGTGCCTCGACAAAGATACGTCCCACATCCGTGGTTTCGGGTGTCACGAAGGTCCCGGGCTTGGCGTAAAACGGCATGATGACGACGAGAACCAACGCCGTGACATCGTAGCGGCTGACGATATCGAGCGCATTGGCCTCGCCAAGAATCCGGCCATAATGTAAGCCGATGACGATGTGCGGCGTTACTTCCATTGTCGTCGTGCACAAAGCCGCCAGAGTCGACTCAAAATCCGCAACGGGCCGGTCCAGTTTGTAGACCTCATTGATGGTCTGTTCTGCGCCGATGACATCCATCATGACCGTATCGACACCCGCCGACTCCATTTCCTTTGCACGTTTTTCGTCGAGCAGCGCACTGTGTATCGCGATCTTGAGCTCCGGATAATCGATCTTCAGTTGCTCGACGACGGGCAGATACCGGCCGTACGAGATTTCATTGCGTTTGTTCGATCCGCCTGAGAGCAGGAAACCGTTGAGACCTTGTGTCTCGATAAGGTGCCTGGCTTTCTCGTCAAGCATCGCGGGATTGGTAGCCGGAATCATCGGTTCCAGAATTTTTTTCTGGCAGTGGTCGCAATTCAGGCCGCAGGCACCGGCGGTTATTGAAAATGCCGGAAAACTGTTTTTGTTGCAGCCGCGGAGCTCGGTGCTCGAGTACTCTTTGAACGTTGGCGTCGAGAATCGAATAGGTCGTCGCGGCTTGCCCAAAGCTTCGCGCTCCATCTGCGAAACCAGGCTCGCGTCAAACGGAGCGTCCTCCAGATCCTCGATCCCCTCTAAAGCCTCGAGCCATGTCATGCGATGTTCCTTTGCGCGTCACTTGCTAACAATTTTATCTCGTCGCGGATTGTTGCGGCATACGGAGAATCCGCCATCGTCGTAAGCCATTGTTCCTCAATATCTTCTTCATCGATCAAATCGCACTCCATGCGGCTCATTAAGGCGCGAGCCTCGGCCGGCAGGCGTTCGGGCATCTGCTGGCCCGAAATGCGTCCCCACATGCCGGCCCAGTAGCGTGTCACCGTCCAGGGGTTGTAGCCACCGCCGCCAAGCACAATGGTCGTCTTGTCGAGGTCGATGAGTTGCAGAACCGTATCCCAGAGCGCGACGTTCGTAAGCTCCATGTGTGACAGCGGATCGCCTGCAAGGCAATCGGCCCCGCAACAAATAACCAATGCGTCCGCATCTCTTGACTTTATGAGCGGCAATATCGCGTTTTTTATCAAGTAGTCGAATTCGCCGTCATTGAATTGCAGCGGCACGCTGAAATTAAAAGCCCCTGCATGCGGGTGTGATCGCGTGCCACTGTACGGCCAGCGATGCTGTTCATGGACGGACACCGTCGTAACCCGCGGCTCTTCGTAAAACGCCTCCTCAACACCGTCTCCGTGATGCGCATCGAAATCGAGATACATAACATGTTCGTTGCCGTGCTTAAGCAAGGTCATGACGGCGAATACAGGGTCGTTCAGGTAACAGAAGCCAGCGGCACGATCGGGTCGTCCGTGGTGCGTGCCGCCCGTCGGATGAAAAACCACGTGCCCTTCCAGCGCCAGCTCTGCGGCCAGGATTGAGCCGCCAACCGTCATCGACGCACGCTCAAACAAACCCGGAAATAGCGGATTTTCAAAAGTGCCAACCTGGTACCGCTCGCGCACAGCCGCGTCGACCCTACCTGTGGAGTTTGCGTATTGAAGCGCCTTGACATAGGCACGATCATGAAACTCGAATAACTGATCAACTGTTGCTGGCTCGCTCGTACGAAAGTCGGCGTCATCCAGCCAGCCCAGCATCTCGAGGAGATCGATAACGGCCGAGTGGCGAACGATATTGAGTGGGTGATTGAAGCCGAATGCCGGGTTGCGGTAGATCTCACTGCCGACGAACAACGGCGGCGGCCGTCCGTGTGCAAGCGATCGCCGCCCCACGCATGGGTTAGGGTCGTTTCTGCTGGTGCTTTCAGGCGAAAAACGTTGCACGCCGCTCTGCCCCCTTCAAGACATTGATTGAGAATATTATGTTTCACTAATAAAGACAATTTTGCTAGTCTATTGCGCTTCGCATGCCCTATTACTAAAGAGGTGTAAAGAAATGTCCGCCGAAGAAAAAAGCATGTCGATTATTGTGACCAAAGGGTCACTCGATTGGGCCTACCCGCCGTTTATTCTTGCAACCACTGCGGCTGCAATGGGGCTTCCGGTCACAATGTTCTTTACGTTTTATGGACTGCCGCTGTTGTTGAAGGATCTCAACCTGCAACTAACCGCCGCCGGCAACCCGGCGATGAAAATGCCGATGATGGGCGCTCACATGGGCCTACCGAATCTCCTGACCGCGATCCCGGGCGTTGATGCCGCTTGTTCAAAGATGATGAAGAACCTCATGAACAAGAAAGGCGTCGCATCGATCGAGGACTTGCGCGAATTGGCCATTGAGGCCGAGGTTCGCTTGATCGCATGCCAGATGACCATGGACCTGTTCGAGTATTCACTTGACGATATGATTGAAGGACCGGAACTCGGTGGCGCCGCAACCTACGTTGAGGTTGCGACTCAAGCTGATATCAACTTGTTTATTTAGTTCTGTAATGACAGAGCAAAACGGAGTTACACGACATGGCTGACCATACGCTCGACGCTAAAGGGCTGAATTGTCCTTTGCCGATCCTGAAAGCGAGAAAAGCACTAAAAGAAGTTCCGGTCGCGGGCATTTTGGAAATACTTGCAACGGACCCCGGGTCGGTTGCCGACTTTGAGGCGTTTTGCCGACAGACCGGCAATGAACTGATGGAACACTCAGAGGACGACGGCATCTATCGCTTCCTGATTAAGAAATCTGCATAGCAGAATCCAGGGGTCACAAGTAGTTACGTTTGTTTGTCATTCGCTTCGCAATGATGGGCCAGCTCGGCACCGTTGTTGATACGGGCGAGCTCGCGAGGGCGAACGGCGCAAGAGTTTCCAACAAGACGTACGGAGCGACCCGTGTCAGAAAAAAAACGTGGCATCCATGAGCTTTATAACTCCGATCCTGTAGTCGCCGACGCAACGGTGTGGGGACGGACGAGCGATCCAATTACGCGACGCGGATTCCTGACGAAGAGTGGTCTTATCGCGATGTCGACGGCGCTCGGCGCCTCCATCCCGTTCGCACACCTGATGCCGCGCGGACTGATTCCGGCAGCATTGGCGCAGACCGACGCGCCGTTCGAAATCCAGGGCAAGGAGGGCCTGATCATACTCAACGACCGACCTGTCAATGCAGAGACGCCCGCACATTTGCTCGATGACAATATCACTCCAGCCAGGTATTTATTTGTACGCAACAACGGCATCCCACCCGTAACAACGGGCATCGACCCGTCCACTTGGCCGCTCGAGTTCGATGGCGAATCTGTGGCCCGCGAATTAACACTCACAATTGCGGACCTCAAAAAGCAATTCAAACACTACACATACCAACTGCAACTCGAATGCGGTGGCAATGGCCGCAAAGAATTCGTTCCGCCCGCAGCCGGTAATCAATGGTCCATTGGCGCCGTCGGGTGCCCCGAATGGACCGGCGCCAGACTTAAGGATGTACTCGACTTCGTCGGCCTCAAAGATGACGCTGTTTACGTTGCTTACTACGGCGCGGATATACACGCCAGCGGTGATCGCAACAAAGTGCCCATCTCCCGCGGCGTGCCGGTCGCTAAAGCGCTCGAGGACGAGACGCTCATCGCGTGGGCCATGAATGGCGAGGATATACCGCCAATGAACGGTTACCCGCTGCGACTCGTTTGTGCCGGTTGGCCCGGTTCCGTGAGCGGCAAATGGCTTAAGACAATTGTCGTGCGCAACCAGGTGCACGATGGCGCAAAAATGACCGGCACGTCTTACCGGGTACCCTGCGAACCGGTAGCGCCCGGGACTACTGTGCCCGATGAGCAGATGTGCATTATCGAGTCGATGCCTGTGAAATCGCTAATCACCTTTCCGAAATCCGGTATCGAACACGTAAGTGGCGACGCACTGACAGTTCGTGGCCACGCCTGGGCAGGTGACTTCGAAGTGAGCGACGTACAGGTTTCGATAGATTTCGGCGCAAGCTGGAAAAAAGCATCGCTTACAGAAGCAACGAATCGTTTTGCATGGCAGCACTGGAGTACCGATATTGAGTTTCCACAAGACGGTTACTATGAGGTCTGGGCGCGTGCTACAGATACCGAAGGACGCTCCCAACCAATGGTATTGCCAGGCTGGAACCCGAAAGGCTATCTCAACAACGCGTGTCACCGCATAGCCGTGCAGGTTGCCTGATGCGACGCGTGCTCTTTGCGCTTACATTAATGACGCTGCTGTTTCAGGCAGCGTGCAGCAAAGAGCGGCCATCGGAAGAGCCAGCGCGCGAACCGCGGTCTATGGTCGCAACGGAACCCGAAATCGATCCGGTGACCGGATTCAAAATGACCGGCGACTGGGAACTGGTGCGCGGCAATTGCACCGCCTGTCATTCCGCCAGGCTAATCACTCAGCAGCGCGGCACCTCGCAGCAATGGCTCACGATGATTCGTTGGATGCAAAAGAAACAAAACCTGTGGCAATTTGATCCCGGGACGGAGAGTCGGATCATTACGTACCTCTCCGAAAACTACCCGCCGGATGCTGCGCGACGTCGCGCGGCAATTCCTCCCGACCTGATGCCACCCAATCCCTATTCCACTAAAACTCACTAAGACGGCAGGTAAACTCGATGCTAGTGTCACCCGCAGATATCGTTGCTCGCGCCAAGGCAACCATTAAAGAATGCACCGTTACCGAGGTGGTTGAACGTCTCAACTCGGAAATGCTTTTGATTGACATCCGGGAACTGGCGGAATTCAAGAAAGGGCATATACCGGGTGCGATACTCGCCCCAAGGGGCTTGCTCGAATTTGAGATTCACGGCATCGTCGATCGCGCGTTAGCCGACCGTGACATCGACAGAGAAAACTGCGACATCATTCTTTATTGTGGCACGGGCGGTCGTTCGGCATTGGCGGCCGAGACACTTAATACGATGGGCTATCACAACGTCAAATCGATGGCTGGCGGGATCGTCGCCTGGGCGACTGCGCGCCTCCCCGTCGAAACGCCATTCGAAGAAAGCTGATCCCTTGCTCCATTAGGGGACAATGTCCCTTAGGGGACGACGCACGCCAGGTCTTCTGCGAGAACGACGTCGCCGGCGTAGCCCGATCGAACCAGTTGCAGGTTTTCTTCGAGGTCTCGAAGGCTGCGCGCCATAAAGTGGCTCAACACAAGTTTGTTCGCAGCAGAGACATTTGCGACATCGCCGATGACGCTGGGCGGAGCATGCAGCAGGCGCCCTACTCCGCTAACGTTTTCCGGGACAACAAGATGCATCACCAGGATCGAAGCGTCTTTAGCGAATTCTGCGAACGCGTCGTTGCCACCGTTCTGGTCGCTCGCGAATACTATAGAGGTATCACCAACCGCGACCCTGAATGCGACGGCCGGAACGATACCGTGTGGCACGCGCATCGCATCAATTTCGATGTCCGCATTCCCGAAAACGGTAGCAGGCACGCCGCCGGCAATCTCTTTCGCAACCAGCATGGGGCGCCCGGCTGTCCCATCGAGAAAACCTGACAGGTATCCATAGGCGCCGGTTTCTGAATTCAACAGGCTATAAAGCCAGGCCTCAAGCCCTGGAAACGGGCCGCCGGCATCGGGCCCGGCGATGTGCAGCGCACGCTTCCGCCCCGAAAAGCTCCCGGACTTCAAGAGCGCCGGAAAGTCAGCCGAGTGGTCGGTATGGAAATGACTCAGACCCACGAAATCCAGCTCGGTAAACCTTGCGCCGGATTCACCAAATCGGAGAAACGTGCCACCGCCCGCATCGATGAGTACACGCGAAACACCGTCGACCCAAACGATATAAGCTGTCGATGCCCGGCCATCATCCGCGATCGGCCCGCCTGAACCCAAGACCTGCAAAACCACACCGCTATTCGGCACGCAAGTCGCTTTTGTTTGCGCGCACGAAGCTGACGCAGCAATCAGGCATAACGGCAGCAGCATACGCTTGAGAAACGTTCGCATTACTGAATTATTACTCGTCAACTTGTTGGTACAAACCAGTATATCCGGCAATTGCTCACTGAATTAGTCTTTTTTAATCAAGGGGTCAAGCACGTGTCAGCACGAGCGAAATCTATCGCTGTCGTTGGCATCGGCAACAGTCTTCTCACGGATGACGGTGCCGGTATCCACACGTTGGAGCGATTTGCTGAAGGCAATACGAATGACGACGTATTTTGCCTCGACGGTGGCACCGTAGGACTCGCTTTGTTAGACCGACTTTCAGGCCTCAAGGGTCTTGTCGCCATCGACGCGATGAAGCTCGGTAAAACGCCTGGTTCCATCACCGTGCTGCAAGGCGAGGAGATGGACGCACATCTCCGCAATCAACACGGCAGTGTCCACGAAGTCGGGTTGTCGGACCTCATGGACGCAATGCGCCTGCGCGGCGAACTGCCCGACAAGCGCGCCTTGATTGGCATTGAACCCGCATACATGGATTGGGGCACAGAACCGACGGCGGCCGTCGCCGCCGCACTGCCTGGTGCGGCCGACTGCGCTCACCAGCTGGTACGCAATTGGCGTATCGAATCCCCGAGGGAGCGGCACTCATGACCTCAATAGATGCAATTGGCGTCCAGGTGGAAGCCATGCACGGCAACGTACGTCCGATCTTGAATGAAGTCATACATGCGATCGACAGACTCCTCGAAGAAGATATACCGACAACGATTGACCTCGCCGGATTGCCATTTGCGCCCGGCGAACTTGATGAGCTGGAGGCAACGCTGGGTACTGGCGAGCTTGCGGCACAGCTCGATGCGCTGGGTAACAGTCGCATTCGGGAAACTACCTACCCTGGCGTCTGGTGGATCGAGCACCGCAATGTCCATGACGAAATCGTAGGTCGCTATCTGGAAGTCACACGAGTTCCGGAAATTCTGTCCTCACAGGATGCCGACATTTGCGCCGGCCGTGCTCGCCTGAGAGAGCAGCTCGAATAAGAAACAGCGGGAGGAAGACAGCATGAAATACACACCGACCGTCGGAGAAATTCTGCAGGCCAAAGGCGTTTCACGGCGCGGATTTCTCAAATATTGTGCGACGACCGCATCGTTGCTGGCGCTTCCGCCCAGCATGATTCCGAGAATTGCCGCTGCACTGGAGAATGCCCGCCGACCGTCGGTGATCTGGCTTTCTTTCCAGGAATGCACGGGCTGCACGGAATCACTAACACGATCCGCGTCGCCTACCGTCGAAGGACTCATCTTTGACGCAATCTCGCTTGATTACCATCACACGCTGCAAGCCGCCTCGGGCGAGCAGGCCGAAGCTGCGCGTCACGCAGCGATGGAAGAGAACGACGGCGGTTACCTCGTACTTGTCGATGGTTCTATCCCGATGGGTAACCCCGGGTTCTCAACGATTGCAGGCGTCAGCAATCACGACATGCTCATGGAAACCGTTGCCGGTGCAGCGGCTGTCGTGTCGATTGGCTCTTGTGCCGCCTTCGGTGGCATTCCGGGCGCAAATCCAAATCCGACGGGTGCTGTCGCCGTCTCGGATCTGGTCAAGGATAAACCGATCATCAATGTGCCGGGATGCCCTCCGATCCCGATGGTTATGACCGCGGTGCTGACACAATTCCTGACGTTCGGACAGCTACCAGAAGTCGACAAGTTGGGACGTCCTCTGGCGTTCTTTGGCAAGACCATTCACGACCGCTGCTATCGTCGGCCATTTTACGAGCAAGGCAAGTTTGCCGAGAGCTTCGACGACGAAGGCGCGAAAGCCGGCTGGTGCCTGTACAAGCTGGGTTGCAAAGGGCCAACGACGTACAACGCCTGCGCGACCGTGAAATGGAACAGCGGCACGAGCTTCCCGATCGAATCCGGGCATCCCTGCCTGGGTTGCTCCGAACCGAACTTCTGGGACAAGGGCGGGTTCTACCAACCAATATCGACGGGCCATTTCGGTAGTGGCGCGAAACTCGCGGGCGCTGCCGCAGCGGGCGTTGCATTAGGCGTTGCTGCCGCCGCCGCCGGGCGCCGCCGACAAGCCAAGTTCACTAAGGAGGCATGACATGGACCTTCTGGAATTAGCAAGGGGACCGGTACTGCAGGCCGCGGCCTACATTCTCGTCGGAGGAACGATCTGGCGTATCGTCGGAATCCTGCTCTTGAAAGAAAAACCGGATTACTCAGAGCCACGCGCATCGGGTGGATTGGGCGCCGCGCTCAAAGTGATATGGACACGAGCGTTTACCGCAGAGCCGTTCAAAAGTGCGACGTTGTATCCGAAGATGATGGCTTACGTCATGCACATCGGGTTGTTTGCCACAATTTTCCTGTTCACGCCGCACATCGTGTTTTTCGAAGGCTGGACAGGCTTCGATTGGCCAGGATTGCCGAATAACGTCATCTTCTTCATCGGGGTTGCAACGATTGTGTCGGGAGTCGCATTAATCGTGCGTCGCTTGACCAGTCCTGTGCTGAAATTAATTTCGAACTTTGACGATTACTTCAGCTGGCTCGTTACGATGCTGCCGCTGGTTACCGGTTTGTTGATTCCGGTGCGCATGGGTATTCGATATGAAACTTTACTCGCCGTGCACATTCTCAGCGTCGCGTTGTTATTAATCTGGCTGCCATTCGGCAAGCTAGGACACACATTCCTCGTTTTCATCACGCGAGGGACGACTGGAATGGTGTTTGAACGGAGGGGGGCCAAGACATGAGCACAACCGTAGACACCAGACATCCCCCGGGTGTGGAATCCGAACGACATAGTGTCAAGGAGCCGGAGATTCGTCACGACAGACAAGGCGATATGGCTGACGAACAACGTGTCGAGAAAGCGATGCATCACTTCGTCAAGAACTTCAACACCCAGACGGCATCATATCTTGATGGCTGCCTGCACTGCGGTATGTGTGCAGATGCCTGCCATTACTTTGTCCGAACCGAAGATCCGAAATACACACCGATATGGAAGATCGAATTATTCAAGAGAACCTATAAACGCCAGGTAGGCCCGTTCGCGTTTTTTTACCGACTGTTAGGGCTCAAGAGAAAAGTCACAATTGACCAGCTCGAAGAGTGGCAGCACTTGCTTTACGACAGCTGCACGGTTTGCGGTCGTTGCTCGCTCGTATGTCCGATGGGCATCGATGTCGCGGGAATGGTTTCGATGGCGCGTCACGGCATGTTCAAGGCCGGCCTGGTTCCGCAGGAATTGCACGAAACGGCAAAACGGGCCGCAGAGACGGGCAGTCCCTTAGGCATTACGCCGGAGAAATTCGAGGAACGACTCGAGTGGATGGCCGACGAACACGAGGTCGACATTCCACTAAATGTCGAACAGGCCGACGTTCTCGCTGTGATGTCATCAATTGAAATCCAGAAATATCCGCAATCGATGGCGGCAACTGCGAAGATCCTCAATGCCACAGGAGAAAGCTGGACGTTCCGCACTGACGGTTTTGAAGCGACCAACTTCGGCATGTTATCCGGCAACACCGAATGGCAAAAAGACGCGAGCATGAAGCTGATCAACACGGCGATTAAAATTGGCGCGAAAAAGTTGGTACTCCCGGAGTGCGGACACGCTTACATGGCCATGCGCTGGATGGGTGCCAATATGTACGGCAAGCCCCTGCCCTTCAAGGTTCAACACATTTCCGAGTACATCGCCGACGCGTTGAACGAAGGCCGCATCAAGGTTAAGAAAGTCGACAAGAGCGTAGCGTTCCACGATCCATGCCAGGTATCGCGGCGTGGCGGCGCAACCAAAGCTCCACGTGACATCCTGAAACACCTCGGCGTGGATTTTCGCGAGATGAAATACGGCGGCGACTACAACTGGTGCTGCGGCGGCGGCGGCGGTGTAGTGACGATTAAGCGTGCCGACGAACTTCGTTACAGGGTATTCAAGTTGAAGATGGACCAGGTTGAAGAAACCAAAGCGGACGAACTATTGTCCAGTTGCGCAAACTGTCGTCAAAGCTTTGATGATTCCCAACAACACTTCAACTGGAATTACACCATGGGCAGCCTCATGGAAATGGTTGCCGACAATCTTGAGGAGGACAACTCATGAGCGCTCGAGTCGTTGTCGATCCGATCACTCGTATCGAAGGTCATCTTCGCATCGAAGCGCAGATGGATGGTAACCAGATAGGTCAGGCCTACTCGTCCGGGACGATGGTACGCGGTATCGAGATCATCTTGCGAGATCGGGACCCGAGGGATGCCTGGGCGTTCGCGCAGAGAATTTGCGGCGTCTGCACGCTGGTGCACGGTATCGCGTCTATTCGGTCCGTTGAAAACGCCGTTGGCGCGAAATTGCCGCCGAACGCAGAGTTGATTCGGAACCTGATGATCGGCGCACAGTACATTCATGATCACGTAATGCACTTTTATCACCTGCACGCCCTGGACTGGGTCGACGTCGTTTCAGCACTCAAAGCCGACCCAGCGGCCACGGCCGCTCTCGCCCAGTCGTTGAGTAGTTATCCACGATCGTCCACAGGCTACTTCCGCGACGTGCAGAAAAAAGTCGCCGACTTTGTTGCGTCCGGCCAGCTCGGCATATTTGCGAAAGCCTATTGGGGCCACCCGGAATACAAACTGCCACCCGAGGCCAACCTGATGGCGGTTGCACACTATCTCGATGCGCTCGAGTGGCAACGCGACGTCGCGCGCCTGCATGCGATCTTCGGCGGCAAGAATCCGCATCCGAACTTCGTTGTCGGCGGTGTGCCGTGCCCGATCGACCTGAACTCCGACTCAGCGATCAACAGCAAGCGGCTTGCCCAGGTTCAAGACATCATCAATAAGATGAAAGCATTCGTTGAACAGGTTTACGTACCCGACACGATCGCCATCGCCAGTTTCTACAAAGACTGGTTTGCCCGCGGCGAAGGACTTGGCAACTTCTTGTGCTTCGGTGACTTGCCCGGTACCAGCATGGATGACCCCGATTCATTCCTGTTCCCGCGCGGCATTATCCTCGACCGCGACTTGACGACCGTTCACGAACTCAAGCTCGACGA
>Ga0224508_10003455_pt1 | contig 13041 bp, 10 predicted proteins | sample SF_Jan12_sed_USG_4_FD_170157 | JGI IMG/M metagenome (GOLD analysis project Ga0224508, IMG submission 170157) | Sediment microbial communities from San Francisco Bay, California, United States - SF_Jan12_sed_USGS_21 | ecosystem: Environmental > Aquatic > Marine > Sediment | place: USA...
CATGGCCCGAAGGTCTTCTTTGGGTCAGGTTTGACCGTCATGGCCTCTCCCGATTTGCGTCCGGAGTCAGGTGTAGAGCGGACGAAACGGGCCGAAACGTCCGCTTATCGAAGCGGACCATTCGCCACGCGCATGGCGTGCTGCGCACAGCCCTGTCGCACGCCGCCGCCGTCGAGATCGTCGAGCGCAACGTGGCATCAATCATCAAGCCACCCAAGGCGGAGGAAACCAGCGTTGCCATTCTGACGGCTGATCAGATCGCCGACACGCTTGCCCAGCTTAAGGGCCATTCCCTGTATCCTATTGCCGCGCTCGCCATCGGCACCGGCGCGCGCCGCGGCGAGATTGCCGCGCTGCGTTGGTCGGATATCGACCTGGACGCTGCGACTGTCCGCATCGAACGCTCGCTGGAACAGACCAAGGCTGGGCTTCGCGCGAAGAGCCCCAAGACGGCCGCCGGGCGGCGCACCATTAGCCTGCCGGCCTTCGCGGTCGCGGCGCTGCGCGACCATCGCCGCGCCCAGCTCGAATTGCGGCTGGCAGCCGGCGCCGGCGCGATGCCGGCCGACCTGCCAGTGTTCGGCGACCTCGACGGCGCTTGGCCCAACCCCTACAGCATTTCCGACCGCTGGCGCGATGCGGTGAAGACCCGAAAGCTCCCCAAGGTCACTTTCCACGCGCTCCGCCATAGCCACGCATCGGCCCTGATAGCGGCGGGGCTGGATATCGTATCGATCAGCAGCCGCCTTGGTCATGCGTCGCCGGCCTTGACGCTCGCCGTCTATTCGCACCTGTTCACCAACAACGATGTGAAGGCCGCTGCGGCCCTTGACAATGCCTTCGCCAAATAGCGCGGGTGCCAATCGGGTGCCAATTCCACCGGATTCGATCTATAGGGGATTGATCGCAAAAAGAGAAAGTGGTGACCCCAACGGGATTCGAACCCGTGTTGCCGGCGTGAAAGGCCGGTGTCCTAGGCCTCTAGACGATGGGGTCGCCGGGCCAGGAAATAAGCGTTCGCCCGGGCAAAAGCAAGCCCGAGGCTTCGGGCGGATCGTGGCGCCGCTGGCGCCACGTAAGCCGCTCGAACGCTCGAGGAGGGGGGCGGACGCAGGGCAATCGCGCGAAGCCCGAATCTGCTTCCTCCCCCCTTGCGGGGGAGGACCGAGGAGGGGGACAGGCCGCTTCGATCGAAAGGACGCCACCGAGGACGGTGCGAGCGGCCTTGGCCACCCCCATCCAAACCTTCCCCCGTCGAGGGGGAAGGCTTTCTTGCCTTTTGCCCGGTCATCCGGCGTTTGAGGGACTACGAAAGCGAAAATCGACCCCGGCTCGATTTTTCGCGCCTCGGCCATTGAGGCCCCGCGCGCCAACTGAGCTCGTCGGAGGGGCGCGCGAAGCCAAGGGAGCGGATGCGACCGCCCGGCGTTTGAGGGGCTACGAACCATTGGCGCGCGCACTATCCCGTTGCGGCCGGCGCCGGCCGCCCGGCGATCGGCACGCCGGCGATCTCCTTGATCAGCTTCTGCAGGATCGCCCGGGCGAAGTCCTGGTAGTCGTCGGCGGTCATGACGAAGGCGCCGGTGCCGCCGATCACGTTGTAGAGGTAGTAGCGGTCGACGTAGAGGTCCTCGTTCAGGATCGCGAGGCCGTTCACGGTGATGCCGGCGGCCACCGCCAGATCGCGGATCTTCGAGGGGTGGGCGCCCTGGTTGGTGCGGCCGTCGCCGGAGACGTCGATCACCTTGCGCCGGCCCTGGTAGCCGCTGGTCTCGAACTGGCGCATGGAGAAGGCGAGCGCCCCGCCCAGCGCCGTGCCGCCGCCGATCAGGAAGCGCGGCGTGTTCTCGATCTCCTCGGCGAAGCCGCGCGCCGAGGCCTCGCCAGTCACCATCGTCCAGTCGATCGCGAGCGTCTGCTTGCGGTTGTCCGACCACTGCACGAGCGCGACCGCGACGCCGAGGTCGCCGGCGGCCTGGATCGCCTGGACCACCGCCGGGCTGCGGAAGGCCTCGGCGAGGCCGCGCATCTGCAGGTCGAACTCCTCGGCCGAGACGCTGGACGAGGTGTCGACCGCCAGCACCAGCTCGAGATCGACCGGCCGCCCGCTCTGGCCGGGCGCCGGACCCGGCAGCCAGGCCAGGAGCACGATGCCGAGCCGGGCCAGCAGCCTCCCCGCCGTCCCCATAGGGATCCTCTTCATGCGGCCAGTCTAGTATCAGGATTCAGCAATGAGTGATACACCTCCCCTCCCTAGCCCTCCGCCGCAAGGGGGGAGGGAACTCCAAGGCAAGCCAGATTGTTCCCTCCCAGCCTGCGGCGCTCGGGCGGCTTACGCGGCGCCACTGGCGCCATGGTCCCCCTCGCCCTTGACGGCGGAGGGTCGGGGTGGGGGTGACTCACGACCTTCCGACACCGGACACCAAAAAGGTGCTAAAAAAGGTGTCCGGAACCTTTTTCCGATGAATTATAACGTGTTTTCAATATCTTCTTCACATCAATATTCTCAACAAAAAGGTTCCTGACACCTTTTTTCCTTCAGCCTGCCGCGGGGGCGGCGTCCTCGATAATGAACTGGACCTGGCCGGGACCGGCCCAGTGGTCGGCGCGCAGCTTGCCGGCGACGTGGAACGGCAGGCCGCCGGCGCCGGCCAGCGCGGCGCCCAGCGCGCCGTCAAAGGCGCGGAAGGCGATTGCCTTGAGGCTGCCCCCGTCCGGCCCGGTCAGGATACAGCGCAGATGGTCCTCGCCCACCGTCCGCGGCCGCACGATCCGGATCGACGGCAGGGCGAAGCGCGGCTCGGCGTTGCCGACCCCAAAGGGCGCCAGCCGCTCGAGCTGGCCGAGCAGCTCGGCGGTCGCCGCGCGCGGCTGCAGCGCGCCGTCGAGCCCGAGCGCGGGCCGGTAGCCGACCGCCGCGATCTGCACCGCCAGGCGCCGGTCGAGAAACTCCTGCAGTTCCACCAAGCGGTCTTCTGACACGGTCAGGCCTGCCGCCATGGGATGGCCGCCGCCGTCGACCAGCAGCCCGGCCTGGCGCGCGGCCAGGATCTCGCGCCCCAGGTCGACCCCCGGCACCGAGCGCGCGGACCCCTTGCCGACCCCCTTGTCGAGCGCGACCACCAGGGCCGGCAGGTTCGTTCGGTCCTTCAGGCGGCTGGCGACGATGCCGATGACGCCGGGGTGCCAGCCCTCGGCCGCGGCCAGGACCAGGCCGCCCTCCCCCGCCTGCGCGCCCTCGGCCTGGGTCAGCGCCTGGTCGAGCACGGCCTGCTCGATCGCGCGCCGTTCGCGGTTCAGCGCGTCGAGCCGCCCGGCGATCTCCGCAGCCTCGGCCGGGTCCTCCGTGGTCAGCAGCCGCGCGCCCAGGTCGGCCACGCCGACCCGCCCACCGGCGTTGATCCGCGGCCCGAGCAGGAAGCCGGCGTGATAGGCCTCCGGCGGCCGGTCGACCCCGGCCACGTCCGCCAGCGCGGCGAGGCCCCGGTTGCCGCGCCGCGCCATGACCTTGAGGCCCTGGGCGACGAAGACCCGGTTGAGCCCCGTCAGCGGCACCACGTCGCAGACCGTGCCCAGCGCGACAAGGTCGAGCCATTGGCGCAGGTCGGGCTCCCCGCGCCCGGTCCGCCGGTACCAGCCGCCCTCGCGCAGCGCCCTGTTCAGGGCCACGGTGAGCAGGAACGCGACGCCGACGGCGGCGAGCTGTCCGTGTTCGCCGCTCTCGTCCAGCCGATTCGGGTTGACGATGGCCGCCGCCGGCGGCAGCTCGGCCTGGGCCGCATGATGGTCGACCACGACCATGTCGAGGCCGTCCGCCGCCGCCGCCTCCAGCGCCGCGAAGGCGGAGATGCCGCAGTCGACGGTGATCGCCAGGGCCACGCCCTCGGCCTTGAGGCGCCGGAGCGCCGGGGCGTTCGGCCCATAGCCCTCGGCCAGGCGGTCGGGAATATAGATTCGGATGTCCGCCCCCGCGGCAGCGAGGAATCGCTTCAGAAGCGCCGCCGAGGTCGCACCGTCCACGTCGTAGTCGCCGAACACGGCGATCTGCTCGCCGTCGCGCACGGCGCGGACGATCCGCTCGACGGCCCGGTCCATGTCCTTCAAGTCCAGCGGGTCGGGCAGGCTGTCGCGCAGGCGGGGCGTCAGGAACGCCTCGGCCGTCTCCAGCCCGACGCCGCGCGCCGCCAGCGCCCGCCCGACGACCTCGGGCAACTCCAGGTCCTGCGCCAGGGCGAGCCCCAGCCGCGGATCACCCAGCCGCGCCTCCCAGCGCCGCCCCGCCAGCGAGCGCTCGACGCCCAGCACGCAGTCGCGCGGGGCGGCCGCCGGATTGTCCGGCGCCATCGGGTTACCCCTTTCGTAGTGAACAGGCCATGCCCTGCCATAGCACGCCGGCGGCGTGGTGCCTATGGGGCGGGGCGCCGCGCGAGATCAAGTGATAGATTACTTATTTCGTGATCGGAATTTTCCGGCAGAAAGAGATCGATACGCTGTTCCCGGAATTCGTTAAGATGAGGCATAGACCGAAGGTCAACCTTGCAGATGTTACCTGGATTTATTGCCGTGTGGCTTGTTGGACTAGCGCTGCTGCTCGGACCTGAGGGCGATTGGGCGCCTGCAGTGACGGCAGCGTCCACGACAGTGGTCGACGGCTCGGACTCTTGGGTTCAACCCGAACGCAGACTCTGACCAAGATATTGATGAGCTCGGAACGCAAACCACTCCGCGGGCCCTTCTTGGAAAGATCCGTCTCAGCGATGACAGCGTTGGCCGCCAGGCGAGGGGGCGGCTTGCCCAAGCCGCCGGCAAGCTCACGGATAAGGAGGAGCTTGCGGCCCTGAGCAGCCGCGGTTCGGCAAGACCTCAGACAGCAGGGTACAGCCGGAAGGGACATCAGAGGTCACCGATCGCGCCGGCCCCCGACCATAGTGAGCACAGAACCGAACTCAGTCGGGAAGCTGCGGCTCGAAGGCGTGCCTCTCGACCTCGCCACGGTAGATGATGACCGCCGTGGACTCCGGGATTTCCTCCCAGGCTTCGGTGAGATCCGAAAGCGGCTCGGAGACGACGGCGCGGGCATCCGGCGAAAACCGTTTCAGGTCCGGGTATATTTCCTGCAACGCCTGCATGCTGGTGCTATGGAACAGCGTTCGCGAACGCCGCTCCGTCGAATAACGGACCGCCAGCAAACGCTCGCCGTCACTCAGCCCGGCACTCATCTGGATTGGATCTTCAATCCCGTGTTCCGCGCAGGTTTTTTCGACAAAGCCCACCATGCGCTCGAGCCCGGTCAAAGGGCTTTCCGCCAAGCCGAAGGTCTGGGCCAGATAGAACATGAGCTCCGAGTCCGTGGTTCCCGTGATCATCGGATAGAGCCGGGGCGCAACGGCGAGAGCCAGATCCCGCTTGACCCGGTCGAAGCCGCGGATCAGGCCATTGTGGACGAAAAGCCACTTTTCATGGCGAAACGGGTGGCAGTTGGTCTGCTGGACCGCGGATCCGGTCGCCGCGCGTATGTGCGCGAGAAACAGGGGCGATTCGATGTGCGCCGCCAGGTCCCGAAGGTTGCTGTCGTTCCAAGCGGGTTGGACGTCCTTGTAAACACCCGGAGTCTCTCTATCGCCATACCACCCGATGCCGAACCCGTCGCCATTTGTCGTCGTCGCCCCGGCACGAGACTCGAGGCTCTGGTCGATGAGGGAATGCTCAGGCTTCAAGATCAGCTCTTCGAGGTACAGGGGTGCTCCTGAATAACCCAACCACCGGCACATGATCGTTGCTCCTCTTACCCGATGCTCCGCGGCCAGCACTGATCCACATCTGACATTCTAAGAAGTAGCGGTCGTGAAATCATTGATCCACCTCAGCCCGAGGGCGCTGGCCGGCGATGTCCGAGTTGGGTCGGGAGCGCCGGTACATGCCGCGCGCTTCGAGCTTCCGCGCTTGCCGCAAAGGCCGGTGAACCGGCGCCGAACGCCTCGCAGTGTGGTGCAAGATCGTCGTGTTGGCGAGCTGGTCGAGGCGTCCGTAGAAGGTCATTCTGGTGGTCTCCGAAAGCGCGAATCGGGTGCCGCGCGCCACCGGGCCGTAAGGATCGACCGGATCCCGGCGCTGACGGAACCAGAGCTGCCAGGCCTGCGCGAGGATCGCGTCTTCCAGGTCGCGCGCCATCTGCTTGTCCGACCGCGCATCGGCCCAGTCGCCGGAGGGTTCCCGACGTTGGCGGAAGACAGCCGCATGAAGTCCGCCCGCGCGCGGATCGCGACGCAGGATATAGAGATTGATCTTGATCCTTTCGCGAAGGGTCTCTGGGGGCCCGTACCAGCCCGTGATGATCACGCCTGCCAAGGGGTCGGCAGCGGCAAGCGGCATGAAGGAGATCGTGTCCAACAAAGCGCGCCAGAGACCAGAGATAGGAATTCACGCCGACCCCGGCATCGCCCGGGCCGGCGCCCGCACCCACCTCGTCGCCGCCGAGGAAATCGAGGTCGCCAGGGCCGAAGCTCACTGCGCCGGGGTCCGAGCCTTTACCGGTTTTGGTATAGACCGCCCTCGCGGCTTCGCAGGCGCCGGCGAGCCCCAAGACCACGGCCATGGCTAGCACGAAGTCGAAGCGCTTCAGACCGGAATTTCCTTGCACTAGGCCCTCCCGCGCCGATGCTGCCACTGCCATGACGCGGCCTCCTCCTCGTCCCGTCCGGCATTCCCACGGGCCGGCGAGGCTAGCACAAAGGGCAAAGGGCGGCGAGCCGGCTCCTCATCCGGGCCGCTGCGCTACCAGTCATTTCTCATCCGCTCCCTGGGTATCTCTATGGCGTTGGCCGTTTCGCGCACCTGGGATCGGCATCGGACCATGCCGCGCAAAACCACCCGATCGAGCCATCGCTCCCATCGAGCTCTGTGGCTACGATGCTCAATCTACGCGTGGTCCGACCCGGCTGTAACGAAAATGAGGGTTGAGAGAACCCCCTGAGATGAAGTAGCCCTGGTGTCGGACGGCGATCCGCTCCGCGTATTGCTTCGCAGTTCGTTAGCCCAATGTGACAAATCCCACACACAGTGCCCAACGAACGTGGGATCATCGCCGCGGTACAAGACACGGTTTCAGAGTGGAGGCTCTGTCCATGACGGAATTCCCTGAACGAGCAGTCTATGCACCGCCACAGGGCATTCTCGTTGACGTTTTGACCCACGTCATTGATCAGCAGACTAGTTGTCGCTAACGCCTAGAGTTCCGAGATCGCCCGGAGCTGTGCCAAGCCACGTTCGAAAATCGCCCGAGAGGCCGTGTCGTCACCGTGGGCGACAGAGGACCGAGGAGAAATGACAGCCAAATCGATCTGCGTCACTGATCCCTGGGTCAATCGTGGGACCATGCGAGCCTGGATCGTTTCCATCCGGAAACTCTCGGCTAAAGAAGGATGTAAATACCACCGATGATTGGTGCCCAAAGCACCAAACTGGCGCAGACCCAGAACGCCGCCGCCTTCCACAGTGGCCATCGACGTTCGGAGTTACCGACCGGATGCCGAATGTCGGTATATGAGGCACGGGTACCCATATGTGCTCGCACGAATCTTATAGACAGGTTGACGTGGTGAATCAACGACCAGATTTTTCGACGGAGTGCCGGCCGAATGCCTATCGAATGCCGGTCGAGTTGACATCATCGCTGACTGGGAAAGGTTCATTGGGAAGAGTCGACTCAACCTATCATGGGACATGTTACCAAATACTTATGAAATATAGGGATAATTCTGTGACTATATCACCCATTTGGGTGACAACCATGCAGGAAACTTTGACTATAGATGTTTACGGTTCTATTTTTGGGTGCAACACTATTGAGCTGGACCATCGCCCTGGCCTATGGCGCAGGAGAAGTAAATCTAAGGCAGCGAACGGCCTCTTGGCCTCAAGAAAGAATCAAAGAAAGTTCTGTTATCTCAATTGACCGGATCTGAAGGCCTTTGCTAAACGGGGAATAGCAACATGCTCGTTACGAACGAGAATAAGGAAGAAAAGCTTCACAGTATCTCATCGATCAGGATTCCTAGTATTCTAGGCGGAGCTGTATGCCTGATCTTTTTTGCTCCGTTGATCTTGGTGGTATATTTGCTGCTAGTGGCCGAGGGAGGGCCCGCGTTTATCGGCCATGAGCACGCCAACTCTGACGGCACGTTCTCGACCGTATGGAAATTCCGCACCAGGAGCCCTGGCCGACCCGAAATCCTTGGCGATTTCCTTTTGAGGAGTCGAATTGAGGTTTTGCCTCAGATCTACAACGTCGCCAAGGGTGACATCAGTTTTTCCGAAATGTTGAGCGATGTGTGACACGAGTTCCGGAAGGCGGTAGCTGGTAACCGCCTTTCGGATGACAGCTACCGCAATTTAGTCGTAGCAGCCACAGGTGCCCGCCGCGGTTCGAGTGGAACCCTTCTTCCGCGACAGAAGGTTTGGCTGCGATTTGAAGAGTTGTTGGGGTCGGGTTGGTATTTTCCAGACCGGGCTGCACGGTAACGTACCTTATACCGCACTCCCTATCGACCCGCCGGTGCTCTGCAGGAATGCCGGCCTCGACCCCGGTGATCTCGATGGGATCTTCCGTACGCCCGACTGGACGAGAACCCGCAGGCTGCAACGCACACTCCGCCGGAAATTTCGCCGCGCACCAATGGCATGGTCAAAGGACTGGGGCCGCATGCCTTAGAGCGGAGACGCGCGTCCCCCACCGACTGTCCTGCGCGTATCGGGGCGTCGGGCGAACCTGGCCCTGCCGATCGATACCCGCGCGCCGGTGTCCGGGGCCGCGATCACTCCCCGGCCCGTCACCCCTGTCCGTCGAGCTCCGCGAAGACGCGCTTGGCGATGCGGTGGCATTCGACGGCCACGGGCACGCCGCAGTAGATCGCGACCTGGCTGAGGATCGCCTTGAGCTCGTCGCGGCCGCACCCGACGTCGAGCACCGATTCGCCGGGCAGGATGGCCGCTGCCGCCATGTCCTTCCGGCCAAAGAGAAACAGGTTCGCGTTCATTGTTCCACGAAAACGCGCTCATTTCTGGCCGCCCTCTCCGGTCCGGACCTCCTTCATTTCGGCGTTGATCCTGTCGTTCACGTCGTCTTCTCCGATGATCCCTAAAGGGCACTGCCGAGTATCCATCCGCCCCATGCGATCAAAGTTGCCCCGGCAATGCGAGGCAGCCAACAACCCGGAGGAGCGATCTTTTCCACGAATACGAATGCGGCCAAGGCTGCGACCCACAACAGATTCATCACGCCACCGACGAACAAGAGCGCCATCAACACCCAGCAGCAGCCGACGCAGTAGGCGCCATGCGAAAGCCCCATGTGAAACGCGCCGCCGGCGCCGTCGCGCCAGCGCGTCATCAGGAAACCCAGTGGCGTCTGGCAGTGCCGCAAGCAAGCGTGCTTGAGCGGCGTCCATTGATACACGCCGGACGCAGCGAGGACGAGGCCGCCAAATACAGCATTGGTGCTGGCCATAAGAGGAGAGAGCAAACCGACCTCCTGCAAACCCCACTGCAGTGCAGTCGCGGCGAAGCTGAACCCCGACCAGACAACGATGTAGCCGGCAACAAATGTCCCGGTCGGCACGAAGGGCTCGCCCTTGTTCCGGTGATTGCGGTTGATCCTGGCAAACATCAGGATCATGGGGCTGGCGCTAGGCAGCATCATGCCGATCATCATCACCACCCACATGACGAACATCAGGAGGAAGTCGACAACCGTTGCCGCGGTTACGCGGGTCCCCGTCATGGTCTCGGCCATAGTGGCCATCTCACCCATGTCGACGAGGTAGACCCAGGCAAGCGTCGTAACGCCCAAGAGGCTGAGCAACACGACCCAGCGGTCACGCCGCGCCGCGGACTCTAGGCTCGTCGCTGTCATCGTCGATTTCCCGTTTCACGGCCGGCGCGACCGGATGTCCTTGTTCTCGCGCCGGCCCGTGCCGCTTGGAAGACACGGCCGGCCTCAGCCCTGTTCCATCGGCAGCGATTCGTCGTTCCCCCACTCGAACATGGATGCGTCGTAGACGGCGACGTTGTCGTACCCAAGCAGGGTAAGAGCGAAGGCATTGTTGGACGAGGCAATGCCACCACCGCAATAAGCGATAATCTTGTCGGCTTCGCCCGCGCGCACCCCGTCGAAAATCTTCGGCAGCTGGTCGGCGGGCAGGTAGGTGCCCGTCTCGGGGTCATGCAAGGACCCGGACGGCACGTTGACGCTGCCGGCGATCCGGCCCTTGCGCCCGAACACCGGGCCGCCCGTGCCGGCGTGCATCGCGGGCGGGAGTGCGTTGATGGTGCAAACACTGTTGTCGCCGATCGCGGCCAGTACGTCGTCCTTGCCGACGAAGGTCCCGGGGCGAAATCGCGCGGTGAACCGGACCGGTGAATAGGTGAACGGCTCGCTCGACACAGGCCGCCCTTCCGCGGTCCACTTCGCCCAACCGCCGTTCAAGATGGCGGCGTTGTCGAACCCGAACGACCGCAGCATCCACCACACCCTGGCCGCCCACATCGGCTCGCTGGTGCTGTAGAGAACGACACGGGTGCCATCGCCAACACCGTATTGGGACATGGCGTCGACGAACTGTTGCTCGGATGGCACCATGAGAGGGAGCTTCGAAGACTTGTCCGAAAGATCGGCTAGTAGATCGATGAAGCCCGCACCGGGAATATGCGCCTCGCCGAAGTGCGAGCGGCCGTTTTCGAACACGAAGGGAAATTTCTTGCCCTGAACCGGGTCCGGGTTCGGCCCGGCGACTATGGTGCAGTCGAACACCCGCAGATCGGGGTCGCTCAGATGTTGCTCTAGCCAATCGGTTTCAACCAGGTATTCGGGGTATCGAACCCCATTTTGGGCAGCTGCCATTGTGTTGTCCTTCCGTAGGATGATCGTTGTGGATCCGGCGCCGTGGTCCAGTGCCGGCTTAACTTTGCGCCGTCCGTTTGCGAGGCTGGCCCCGCGGCCCGTTATGGCCCCGAGTAGCTGAACGGCGAAAAGAAGCCGGTCTTTTCGCTGATCTCCCAGCTCAATCCGTGGTCGGTGTATTTGAGATGGCTCGACCGGCTCGCCACGGCGGGGTGGCCGGGCGCGACGCACAACGGATGACCGCTGATCGTCACGTCCCCGTCGCCTTGCCCGACAATGGCGGCGATTTCGACCTCGGCCACGTTGGGGATAGAGACCGACCGTTTCTTGCCGTTGGCGCGGAAATCGATCGGCAGGCTGCGAACCCCGAGATCCTTGCCGATATGAGAGGCCAGCTTGGACGGACTGCCGCCCACCTGGCCCGTAAAGATCCGGGTGAGCGCTTCGGTCTGGGCCTCGACCGCCCTGTCGTCCAGATAGAGCGCCGCTGTCCACTCGACTTCCAACATGTGACCGGGCGTATGGACCGCCCTGACGACGTTGAGCCCACTGAGATCCGTGCCGGCGAAGTTCCCATCTTCTATGTGCCAGCCGATGATGACCGTGCACTCGCCCGTCGTGGGCCCGCTCAGAAACACACAGGGGCAAGCAGCATCACAGTTACAGGCTTCGAAATACATGCCCTCTAGATTCCAACCTGTAGACATGGTTTGTTTCCTCTTTGTTGTTTATTCGCAGGACGGACAATTGCGGGCCGTACTACTGTGACCACGCCGCCAGTATTCTGTCGAATAACAGGATCTAATATAGGTTCGGAATCACTGGCGTTTCCATGGCGGGCAGAGTATTTTTTGTGGCGCAACGTACAAACAGTCGGGATTTTCCACCATGGACGTTCTGAGCGACATCTTGCACGCGGTGCACCTGTCGGGCGCGATCCTGGGCCGTGCCGAGTTCAGTTCGCCTTGGGGAGTATCGTCCGAAGGGCTGACGTCCCCGATGTTTCACATCGTTCTCAGCGGCAACGGGTTCATTGCGTTGGAAGGCGGCGAACCGATACCCCTGGGCACCGGCGACCTCATCATGATGCCGCACGGCCATACCCATCGCCTACAGAGCGATCGGTCGGTTCCAACCGTGAAATTCACGGACCTCATGGTCGGCAATCCGCCGCGCAAGCCGGATATCATAAGGAGCGGCGGCAGCGGCGCGATAACGGTCATCGCCTGCGGTCATTTGGCATTCGATCGCGGCGAGATGCACCCGCTCTTGGCTCAGTTGCCTCCGCTCATCCACATACGCGGCGGCGGTAACGGCGCTCACGACTGGCTCGAGACGACGTCGCAGCTGATCTCGAGCGAACTGCGCGCCGAACGCATGGGCACGGCGGCGTTGCTCGATCGCTTGGGAGGTGTCCTGTTCATTCAGGTCGTTCGGGCTTATGTCGAATCGCTGCCGCCCAATCAGGCCGGTTGGCTTGGGGCCCTGCGCGACCCCCGAATCGGCGGCGCGCTCGAGCTGATCCACGAGGCCCCGGCGCAGGCTTGGAGCATCGGCGAGTTGGCCTGCGAAGTGGGGATGTCGCGCTCCGCTTTTGCCGGCCGTTTCAAAGCGCTGGTGGGCGAGACACCAATGCAGTATCTGACGCGCTGGCGCATGCACCGTGCGGCACACTATCTGCGGACCGAGGGGCTCGGGGTCCACGACGTCGCCGGGCGGGTCGGCTACGAGTCGAGCGCCACCTTCTCAAAGGCTTTCAAACGATATATCGGAGCGGCGCCGGCCGCCTACCGGCGCTCGAGATCCGGCTCGCCAGACATCGAGATGTGCGCAGCGTTTGAAGGCAAGACTGCTTGAAACGAGGCTTTGAGCAGGCCTCGGGTGACAGACCAAAGCATTCGTAACGGCCTGCGGACAGGGGGCAAGGTTCACGGGCTGATCGCGGCAAACCTCGAGTCCTCCCATACGGCCCGATCATCGGCGCGCCTTCGGCCCCGGGCCGTCACCCCTCGCCGTCGAGCTCGGCGAAGACGCGCTTGGCGATGCGGTGGCATTCGACGGCGACCGGCACGCCGCAGTAGATCGCGACCTGGTTGAGGATCGCTTTCAGCTCGTCCCGCGTGACCCCATTCTCGAGCGCGCCG